>Ga0209643_1000507_pt1 | contig 67760 bp, 70 predicted proteins | sample AutmiccBRH37_all_FD_187383 | JGI IMG/M metagenome (GOLD analysis project Ga0209643, IMG submission 187383) | Deep subsurface microbial communities from Mt. Terri, Switzerland - Autotrophic microbial communities BRH/37_all (SPAdes) (version 2) | ecosystem: Environmental > Aquatic > Deep... | reverse complement strand
TAAGAGCCAGAGTTATTATAACCAAGTATTGGCAGGTGAATTCATCAAAGACAAATGGCTGTTTACCAATAATATCCATCAAGCCCCAGGGTAATAATTCCATTTACACAAAATTATTTACATTCCCTAATTTTGAAAAATATAGAGAAAATGTATTATCTCATGGAATGAGATTACAACACTCTTACGACAAAGATATTGCTCCTTTTGTTATAGAGGTTATAGCAAAATGCCGTTCCATATTAGGTAAAAACCATGAAGTAATAAAACATTCCGAAAAAGTAGCAGATTACGCTCGCACAAACTATCTTGGCATGAAAGATATGGCAAATAGCTTAGAAAATTTAAGGGAGATATCGGGGCCTGTCCCTTAACTTGTTAACTTATTGCTTGCTGATCGTCTTGTTAATATACTTGAACACAGCCACAGAAGAGACTCCAATGTGGCAGGCTATTTCTTTTAGTGAATAACCGTGCTCCCATGCGGATTTTGCATATACTGTCTTAACCGGAGAAAACCTTCTCAGCCTGGACCCCCTTTTTATTTGTTCTAATTCCTCCTGTTTGATGCCTGTTTCTTTTAGTATTTCGTTTAGTGATTTTCTGCCGCCGGTAACCTTTTGAGGTTCAATCTGGCCCTCTGTGTTTTTGTTTTCTGCTGTAATCAATTCTATTGTGCCTGGATCATACTCTTGACCCAATAGCAGATTATATTTTGCATAAGACTTTTTTCTGTCCTTGGATAACATGTCCAGTAAAAATCCAGTCTCCACTATGCCGGATTCCGTTGTCCGGTAGCAACCGTCGCCGGACCAGGGATAGTTACGTAAGTCGTTACAAATACCAGCCCTCACCGGGTTTAGGTGAATATATTTCACCAATACCATGAGATAGCTCTCGTCCAGCACGGGTATGGCTTTATATCTTCCCTGAAAAACGTGTCCGGTCCTTTTCATTTGTCGGTTGTAATAAATGCCGTATCCTGTATTTAGCCGGTGCATTACTTTACTCAACGTTTCTCTGCATGTTCTGAGGGCGAGGTGGTAGTGATTGCTCATTACCACGTAGGCATATAATTCAACGCCATTCACCGCCACGGATTTACTGAGAAGATTGATAAGATAGTCTTTCTTTTCCGGACTTTCAAACACGTCCTCCTTGTTATTTCCCCGCTGTATGACGTGGTATATAGCACCCGGATACTCCACTCGAGCCCGCCTGACCAAAGAAAAAACACCTCCTGCCATATTCTAACAGAAAGTGTTTGTTCCATCAACAATAAGTTAATATGTTAAGGGACAGGCCTCGAAGCACGCCTTAATATAAGGTCATCAAAGTTTTCAAGTTGTTTTGTGACTTTTTCTGGGAACTTGTTTGATATTACTGTTTTGCCTTGCCTCATTCCAATATACTGACCGGATTCTAATAATTTACGATATAGGCGAATGAACCTCTGTTTTTCCGGTTCCCCAATTTTAACATTTCCTTCCAGCACTTCAATCAAAAAATTGAAGTCATTATCAGCTTCTTCTGCCAAACGTACTTTCCGTTTTGCTACCATTGCATCAACCAATTTGTTTACATCACGTCTTCCCATAATTAATTCCACCTTTCACATTTCCTTTGTCCAAGGATAATTTTTCTTTATATTACTTTCATCCATAAATCTTGCGTATGTAACAAAATCATTATGGTCAATTTCTTCATTCCTTTCTTGAACTTTTCGGTTCAGCTTCTTGAACTATTTTTATGATACACCCTATAGAAAAACTTGTCAATATATTTTTTTCAGTTTTCTTAACTATTTTTCAAATCCTGTTGTAATAAATTGAACTTTTCTGTATAATATTGAATAAGGTTAATTATGGAAGGGTGTGTATTAATGAAAGATTCTTTTGCAAGCCGGATGAGAAAAGCTATGGATATTAGAGATATGAAACAAGCTGACTTGGTTGAAAAAACTGGTCTTGGAAAATCAGCAATAAGCCAATATTATTCCGGGAAGTATGAACCAAAACAAAAGGGAATTTATTTGATTGCAAAAGCCTTAGATGTAAGTGAATCCTGGTTAATGGGTTATGATGTGCCAATGGAAAGAACATCTACCAAATACCCTGATAACATTTTAAAGATTGAAACAAAAAAGTTCCCTTTGCTGGGAACAATTGCTGCTGGTGTACCAATTTTTGCTGATGAACAATTTGAAAGTTATGTTGAAGCTGGTACAAATATTCAGGCTGATTTTTGTTTGAAGATTCAGGGTGACAGCATGGTAAATGCAAGAATCTGTGATGGTGATATTGTTTTTATCAGGAAGCAATCTGATGTTGAAGATGGTCAAATTGCCGCTGTTTTAATTGAAGATGAAGCAACCCTGAAAAGAGTATATAAAAAAGAAAATGAAATCATTTTGGTTGCTGAAAATTCAGCTTATAAGCCTATGGTTTATAAAAACGAAGAACTTAATTATGTCAGAATTTTAGGAAAAGCAATTGCATTTCAAAGTAATGTATTTTAAAGAAAGGAAGTGTGTTTATGTTTGGAAAGAAAAAAGAAACTAACACTTTGAATGTTATGTATTATGAAGGATTGCCGGGATTCATTCAGGATTTCCCTTGCACCATTATTCTGGAAAATGATGCACTGGTTATCAAGAAAATAAACCCTGACCTTATAGTGAAGCTGCCATTTAATCAAGTGATTTCTATTGATGCAATGCCTGAAAATAATTTCCTGGTTCAGTACCACAATACCGCAGGAACTACCAGTAAAGCTGGAACAAAGTTTTATTATGTATTTAAGTACACATCTTCAGCAGGTGAACCAAAACATCTTGCCTTTTGGGATGTAAGCGCAAAGACAATGAATCAGGTCTTAAATTTCAGGGAAGAAGTCATGCACTGTGCAGCACCATCAGAATATACGTTGTAACTGAAAGGATTGATAAAATGGAATTTAAAATTGCACAAAATTCAACTAATCCAAGAAAAACTTATGAAGTTATTGAAGATGAAATTATGTTTTTTAATGCTCTTAAAATGAAGATAGAAGAAAGCGGGTTAAAAGCAGTATTTAAATTTACAAGGTTGTCAGATGGAACAATCAATGTTGATTATGCTTCATATCCTATTGGAAAAATAAAATTACAAGGCAGAACAAAGTGGATGATGATAATGAAAAATTTATATGATAGTCAAAACATCAAAGGTGAACTTCATGATTATATTGAAGGGATTAATAAGTGGATTCAGTACATCAAGAAATACATACTTGTTGAATTAAAATAATTTAGTTCAAGATAAGTTCAAGATGGTTCAAGATTGTGGTTCAAGATGAAAACCTTGTATTTATGGGAAAGTTCAAGATGGTTCAAGATGAATTGATATTTTATTAAACATTTTTAAAATTACATTAAAAATGTTTATATATCCTTAAGAAATAATGTATAGAAGAAAAAACAATCTTGAACTTGAACTGATATTGAAAAAAACCTTATATATAAAGGCTTTAAAGCAGTTCAAGATAAAACAATTCATCTTGAACCATCTTGAACTAAAAAATAAAAGAAAGGATGAAGTTATTATGGAAGGTCATGTAAGAAAACGTGGTGACAAGTGGTATTTTTCCTTTGAAGCATCCAATGTGGATGGAAAAAGGAAAAGAATTGAACGTGTTGGAGGAAGAACAAAGAAGGAAGCTGAAGCTGCTTTGAGGGTTGCACTTCAAGAGTACAACAATGCCGGGTTACATTTTGAACCAACTGAAATTTCAGTATCAGATTATATGGATTATTGGATGAAGAACTATGTGTTGCTTAATTGTAAATACAACACCCAAACTGGTTATGAAATTATCATCAGGAATCATATTAAACCAGCATTGGGAATTTACAAGCTGAAGTCATTGACACCCGCAATCCTTCAGGAATTTATCAATGGAAAATATTTAAGCGGCTTTAGTAAACATCATTTGACCAACATCATGACTGTTTTAAGTGGGTCAATAAAATATGCTGTGCATCCATGCAAGTTCATCAAGGATAATCCCATGCAATATGTGAAGTACCCAAAATATGAACATTCAAAACTTGAAATTGACCACAAGGTTATTTCAAAAGATGACTTTGAAAAGATAATTTCAAGATTTCCAGCCGGAACAACTTTTCATATTGCGCTGATGATTGGATATTATACTGGATGCAGAATTGGTGAAGTCATGGGTTTGACATGGGATGATATTGACCTTGAAAAAGGAACTGTTAATATTAACAAACTCATTTATAAGCGCAAACCGGACTGGTATTTTGGTTCTACTAAAACAGAATCATCAGTAAGAACCATCAAGATTGGTAAAACATTAATTTTAGCTTTGAAGCAGCATAAGAAATGGCAACTGGAAAACAGATTGAAATATGGTCAGCACTTCATTCAGCAATATGAAGTTGAAGAATTGAATGGGAATGAAAAATTAAGAAGGATTTATTCACTGTCACTTTCAATTGATGCTGGTATCATAAAACCAATTCAAATGGTTTGCACCAAAGAAGATGGTGACATGATAACACCTGACACCTTCAAATATGCTGCCAGGGTGATTCATTATAGCTTGGGTATACTGTTCAACTTTCATTCATTGCGCCATACCCACGCAACCACCCTGATTGAAAATGGTGCAAACATTAAGGATGTTCAAGACAGGCTTGGTCATGCCAATATTGAAACCACCCTTGGAACATACACACATTCAACTGAAAAAATGGCTGAACAGTCAGTTGATATATTTGAAAAAGCAGTCAATCATAATTTGCCTACCAAGTAAAAATTACGTTGGCAAATAGTAAGCAAATCAACAGGGGTTGATATTTTTATTACTTCAAACCCTTGATTTTACTGGATAACAGACACACTGTCTCCACATGGGCCGAGTTAGCCTAAATGATGTCAACCGCTGAAATTTTGAACCATACGTTAGTGGAAACAGGTCAACCGTTTTTTAGCATTTTCGAGGTATGTGGAAATATATCAACGGTTTTACTGTTCGTGGGAACATATCAATTAGAATATGGATTCATCACATAACCAGGTGGATATGCCTCGATATAATCCTCAAGTGGTGGAAAATGTGAAAGCACATTTTCTACAAAATTATAAAGATGATCAATGTCATCCAAAAATTCTAGTGAAGTTCCAATATCTCTATATCTGAACGAATGAATTGCATTCCTTTTATGCTGAACAGAATCAACCCAAGCGTACTCCGGTGAATTTACATCATCCCATAGCTTTCCACTACTAAAGTCTTTAAGATTATCGAACGAAGCTTTTTCCGGCTCTATCATTTTGCCTTTGTTATTTGTAATCGGGCTCTTACAATAATCCTCATAGTAAACACAGTAAAAGAATTTAAGCCATGACTCAACGACTGCACCAAGATTTGCACGTGCAAGAATCAGCTCACCTGTAGTCATTGTGAGACCTTTATCAATCCAAATTTTTAATGTTTTTGTCAATTTGCTTTGCCATTCGAGCATAGCATCGTCCAGCTTATCGGCTGCCGAATCCGGTGCTATCCCACGAGCTTCTTTCCATATGAGAGCCGCATTATTTGTAAGTATAACTAGAACATCATAACGATCTCTTTTAGCCATTAGTTTTCCTCGAGGAGCATTTCTTTGTTTTCATCAAAACGCCCTATAGCATCCAAAGCTTTAATTCCATCTGGTGTCATGGTACCATCATCATTATCTGCGCTTGTCTCCACGCAAAAGTGTGCCACTCCACATCCTTTTCGGAACAACCACATTAAATTCCACTTTTTCTTACTTCTTTCTTCCTGAGTAATAACTGCATAAAAATCCTCTCCATCCATCGGGGATAGAGGAATCGCTGTAGCAACAGGAACTTTTGAATTAGCCATCTTATATCCTCCCATCTATTAACTCCATGTCTTTGTTTTAAGCAACTCTGCTATTCCCTGAGTATCAGGCAGATGCTCTGTCTCTAAAACTTGTGATAAGTCAAATACTCGTGTACCCATTGGTGCTCGAGGCGTTATCTTTCTAAAATCCGTCTCATAGAATTTTTCCACAAAGAAATACCGGTGCTTAATTGTTCTTAAATCATAGCCATGTTCATCACCGTCTGCGATAGCCTTGAGAATTTTTTCTTTTCTTTGATCAGTTAAATCGCCAAATTCAGCTTCATATTGCATACCGTTTTCGGTTTCAATTGCTGTAATTCTAGCGCTGACTTTACCCACTGCACGTACACTCTTATTTTTATATAAACTCAAATAATCATGTGCTCTAAAACCACGTTCAGCATTATCATAGTATATGTCTTCGCTAATATTGAAATCAAGTGTTGTACCTGCAAGCTGCATTCTCATGTATTTCCATGAGTCAGATACCGCAATAAGACCATCGTTATAGCAATAATTTAGGTAGTCATCGAGTACTTCTTGCATATCATAATCCTTATCATCGATAACCTCTTGAATTGCATTTGCAATGCCTTCAAAGGTAGTATTTATGTGGATAACCGGATGGTCTTGTGTAGCATTATATTCTTTGAGTTGCTTTTCAAAGGTCTCTTTTTTGTCTTCTGCCATCAGTTCTGGTGCTAGAGTAATCATTACCTTATACTTTTCACCACTAAAGGAATTCAGATGCCTCATAAGTTGATCGGAATAAAACCAGTCGGACATCTTTGTCTCAACTACAATCTTGAAGCTCTCCTGAGTAATGGTTGCGTCAGGGATACTATCAACACTTTTCTCTTGTAAGTTAAATGCAATTTCCGGTTCAAAGGAATCAGAGAAGAATTCCGATTTCAAAAACCGAAAGAACTTATCAGAAGAATATTGATATAAACGAGATAACAACAGCATTGTATTAGCTGTAGCTACATTTTCTTTCTCATGGTATCTTTGGAAATAATGTATCTTCATAATTGATGGCCTCCATACCCCTTTTTCGCATTGCAAATAGTATTTTGAAATCTTCTTTGCATTTCTTCCTCTAAATCATTGTCGTAGTCCTTGGTGTGCTTATACATTGCTTTAATGAAATCATCAAAGTAAAGCACCCCATCATACCGGCTTCTGTTCTCAACAAAGAAATTATAGATTTCTCTGTAATAAACAATAGTATATTTTTCACCGCACGAAAACTTACTTAGGTCAATGCGATTGTAATTAGGTGAAAAAATAAAGCAGCTCGCTGTTTTATTGCGATACTCATCATCAGATGTAACAAATTGATAGTATTTTTTTAGCTGTGACTGTACTTGGTCACTGTAGATATCATGTCGGTCATCAATACCATTGATGCTCGATTTGATTTTATTTTCTATTACAACGGCATTATTTTTGTCAGAAATAAGTAGGTCAATGTTTCTCTTTTCTCTCTCAATAGTAAAATCTGTTTGTACCTCTATATTTAGAACCTCTCTTGCAAAACGGGAAAAAGCTTCTCTGTTTATATCAAAAAAGTAAGCTAACATATTTGAAAAAGCGAGTTCATTGTCTTCCTGCCTGATTATTTTTAGGAAATTGAAATACGGATCTTTTTGAAGTTCCGGCAATTCAGAAATTGCTTGTGTCGTATTAGCATCTTCCCACAACTCTCTGTTTTCAATTATCTGATTCAAATCAGCGAAAGAATCCGGCTTTTCATTTTCGTTGTAGAATTCCCTTAATGTTTGTTTGCCAAATCCTTTATTAGTACGGATGAAATAAGTGTTGTCACCACTTACAGATGCATCATCTGTAATATATATCTGATTTTTGGGCTTGATAACCTTATCTGCAACAAAGGTAGTATAAGCATTCTTTTCTTCTTGAAGACTTCCATGATACGAGTTTTCATTAAATAAATCTACAAGACTTATTCCGCCATAGGTCAGTCCTAATGCAACTTGTCCTTTATATCTCTCTTCTCGCGGAAGTTTGCTGTCGGCAAAATCAAGAATTGTAACCCCCTCTGCCTTGGCTAGTACTTTATATGTTTTCGAGGCAAATTTTCGTACCAACAGAATAGTTATTCTATTTTCTCCATGAGATAATTCTATTGTTCCTTGTGAATTGAGATAAATATAGTTTTTCCCATCATCTGCCTTATAGAGATTTATGATTTCATGACCTATATTATCGCCCTCTGACAAATATGCTCCAACATACATTTTGTTAATTATTATTTCACGGCTCATATGTGTTGGCTTTACTTTTACTGCGGTTTTTTGTTTATATTCAACCGGAGCAATGGTTTCATCTGACGATAGAAACAAGCGGAACCTTCTTAGATGAGACAAGTAACCACTAACAAGTGAATTGACATTACCGGTCGAGTTCTCAGAAAGAGCTTTTATCAATGCACTCTTTGCTTCAGTCTCAAAATCAGTAGCGTTCACCGCATTCCAGAACAGATCTTTGCTTCCTTTCCTCCAAAGGTAGAAGGTGTCCACATAAGCAGTATTGATTGTTGCTATCGAAATGTTCTGGCTATGTAGGAAGTTCTTATATAAAGCACGCAGTTCATCATACGGTAGAGCTTTAATTTTGTTAATATCCAAAGTCAAACCTCCTTTACTCAATACTGTTTAATCTTTCAAGCCACTTCAATATGCAGCCATTCTTGAAGAAATCTAATAATGCACCATCGCAAAAACGCTCAGCTCTTACTGCACCCATAATCAGTGCAAGAACACACTGTGCGTTCAAGTTTGAAACATCAGCATTTTCCATAGATTCTGAATCCCATTCAAGTCCGTTATCTTTGAGAATATCTCCATAACGGGTAAGCTCCATATCTTTATTGCTTTCTTCAAAGGCATAAACATCATCGATAAAGTTATGTACCATTTCGGAATAATCTACAAAAGGCATCTGTATCGGATGTTCCGGTGTTCCATCGTTTTCTTTATCAACAACCCATTCACCGATGCCATCCGCCTGAATTATAGGTATGTATTTCACCAAAATATCAAATCTACTCATCCTCGTCCTCCTCAGTTTCATCAATGCCAAATAACATCTGGAACTTATCGAAGTTATACGGGTATGAGTTATCACCATCAAATCTTACCGGTTTATGGCCATTGCTATATTCAAATTCCAACTCCCACTGTGTACCATCACACACCGTGTATCCGAAACGCTTAGTTGAATATCGTCTGAGCCATTCACCGATGTGAAGATCCCTAAGTGCGGCTATAAAAGTGTCCTTTGTAAATGACTCCTCGTTATCACCATCCAACAATAAGAGTGGTTCTTCATCATCCCATAATTTTGTATAGGCTTTCAATTCATCTGATAGTTCTACAACATAACTACGGTAGCCACCAAAGAAACCGCCAATGCTAAAGGTAATCTTGCAGATGGCATCCATATTTGCATCAAAGTCAGCAACCTTTTTTTCTGACTTTGTTAAGGTATAAGTTCCACCAGCTTCAGCAAAGGCTTGCTTGGCTATTTCCAAATATTCACGAGTCCAGTGAAGGCGTGTATCTTCACTCGGATGCATAATAGGTTTTACGCCATAGTCGGGGCTTTCCATTGTATTCTTAAGACGACCTATTTCTTGCTTAAGCCCACGTATAACGGTCAGAATCTGTTCTTTATTTTTTCCTTTAAGATGCTCTTCATAGTATCCTTCCGGGCTAATCATCATGTTAGGCCGCCTCCTTTACTCATTTCCTGTCTTTATTTCATTGCCATCGGGCAGAATGAAAGTCTGCTCAAACTTAACATTCATCACATCTGCTATGGCCTTAAGTTCTTCTAATGTAATAGTCTCACGCTTTAGCTTCTTCCCGAAGTTCTGTGGGGACTGGCCTAACCGCCTAGCCAATTCGGAAACGCTCATGTTCATTTGTTCACAAAGCTGTCGTATCATGTCCGAAGTTTTCATTATAATTCCTCCAAACCTCAATAGGAACATTGTAAACCATTTGGTTTCAATTTACAATATTTACACATTAATTGTTTTATAAACAACGAAACCCGCAACTCTGACAAGAGCTGCGGGTGATTTAGCATTACTTAGTTATTCGTCAATTTGGATTTCAATTCCGGACTTAAATTCAACTATGATGTGGTCGTCGTAAACCGTTATCTTTTCCAGGAGAGTCCTCACATAATCTTCTTCATATTCAATCAGCTCACAAGGCAGGTCGTTAAGAAAACGCATCAAATCATCAATTCGCTTTTTCAGATCCTGACGGGATGCCTGCTCATTTTGTAGGGCCTGCTTCTCATCGCGCAGCCTCCTAATCTCCAGACCAAGCTCATCACCGGTATTCTTTGAATTAACGGTTGCCATTAGCTCCTGCTGCATTGACTTCATTTGTTCATCAATCGCTGCAATCTGATTTGAGGTGACTTCCTCAAGGCTACTCTCGATATTCTCTCGTAAAAGTGGCAGGATTGCTTCCTTTTCACGGAACGCTTCGTTTATAGCCTTGATAACTACCTCCTGAAGCAATTTCTCGTGAACAGTTCTTGCCGGGCAATCAGGGCCGTCTTTTTCAACTCTGCTGACACAGCGCCAAACGGTGGACTTACACCCGCGATTGTTCCATTTAATTCTGCGGAAGATGTCGCCACAGTATGCGCAGAAAACTATTCCAGATAAAGCGTAACGGCCACTATAGATTCGTTTGCGCTTTGTGGTGCCTTTAGTAAGATTTGCGCGTCGTGCGATTTCCTCCTGTACCTTTAGGAAGATATCCTTTGGAATAATAGCTTCATGGCTGTCCTCTACATAATATTTAGGAACCTGACCCTTATTAGCTTCACGCTTCTTTTCAAGAATATCCACCGTATAAGTCTTCTGGAGCAAAGCGTCTCCGATGTACTTCTCGTTCGTAAGTATCTGCTTTATATTACTTTCATGCCATTTTTCATTACCCGCACCGTTTAGAATACCGTCGGCCTCAAGAGACCTTTTTATCTGTAAGAAGCTCTTACCGGAAAGGTACTCTCTATAAATGCGCTTCACGACTTCGGCTTGCTCTGGATCAATGATGAGGTGACCGTCTGCATCTTTGGTATATCCCAAGAACCAGTTGTGATTGACCTGAACTTTTCCTTGTTGGTATCGGAACTGCAAGCCCAGACGAACGTTGGCCGACAATGACTCACTTTCTTGCTGTGCAAGAGAAGCCATAATTGTCATGAGCACTTCACCCTTAGCATCGAGCGTATTAATATTTTCTTTCTCGAAATAGACGCCAATGTTCTTATTCTTAAGGGCTCTGGTGTAATTCAGGCAATCCACCGTATTCCTTGCAAACCGGCTGATGGACTTGGTAATCACCATATCTATCTTGCCGTCATTGCAGTCGTTAATCATGTGCTGGAACTCATCACGCTTCTTCGTATTCATTCCAGAGATGCCATCATCGGCATAAATTCCGGCTAGTACCCAATCCGGATGACTTTCAATGTATGAGGTGTAATGCTGGATCTGGGCTTCATAGCTGGTTTCTTGCTCATCGCTGTCAGTACTGACACGACAGTATGCTGCGACTCTGGTTTTCTGCTTTTTGTCGGTTGCTTTCTGTGTCCCGATGGTTTTCTTTGCTGGAATAACCGTTACATTACTCGCTAAGGAGATCATACCTCCACCTCACTTTCTATCAAGCTGTAGATGTACTCCGCCTGCTTAAATGGGTCAATGAAAATCTTTCCTGCTTTCGGCATAGTAAATTTTGTCGCTGGCTTGCATTCCTCTACCGGCTTATCCGCAAATACTCTACCAAGCCTTCTTTGACGTTTGATTCGTTCTGCTTCAGCTCTATCAAAAGTCTCCTGATCGATGATCGCAGGATAGTATTTATCACCAAGGTAGCGTTTATTTTGTAGCATTTTCTTTACACCTGGATGTAGAATCGTAAGCCCAGCGGCCTCTGCTGCAGCAACGTAGGCGAGGCCGGAAAGATAACCTTTGTAAATCATCCTAACCTGCTCGGCTTGAGCTTCATCTATAACAGCTTTGCCTTTCTCAATTTTGTACCCATATGGAATTGGCATAATCTCACAACCTTTCTCTTAGCGTTAATCCACACTTTAATACGAAACCTATTTCATATCTTTTGAAAACGATAATGTAATCAACATGCTCCTCAAATGCATCAACATCAAATTCAGAAAAAATCCTTGAGCTGTTGACGTACTTGATGAGTTTATTCAAAGCTTCAACATGCTCGTACTCATGATTCACCGAAGCATATAGGGCTTCTTTTTCATCACTTAAATTTTTAGCCTCAGCAAGAAGACCTGAATTCTGATCGTTGAAAACAGCTGGCTCTAAATATTCCTTTGCAAATAAATTCATAAGCTGCTGCCTTTTGTTGAAATTGGCCTCAAGAGCCGCTTCCAACTTATTAATTCGGGCGATTGCTGCTTCCTGGTTAATGGCTTTAAGACTTGTAAGTAGCGGCTGCAACAACACCTTCTTAGTAAATGCCAACTTATTGATCATATTCAAAAAAGCCACTTCAAAACTCTTTTCGCGTATAAACTGCATGCTACATTGGTCTTTTTTCTTAAGATGTGTGTTGCAAGCATAAGCGTAATATTTTATTTTCGATTCGCTATGAGTTCTCCTTTTCCATGTAGCACCACATTCGCCGCAAACAATTTTTCCAGAAAAGGGATAGCGGTTTTGATACTTTGCATCGCCTTGCTTGATTTTCATGTCTTTGGAGCGCTGGTCAATCATGGCCTGCGCCGCTTCAAAATCCTCAACACTGATTATCGCTTCGTGATGCTCAGTAACGTAGTACTGCGCCTTCTCACCATTATTGATATGCCTAACGAAAGTCTCATCGGTAAATGTTTTTTGAAAAAGCACATCACCTTTGTACTTTTCATTTCGAAGGATCGCATTTACTGTGCCCGGAGTCCATTCTCTTTTTCGCCTGGTTGGGATTCCTTTATCATTAAGATCTCTAGCGATTACATGACCGCCTTTACCAGCTAAACATTCTGCAAAAATGTACCTTACTACATCAACCTCATCTTCATTGATCACCATCAAGCCATCTTCGTTTTTGTACCCGTAAGGCGGAGAGGCAACAATGTATGTTCCGTTTTGAAATCTCTTCTCGATGGACCATTTTTCATTCTCCGAAAGGGAAATAGACTCACTTTCTGCCAAGCTGCTAAAAATCGTAAGCAGCAGTTCATTCTCCATATCGCCGGTGTTGATGTTTTCTTTCTCAAAGTAAATGAACACTTTTAGCTTTATAAGCTTTCTAACCGCTTCAAGGCACTCTGTGGTATTTCTTGCAAAGCGGCTGATGGATTTGATAATAATAAAGTCAATCTTACCGGCTTCACAATCATCGAGCATTTTTAGAAGTGCATCACGCTTGGCCATGCTTGTACCGGATATGCCTTCATCATAGTAAAGTCCGACATACTCCCAGTCGGGATTGCTCTTAATGCAGGTCTCATAATGACTTCTTTGAGCATCCAAACTGACGAGTTGTTCGCGACTATCTGTTGAAACACGAGCGTAGGCAGCAACACGCAGTTTTTTAGGTGCCTTCTGCAGTTTCTCATTTGCTTCAATCTTTGTTATTCGTTTCATTGTCTCAACCTCCTTTCTTGCAGTACTATACATCACTCTAAGTGCCTTATTTATCAAGTCTTTTAGGCCATAATCTCCGCTAAAAACGGAGAGAAAGTTTCGCGGTTTTTGGCCATGATCTTGTCAAATTCACTCTGGCTAATAAGACCCTTTTCTAAGAGCTTTTTTGTAAGTTTTTCTGCCACCAAATAATCGTGCTCATTTTTAAGTGAAGCCTCTGTAGGCTTTTCTGCTTCATACTTTATGGATTCAACGGCTTCTAATTTTGTTAATTTCATTCTCTCGACCTCTTTCCGAGGGAACATATCAATCAACACCCTCTAATAGTCCCAGGACAGAAATCAGCCGAATGAACGAAAAAAGCCAAAAAAAATAATGCCTACCGAAAGACGGATCTCTCGATAGGCATTAAACTGATTGTTATTCGCTGTATTTAATAAAGGCATCGGTGAAGCCAGCTGCCTTGACCTTGCTGAGCATGGCATCTGCATTCGCCTTAACAGAAAACGATCCAAGTTGGACTCGGTAATATTTCTTCGATGGGGTCGTCTCGACCGAAGCGGCAAAGGAAAGACCGGATTTTACATCGGCGCGGAAGGTATCCATCGACTTACCGTGTTTAGGAAACCAATGCAGTACATCACCATGATTGCTGGCGATACCTTGCTTATATCCTTCGCTATGGCAGATAATATCTTTTTCAGTAAGACCAAACTCCCTACAAAGAAATACACAAAGTTCAACGGCCTCCCGGTACACCTTGTTGAAATAGGTGCTGTCCGAAAGACCGTCCTCGCAAATCTCGAAGCCTATATGGGTATCATTAGCATTGCCACCAGCATGCCAGCCTCGATGGTTCCACGGCAAAGTCTGATATGTGGCGATTGTTCTATCTGCCAGCTTACCGATGAAGGCATGAACGCAAACCTGACGGCCGCCGGGCTTTTCTTGATTCCAATGATTGTTGTATTGGTTCTTTCCGAGCAAGCCGTCATCCGGGCCAACATAGCGCTTCAGCCATGGGTTATCTGCCCCAGTAGAGTGTACCATGATGCCTTTGGGAATTATTGTTTTGCCTGCTTTGAAGCAGGCATTATTCGTAAGTATTAACTTGCGTAAATTCATTAAAATCACCTCTAATTTACATGTTGGTTGTTGCAAGACTGACAGGGTATAGGTGGTAGGTAAACTTCAAATCGCAGAAAGCACTCGCCGATGTGCCATCACTTCCCATACTGATATACAGCCCATATCCAGAAGGCACTCGACTTTGACGCATTTGAATATGAATATGCAACCCAGCGTTTGAACTATCAGCACCGATAGGCGTGCTGCGTGAGATTCTGGTAAAGTTCACTTCATCATTTGAGATATATAAGTCTAGTTCTTTTTCGCTTGTATCCGATTGACGGCAAAGGGTAACCAAATGACAATCATAAGCCGTCGGATAAAGCAATCCGCCCTGTCCACCTATAACCACACTACCAATGGGCAATAATGTGTGCAAAGGTCCTCGGACACTATTAATACCGCCCGCTCCGGTAGCATTACCGCTTAACACATATCTCAAATAGCTTGCTCTTGTGAATGCGTTGATAGTAGCTGTTGCAGTAGAGGTAAGAGTCAATGCTGTTGTAGCATTTTCTGCTCTTTCCAATAAAAATAGACTCTCACCAGAAGGAATGGTAACATCACCAATGGAGAAAATTTGACTCGTCCAATAGGCTGTGCAAGACGGGTTTGATGATGTTCCTGACCCAAAAGCAATGTTCGCTACATCTTGGATGCCCCTTATAGCTTCGGCAAGTTTCTTGACGGTATTGCGGAGAGTGCCCTGGATTAACACTTGCACATTGTTTGCGGTTGGACTGCCCAAGGATGTAACAAATGTATAAGTTACCGTGCCGATTACTACGTTATTGCCATTGGCTATGCCATTAAATGTTATGGACGCTCTTCGGCTTATCATATCCGGTGCTGTGGCAGTTTCTATCGGATGCGAATGGTTCAGGAGAACCCCAGTCCGCATATACAGATTGTCGCGCGTATCTTCGACCAAGTCGTGTGTAGTGTTTAACAGATTATAAGTGAGATTTAGCAGATTATTTATCTCATCAATATCCAGTTCAGCTAAAGCAGAAAGCACTTGATTGAGCCATTCCTGTGCTGGCGGCTCTGGTGGTTCAGCGATACCATCTGCAAGGGCCTCCTGGACGATGGTCAGTATCCGAACGCTTTTTCCAACCACATCACCATAAGTAACCCTTATCTCCAGCTGACCGACACCGACTAGCAGTGTATCCGTTGCGCTGGGCGACCATGTAAGGACTCCATCGGCATAGGTAGCGATCACAGGGTATGCAATACCATCGGGTCTTTTATATATAGCATTTAGGGAAGTGCCGGGGTAGGTACCATCCAACAAACTGGAAACGTCAAACTCAAGGTGGCGAAAGTAATGTTCCCCTCGTCTACCGATGAACACTGTTGCTGCTTTAGTTAAATCAATCATATTCCATCACCTGATTTAGGGGGCTCATCATCACGCCCATGTAGCTGTTTTAGAACCTCCTTGAGTTTTTCAGGTATTGGTAGCCCAATATGTCCGGCATTTTCTAAAATAGACACACCTTCATTGCTCAAGTAGAAGAAAATTACTGCTGTCCGAAGGACACCACCATTGTCCCCAGTACTACCCAGTATCTGCGTATCAAGGATATGCGCCACACCCACCAATGTAAAAATAAGCACCTTTTTAAAGATGCCTTTCGCGCCGATTTCACTGGACAGCTTTTTATCTACAATGGCACAGAGCACTCCGGTCACATAATCAATAGCAACAAATGCTAGGAGCGCATAAAGGAATCCGTCCAGACCACCGAGAAACCACCCAAGAAAAGCACCAACAGCTGCAAAAACCAGCTGTATCCAATTCCAAATCTCTTTCATATGAAATACCTCCATTTCATGAATTTGTGTATAGAAAAACGCTCCCATACATTACGAGAGCGCTATTGGTTGTATTGTGTCTAAAGCTCCAAGATCAGGTCTTGAATCTGTTGCATCACATCCGCCTTTGGTCGCCCAGTTCCAATGGGCAACCAGGTTATGGGCGGGATATCAAAAGTAGACGAGGAATCAAAGCTGTTTACTATTGTAATAACCGACTCGATGGCTTTTCTAAGCTCAGTGATGTGGAAAGGCCAGTTTTTGATGGTGCTCTTTCCAGCAACAATCTCCTCACTCCAAGTCACCTGAGACAGATTGTAATAGCTCCGCACTGTATTTACAGCAGTTCGGAGCATCTGGATATGAATTGCCTTTACATGTGTTTCGTTCGCAGTGATCGTCTCAAATAGCGGTGGCAATACAGTAAAAGTACGCATAACCTCCGGACTTGACGACCCTATATCACTATCAATGCAGCGGACGGTCACAGTATGGTTCCCTGCGGCCAGCGCTGCCGATTGATACACCGTTTTTGCACCATTGCCCAGATAGCCGCTTACTGAAAACATCTCAGGGTGATCTACGCTGTTAATCCAAATACCCGCGTCGATTTTCACTTCTACAATCTGTGTTTGACCATCTGGCTCAATGCCCGTTGTTATCATGAAACGCGGGGTGGTATTGTAACTGGAGCTGCCAGATACGGGACATATGATTGCTGGGGCAGTCGGCGGACTATTTTTCTTTACTGTACCGCTTACTACATAGGCAGAAACTGCATCCAATGTATCGGTTACGCTGATACGGTAGCGGGTATACATTCCTGATATCTGAGAAGCGTTCGCTATATATGTCCCAGAGGTTGCACTTGAAACGACGATTGTCAGAGCCTCATATGCCGACCAGTTAATCCCGTCCGTTGAAGTTGAACGCTGAATGACATACTGCTTGATAGCGCTGGTTCCGGGTATCGTTCCGCTCCATGTAAGAGTAACGGTGCTGGATTCGTAAATGGCAGGAGCGGCGGTAAAGGAAGTCGGTGGTGTAGGCAGTGTATTTCTACGGACAGTGTTGCTGGAAACAGTCCAGTCTGAGTAGAAACTCTCCCCGGCTGCACCACGTGTTCTTACTCTGAATCGGCGGTAATTTCCACGTGTAGTCGGTGCACTGACAATTACACTGCCGCTTGTCGCTGAAGTTAACACCGTAGCCAGTGCTGTCCAGGCTCCCCATGTGCTGTTATCTGTCGAATCACTATATTGTATCTCATAGGATGTGATAGCATTTCCCGCACCACCAGCTGCTCCGCTCCATGAAAGGGTTACGTTTCCTTCGGCCAACGTTGCGCTTACTGAGCAAGCGGTCGGCGCTACGCAGGCAGTAATATCGCAGTAGATGCTGTTACTGATAACCTCTGAAGAGTAAACATCAAGAGTATCTATCGTCCAAATGCCAAATTGAGTATAGGTTCCTGGAATTCTTGATACATTTGGGTTGTAACTACCGCCGCTTGCCGAGAGTGTTAGAGTGGTAAGAACATTCCATGAACTCCATGTACTGTTATCAGTGGATGTTCTGCTGGCAATCTGGTATCCCTTGATGGCACTTGTTCCACCGGAAGCTCCGCTCCATGTCAGCGTAATGGTTTCGTCGCTATAGTTTGAGGGGGAAGCGACTGCAGTGGTTGCCGGACTTGGTACCGTATTTCTACGGACGGAATTCGTCGAAACCTTCCAGCCCGAATAATAGCTTGCTCCTGCAGTACCACGTGTTCGTACCTGAAACCTACGATAATTACCTCGCGTCGAAGGCGGCGCAACAGAAGCGCTGCCGCTAGTGGCCGTGGTAGTCACCGTGGTCAGTGCTGTCCATGCTCCCCAGGTGATGTTATCCGTTGAATCGCTGTACTGTATCTCGTAGGATGAAATTGTATTATTTACGCCGCCAGATGCGCCACTCCACGATAGTGTGACATTACCTTCTGAGAGGGTCGCGTTAACTGAGCAGGAAGTAGGTGCGCTGCAAGCGGTTGTCCGACTTGCCCAATTAATAGTTAGAACGATCTGGCTCAGGTCATCCCTTGCGCCAAAGCCCATGTAATTCAAGGTGCTTGAGCCTGCATCCATGAATAGGCAGTTGCTGGCACCACTACCGATGGAATCTATGAGCGCGGTAGAAATGGCGATATCTTTTGCGCCTTGTCCGGCGGAAACGGTGTAGTTATACCCGGAGGTAACCTTCGTGGGCCTGCTCCCGGACACACTTGTGCTGGAACTGGGTGCTGGCATGCCAGAAGCGTTTCCTGCATACAGCGTCATAGTTCTGGCGGAGCCCCAGTCACCCGCAGCTATTCTGACAAGGTGAATGCTGGCCGATGTTGGATAATAGTTTGCGTAAGTATTCCGGATGCTGGCAAGGTCAAACAGCATAGCGCCCACGTTCTCATAATTGTTAGCATCAGGATAAACCCCTTGCCGAACATAATCCGTTACACCTGCAATCCAGCTACCATTACGCCATGTACACGCATTATTTGCCTGATAAGTTGCCATAGAAATTCACCTCACTCATATACCGCTGAAACCAGCGAATTCACCAACCCACAAAGGTCGGTATTCAGACGGGTGTCAGTAATGTTGTTTGCGACTATTGATGTAGCGGCTGTAGGTACAAGCACATCTGCGATACCAAGTTCGTAGACGTCGCTGGTTCTTGTCAGCGCAGGGGCCACAGGCGTTGCAGCGGGAGTACCAACAACAACAGCAAGCTGAATGCTACGACTGATCTGACTCAAGCGGATCACAATCCGGTCAATGCGGGGATTGCTTCCGTTTGCAGTTGTCAGTGGTATATTTAAGACATCCGTATTCTCATAACGGTATCCGTTAATCCATGCGCTTCCTGCAGCCACATTCACAGCCAAGCCAATTGCTGGCGACACCTGTAGATTTGTTGCTGCCATATAAAAAACACCGTTGGAGACGAGGCTTCCGAAATATGCAGCAAAATCCGCAGCATCATAGACTCTGTCTCCGTCCGATGAGTTAAAAAATCCGCTTTTCTCCATACACTATTTTCCTCCTTATTAAACAGTTTTCGTATACTCTATAACCACATAACCTGTATATGTTGTCCGGTCATTGCCGGGTTCGACAACGACATTGGTTGTATCCATATACAGACCGATTTGCGAGGCAAAGTTGTTGTAACGAGCAAGTGGCAGCGGCAAGAATACGGTTCCGTTTGTCGCAAAGCCTGTTAAACTGACAACAGTGCTGAGGTTTGATATGCCATGAGCTACGCTTTTCGGTGTCGCATTAGTAAGTGACCCAAGATTCACATGTTTGCGATAAATCGTCTTACCATCAATCCATAAACGCCCTGTGTTTTGTTCTGTCGTAGAGTAGTCAGTAAACGCAGATGAAATTTTAGAAGCGGTAATTGTACGATCTGTGATCTTTACGCCGGTGACTGCGCCGTTTGCAAGCCTAGTCGTAGTTATTGGTTCATTATTGATGTTGAGCCAGTTCGCCTGCCCAGATAGGTTATTGAATACGAAAACAGAGATTACATAAAACGTCATAGTGTCCCTACTGATAAAGAAACCCATTGCTCGCTGATAGCCATAGCCCGTGTTATCTCCATTATGCTTTGTTAAAAATACGTGTCCGTTTTCACTTGGTTGGTCGCTGAACTTGTTACCACTGTACGAGGTGAAGTATAAAGTATCTCCTGGTACCATGTTGTACAAGGCATACTGACCGATCGATATGGTACCCGCACCTACAAAAATTTCGAGGGTAGGAAGCTTCCCAAACAGGTTGTTGAAGGTATCCGCGACGTCATCACCCTGAATTTTCGGGTCCACCTGCGTCAAGTCACCCAGTGTTCCTTCCACGACGCTTAGAGCTTCGGCAACTTCGGATATACCGGTAGGGGCCAATAGTGCTGTTTTAACCTCGCTCATGTCAGAGCGGACTTTCTGCGCTATAGTTAGCTCAGCCTTTCCAAACACTACGCTGATACTCTGCCCATCTGCGTCATATGTTTCTTCGATCTCGGTGATTCGCGTAGTCATGGATACGCCCCATGCCTTGGAGATCACTTTGACGGTCTGCCCAAGGTCGAAGTCTATCTTGTAAGTCAAGTTGCCATGCGGATTGACCGATGTGTCAAATGTATATCGTATTGCCTGCTCATTCAGCTTACTCTGACCTCGAAAAGTCAGAGTATTGACGTAATCTGTTCCAAAGTCCTCAGCCCGTAAGTCTTTGGCATCCACGAAGATTTCGCGGCGAGTCTCCCCAGAACCGCTTGTGATTGCAACAAATGTACGGTCTGCCCCTTCACCCTCACCACCGATGAGTGCGGTATTGGCGTAATCCGCTACGCTCTCTGTATATATCTGTTCAGTCAGATTCTCGTACTCCTTAGAGAATACCGCCTGGGAGTTGGACCCGTTATACAGCGTCACTGTAAAAATACCTGTAGCAGGAGTGAACACTGTCTTAATGCCAATATCCGAAGCGGCGCATAGTTCCGTTACTGAATCCATCAGATTCCGATATGATATCTGGGTACTAACAGGAATACCCAAGTTAGGAGACGAGAAGGATATTCCAGTAATCTGCCGGGCTGTATCAGTAGGGTTGATGAGATTATTATTTATCAGCTGCAGGGCACAGACAGAAAGATCTCCGGAAAGTATCTCGGTTTGCCACAAAATACGACGGGCGAGGAAAGAGGTAGCAAAGCGACCAGTCGCCGTGATAATTTCCTGCTCGGTCTGAGACAATTCCAGATGTTCAATAATCCCGGCTTCCTCATCATCGTTCTTCCAAATAATGTTCCCTTCTTTTAAGAGCGCGGTGTTCTCCTGTGTTGCAATGGCTTTTAGCTCAAATGAACCACACTGAGAGTAACGCCGTGTCCAACGCAGGTACTCAAAAGACTCCACAATACCCGTAAGCTCCCGGTTTGGATTGTAGATATATAATTGCATATTCACACCCCCAGAAACTGCGGACGATAGTAAATGCTAACTTCCAGCAGTTCCATATTGACTGAAGCATCGTAGCGCAAAGTGTTAATGCCTGCTGCAAGCTGGAAAAATACCGAATTAGTGTCCAGCAGGGAGAAAGCATTTGTTACCGCAGAACCGTTGATGCTGACTACTCGCTTACCAGCGAAATGGGTATATACACGAAGTTCATCTCCGGCATTCATTGTAGTGAGAAGGCGGATGTATTCCCCGGTATCAATATTTAAGAGTTCTGGATTCGACACCGTTCCCAGTGCCTGGAATACGATCTCACACCCACAGGAAACATCGCCGATGTTGTCCACCGTGATGATCTGACTGGGCTGGCGCATTCCAAACTCCATGCCACTCTCAGGTATTTCCAGTTCAAACTCGAATAAAGGTATCCAAGATGCCAGTTCCTCACGCACTTCATTAAGCGTCTCAAAGAAGGGAGACGGGCAAAGCAGACTGACAAAAAAGTTAGGTATGCGCTGCCTGGTGGAAACGGTAAAACCCGCTTCCTCTACAACGCAGGCAATTTGCCGTTCACGATAGATGAGTGTTCCATTCAGCTTAGGGCTAAATATCTTAAGGAAAAGCTGTCTCCATGCATAGGCATCGTCAGGTGTATCTGCTACGACTGTACCCTCCAGTATGATGTTTCGCATATCCAGTGTAGAGGAAATATAAAAAGCACCGTCCTGATCCGGTGCCTTGAAGGTGTTAACGGTCTGACGTATGTTGCCTGTGCCGTCTATCTTGGTAAGAAAATACGGGCGGCTTTGTTTGAGCGTGATGCTCCTGCCATCTGCATTAATATAAGTAAGTTCCATAGTCAAACCTCCTTTATAATTCAAGTGCCAGCTTGCGGGAGAGGTTTTTGAACTCCCGTGCCAGTTCTTTTTCGGACAGAGCCTTTGGTGTCACCACCGAGAGATTTTGTGTGATGCTTGTGCCGGTGGCACTGCCTTGTCCTGACAAACCTCTGTAATTCAAATCGAAATTTGTGGGTACCGCATTTTGCATATCCCTTGAAACTGCTGTCATTGCATCTTCAAAGCCCACACCGATGCCTTCGCCCATATTGCGACCAATTCCAGCAAATAGAGTTGAAGGGGAGTTGATACCGAAGAAGTTCTTAATCTTCGATACCACATTACCGAAAAATCCTGAAATCTTATTCCATAGCCAAGCACCTGCGTCTGAAATACCATTCCACAATCCTTTAATCAAATTGCCACCCACTTGGGCCATTGAGCTTATATAACCGGTAAAGGCTCTAACCAATCCTGAGATGATCTGTGGAACTGCCTTAACAACCTCCACAATTATCCTTGGCAGGTTTGCAATCAATGCCACAAACAGCTGAACACCGGCCAGGATGATCTTATCTATATTACCTACAATGGCATTTACCAGTGAGGTTATGATCTTTGGAATTGCGGCTACAACAGTAGTAATAATCTGAGGAAGTGCCTGAATTAGCGATATCAAAAGCCGGATGCCTGCATCAATAATCATGGGAATCGATCCAATGACTGCATTAATAATACTGTCGATGATTTGCGGGATTGCTTCCACAATTGCCGTAATGATGGTAGGCAATGCTGTCACCAGTGAAGTCAGCAATTGAATACCCGCATCGATAATCTCTGGAATGGATTCAATCAGAAAATCCACCAGTGCTTCGATGATGGGAGGCAAGGCAGAAACAAGCTGAGGTATCGCGTCTACCAATCCTTGCGCTAATCCTATAATCAACTGCAAAGCCGCATCCAACAGCATTGGCAGGTTCTCAATCAAACCTTGAACAATCTTTGTGACTGCCGAAACTGCTGCGGGTATGAGCTTAGGTAAAGCAATGCCAATACCCTCAACAAGCGCGGTAACCAGTTCTATTGCTGCATTTATGAGCAATGGAAGATTATCAATCAGCGCTCCGACAATTGTCATTAGAGCACTAACCGCCGCCGGGATAAGTTCAGGTAAAAGGTTCAAAATAGCCTCCAGAACCTGCTGGAATATATTTGTCACTAATTCAAGAAGCATTGGAAGCAAGTCTGCCACCGCTGCTAAAATTGCGCCCGTCGCTGTCGGTAGTGCTGCTACTATATTCTCTAAAACCGGTACGATATTAGTGACAACTGCCTCGAAAGCATCAACAAGATTCTCGGTCAGATTTGTCATATCCGCATTAGCATTGCCAAGTCCTGCTGTAAAAGAGCCAACCGCAGCCTGTAACAACCCAATCGAACCAGAAATGGTCTGAGTCGATTCTTTTGCAAAGTTGCCAGCATACTGCTCGGTGTTCTCGAAAAACATCTGCATTGCAACTTCGGCTTTTTCTGCTTGCGTTGCGGTATTCCAGGTGAAATCCAGACCCTTTGCGAGAGCGTAGGCTTGGATGTTGGTAGCGTTCATAGCAACACCGAGGTTATCCATCATGGTAAAGTTGCCTTTTGCAGCACCTGTGACAGCCTCCATCGCAGTAGACATATCTATTCCCATAACGGATGCCATGTCTGCGGCACGTTGCATGGCTTTTTCGGTTAGTTCAAGGCTTTTCTGTTGCTGTATACCGGAACCTTGGAACAACGCACCCATTTTGTTGGCAGTAGCGAGATACTCGCTTTGGGAGACACCGAGGTTTTTATAGGCCTCTTCACCGGTTTTCTGAATCGACGCAGCGTATGCACCGAAAACCGCCTCTGAACCACCCAGGTTTTGCTCCAACTCGCCAAATTGAGTGACCACTTCTTTGCCCAACTTAATTGCGGCAGCTCCGGCGGCAACGGCAACTGTGCCCATCGCCAAACCAATGCCCTTAAGTACGCCACCAAGTTTATCAAACCTGCCACCAGCATCTTCTGCTCTTTTGCCAGAATCGTCTAATTCTGCACCGAGGTTATCCGCTTCGATAGTGGACTGTGCAAGTTCACGCTCCATACCGTTGAGTTCAGCTTGTGCCTTGTTCAGCTGGATCTGCCAGTTCTGCGTGCGGCGGTCATTTTCACCAAAAGAGGAGGAGGCGTTATCAAGAGCAGCTTTAAGGGTGGAAATCTTCTCTTTCTGCGCGTCAATTTCTTTATTTAGAACCGCATTCCGAGCGGCAACCGATTGTATGGATTTATCGTTTTTATCAAACTGGCTGGTAACAAGGGTCATTTCGCTGCCGAGCACCTTAAATGACTGATTGATTTCAGAAAGAGCGTTCTTAAATTCACGCTCACCCTCAACGCCGATTTTTAAGCCAAAATTGTCCGCCATATCTTCACCTCCTCCTATATACCCGGCGGGATAATGTCATCAATTGTCCGGGTTTTCTTCGGCTTTTCAATTCCGTGCCATTGCTTGTGGCAGGTCCATAAATCAAAGAACAGTCCGATTGGCATGAGCCAGAATTCCTCCGCATCCATACCCATCTGAACTGTTCCATAATAAAGAAGCCGGGTAAAGACTTCAGCGTCCGTTACCCGACTTCCACGTTTTTTGGAGTTTCCTCCTCACTTTCTACATTGCGCTTTGTACCTTTGAACATCGCCTCGGTAATTGCATTTTTATATGCCGCTAAGTCAAGCGGTGAAGTGAGAAGTTCCACCTCTTCTTCGGAGAGCAAATCCTCTGGCGTGTTCTTATTTTTAAGGTTGCGAATTAAGATTGACTGGTTTGCCAGCAGTGTGATTAGCCAAACGATCTCGTCCAGGGCCATCTCGAAGTTCTCGGATTTCATGAGTTTTTCTCCGAGGTTTTCAAGCCCGCCATAACGACCGGCAATCGCTTTTGTCGCACGTGTGGTCAGAATCAGTTCATAGTCTTTATCGCCGATGTTGATTGCTGCGCTTCTCTCATTATCCATAGTTCAATCCTCCTACGGTTCCGGTGTGTAGACAGGCTCGTAAACTTCAGTGAACCAACCGGTTATAGTTGCAGAAGATACGCCTGCATCGCCTTCAGTGACCTCTGCTTTCCATGGATGTTTGCCCATGCCGTCCAATTTGTTCCTACGCATAACCGTTCCTTCGATGGTTGGCGTAGAGAAGGTGATAGAATCCGCCTTTGTCTGCAGGTTTGTTGCGGGTAGGCCAAATTTTACGCGATAAAGCCAAAAATAACGATATGTGCCGTTGGCCTTCTGCGCTCTGAAGCCTACAGCAACAGGTGTACCCACATTCTCACTGGCGGAGATCAGCACACCGTTGTCATCGGTTGATGCTCCGGTTAGATCTGCCGCGACAGTTGGGCCAATGTCATCCACGCCGAGGGTGAGCGTGCCGCTATTAAAGTCTTTTACAACTTCTGCAGCACCGTCGTCCGCATATAGAATCGCCTCAATTAATTCCACCGAAAGCTCGGCGGTAATAGCTTTAGCAAGCACCGAAGGTACAGCATAGGTCTCTACACCGCTAGAATCTTCGGTTATCTTTGAATAGTACAGTCTGTCAAGACCGATAGTTGCCATGTGTTATTCCTCCAATCCATAGTTTTTTGCCACATCAATGGCGTAATGGTGATATCCGGTATCGTCTTCGTGTCCGATGTACCGTCGTTCAGTCACAGTGAAATCCGCATTCAGCAAAGCCGTAGTGATCTGCCTTTTCCGCACTAAGTAATTGCCTCTTGAGAAAAGTGATATCCTCACTTCCTGCACATCAAAGCCGGGGCGGTTATCCGCGTGAACTTCAAAAATGTCCGTCAGAGGGGTAAAGACCAGATATTCGTCAGGTGGCACACCGCTGAACACACCAGTTTCGATAGGAATATTAAGTGGTTCCAGGACTTCGCTCAAATCTGAAAGTAGACTCATATCCTATTTACCTCCTCATCCAGCTTTGCTTTCATCGCTTCGATGCACGGCTTTCTACTGGTGCTTTTCGCTGGCTTTAAGAATGGTTTTGCCGGTTGACCCGATTTTCCGTATTCGATGATATTGGCTATCTTTGCATTGCTGCTTCCATCACGACGTGGTTCGGAAAAACCAACTTTAACGTTATGGTTGCCATCTCTATCCTGTAAAGCGGATGAAATTCCCCATGCAGCCGAAAGCTCGCCGGTGGAACGTGAAGGATACTTTGTGTCACGGCCAACCGCTGAATTAAGATTAGACTTTACCTTATCAAGCACAACCTCACCGCCAGCCTTAAGCACACGAGGGATAATTTCATCAGTTTTATCGTTCAACCGTGAAACCTTCTGGAGAAAGTCCTCCGGCATTTTCATAGTTACTTTAGCCACTGGACTTCACCTCCTTGGCGAGTACTTCAATGTACATTCCACGACCTTTGACGTCCTCCACCGAAGTGATTTCAAATCTTCCGTCTTCACAAGCAATAAGCATTGCGGTCGTAACATTGACACCAGGAATACAGCGGAAACGGAAAAGATCGGTGGCTTCTGAAAATGCGGCTCTGTTCGCCCATATTTCAGTACCGTGCCGTCCTTCCCGATATGCTTTGATGGAAGCAACAATATTGTCAGCCTCAGTGCTGAAACCCTCCGAGTCTTTTATAGTTACGGTCTCAATAATATCTATAAAGGTGTTCATCTTTCCAAAGCTCATAATCTACACCTTCCAATCCCGGTCGAGGCGGAGTAGCAAGTTTACTGTGTTCCAAACTTGTTGACCTGCCTGCGCGCTATCGGCAAAGAAACCAGCCGTCGAGCCATCTCTGCTTTCGTAGAAATGACTCGACAGCATGATTACTGCCTGTTCAGTAGTGGGCGGCATAGTGTTTTCAGTGTAATAACCCTCAGCAACATGTTGGTAGCTCTCCGCGTAGGAGACGGCGGCTTTGATGTAATGCAGCAGTAGGCCGTCGTCTGCATCATGTGCCAGGATCAGGTTCGCTTTTACTTTGGGGAGAAGATTATCTGTTGTCATGCCATCCGCCTCCTTCCGGTCCTTATTCGTCTGCCGCCATCAAACCCGCCGCTTTTAGCTTGGTGAGAAGGGCATTGAAATCCGTGACCAGACCAGCAACATCGGTGGCCGTGCTGTCCGCCTGATTCTCTGCAGCAGGAAGCCCCGTTACCGAGGCTCCCGGCAGGACTTCCAATGTGCCACCGATGATCCACTTTTCGCCGCCCTGTTCCATATAATTCTTTGAACTATAACTCATATGTCAGCCCTCCTTATGCGTGCTGCTGGAGAACCTTGATAGCCTCCGGCAGGATCAGCTTTCCGTCAACACGCTGGGTAGCAACAAAGCCCACTTGCCCGGTGACTGCATAAAGCTCGTTTAATCTCTTGAACATACGTCCCTGACGGTCGGCTACCCAGTAATAGCTGAAGTCACCAAACACGATGCTCTTGGCGGTCGCAGCAATAGTTGGCACATATGCCGAGGTGTACAGAGGGCGGTTCATGATGGTATCAGGCGTGCCTGCCTGAAGTGAAGGTTGCCAAAGGTACTGGCCCTGACCGTCCTTTAGTTTACGTATTGCCTTTACAGTAGCATCGTTCATAACGAATACAGCCCTGTTACGGTAAGGAGCCTTAAGTGAGTAGAACAGGTCGAGCACCTCATCCATGGTGATTGCTGTAGCACCTGCTGTAGTTACACCGATTTGGGCACCACCTGTAGCGGCAAGGATGCCAGTCGGTTTACCGGAGCCATCACCGGTGAAGAAAGCTTCCTCTTCTTTATTGCCGATACGTCTTGCGAACTCTTTGGAGATGTAGGCTTCGAGGTTGAACACGGAATCGTTCAGCAACTCCTCGGAGACTTTGATCAAGGTTGCCAGTTTATAGGCACTGATAGACACCTGACCGAAGCTGTCATCGCTCTCTGGAATAATGCCTTCTTCATCGACCCATGAAGCAGTACCTTTGGTAGCTACGACTGGAATTTTCCTATCACCGGAAGATGTGGTGATAACATTGGCCAGTGAACGGAAGATGTTCTCATCCTCGAGGGCCTCCACCAGCGTACGCTCAAACTCGTCAGGTACGAGATAACCACCCTCGGTGTCTGTACCTATTTGCAGGGCATTTCTTACGTTTACATCAAGTCCTTCTCCTGCACGGGTACGCATAGCATTCCAGAACGCTTTCCTGTATTCGGCGGATGCACGACCGGTTTTTTCTTCAGCTCCTTTGGATGGAGCGTTTGTAATGGGATTGCTGGTAGCTTTGGAAAGTTCCAAGTCGATAGAGGCCTGACGCTCGAGGCGCTCAATTTCTTTACCTAATGCGACGACGTCGTTTTCCATCTTCTCGTAAGTAGTGGTATCCTCGGCGGACAGTAGCCCATCGCCGCCACGTTTCGTATCAAGAAACGCCTTTGCCGCGTCCCAAGCCTTAGCGCGCTTTTCGCGCAATTCAAGAATCTTACTCATTGTAATTTCCTCCTTCAAATTAGTGTGAAATTAAAGAGAGCCGCTTTTCCAGCGACTCTATGGGGGTACCTGTTTTCGGTTTTGATTTTTTGGGTATTTTCCCAAGTAGGGAGTTGCACACAGCTGCACGGGAAAATATAAGTCCTTGCCCTGTATCAAGAGGGATACGATCTTCATCTTCCGCAAACATGATTTTGTCAGCGAAGCCAAGTTCAATGGCTTTGTTCGCATTCATCCAAGTCTCCGCATCCATGAGATGCGATAGCTTTGCGCGGGATAGCCCGGATTTCAGTTCATATGCGTTGATGATGCTTTCCTTGACCTCATCCAGCAGGGCTTTGGCTCGGAGCATCTCCTCACTGTCGCCGATAGCAATGGTCGAAGGATTATGGATCATCAGCATAGAAACGGGCGACATATATACATCGCCACCTGCCATAGCGATAACTGATGCCGCACTTGCTGCCAATCCGTCGATCTTCACGGTGACCTTTCCGGTATATTCCATTAGCATGTTATAGATCTGTGCAGCAGCGAAAACATCACCGCCGGGCGAGTTGATCCACACCGTGACATTACCGGAGCCAGCCATCAATTCATCTTTGAATAACTTTGGTGTTACTTCGTCGCCCCACCAGGTCTCGTCGGAGATTTCTCCGTTGAGATAAAGGGTGCGCTCTTCGGTGGCTTCATCTCGCACCCAGTTCCAGAATTTTCTCATTGGCCATTAGCCTCCTTTTCATAAAAATTGCCCGCCTGTGAAAGCGGGAGCATATTGCCGTTCACAAGATACAAGTCACCGCCTTCCTCAGCTGGGATGCGGTTCATATCCTCGAGCTCGCGGATGTCATTGGCAGACATCCATCCGTTTTGCCTTCCGACTGAATAACCGTTCATACGGCTCTGGTAGTCACCACGAAGCAATCCATCCAGATTAAACTTGATAAACAGCGACGTTTTCTCTGACGGTAGGATTAACGATTGCTGAAGGCTCTGCTCCCAGCGAACTACCCATGGATCGAGTGTGTATTTTACGAACTCCAGCGATTGTTGCTCGATGTTGGAGAAACTGGACTTCTCAAGGTCACCCACCATGTGTGGCGGCACACGGAAGATACGGGCGATTTCGTTGATCTGAAATTTCCGTGTCTCCAGAAATTGCGCCTGCTCCGGTGGGATACCAATGGCCTGAAACTTCATGCCTTCTTCCAGTACGGCAACCTTGTGTGCATTACCGCTTCCTTGATAGGCACTGTTCCAGCTATCTTTGACCCGCTGGATATCCTTGATTACACCGGGATGCTCCAATACACCACCGGGATTTGCACCGTTAGCGAAGAACGCCGCACCGTATTCCTCGGTGGCAAGCGACATGCCGATGGCGTTCTTGGCCATCGCTATGGGGCTATAGCCAATGAGTCCATCAAAACCAAGACCGGGTATGTGAAGCACCTCATCCTTGCGGAGCGTGACATAGCCGCCTCTAGGCTTTAGTCCGCTTTCGTCAACATCACGGTAATAGGTGTAGACCAACTCGCCGTTTTGAGCTCGGCCGACTTCCATCTTGTTTGGTAGCAATGGGTAAAGCGCAACAGCCTGGCCACGACCATTTCGAACAATCTGCGCGTAAGCATTGCCCCAAAGTAAAAGATGACTCATCAGTGTTTCTCGAAACACAAATGAAGTCATCTCAGGGTTAGGTTCGTTATGAAGAAGATAGTACAGTGGGTGCTGTGCGATGCGTTCCTTCCCACCATCCAAGCGGTATCGGTATACATGTAAAGGCAGTCCAGCGATTGCTTCGGCCAATATTCTTACGCAGGCATATACCGCAGTGGTCTGCATAGCCGTTCGCTCGTTTACTGTTTTGCCACTACTGGTGCCGCCAAACAAGAATGAAAACGCGCTGCCCACACGGTTTTGGGGCTTATCCCTTGAACGGAACAGTCCTGAAAACATACTCATAGTATCAATAACCCCCTTTCGTTGTAGACCGACTCGCCACCGTTACCGGAGCCGCATCGGATAGCACGGTCGAGCGCCATAATGGTTGCCACCGCGCCGTCGATTTTCTCAGTCGACTTTTCCTTATCCGCCTTTATATTTCCGGCAGGGTCGGTTCGGACAAATATGTTATCCATCATCCACCGAAGGACCGGATGACCTCCGTGAGCTATTTTCTGTTCCAAGGTCAGTTTCATCAGTTCTTTGGTCGGTGGAGACATATCTTTAAAGCCTTGGCCAAATGGAACAACCGTAAAGCCGAGGTTTTCAAGATTCTGCGTCATTTGTACAGCACCCCAACGGTCAAAGGCGATTTCTCGAATGTTATATTTTGTTCCGAGTTCTTCAATAAACGATTCGATGAAGCCGTAATGTACTACGTTACCCTCGGTGGTTTGTAGGAATCCTTGCTTTTCCCACACATCGTAGTTTACGTGATCACGCCGTACCCGCAAATCGATGTTATCCTCTGGTATCCAAAAGAATGCTAGAACTGTGTATTTATCCGCTTCATCTTCAGGTGGGAACACCAGAACAAACGCTGTTATATCCGTACTACTTGATAGGTCAAGTCCGCCATAGCAAACGCGTCCTCGCAATAATTCCGGATCAACTGCAAAAGCGCAGGCATCCCATTTGTCCATTGGCATCCAGCGTACAGCCTGTTTCACCCATTGATTAAGCCTGAGCTGCCGGAAGCTGTTCTCCTCGGCAGGATTTTGCTTTGCTGATTCAAACGCTGCTTTGACTTTATCCATGCTGACGGTGATTCCTAAAGATGGATTTGCCTTCTTCCATACTTTTGGATCTGTCCAGTCGTCCTCAGGATCGGCCCCATATATAACAGGATAAAAGGTGGGGTCGCTTTTTCTGCCGTTTATGATATCAAGGGCCTTCTGGTGTACCTCCCAGCAGATACTGTTTTGGTTGTCCCCGGCAGTAGTTATAAGAAAATACAGTGGCTGCATTCTTGCATCACCACTGCCTTTGGTCATAACGTCGTACAGCTTTCGGTTAGGTTGGGTATGAAGTTCATCAAACACCACACCATGGGTGTTAAAGCCGTGTTTGTTGCCTACGTCAGCTGAAAGCACCTGATAAATACTGCCTGTCGGTTGATAGATAAGCCGCTTCATTGAGTCGAGTATTTTCACTCGCTTGGATAGCGCCGGGCACATCCGTACCATATCCGCCGCAACGTTAAAAACGATGGATGCCTGGTTACGGTCAGCAGCGCATCCGTAAACCTCGGCGCGTTCCTCGTTATCTCCGCAAGTGAGCAACAGGGCAACAGCCGCCGCAAGCTCACTTTTCCCCATCTTCTTAGGTATTTCTACATAAGCTGTGTTGAACTGCCGATAACCGTTTGGCTTCAGGGTTCCGAATACGTCACGAATTATCCTCTCCTGCCAATCGATTAGTTCAAAAGGCTTTCCCGCCCACGTGCCTTTGGTATGTGAGAGGGCTTCAACAAAAGCAACGGCATAATCGGCGGATGACTTATCGTAGATCGAATCAGCCGACTTAAACCGGGTTGGTGTGTATTTCTTGAGTTTTCGTATATCCGCCGCCTCCTTCCGAACATAAAAATAGACCTGCATTAAGCAAGCCTTCTAAATCTATCTGTACGAGAAACAGAGCCATCTTCGGCACTGTTCCCTGTGTTTAGTTATTTATTTCTCTTCGCCTGTCAGAATGAAACGGGCATATGCACCAGTGTTATCAGCGAGGTAAACAAGCAACTCATCATATCCCTCTCTCATAGCGATTTCCTGCACCTTCGGCACATCGAACATGTTTGTTTCACCTGTTGCGCGGATGGCGAGAATCTGCTCCTTTATCTTCTTATCCATTTATGTCCTCCTTAGAATCCTCGACAGCCTCTTTTAGAATGTTGATGTCGAAGTCCGCACTCTTGTAGCCCTCTAAAATAACGCTGTAGTAATAACAGCTTGGAGTACCGAGCGGTCGACCTTCATTCATGATATACACCATAGTTTCTACGTTCTTTTTTCCAAGTCTGACTTTGACTTTTTCCTTTCGGTAGAGGAATGGGAAACCCTCGTACCGGTCGAGTGCCGTTTCGTCAGCCGGGGTAATCTCCCACAGCAGGCATGGCACTGTCTTGCCCTTAAAAGGTTCCACTGTCGCCACAGAGCCGCCGTGTCCGCCTCGAAACAATAACTGGTAGTCCTTCAAAACCACCGGCCCGACAGGCTTCGCTGTGGGGCAGCGATGCGCCATTTGCTCAAGGTTGAGATTTGAACCATAGGCGAGATAGAATGTTTTATTCATAGTCTTTGTCCTCCTTATTTTTGCGAGGCAACCGTTCAGGCTGCCCGAAATCGCCAAGCCGCCGAGCCGTCCAGGTGTGCGGTCAAGTGCTCTCGGCAGTTTGCGAATTCCTCGCCGATGAAACCGATGCGATTGAGGTAGGTCCGCATTGCGAACTTTTCATTTTCAGCCTGCGGTTTCTTTGCCGAGGCGCATTTCTGTGTGAGGGCCTGATGGTTGAGAGCAAGAGCGAGAACAATGTAGCTTCTTATCTTACCTGCGTGTAGCTCGCTGTTGAAGCCTCGAAGCTCGACCGTATGGTTGCCAGTGAAAAAGCTGTGCAGGTTAAGAAAATGGTATCGGCTTGAATGGTAGTGACGGCTGGTGCTTTCACTGTAGCCCTCGTACCAAAGGCTCTCGATGGCTTCCATCGTTTTCGGTTTGTGTCGGTTTAATTTCTCGACCAAGAGGCTATCCATCTTTTTGCAGTAACTCATTCGTTCAGGTGCTATCTGCAAAGCCTTGTAAAAAAGGTCGTTCTTGCTGGCGATGATGTTCACGAAGTTCCTAATGCTCCTCGATGTGTGGTCTGAGCCGTCAAGGTGTATGTGAATTCCGCAGGAGTTGTTTGCAAATCCACCGGCGTGGCGAAGCTGTCTGACCAGTTCCTGCAGCGTTTCAATGTCCTCGCGGTAAGTTAGGATGGGGCTGACCAACTCTACGCTATAATCGCGTGTGGCAGCTACCTTCTGGCGTCCTTGTTTCTTTTGGCAGGAGATGCTGCTGTCGCTCATAAACTTCCAAACCCGTCCATCTCGGGTCGTTATCTTCTTGGTGTCGTAATAATCGCCTGTGTGTATAACCGTCCCGTTAAGGAAGTCGGCAGCTACTTTAGCCGCTTCGTTTCTTGTGATGCCTGTAAACTCAATCTCAATCCCGAATTTGCTTGTAAACATGTGGTTTTCCTCCTGAATGTGTATGTTTTGTGCTTTCCGCATGTACATATATCACTCTAAAAGGCTTATATAGCAAGCGAAATTCGAGAGATAAAACACATCAATTTATGGGTGTGTTTCTGCAAAACAGATATCACTAAAGCTTTCGTACCGCATCCTCTCCGTACACAACGCCGAGGGAGGACCCGATATCCCAGGAGCAGAAAATTGTGCCCGTGTCGTCCACGAAGTCCACGGTTCCTTGGTCGCCGGGCCTTAGCTTGGAATAAGGATCATTCATGTGTACCAACTCTACTCGTGTGCCAGACGGATACTGCTTACGGAGACGCTCCACTGTATCTTTCGAAGGAAAGTTATTCATCAGCCGTTACCTCCTCAGCTTTAGGCGGAGCGCCGTTCTTAAAGGCGCTATTACCTGATAGGTTCTTTAGCAGAATTTTGCGTTCCGTTTTGTATTCAGAGCCCACGAAACCAAGCCGGATGAGGAAGCAGCGAAATGCGTACTTCTCATTTTCCACTTGCTTTTCGGTAGCATTGACTCTTTGCTGTGTTTTTGCCATTTCGCAAAGGGCAGTAATAAAATGAGTGTAGGCTTTGACCTCATCTGAAGTTAGCTCACCTTGAAACCAAGGGAAACTGATAGTTTCTTCACCTGTAATGATAGTGCTGCAATCAGTACCAAGAGCTTTTTGGATTAGGGACGATTTGCTTTCAACCAATCGCTTGAGGTTTTCAAGAGCCATATCGGTAAAAGCCGACTTCGGCATCTCGATGGTCAAACGGTTAGCTTCGAACGCATCCCCTTGCTCGGGTTCCTCGTATGCAGGGGGCTCCTCGTAATCGCAGTAAGGGCTGACCCTGCCACCAAGAGCGGCTTCGTATGGAATTTGAACATCCTCTGGTACTTGTTCTGCTTCCGGGAGTGGAGTGTCGTATTCTTCTGTAATAGCTTTGAAGTCGTGCAATCCCTGCAGGTCAGCAACCAGTCCGGGATTGTCATCTCCTCTGAGTATCCCGTTCTTGTCAATATGGTAGCCGCCTACCTCGTATGCGAAGGTTGGTGCACCGAGGTATTTTGTCGGAGCATTTAGTTCCTGACTGATTGCGCCTACCAGTGATTTTCGTTCTGCGCCTGTTACATTATAATTAATCTGCATTTTTCATACCGCCTTTCTTTTTCGGTACTACATATATCACTCTGAACGCTGTAAATAGCAAGTCGATTCAAGCATATTTCTGTAGGGAAACTGTTCCGATTAATCGGCGGTGTTTTGTATGGATCGGAGTTTACTCCTCAGCATTTACTTCTGGCAGATCACAATACCTATACTTCATACCATCTCTTAAAAGAAATACACCATCTGCGTTTCCGGCTTGCTCGATATACCTTTTTATAATGACATCGCAGTACTTTTCATCCAATTCAATGGTGTAGCAGATACGCTCCGTCTGATCACAGGCTATGAGCGTACTACCTGAACCACCAAAGGGATCGAGCACGATGCAGTTGGTCAGGCTTGAGTTGAGGATCGGGTATGCTACCAGTGCCACGGGCTTCATGGTGGGGTGGTCACCATTCTTCTTCGGCTTCTCAAATTCCCAGATGGTGGTCTGCTTACGATCGGCATACCAGTTGTGCTTTCCTGACTTCTTCCAGCCGAAAAGAACAGGCTCATGCTGCCATTGATAAGGTGAACGGCCGAGAACAAGCGACTGCTTTTTCCAGATGCAAGTACCGGAAAGGTAGAAACCTGCTTCAGAGAATGCCTTTCTGAAATTCAGACCTTCAGTATCTGCATGGAACACATAAATAGAAGCATCCTTCGCCATTGCCACTTCGGTGTTCTTAAACGCCTCAAGCAGAAAATTGTAGAATGCTTCATTTCCCATATTATCGTTTTTTATTTTACCAGCCGATCCTTCATAGTTGACGTTGTACGGAGGGTCGGTTACAACAAGATTTGCGAGTTTCCCGTCCATCAATAGAATGAAAGTGTCAGCCTTAGTAGAATCACCACAGACTAGCCTGTGCTGCCCAAGCATCCAAACATCGCCTTGCTTGGTGAGTGCGGGCTTTTGCAGTTCAGCATCCACATCGAAGTCATCATCATGAATACCGTCCTTGAGCGAATCCTTAAAAAGCGCATCAAGTTCGGCAGGCTCAAAGCCGGTGAGGGACACGTCAAAGTCCGCTCCCTGCAAATCCGCAATGAGGAGAGCCAGCTTATCCTTATCCCAATCACCACTGATTTTATTGAGGGCGATGTTGAGTGCCTTTTCTTTATCCTCATCCATTTCAATAACCACACACTCGACTTCGGTGATGCCCATATCAAGCAGCACCTTCAAACGCTGGTGGCCACCTACAACACGAGATGTGGTCTTATTCCATATAACAGGTTCAACATAGCCGAACTGCTCGATGGAGCGTTTCAGCTTTTCGTATTCCGGGTCACCGGGTTTCAAGTCTTTACGAGGATTGTAGTCGGCTGGAATCAATAGCTCAGTTTTCAGTTTTTCTATCTGCATATTTCTCAGCCGCCTTTCTTAAATTTGTGTACATGTTTACATCCTCCCACGGGAACAGACAAGAATTGAAATGTCCATAAACAGCCGTATCGGAGTAGATGGAATTTCGCAGCCTTAGTTTTTCGATGATTGCAGCTGGTCGGAGATTAAACACCTCCTGCACAATATGGGCAAGCTGCTCATCGGTGAGTTTGCTAGTACTAAAGGAAGTCACGTCGACTGCCACAGGGTTTGCCTTACCAATTGCATAAGAAAGAGCGACCTCACATTTCTCTGCAAGACCGCTCCATACGATGTTCTTTGCAATGTATCTCGCCATATATGCGCCGCTTCGATCAACCTTGGTTGGGTCTTTGCCGCAAAGGGCACCGCCACCGTGGGATGCAAGGCCGCCATAAGTATCAACCATGATTTTTCTGCCGGTTAAACCTGTATCAGCAGCGGGACCACCTTCGACAAATCTTCCGGAGGGGTTAATAAGAATTTCAGTATCATCATCTAACGGGAAATCTTCAAAGCACTGCCAAAGTACATTACTCCAGATATCCGATTTCAATTCTTCCTTAGTCTTGCCCTTATCATGCTGGACTGAAACTACAATTGTTTTTACACGCTTGGGCTTGCCATCCTCATATTCCACAGTAACCTGTGCTTTGCCGTCAGGTAGAATACCCTTAATGAGTTTTCCTTTCCGGCAGTTGTCAATGCGCTTTATGATGCGATGGGAAAGCACCAGTGGGAGGGGCAGGTTCTCACGGGTTTCATTGGTTGCGTAACCGTAAACCGTGCCTTGGTCACCAGCCCCCACAGAACCGTATGGATCATTGATACCATTTCTTGCTTCAAGTGCATTATCTACACTCGCCGCAATGTCTGAGCTTTGATGGTGTACGAAGACAAATACTGTGAACTTCCACGGATTATATCCGACCTCACGAAGTACATTTTTTACGATGAAGCGGATATCCACTTTACCGCTGCAGGTGATTTCGCCCGCCACGATAATTTTGCCTTTGGTTGCCATGACCTCGCAGGCCACGCGGGAAGATTTATCTTTACGCATACAAGCATCCAAAATATTGTCAGCAATGAGGTCACAGAGTTTATCCGGATGTCCCATGCAGACACTTTCCGCTGTTTTATAAGTAATCATATTTTCCTCCTATCTAATTTATTTTCCCCGCCTTGCCATGAGCAGACGTTCCATTACATCGTCCTGCGGGCTAGCGCCGTTGTATTCTCCTGTACAGTTTTCTTTAACAATCTGGAAAATCTCCATCCACAGCCGATTGGTTTGGTTCATGTAATTCTGGCCCATTGCCACATAGGGGCTTTGAATGGCATTACCTGTAGTCGGGTGTTTTGCTAAAAAGCCATATTCTGTGACTGCTTCCTCACATTGAATCCAACGAGCCACGCTCATGGCGTAGCGTTCCAACAACTGCGGCGATACGAGAACAGCACATCCACGTTCGTTCAGCCACTGCCATGTGTTTCTGTAGATTTCTCCTGCAACCAGGGCTTTGCCGTCTTTTTGTATAGCTTCAAGCATTTTATTTGGCTCAGGCATTTCAAGTCCTTTTAGGTCTGCCGTATCCTTAAATTCCATCACGGTCAGTTTTCTGCCTCCTGGATTGCCTTCGGCTATTTTATCAGTCAGGGGCTTCTTTTTCGCACCTGCACCTACACGAGCGCCGCCTCGATTTGTACCGTCTTTCGCCATATTTTCACCTCACTTAGCAGGGTTGGGGCTATTCCCTCGTTTGAAACCGCGTTTTTTAACACGAAGCCCCACGCCGCTGTCCGCTTTAAAAAGTTTTAGAGATTTGACCGCCCCCACCGGTCACCGCTCTCTGCAGTAATTCTAGAGTGGCAGGATTTGCAAAGAGCCATGAGATTGCTCTTCTCGTTACCACCGCCTTTGGAAAGCGGAAGGATGTGGTGTACCTCTTCGGCAGGAGTGAACTTGCCTTGCTTCTCACATTCCTCGCAGAGAGGATGCGACTTGATGTAGCGGTCACGGATACGCTTCCAAGCACGACCATATCGCTTGTTTGAAGCGGGATCACGTTCGTACTGGTTGTATTGTTTATCCATTGCTTTTTGATGCTCGGCACAGTATTGCTCGCGTACAGCAAGCCGACCGCAGCCGGGGTAAGCACAGGGACGTTTAGGTTTGTAGGGCATTGGTTCACCTCACTTTCAGGGCATAACAAAAGCCACCGCAGATCTCTCCACGATGGCCTTTGGAATTCAGTTTCTCTATTGTAATAGTAACACACGAACAACACTGACAAACAGTGACATTCACTGACTTGTTTCAGGAAGTTTAATCAGTGAAGTGGCAACATCGTGCAGTCGATAAACGTGGCGTACATTATAACCCAGGTCCACTGCAATTTGTTCCCACGATTTAAAGCATAGGTATCGCAGCTCCAGGAGTGTCTGGCACTCCAAACTGTCCACCGCTTTTATAACTCCTATTATTTCACCCTTTAAATCAACAAGGCGATCAATATCTCTGTTGATCTCGTTCTGAAGATCAATGATTTTACAAATAGCGTCGGCCATCATAGATGTACCATGATTCGGATTACGTGGCATCCCTGTTAGCGTGGTCGTGCATTTGGCTGCCAGTTCATTCAACGAAGCAACCTGCTCCAGCTTGCTGTTGATACGCTGGTCCAAACGATAGGCTTGGGACAAATATTCTTTAGCAGTCATAGGCGGACCACCTCCAGTTTTTCTCGTACCTTGCGCATTAAGAGGTTACCATCAAGATCAGTTAGTATCTGATACCAGCTGGAACAGAAGAAGCGCTCAAGAGATTTAACCTCAGCTTTGTAATCATTTTTCTCTGGGTGACGGCCCAAACGCTGTAAGGCTTCCCGGTAGTCCTTGACTGCCTGTACTATAATCGCATTCGCTAAACTTTCATATGGTTCCATATCGCACCTCCAAGTTTTTGTTTCTCGGATTGGCACGGATTGTCTCTATTTGACTCTCATTTGCAGATCAGCTTTGACAGCTTCGATAAGCGCCGACTGGCTTTTGTCCTTTAAGGAAAGAGCCCTCAAGACACGCTCATCAATAGTGCCTTTGGTAACGATGTGCTGCACCACAACCGTTTCAGCTGTTTGGCCCTGACGCCAGAGCCTAGCATTTGTCTGTTGATATAACTCTAGTGACCAGGTAAGACCGAACCACACAATACAAGAGCCACCAGCCTGAAGATTTAAGCCATGTCCTGCAGATGCCGGATGAATTAAACCGACTGGTATTTCCTTGTTGTTCCACCTTCGAATACTTTCAGCGGTATCAAGCTTAGAAAATAGAACCTTTATGTTATGAAGCTTTTCTACGATTCTTTCGTAGTCGTGCTTATACCAATAAGCCACAAGTATCGGCTTTCCGGCAGCAGCTTCAATAATGTCTTCCAATGCATCTAGCTTCTGATTATGAATGACCTGAGCTTCACCGCTATCGTTATAAATGGCACCGTTAGCCATCTGACAGAGCTTGTTGGAAAGCGCTGCAGCATTTGCAGCAGTAACCTCACCACCAGGGATCTCCAGTACAAGGTCTTTTGCTAATTCGTCATAACGTTCTGCCTCTTTTTCAGAAAGCATAACCATGTATTCACTACTAACCAGTTCAGGCATCTTAAGATAATCCGTAGACTTCATTGAAATTGTAATATCGGAAATTTTCTTGTAAATGCATTTCTCCGCTCCCGGAAGAGGCTTATAACTGTAAATAATCTGGCCATTTCTTTTATCCGGCATGAAGTAGTTGTTACGAAACGCAGTTATGAACCTTCCAAGTCTTACACCCATGTCAAGCAATTTGAACTCTGCCCATAAATCCATTAGTCCATTGCTGCTTGGTGTTCCTGTCATTCCAATAATGCGCTTTACTTTAGGACGCACCTTCATAAAAGACTTAAAGCGCTTGGCCTGATGATTTTTGAAGGAAGAAAGCTCATCAATTATAACTGTATCGAAATCAAACAGAAGTCCGCTCTCATCAATGAGCCATGAAAGATTCTCTCGATTGATTACATAAATATCGGCTGTGGCCTTTAACGCTTGAACCCGTTCAGTGACACTTCCTACTGCAACAGAAACGATCAGGTCAGATAGATGATCCCATTTTTCAATTTCAGCTGGCCAGGTATCTCTTGCCACTCGAAGTGGTGCTACAACTAACACTTTATGGGCTTCAAAGAAATCAAACAGTAGGTCATTTATTGCAGTAAGAGCGATACTTGTTTTTCCTAAACCCATATCAAGCAGTACTGCTGACACCGGATGAGATTCGATATAACTGATAGCGTATTTCTGATAATCATGTGGATTGTACTGCATCTAAAATCCCTCCAATCTGACTCTCGTCGTCTAGTACAAAAACTAAAAAGCCTAATGCTCTAAGCAATTTGTGCCTTGCAATCTGTAATGGGCGCGGGCGCTTACCAGGGGACTTAACCTCAACAAAGGCCATCTTTCCTTCAGGCATTAGAAGAATTCTATCCGGCATACCATCAAAGCCCGGAGATACAAACTTCACTGCCAGCCCGCCACGCTTTTTTGCTTCCAAAGTTAACTTCTTTTCTATTTCTTTTTCTCTCATCGCTATATCTCCATCAAAATTGGTGACGGTCTGTGAAGGTCTACTCATAAACCTCTTATATAAAGAATTTTTATAAATTTTTCTCTAATGCGAAGTTCTATATATGACCGTAACTGACCGTCACCATATTAGGTCAGTGCTACTCGGTGCAACTCAACTTAGAAACTCTTCCTCTTTTAAGCGCACACCATAAATGAAGCTACCTGTTTTGGTCTTTTTGCGTTCAAACCCAGCAGTCTCCAAAGCAGTATAGAAATCTGTTGTGCTTCTTGTGTACTCACCGTTGCGCCCACAATGTGCACGGTATTCCTGATAAAACTCACCGGATTTTTGCTGGTATGTCTTATCCACTTCGCAACAATCCTCCAAAAAGGAAGCAAGCCAGTCATTATTTTCTCTGTACGCTTCAATGGCCTCCTGAACACATGCGGGAACACTGAAATGGTAGTTAGCCTCAATAGCTTTCTTTGCACCTTCGATGATCCAGCTCATGATGTACGAGCCTGCATTCTTAACAAGGTAGTCGGCGTAGTTTTTGATGTCGCTTTTATTCTCAATTCTTGCATTAAAGGGAATGACGATGAGACGTCTCCAGGTGCCATCATCATTGGCACCGACTCTGGGAAGATGATTCGTGTAAAGCACCAGTGTATGAGAAGGCTCAAACTTGAACGGGTCCTTATACTTTTTCTCAGCTTCGATTTCATCCGTAGAGCTAAGCTGTTTAACAATTGAAGTGTTGAGGCGCATACCCTCTTCAAGCTCGGAAGCAATGATGAGGCGTTTGCCCTTAAGCTCTGCCATTTCAGGTTTTACGTTTCTGCGGCAACCAACTGTAAGTGTATCGGCTGAGATAGCACCACTGTAGGAGCCGAGTACCCTTGAGATGCTGTTCCAGAAGGTTGATTTACCATTGCGGCCTCCACCATAGGCAATGATGATAGCTTCGAGATAGACTTTACCGATTGCAGAAAGGCCAACAATCTGTTGAACGTAATCAATCAGCTTTTGGTCATTACAGAAAAAGGTGTTCAGAGCATCTAACCAAATTTGCTCACCCTTATCTCCCGGAGAAGCAGTTGTTTGCTTTGTAATATAATCCGCTGCATCTGGAGCACGACCACCAGCCAGACCCTTGCGAAGGTCAAACGTAACACCCGGTGTATTAAGTAGGAACTCATCCTTATCTAAGTCGCTCACCTTGATTTCCAGCATTGGCTTTGCAGCCTGCAATGCTGAGATGACATATTTCATATCCCTGCGCTTCATTACAAAAGTTCTATACGCAACAGCCGACTGATACTTCTTAAGTGCCTTTAATGGATCTCCTGAAAGTGAAGCTTCATACTTTTTACCGCCAGCAAGAATATCTTCTTCCTTTTCACCCAAAGCAAATAAGGCATTAAGGGCGCTTTCCACCTCACCGAGGGCATCTTGAAGCTGTAAATCGAGGAACTCTTCCATTGCACCAACCGACTGCTGTCTTGATTCCATCCAATACTCACCGTTAAAACGAAGATAATCTGTGGCATCGGTGTAGCAGAGCTCATTGCCATATTCACGAGTCAACACCTTTGCCTGGCCAATATCAGAAAAGTCGGAAGGTCTCAGCGATTCAAAGTCAGAATTGTAGTCATCTGGAGGAACATACCCCTCCTGACCTTGCACCTTCCTTGCAAACTTAATAGCACTATTCCAGATAGCAGTAAGTTCTTCATCGTCCATAGGAGGATCACATTTCTTGGTTTCTTCCAGAAAAATCTCATGGGCCTTATCTGTGCTGCCGTATCTCTTTACAACGCGGCCAGCAAAACGAGACAGAGTATTGTTGCGTTGACCTTCAGGTATTGAATTGCTGCAACCTATATTTGTAGGTGCAGAAACGTTCTCCAATAACTCATCAATCGTTAGCCAGCCTTCATGCCAGATAACTTCGCCGGTATCAGCCCCATAGATAAAACGTGCTGCATCCAGAGCGTTATCATCAAAGAATGGAAACTGAGCATGGATAGCTTTTTTTATAGCCACATATCCTTCCGCATCTGTTAGCTCTTCTATAGAAAAGTAAACATGGAACTTGGGTCTTGCTGTTTTCCCATCTTTAGAAAGCATGTTATGGCGGCTGGGAGCAATCGCATATGAAACATCCGTTAAAAGCTCATCCAATGCCTCTGGCGTTATCCACTCATCCGGATTTTCGGTATGGTCATTATCACAATCCATAACGATGACATCAGACTTTAAGAAATTATCTGCACTTCGGTAGTTGTTCTTATACTCAGCACAAACATGATCGAGTTTCACCGCTTCCTTCAGTTCATCTTCCGAGGTAACAACTCTTTTATTTGGATAGAGGCAGTTCTTCTGATTGCCGACACAGTTTGCTGTACAAATTGTTAGTTGCATGTTTCTACCTCCTCCATATCCTCGGTAAAATAGCGAATAGTCATATGGCGCTTCTTAGCTTTATCAATCTCCATCTGCATGCCCTTCGTGATGTTTTCACCAAACACCCACAGCTCATTGCATTTACCTAAGAAGACAACATCCATGAACAGTGCAAGCTCGCGTTCCACAGGATCATCATCTGAAAGATATAAAGGAAAAAGCAGGTGTGGCGCAAAGGCGATAGTGTTTCTTTCAATAACAGCGAAGCGACTATAAAGTTTAGCCCTTTCAGTGTTTCTCTTGATATCACCCGCATATGGTGAGCAGATATACACCAGCGGCTTGAATACCTTGTCTTCCTTTTTAATGTTTATCAGCGCCTCGTATGCGGTAGGGTCGGGATAGCCTTCACTGTTTTTCTTGTCCACTCCGCCGGTACCATATTTACATCTCATCTGTTCGTTCATAAGCGAACCTCCTTATTAAGATTCGAGCGGCATAAAAGTCCCTCTACCAGTCCCAGGACAGAAACCGCCGCTTTGAACGAACTTTTGAAAATAAATTTTTCCTTCCTTATATAAGTGACAGCAGACCTAAAAAATCTGCTGTCTTTTTTCGTTCATTTCTACTCTAAGTGTCCTGGGATTAGTGAAGGACATGAAAAATGTGTGGCCTGAAAAAAATCTCAAAAGATTTTTCGTTCAAACCACACAAAACTGTCCTGGGACTATTAGAGAGGGAGCACTCCTCTCGGAAAGGGAGGTAACACAATGCAGACACAGACGAATGTAGAGGCTTCAAAAGATCAGCAGTTTGATGAAGAACTTGCTGACACCCTCACAGCCATAAGCGTTGTATCCAAGAGACTGGCTCAGAAAATCAAAGCCTTGTCTGCAAAGGAACAAGAAAAGAAGGAAGGAGGTACTCCAAATGAGCAAGATGAGTGAACTTAGTCAGGTTCTTTCTGAACTTAGGGACTGCGGCAAGACTCTCATTAACATTGCTGACTCGCTTACAGAGATTTTCTCAAGTACAAATGACGAGCCTGAAACTGTTATGGAAGCACCCGCAATACCGACAGAGGAACCGAAACCAGAGTATTCGTTCTTAGATGTTCGCAAGAAGTTTGCAGAAATGTCCAGAGCCGGATACACAGAAGCGCTTAAGGGACTTCTGAAAAAATACGGTGCGGAGAAGCTCTCCAGCGTAGACCCGTCACAGTATGCCGCATTACTTGCGGATGCGGAGGCAATTAAATGAGCGTAAAACATGCACTGCTTTCAGCTTCGTCCGCACACAAGTGGATTGCTTGCCCACCATCGGCGCTACTTAGTAAGAAGTTTGAAGATACGTCCAGCAGCTTTGCACAGGAAGGCACTGATGCCCATACACTCGCACAGTACAAGCTTGAAAAATTGCTGGGACTTAACACAAAGGACCCGACTGAATCTTTAAGCTTCTACGATGAGGAAATGAACAGCCACGCTGAATACTACGCAGCCTTTGTAATTGAACAGCTTGAGAAAGCAAGAGAAACCTGTGCTGATCCTCAGATACTTATTGAGCAGAAACTCGACTTCTCGAAATATGTCCCGGAAGGTTATGGTCATGTTGACTGTTTGATTATATCAGACGGCACTCTTACCGTAATTGACTACAAATACGGACTTGGAATCAAGGTATCAGCGGAAAGAAATCCACAAATGTTCTGCTATGCACTTGGAGGTTTGGCTCTTTTCGATGGCATTTACGACATCGACAATATCCACTTGATCATCTATCAGCCTCGTAGAGAAAACATTAGCGAATACAGCATCTCAAAGAGCGAACTAATCAAGTGGGCTGAGGAAGTATTGACTCCTACTGCACAGCTTGCTATTAAAGGCGAGGGCGAATACAAGGCTGGCGAGCACTGCCAGTTCTGTAAGGCTAAAGCAACCTGCAGGAAGCGTGCTGAATACAATCTGGAGCTCGCAAAGTACGACTTTGAGGTACCTGCCACTCTCGATAACGATGAAATCGCAGCAATCCTTACAAAAGCAGATGAGCTGGTATCTTGGGCCAATGATGTCAAGGAATATGCTCTGAAGGAGGCTCTGAACGGTACCAAGTTTGAAGGCTTTAAGTTAGTCGCCGGTCGTTCCAACAGAAAGTACACTGACGAAGCTGCGGTAGCTGATGTTGTTATTGCAGCCGGTAAAGACCCTTATGAGAAGAAATTACTCGGCATCACAGCCATGACAGCACTTCTCGGTAAGAAGGTATTTGAAGATATTCTCGGTGGGCTGACCTTTAAGCCACCTGGAAAACCGGTCCTTGTTACCGCTGATGACAAGAGACCTGAATATAACTCAGCATTTGAAGATTTTGATGAAAATTAAGGAGGAAATAAATCATGACAAAGACAGTTAATCCGTTAAAAGTAGTTACTGGCCCTGATACCCGTTGGAGCTATGCGAATGCATGGGAGCCTAAATCCATAAATGGTGGCACCCCTAAGTACAGTGTATCTCTCATTATCCCTAAGTCTGACACAAAGACCATCGAGAAGATCAAAGCCGCAATAGAAGCAGCTTACCACGAAGGTGAAGGCAAGCTCAAAGGTAATGGTCGTTCGGTACCTCCTCTTGCAGCCCTTAAGACTCCTCTTCGTGATGGTGATGTGGAACGTCCTGACGATCCCGCTTACAAAAACGCCTACTTTATGAATGCCAACAACAGCTCTGCGCCTGGTATCGTAGATGCAGACCGTCAGCCTATCATCGAGCGTTCTGAGATTTATTCCGGTGTTTATGGTCGTGCCAGTGTTAACTTCTACGCATTCAACACCAACGGAAATAAGGGTATCGCTTGTTCCCTTAATAACCTTCAAAAGATCCGTGATGGCGAGCATCTTGGCGGCAAGTCTAACGCCGAAGATGACTTCGCTACAGAGGATGATGAAGACTTCCTTTCCTAAACAGTAACTGACAATCCGGGTGGTAGGAAAACCTGCCACCTAGACAATCAAAGAAATGAGGTAAATCATATGGAAACTATTCTTGTTATTGAACTTATTACTTTATACGGCGTGTTTATCATCGGAGCCCTATTCTGGGTCGTAACTGAAATTAATGACGCCATCAAAAAGCATAAGAAAGAAAAAGCAAAGAAAAACTTTGATTCACTTGATAAGTTTTAATTGCTTGGGCGGTGGCACTCCTGCTGCCGCCCTTATTCTTTTGAATGGAGGATGTTATGAAAGATATAAAAACACTTTCTCTTGACCTTGAAACTTACTCAGATGTGGACCTTGGTAAGTGTGGAGCTTATCGCTATGCAGAATCTCCGAGCTTTGAAGTCCTCCTATTGGGCTACGCAATTAATGGCGGTGATGTACAGGTTATCGACTTAGCCTTAGGGGAGATCGTCCCAGAAGAGATATTAAATGCATTAGTCGATGATAATATAACCAAATGGGCATTTAATGCTTCCTTCGAACGTGTCTGTTTATCCTATTGGCTTCGTAAGCACTACCCGGATAAGTTTAATAGCTACAGCATCCCAGAGGACTCTGTTAAAGGTTACCTTAATCCATCTTCATGGCGCTGCTGCATGATATGGTCGGCTTATATGGGCTTACCACTTTCGCTTGAAGGTGTAGGTACAGTTCTTAAGCTCGGTGAACAGAAGTTAAAAGAAGGCAAAGATCTCATCAAATATTTCTGCGTTCCATGCAAACCCACCAAAGTAAACGGTGGCCGTACTCGTAACCTGCCTGTACATGATATGGAAAAATGGTCCTTATTTAAGAAATACAATATCCGAGATGTTGAGGTCGAACAGGCAGTTAAGAAGCGACTAGAAAGCTATCCAGTACCTGAGTTTGTGTGGGACGAATACCATCTGGATCAAGAAATCAATGACAGAGGCATCCTGCTTGATATGGGCGTGGTTAAAAATGCCATTATATTCGATGAGAAATCCAAAGAAGAACTTACTGCGGCAATGAAGGAGCTTACCAACCTTGATAACCCAAACAGCGTTGTGCAAGTAAAACAGTGGCTTTGTGATAATGGTGTTGAGACCGAGTCCCTTGGCAAAAAGGATGTCGCAGCACTTATAAAGACTTCACCGGAGGATCAACGGGACGTACTTCTACTTCGTCAGCAGCTTGCAAAAAGTAGCGTTAAAAAGTATCAGTCCATGCAGAACACCGTCTGCTTAGATGGCAGGGCTCGCGGCATGTTCCAATATTATGGCGCTTCACGCTCTGGTCGCTGGGCAGGCAGGCATATACAATTGCAGAACCTTCCTCAAAACCATATCCCTGATTTGGAAGATGCACGGTCCCTTGTAAAGCTCGGAGATTATGATGCAGTGAAACTTCTTTATGAGGATGTGCCGGATACACTCTCTCAGCTTATCCGAACCGCTTTTGTTCCAAGGTCAGGATACAAGTTTATTGTGTGCGACTTTAGTGCTATCGAGGCTAGGGTTCTGTCCTTCTTAGCCGGGGAGCAATGGAGATTAGATGTCTTTGAAAGCAATGGTGATATCTACTGCGCTTCTGCTTCTGCTATGTTCCATGTACCGGTTGAGAAGCACGGTGTAAACAGCCACCTTCGCCAAAAAGGTAAAATCGCAGAATTGGCACTTGGATATGGCGGCAGTGTTGGAGCACTTAAGGCTATGGGTGCATTAGAAATGGGCCTTACCGAAGACGAACTGCAGCCGCTGGTTGACTCTTGGAGAGCTTCAAACCCAAAGATTACAAAGCTGTGGTGGGATGTTGACAAAAATGTTAAAGAGGCAGTTCGTTTAAGAACACATGCCAAAACACATGGGATTAATTTCTACTACCATAAGGGTATGCTTTTTATTGAGCTTCCTTCCGGCAGAAGGCTTTCCTATGTAAAGCCTAAGATCGAACAGAACCAGTTCGGTGGTGAGTCTGTCACCTACGAAGGAACCGGCAACACTAAGAAGTGGGAACGCATCGAAAGTTACGGGCCGAAGTTTACAGAAAATATTGTGCAGGCCATCAGCCGGGATATCTTGGCCTACGCTATGAAAACGCTCCGCCACTGCTTTATCTGCGGTCACGTCCACGACGAACTAATTATTGAGTGCAGCATGGATGTTTCCCTTAAAGCAGTTTGTGAGCAGATGGGACGAACGCCACCCTGGATAAAAGGGTTGGCTTTAAGAGCCGATGGCTATGAGACAATGTTTTATAAGAAAGACTAAAACAGAAAGGCGGTACTGACTTTTATATCAGTACCGTCTATTCTTTTACGTTTTAGATGTAGTTTTCCAGACGCTCTCTTAAAGATGCCATCAACTTTTTAAACTGGTACTCAAAACTTGACTGCGGAATTGACATGATTCTAGCAATTTCTCGCTTCGAACAGCCTTCCATAAGTAGTTTGCAGATACGATGACTATTGGGGTCCAGTTCTTCGAGAGCCTTAAAAAGCTCTTCAAGAAGCACCTTTTCTGCAACAATCTCTGCAACATCCTGTGCGCGGTCCTCAACGCTGTATCCAGCTTCTTCGAGTCCGTCTAGTGAAAGGACGTTGCCTTCCTTAGTGCGACTGCATTTGGAGCAATCTTCTGTGCATCTTTTCAGGCCGCCCTTGCCGTCACTAACTTGACATAGTTTCTGCCGATCATTACGCTTGTGTTCAGCCCAGATCGGACGTTTGTAGGCTCTGTACACCTCTTCGGTTACCGTTACCTCTTGGCCATCGATGGTGAGGTAATACTGCTTAGTTTCTTGATTGACTGTGTTTAACATTTTTTGTCCTTCCCGCCTAAAGGGAGAGAACTATCGCAAGGACACAGTCAGGTCTTATCCAGTACCGCTACTTCGGCAAAATGAGCGCAACAAAGTAAGGGTACAGGGTCTGGTTTCTCTCTTTTTACTGAGATCCACCAACCGTATGTATCCTTGCCTAAGTTGCGCACCCGAAGGCTTAGATTTATTTGAAGCTTCAAGCTTCTATAAACATCATAATTCGGATGCGGTTTTTCTTCGCAGAACTGCGAGTTCCGGTTTTTACGGCATAAAAAAAAGGCCTTACAACCATCTCTGGTCATAAAGCCCTGTTAATCCGTGTTCAAAATCGGAAGTGTGAGTTCCGGTCTAAACTAATATTTTTCAAAAACTTTTTATAATTCCTTACCCCAGGTGTGATAACCCAACTCTGCAAGCTTTTCATTACACAAATCAAGAGTGTCCATGTAGTGATGCTCAATGAGGAATCTATCGAAGAAGCCTTCTTCATTCATAGGATAATTATTGCGTGACTTCTGTATGAGGTCATTACTGAAGATAGGGTGCAGGTGAAGGCCAATGCAAATAGCACAAACGGTTCCGAGACTTATATTCTTCTCTTCCTTACGAAGGTCCTGAATGTATCGGTCGCTTAGTCCTGTTCTTAAAGCAAGTTCCATATTTGTCATCTTTCTGCCATCCTCTTTTTCAAGGCGTTTCATGTGAGCATCAAGCGTTCCTGAAAAAGACATCGGAAGGCTACGATAAATTTCCATGACACGGCCTCCTTCGACTTTCAGCTTCTTCAACTCAATAGCACGCTGCTCTACATTTTGATTATCTTCATCATCGATGTAGTTACATTCGCAATAAGCTGCTGCATCGACATCCTTGCAAAGAGAACACTGCGTATAGAAGGCATCACCATGTGCGCTGTTAACTTTGAACTTCTGTTTAAACTTAAGGCAGCATTCATCAACATGTTGTCTGGCGTAAACAGTAAGAGTACAGCCGCCATCTTCGGTTTCCATTATGTACTTCTCGTCGTTGATACAGAACATGTTGTCAACATAAATGAAGTCACCCTTGGAAAGTACAGCCTTTACATCATCATCTAAGCTGGCCTCAAAGCAAGCGTTTCTGGTGTCGATGATATAACTCTCGTCTTTCTTCAACGCCGTAGCCTTAAATGAGAAGCTAGGCAGATACTTACCATTGAAATAATTCCAAACACCCTGCGCCTGCGAGAAGCCAAGTTCAATGGCACGAAGCTTTGCAGCAAACTTTGAAACTGCAAAGAAATCTGCCAACTCCTGGATAGCCTCCTCCATGATATCTGACTCAGTTCTTTCTGGGTTTTCAATATGTAGACGAAGCAATATCTCGTTTAACTTTTGTCTTGTAGTGCTTGCCGGGAGCAATATGCGCGGAGTCAAGGCATTAGCCTGCCATTCGATCCACTGAAGTGCTCCCTCAATGCCAGTATCTTTCTGACCCATATGTTCTGTAACCTCACAGGTAAGGGAGCTGAGGTCGCTGTTTAACAGCTTCTGCAGCTCAAAGAACTTATCATGGCGGTCCCAATGCACACACTCGTGAACGACTGTGTTATTACGGGAGCCGATGTTGCGCATGAAGAAGATGTTAGGATTCAAAAGAATGGTGCCCGGATCAATGGTCTGTGATACCACCTCACCATCCTCATTAAAAACATCAACTGTAGCTTCCGCAAAATAAGTCTTACCGAAGATGTTATCAGGAAGCGGTGCCTCATAAAGCTCAAGTCCCATATTAATCATGAGCTCATCAAGCGGAATGGGCATAGGCTCCTTTAATGCTTGTCTACAGTATTTGTATAAAAACTTTTCCGCTTCTTTCTCAATGTCCTCAGCATAAAGATAAGGGACTAGATACTTTGATAGTGTCGTGTTCTTATCAAACTTATCTGCAGAATATTCGTCAACACCTGTGATGGTAACCATATTAAGGCCATCACTCAAATAACCAGTAAAAGAAACAGTGTACCAAGGATTATTCACATCTGCGTCATAATCCCTTTTACCCATTCCCTTAAGAATAACGTCCGCCTCTACTGCTGCGTTGAAAATAATCCGGTTTCCGTCTGTAGAATGGAAGGACACTGTTTTCACATGTATGTCATCTACCTGGAAGTAGGATGGGTCTAAAACTGTATATGAATAAAAGCCATTATTCCGGCCTCTTTTGAGTATGAGGCCGGTGATGGCACGGTGAATATCGTTATAGTACTTATCCTCAAGATATTTTTCAAACGAAGCATATTGTTTCATAGGCAGACCCCCCTATTAATAATACTGTTCAATATAGCTATAAGCTTTATCGAATACTTCTTTATCCTTAATCTTGTACTTAATCCAGATGACACTGCGTAGCGCTTTCTTAACTTCATTTTTACCTGTAGTTGTTCTTTGCCAGCCGTCGAAACGTACAATCTTTACAATGTCATCGATATCGGCAACGATGCGCTCAACAATGATAGGAGTTTTATCATTCTTAGCACCTTTAAAGAGCTCTGTGAGCGCCGCTTTACCACGGTCGATTTCTTCTTCCGGTACAACTTCCTTCTCTGCCTGCGCTGCCTCTCTTGCGAGTTCAAGCAAGAGCTTCAGGAACTCAATGCTATTAATCAGGCCCTGTTCATGCCGTTCACGAAGTTCTTCGAGCTTCTCGCCTAGCTTTACGAATTTAGGGTCGTTTGTATGTTCGCGAATCTTAGCAACCAGGTCAATCTCTACCTTCATGGTTGTCTTCTTGACATCCTTCTGCTTACGGATAAACTCGTCAATCAGGTCTGCGTCTAATGTAAGAATATCAAGATCATCATGAACCTGGCCAACTTCGATGTTTGCGTGAACAAGCTCCAACGTTTTAGCACCAAGAGCTGCCCATACAAGCGCACCACGGTTGTCAGTCGGTTTTACAGACTCATAAACTTTAGTGAGCCATACATAGTCAAATTTGAATTTATCAAGAAATGGATCAGGGGACAACGCATCCCAGGCTCTATTAAGAACACGGTAATCCGCTGCGAACGCATCCTTATCCTTATTTGTAGGAATACACTCCTGTGCGGCAAGTAATCCTTCCCAGCCTTCAACTGTACGGTCAACGCCCATAAAATAGCTGAGGCACTTTCTAAGAAGCGCAGGAACCTGTTTCTTGACTTCTTCGATGTTGGTGATAACTTTCTTCATGCTGGCTTCATCAAAGTCCAAAGCCTTAGCAACATTATCGAAAATACCGATATAGTCTACAATCAGTCCATGAGTCTTTCCTTCATCATAAGTTCTGTTTGTACGACAGATGGCCTGTAGAAGGTTATGGTCCTTCATCGGCTTATCCAAATACATCGCCTGAAGAATAGGGGCATCGAAACCTGTAAGAAGTTTTGCAGTAACAATAACCAGCTTCAGAGGATTGCTCTTATCACGGAACTGATCTAAAATCTTTCCTTCCTCATCACGGTTGCGGCGATACTTCTTATAACGGTCTTCCTTATCGCTGTTTGTATCCATTACAATTGTAGTTGCCTCAGGAGGGAGCAGCTTATCCAGCTCTTCCTTATACTTAAGGCAGCACTCACGGTCGAATACAACAATCTGACCTTTATATCCATTAGGTTCAATCTTCTCTTTGTAGTGCTTTACGATGTGTTCACAAACCTTACGGATACGCTTAGGATCATACATGATGGCCTTCATATTTACGCGTTTGGAAAGCTCTGCACGGTCTGCATCTGAAAGTGTTTCTGTTAGAGCATCAAACTCAGCATCTAGCTTATCCTTATCGACATGAAGGTCAACCGGGACTGGCTCAAAGTTAAGCGGTAGAGTCGCATTATCTCTGATGGAGTCAGAGAAGGTATAGCGGCTCAAATACCCGCTCCGGTCTTCTGCTGCGCCAAAGGTACGGAATGTATTCTTATCAATACGATTAATGGGAGTACCTGTAAGCCCGAAGAAGAACGCATTGGGTAGTGCTGCACGCATCTTTTCACCGAGGTCACCTTCCTGAGTTCTATGTGCTTCATCAACCATAATGATTATGTTATCTCTAAGATTGAGAACGCCATCAACATCGCCAAAGCGGAAAATAGTCGTAATCGCAATCTTACGAATATCCTGTTTAAAGAAGTTCTCAACATCTTCCTTCGTAGCAAGTGACACTAAGTTCGGAACATCTGAAGCATTAAAGGTTGCTGTAATCTGTGTTTCAAGGTCAAGACGGTCATCAACTATTACAACGGTCGGATTCTTAAGCTCAGGAATCATTCGAAGCTTCTGCGCCGCAAACACCATCAGCAGCGACTTTCCTGAACCTTGGAAATGCCAGATAAGGCCTTGCTTAGGATAACCAGCAACAACACGCTGCACGATAAGGTTAGCACCTTCATACTGCTGATAACGGCAGATAATCTTGTACTTTACATGCTTTTTGTCTGTTGCAAAAAGGGTAAAGAACTGGAAAATATCCATAACCTTCTCAGGTGTAATCATATCACCTACGCTGACTTTAACATCGGCAAGGCTGCCTTCTGACTTATGGTCAGGAGTATGCCAAGGTCCCCACATATTGATTGGCATTCCAACAGAACCATAGCGATAGCATTTACCTTCAGTAGCGAAGTTGAATACGTTAGATACGAACATCTCAGGGATGCTCTTTTCGTAGGAAGCTATATCGCTGGCAGCGTCTAACCAGGTTATCGCATTGCGGACCGGAGTCTTGAGCTCACCGATAGCAATAGGAAAACCATTTATCAGCAGAACGATATCGAGTCGCTTGCCGCCCTCTGCCTGAGGATAAACCCACTGGTTAGTGACGACATATTCGTTAAGAGCTAGATCTTCCTTTTTCATTGTGCCGAAAAAACGTATCGGAATCATCCGACCATCTTTACCAAAGGGATAGGAGTTTTCTTCAAACACCATCTTCTTAAAGAGCTCGTTCTGGGTTATAAGGTTACGCGGCTGTACCGACAGAATGATTGTGCGCAGTTTATAGATGACCTCATCAGCGCGTGACGGGTCTTCTGCTATTTCTGGATTAAGGCGGATAAGGGCGTCTTTGACCATAGGCTCTACCATGACATCAGAATAAGTTCGAGGTAGCTCTTCTGCGGGGATGTAATTCCAGCCATTGCCTTTAAGAGTCGAGATTACCATCTGCTCCATTGTATTATCTTCGTTAAACATAAACATTTCCTCCCATCATTAAATTTTTAATATCCGTGCCGGACAGCTTCATTACGTCGGTCCGGGCAGAAAGCGTAATTAATTATCTTATCCGGCGTGATCCTTGTGAGAACTGAATGCTCTTTCTTCTGAATCTCGCTGGAGCTATTTCAATTATAAAAAGTGCAAGTGGACGTTCGGCCTGGGTAATCTTATGTGGCTTCAGCAAGTTTCCGTTTTGACTTAGCCCAGGTTCTCGGAAATTATCTTCTTATAGGTTGTCGTTAACTCCGCAAGCGCTTGTTCCAGTTCAAATTTTGATTTATCGCTCTGTCGGGCGAATAAAACGAACTCCTCCTGCATAGCAGTATTAGGTACAGGGATCTCATAATTGATAAATGCTCCCTGATTCAGGTGGGCTATTGTTGACCCAGTCTTACATCCTTCAACGAAAGTCTCAAACTCTTTTGTCATGAATGCGTAGTACAGAAACCAATTGCTAACCTTACCATATAAATCTCTTACTACGAAAACTCCACTATTGAGTGTAGCCGGCATGGGTATTTCCTCAACAAAAGCAACTTTTCCTATGGTGCCGTCTTTGGTAATAAGAACATCACCTGCTTGCAACTGAATGTATTCGTCCTGCTCATATCGTTCCTTATCAACATAAAAACAGTGTTCAAAATCTATACGATTTTTTACAAAATCAACACCAGTTACAAGTAAATAATCCCCAGAACTGAGATATTCATTTTTTTTCAGTCCTTGCCAACCAATTCTCGCTTTAATCTGACATATATCACCCAGCTTTTCTCGATGACAATCATGGAACATTTCAACAAATCGGGATTTAACAAGCTCATCAGTTTTCTGTAGTAACTTTTGGTAGGATTTCTTTGTGGCATCCATAGCCCAAAGCACTTTAGCTAATTCACGCTGTTTTTTCATATCAGGCAGTTCAAACTCGTAGTTTTTTAGATGTTCCCACTTCACTCGGGGAGAGAGAGAGCCTGCCGATTTGTTGGTGGCGTAGTTAAAAAGGGCGTCGTTCTGTATGATAAATGGCAGTAGCTCTGGTAGAATTTTCTCCGGGATGGCCTCAATAACTGTTATGTCACCGGAGCAGATACCGTCAAAAGGAGCAACAACAGCTTTCTTCAGATACGCGCGTCGGCGACCAAAAAGTACGTCTCCCTTGTGGAACAACTTCGAAAAAGAATTCTCTTTATCTTCCTCCCAGGCAGACAAGGTGATTTCTTCTGGGGTCAGGTGCTCAAGACCAACAATTGGGTATCCGTTCTTACTATCTTTACAGGTCTCTTTTCGCTCTTTGGCGACGTCTCCTAAATGCACTTTACTCATTGCACTCAGCCTCCTTTCCAACCATATTGTTTAATTTAATGTAGCGAAGTTTCATCATTTCTGAATGTGTTCTCCAGCTCTCGTAACGTTCCTGGAGAGATCGCTCATCTGCTTCGGTCTCTTGGTCAGAATATTTAACGTAAAGAGGTATACTAAGCGAAAAATTGTTGCCTTCGATGTCTTGAATTGTGACAACTCGGGCAAAACTGTCGTCCGTCTTATATTTTTCATAGGCTGATGCAATTCTTTTAATATGTTTGTCTTCCAAATAGCTCTGAGCATTCTTTCGTTCCACCTCATTGACTGCGTTAATAAAGAGAACTTGACCGCGACGCTCCGGACGCTTATTTGTTCGGCAAATTATTATACAAGCCTCCATTGGGGAATTGTAAAACAGGTTTGGCCCTAGACCTATGACACATTCGAGCATATCACTGCGAACCAGTTTTTCACGCATACTGCTTTCCTCGTTGCGGAACAGCACTCCATGTGGGAAAAGTATTGCACAACGGCCGGTATCCTTTTTTAGGCTCATCAAGATATGCTGTAAGAAAGCATAATCGGCGCGGCCTTGCGGCGGGATACCCAGGAAGTTGCGTCCATATTTATCGCTTGCAAAAGCTTCACGGTCCCACTGACTAATAGAATAAGGCGGATTAGCAAGGACCATATCAAATTGTTTAAGTTTTCCGTTTTCAATGAAAGCTGGAGATTTCAGTGTGTCACCATTTACAATATCAAAGTCCTTCACACCATGAAGAAACAGATTCATCTTGCCAATAGCAGATGTTAGTACGTTGATTTCCTGACCAAAAATAGCAACGTTGCGCCATTCTTTTTTCTGCTGCTGTAGGTACGCAATAGCAGAGATTAGCATGCCAGCACTGCCGCATGTCGGATCATAGATTGACTCACCAGATTCTGGCTTGAGCATCTCTGTCATCAGATGGACTACAGTACGATTCGTATAGAATTCCTGAGCTGTGTGACCGCTGTCGTCAGCAAATTTTTTGATCAGGTATTCATATCCCTGGCCAAGTTCGTCCTCAGGACAGTTTTCGATAGACAAGGTCTTTGTGCTGAAGTGCTCGATGAGTTCTTTCAGCAGGCGATCTGGTAAACGATTCTTGTTTGTCCAAGCACCATCACCAAAAATGCCTTGCAGCTTATCTAAATTTGCATTTTCTATCTTACGGAATGCGTCTACAATGGCAACACCAACATTTTCTGAAACCGCGCGAACATCATTCCAATGGGCGCCTTTGGGCACCTGAAAGCGGTGATTTTCTTCAAACTCCAGGGCTTCTTCGTCACCATATTCCTTTATGATCCTTTGACACTCTTCATCAAAAACGTCACAGATGCGTTTGAAGAACAGTAGCGGAAAAATGTATTGCTTATAGGCCCCGGCATCTATGCTAGTACGGAGAAGAACAGCAGAGTTCCATAAATAAGACTGCAGTTCTTCGATTGTTATGCGCTTACTCATTGACATATCCTCCTTCCATGAGAAGATTTCTCATTGTTTCCTCGGCTTCCAGCATTTCATCGAAGGCTTCGAAGTATTGCCTGCGCACTTCTGCCGGAGGGACGATTTCTTGTTCTTTCTTTTCGATATAATTTTTAATGTCTAAGGTGTAGTCTTTTTCTCTTACATCGGGGATAGTGGCAACCTTCACATTTTCGATGACATCCTTGTAGTCGGCGTAGAATTTGAATACCTTGTTAATATCATCGTCAGTCATGATGTTTTGTGCCCGCTGTGCGGTATAGATGTCGGAGGCATCGATCATGCAGATGCGCCCCTTGTGCTCATTCTTTTTATGGTTATTAAGAAGAAGAATACATGCCGAGACACCGGTGGAATAGAAGACACCACCTACCAATGTAATAACGCATTCCAACTTATCCGATTCAACAAGCTGCTTACGAATTTCGCTTTCTTTGCCACTGCGGAATAGCACGCCCTGCGGCAGAACAACTGCACATCGACCGGTCTTCTGATTCATAGACTTCACCATGTGTTGTAACCATGCATAGTCGGCATTTAAATCCGATGGGCATCCCCACATGTTTCGACCATAAATATCTGAACTGAACTGTTCGGCGCCCCAGCTCTTCAGAGAAAAAGGCGGATTAGCAACGACACAGTCAAAAGTTTTCAATTTGCCGCCATCATGATAATTTGGAAAGCGAAGAGTGTCGCCCTGTGTTACCTTGAAGTCCTTTGCACCATGTAAGAACAGATTCATACGAGCAATTGCGGATGTTGATAGGTTTTTCTCTTGACCATAGATGCGACCGTATGTCAATTTATCACCTTTCATATAGCGGATGGCTTCAATTAACATGCCACCGGTTCCGCAAGCGGGGTCATAAACTGTTTCTCCGATCTGGGGAGCCAACAGCATGATAAGAAGTTTTACAATGGAACGTGGGGTATAGAACTCACCTGCATTCTTCTTTGACAGGTCAGCAAACTTCTTAATAAGAAATTCGTAGCTATCGCCCATAACATCTGCAGAATAGTTTGTATTACCGACTTTTATTTTGGACATATGCTCAATGAGGTTTTTGAGTCGTTCGTCGGATAGCTTCGTTTTGTCAGTCCAGTTGGCATCATCGAAACTGCTGAACACACCGCTTAATGTATCTGGATTTGCACGTTCAATTCCATTCATCGCTTTTACGATTGCGACACCTACGTTTTCACTTGCTTCACGGACATCCTGCCAGTGGCATCCTTCAGGGATGTCAAAGCTGTGGTTTTCTGGAAAACTGGCATATTCTTCATCGCCTCCAGAGCGCTCAAGAGCATCTTGTGTTTCTTCGTCGTAGACATCACTAATTCTCTTGAAGAAAAGAATAGGAGTCACATAGCTTTTGTACTCATCTTGGTTTATTGGTCCACGAAGAATATTGCAAGCCTCAAAAAGGTGATTAAATAACTGCTGGCTAGTTATTTCTTTGTTTGTTGGAATAGAATCTTTTAATTCTTTATCTGCTGTTTCTACAGATGACTGTATCATAGCGTTTCGATCTCCAGTCTCTACCTTAGTTTCTTTGCTCCTTTCAATGCAAACACTACCATCGACATTGAGTTTTTCCATCTTTGATGGATACTTGTTTTCAAACTCTACAATTATCTTAAGTAGACGCTCATCAAGGAATGTCAGAGCGTGTTTTCTGATTTCTGTAGGTATCCCGTAATAGGCTTCTGCGATGCCTCCTGTAATAGCTGCAAGGGTATCACTGTCGCCTCCAATTGATATTGCATTACGGATTGCATCTTCAAAATTCTTTGACTCGAAGAAGGCTTCCAGTGCTTGAGGCACTGTATCTTGGCAGCTCTCGTTAAACTCGTAGCTGTCGCGAATTCCATCAAGCGTAAAGTTCAGCGGATAATAGTTCTTCGTTATATAATCACGAATCTCTAGTAGGTTCTTTCCTGAGCGGGCAAGAAAGATAGCAACTGCTGTTGCTTCAGCACCTTTTAAGCCTTCCGAATGATTGTGAGTTACTTCTGTCACTGCTTTTGATAGCTTTTTAACTTCTTCCAGGCTGTTGGCCACGAAGCCACACGCGCTGACACGCATTGCTGACCCATTTCCGTAGCTATTATAAGGCTTTGGATTATCAGAATGTATCCAATCTCTGAATCGGCCACCATACCCACAATTCGGATAGTGCCTTCCAATACCTTGCATATACTTCACTGCATTTTTAGATAGATCGCTGTAATCAGCTTTACTTTCCAACAGAGCTCTAGCTATTGCTAATGACATGATGGAGTCATCTGTAACACTGCATTTATAAGTCAGGAAGTCAAACTGTTTGCTCCTGTTATTATTCCATTCGAAACGGGAACCAACAATGTCCCCGATAATAGCTCCTAACAAAATAGCACCTCCAATTAAAATTCTCGTAACATATTTACGACCTCATTCCAGCGCTTTTCAGCAGCTGCGATGGTGTCTTTATAAATTCTCAATTCATTTGTATATTCATCAGCTTTTTGCTGTTGCTCCTCGATAGAAGGAAGAGGAATTTCTAACACCTTAAGGTCTTTGTAGCTGATGTTTATAATTGTTATTCCTTGCTGCACTCCGCTTATCATCTTTTCACCAAGAGGACTGTCTAAGAATAGCTTAAGGTAAGTGCTGTTAAGCATCTTTGGCTCCGGACGAATAACAATGACATTTGATGAAGCAATGCAAGGGTAACTTTGCTCATGAAATATTGCAGTTCTGATTGCAGTACCTCTCGCGGGGATTAGTACGTCGCCTTCTTTTAGTAGGTAGTTCGTAACCTTCCGTTCTTCTTCATCTAAATGGTCCAGACTGTCGTAGCTGATATCGTACTCGCCAATGTTGGAGATATTTACAACTCCGATACTTCCAGTCGGGTCTTTCTTTGCTACTGATTTTCCACGGAAGATTTCTGCGATATCTCCCAGAGCCATTCTGCGAACAGAAGACTCCTGAAATTTAACCCATTCTTCATCCTGCTGTGAGAATATTTTATTTATGTTCCAGTCACCAAGCTCCTCGAGTTCATCAGACATAACAAATGTCTCTTCTTCAATAATAAGTTCTCCAGCTGTGTCACGTCTGTTTTTACGATTCTCAGCTTTGTAACGACGAACTATTACATCATCATCACCCGGCTTAGTATTGACAACATCAATGAGGTAGGTTTTAATTCCTGTGCCTTCAAAGGTTCCCTCCGGAAGCTCAGCGATTTCCTTAACACGGTAAGTCTGCTGCACAAACCTCCTAAGCTCACCATTCTTTCCCTGAGCGTATGTGATTCTTGCAGGCATCGTTATTACAAGCTCACCGCCACCGGTTGTATGAAGAAGCAGGTTTTCAAGTGCTACAGCATCTTGATCTCTGCACATGAAGTTCTCATCTTCTACAAGGTTTCTTGTTCCAAAGTTAGGAACAGAGAAAATGAGGTCGTACCGCTTGTTTGTAAAGCCATACTGATATATGCTGGCATTCAATATCTCTACATTCTCATAACCAGCAAAAATCCTGTTAATTACTTGATGGCTGATTGTATTTTCAGTCGTGATGGTAAAGCTGCAGCCAGGATGTTCATCAACAAGCCTTTTCAGGTTAGGGATGAATTTTTCACCTTCGGCAATAAGAACTTCATCGGCATCAAGTTTAAAGTGATTATTGTACTCCTTAAATAGGGCGTTAGATATTGCTGAGTATCTAAACCCTTTGGTGCTCTCAGCCATCATCATTTCCCAATCGAGTTCTCCAGTGAAATCACCGTATGCTTTATATATTCGGACAAATTGTTCCTTGTCCTTAAATGGATTTACGATATTAAGCCTATCAGCCACCGAGAGCATCGTCTCGTAGATGCGATCTTCTGACCCATCTGACATTTTTCTGCTCTGGCATTCTTCCTTAGTTTCAGCCACAAGAAGCGCAGCAGGAACGTAGGAGTCGATCCCCATATACCCTCTGAAAAGATTCATATACTCAAAGGTCGCATTAGTCATGTTTTACCTCCTTTGGTTCAATTTACTTCTTTAACTGTACTAAGAATATCACACCCAAATAATAATGTCAAGCTCTTTTTGAATTTTGGTATTAGCATACCAAATTAAATTACAAGCTACCAAGATTTATAGTTGTATGATTCCTCTTTATAGAAAATACCTCTACTCATGCGGCAACAGTTCCCTAGTTTCAACCCTATCCGAAAACAGTAGTTCCCTTGTCTCGCGGGTTAAAAAGCAGTTCTATAGCCTCAACCCAACAATACTCTTAAACCGGGGCTACTTTTGAACGATAAAAAAATAAGGTTTCCATTAATCGGTGATTGTTACCGAAAGTCTGGAAACCTCTGATTTCAAGCTATTTTCAGCCTATTTATTTATCTTTGCGTGACATCAAGACAACAGTCTCAACATGGTGGGTCCACGGAAACATGTCCACCGGCTGAACCTCTTCCACCCGGTAACCTTTGGCCGCCAGCAGGCCCAGGTCTCTGGACATGGTGCCGGGGTCGCAGGAGATATAGACCACCCGGGCGGGACCCATGGCTGACACGGCTTCCAGAACCTCCGGGCGGGCGCCTTTGCGGGGTGGGTCCAGCAGCACCGCGTCGGGGCGCAGGCCCCCGGCGGCCATGGCCGGGAGTATTTTTTCCACCTCACCGGTGTGAAATTCGATGTTGCGGACATTGTTTATCATGGCGTTTCTGCGGGCGTCTTCCACCGCCCCCCGGACTATTTCCAGGGCTAAAACCCTGTGGGCGTGGGCGGCTATGAACAGTGCGACGGTTCCTATGCCGCTGTATGCGTCCACCACGGTCTGTGCCCCACCCTCCAGGAGACCTGAGAATTCCAGGGCTTTTTGGTATAGCACCCGGGTTTGGGCGGGATTGACCTGGTAGAAGGATGAAGGGGATATAATAAAGGTAAGATCCTCCAGGCGGTCGGTGATGTATTCCCGGCCGGCCAGAAGTCTGCTTTCACTGCCCAGCACCGGCCCCGGAGGGCCTTCATTTATGTTGCGGATAAGGGATGTAATCCGCGGTACGGCAGAGGTGAGTTCTTTTGCAAAGCATTCTTCTCCCGGCCATAGCCCTCCCCCGGTGACTATAGCGGCCATTATCTCGCCGGTGGAAAAGCCCTTCCGCAGAACCACATGGCGAAAAAACCGCGCCGTTTGGTTATCGGGGGAACCACCGCAGCCGTTCAGAAGGCTTTTAATGACTGAGGCCGCCCGGTTTAAATCCCTGTCCACCAGTAGGCAGCCCCAGTTTGAGCCGCCGCCGTCCCCGAAGGGGGCCAGTATATGGGACCCCTCTTCATAAAACCCCAGATCGATACCGGCAGATGACTCCTTTACCTGGAAATGGGCCTTGTTGCGGTAGTGCCAGGGGTCTTCCATTCCCGCCGTTTCCCTTACCGTTACCGATGCAAGGCCGGCTATGCGGGAAAGGCTGTCCCTGACCAGGCCGGTTTTAAGCATTAACTGTTCCCGGTAATCCACATGCTGAAGCCGGCAGCCACCGCACGAGGAAAAAAGAGGGCACCGGGGCTCCTTGCGAATGCGGGACGGTGAAACTATTTCCAGCAGGCGGGCGGCGGCGTAGCTTTTTTTCAGGTCCGTCACCTGGACTCTCACGGTGTCCCCGGGCACCGCCCCCGGCACAAACAAGGCAAGGCCCTCGTACCTTCCCACTCCTTCCCCGGAATGGGTAATGCCCGAAATATCCAGAAGTATTTTTTGTTGCTTTTCTACCGGAAGAATTTTTTGCGCCAATCTTCATCCCCGCTTATATTCCATTTATTACCGGGAAACAACTCATTGTGCAGAAGGTCAGACATTCCCCCCGGTCCTGATGTTTTGGGCAAACTGGGCCGGAAGACCGGAATTCTCGATTTCTCTGGCGGTATCCTCATAGTCATAGGGGACTTCTATGATATCCCCGGTAAGACTGCTCCCTTCCAGGGTAACTATCACGTAAGTGACATTGGGATTTCCATGCTTGGGCATACCGGCGCTGCCGGCATTTACCACGTAACCGGACTTCACCTTTTTGACATAGGGCAGGTGCGTGTGCCCGCAAACCAGAATCCCGGCGCCGCTTTCTTCCAGTATACGGTCCAGATTCTCTTCGGAGGTGTCTTCGTATAAATACTCGTTTAACGCCCCGGGGCTTCCGTGGACCAGCAGCATATCGGTTCCCGAAAGGGAAAGCCTGATCCGGGATGGAAGATCCCTGAGCCATAGCTTGTTTGTTTCAGTGGTGTTCTCCTTTGTCCAGGCCACCGATCTTTCACCCAATAAAATTGACTGCTCATCCTTGTAGTCGCAACCGCATATAAGCCTCATGTTGCCTATGGCATCGTCGTAATTGCCCATCACGGTGGGGATATTATTTTGGCGGATTAATTCTATAACCTCATTGGGCCGGGCGCCGTATCCCACCAGATCTCCGGTGCAGTACACAGTGTTTACGCCTTTCTTTTCTATATCCTTCAGTACTGCCTCCAGGGCATGTAAATTTCCGTGTATGTCAGAAATCAGGGCCATTTTTATCATGGATTTTGCACCTCTTTTGAGGACTGAAATATCAGCCCTAAAGTATTATATTGAAAAGGTAGCCCACCAGGGTGATGGAAACTGCCATGATGGCTGCGAAAATGGCTATCAGCCTGGGCTTCAGCACATTGCGCAAAATAATCATTTCGGGCAGGGACAGTGCGGTAACCGACATCATGAAAGCCAGCACCGTGCCCATGGACATTCCCTTTTCCATCAGAGCATAAACGATGGGAATGATACCGGCGGCGTTGGAGTAAAGAGGCACCCCTATGGCCACGGCCACCGGCACCGCCAGGTAGTTGTCCCTGCCGGCCCACCTGGCCAGTAAATCCTCGGGGGCGTAGCCGTGGATGAAAGCTCCCACGCCAATGCCAATGACCACAAATATCCACACCTTACTAAGAATTTGCAGGGTGTACTGGAAGGCCATCTCCAGCCTGTCTCTCCAGGAAAGCTCTGCAGCTTCGACCTCTCCCGCCTTGACCTGGTAGACATATTCCTCCACGTAGCCCTCCAGCTTCAGCCTGCCTATCATAAGGCCTCCAAACACCGCCACCAGAAGCCCGGCGCCGATGTAAATCAGGGACACCTTCCAGCCGAAAAGGCCCCACAGCATGACCAGGGCCACTTCGTTTACCATAGGCGAGGAAATCAAAAAGGAAAAGGTTATACCCAGAGGAACCCCGGCTTCCACGAACCCGATAAACACCGGGACCGCCGAGCAGGAACAAAAAGGAGTGACTACACCCAGGAGCGCCGCCATAATGTTGCCAATGAAGGCCCTCTTGTGGCTTAAAATTTTCTTTGTCCTTTCAGGAGGGAAAAAGCTGCGAATAATAGACACCGCAAATATGATAACCGAAAGCATCAAAAATATTTTAACGGTGTCGTAGACGAAAAAATTCAGAGCATCCGCCGTCCGGGTTCCGGGGGTAAGCCTGAAAAGGCTGTAAGTAACGACATCAGCCAGATAATTAATCAATTGGCATTCCTCCCTTCGAAAGTCTACTTAGCGCCCTTCAATTCATGCCCGAAGTATTTCCTCCGAAGATAAAAGGCCACGTTCACCAGGGCTATGAGCACCGGAACCTCCACCAGAGGGCCGATAACCGTTGCCAAGGCCTGGGTCGAGTGGATGCCGAAAACGGCCACGGCCACGGCGATGGCCAGTTCAAAATCATTGCTGGCGGCGGTAAAGGCAATGGTGGCGGTTCTGGAGTAATCAGCCCCGATCCACTTACCGATAAAGAAGGTGGCCAGCCACATCACTATGAAATATATGGTAAGGGGAATCATTACCCTAATAACGTCCAGGGGCAGGGTCACAATGACTTCACCCTTGAGGGAAAACATCACCAGTATGGTGAAAAGCAGTGATATCAGCGTCAGCTTGCTTATCCTGGGGATGAAATTTTTCTCGTACCAATCCCGCCCCCTGGAGGTCACCAGCACCGATCTGGTGATGTAGGCCGCAATAAAGGGTATGCCCAGATAAATGAACACACTCTTGGCGATCTCACCCATGGACACATTGACAACCACGCTGGTCAGGCCCAGCCAGGCCGGAATGACCGCCAGGAAAAGATATGCGTATACCGAGTAGGTAAGCACCTGGAACACCGCATTGAAGGCCACCAGTCCGGCCACATACTCGGCATGGCCGTCGGCCAGATCGTTCCACACCAGCACCATGGCAATGCAGCGGGCCAGGCCCACCAGTATCACCCCGGTCATTAATTCCGGTTTGTCCTGCAAAAGCAGTACGGCCAGGGCAAACATAACCACCGGACCCACTATCCAGTTCTGGATAAGGGACAGCGCCAGCAGTTTGGTGTCTTTGAAAATGGTGGGCAACTCCTCGTAACGAACCTTGGCCAGGGGAGGATACATCATCAGTATAAGGCCTATGGCAATGGGAATATTTGTGGTTCCCACCTGAAAGTTGCCCCAAAAGCCGGCTATCTGCGGGTACACATAGCCCGCCCACAGCCCCACTGCCATGGCCAGAAATATCCACAGGGTCAGGTATCTGTCAAGAAAGGAAAGTTTCCGTTGCACTTCTTCGCCAGCCTCCTCTTTAAGTTTAGTTTATCCGTTAAATCTCTTCCTTTATCCACTTTGCTATATCCTCATTTTTGGGGACCCTGCCGGTGGATTTGATCTTTCCGTTTATAATCAGCCCGGGGGTGGTCAGCACACCCAACTCTACTATTTGCCCGGGACCTTCCACCTTTTCCACCGAGGCCTCCACACCCAGATCCTCCAGTGTTTTCCGAACGGCCACCTCTAAATCTTTACAGTTTTTGCACCCTGATCCCAGCACCTTGATTTCCATTCTTTAATATACCCCTTTCTTTTTTAAGGTGGGGCAGGGATCTTCGCTGCCCCGCAGCATGTAAATCATTCTTCCCCTGAACATTGGCAGTCTTCACCGGCCTTACAGGCCTGAACGCACTGGTCGCTATCCAGCAGTTTTATCCTGAGGGCTTCCTCCTCAAAGCCGGGCAGACGGGTAATGTCGATGGCCAGAAACTGCAGGAAATCGTCCATCGCCTTTTGCATTATTTTCCCGTTAATCATGTAAAAGGTCTTCTGGGCCTCCTTGCTCTCCCGGAGAACAGAGGCCTCCTTCAGTACTTTAAGGTGCTGTGATATCCTGGGCTGGCTGATTTTCAACACCGACTCCAGCTCACACACATACATGGGCCTGACTGAAAGAATCCTGAGTATCTTCAGGCGGGTGGGCTCACCCAGCGCCCTGAAGATTTTGACGTACTCCTCCATGGGGCCACCTCCATAAGTTTGTACTTATATAATAATGTTATTATATACGATGCGTCAATTGAAAAAAGGTTAAAGGTGCGTTAATTTCTGTAAATAATTATGACCGTATCTTCCGGACAAGGTATAATTACGTTAATTGAAAAAAGCTGACCACCCTGATCAAAGTGGTCAGCTTTTTTGTCGTTAAGGAAAGTATATGCCCTATTAAAGCATTAAAGCGCTAAGGCCTTGTTGTGCCCTGGCTCCTCCGGGGTCGCTCTGTGGCCGGTGGAGGGGTTTGAGTCCGATCTACTTACCCTCCGACTGAACTGGCTCTAAGCTCGTCGCCTAACGGACTGCCGACCATTTTGGAGGTTGGAGGCCAGAGGTTAGAGGTTAGAAAACTTGTAGGAAATGACCTCAGAGCCATTTCTAGCTTAATCCGACTTCCAACTTCCAACATCTAACCTCCAAATTAGCCGGTTCGGCAGTCCGTACGGCTCTGTCGCCAAGAGCCAGATAACAGCCTCCGGAACATCCGCCTGGACTAAAACCCCTCCCCCTCACTGCATGTCGCTTGAGGGTCACTTTTAAAGTATGCTGTCACCATTCTGAATTCTGAATTCTGGATTCCGCCGTCTGCAAGACGGCAACGCCCGTCAGGGCGTTTTTTTATCGTTAAGGAAAGTATATGCCGCATTAAAGCATTAAAGCACTGAAGCACCAAAGCATTTTTATGCAAGCCCAGAGTTTTTCCGGGGTCGCTCCGGGGTCACTTGAGGGTCGCTGCATTGTCGCTAATGGGTAGGCGGAGCGATTTAAGTCCGGCCTGCATTACCTCCTGCTGCAACTGTCTCTAAACTCGGTCGCCAACGGAATGCCGACCGCCTCCAACGCCGCAT
>Ga0209643_1000506_pt1 | contig 67861 bp, 64 predicted proteins | sample AutmiccBRH37_all_FD_187383 | JGI IMG/M metagenome (GOLD analysis project Ga0209643, IMG submission 187383) | Deep subsurface microbial communities from Mt. Terri, Switzerland - Autotrophic microbial communities BRH/37_all (SPAdes) (version 2) | ecosystem: Environmental > Aquatic > Deep... | reverse complement strand
ACCATGGTCATCCATTCGCTGCAATGGACGATATCCAGACTATGCTGCCTTTGCCCTTGTCAATCTACACCCAAATTGCTTTGCTGCTGATATGGAATAACATGCAATTTGTTAGATTTCTTATTTATTGGTATTATATATATAGATATATATATAGTGAAGGATTTAAACATATTATGAAAAAATTGGTTATTGGAATATTAGCACATGTAGATGCGGGCAAGACAACATTATCAGAGAGCTTGCTTTATTTGAGCGGTAAAATTCGAAAATTGGGAAGGGTCGACAATAAAGACGCCTATTTGGATAACTACGAGCTCGAAAGAGCAAGAGGGATTACTATTTTTTCGAAGCAGGCTATGTTTGAAGTGGCTGATACACAGATTACCTTATTAGATACCCCGGGTCATGTAGATTTTTCAACAGAAATGGAGAGAACACTCCAGGTGCTGGATTATGCCATTTTAGTGATAAGCGGAGTAGATGGCGTACAGGGGCATACTAAAACCTTATGGCGTTTGCTTTCCATATATCAAATACCGGTTTTTTTATTTATTAATAAAATGGATCAAAACGGGACTGATAGAGGAAAAATAATGAATGAATTAAAGAAACAGTTGGGTGACGGATGTATTGAATTTGGACAAGGTGAGACAGAAGATTTTAAGGACCAATTGGCCATGTGTGATGAAATACTCATGGAAGCCTATTTGGAAACAGGACATATCCAAATCCCACAGATTAAGGAAGCTATCAGGGAACGTAAGGTATTTCCGTGTTTTTTCGGATCAGCTTTAAAATTGGAAGGTGTTGAGGCATTTATTCAGGGCATTGTTAAGCATGCCCACATACCTTCCTATCCCGAAAAGTTTGGCGCCAAGGTATTCAAAATTGGCAGGGACGAACAAGGAAACCGCCTTACCTATATGAAGATTACCGGCGGAAGACTTAAGGCAAGAGATGTTTTTAATAATGGAGTTTGGGAAGAAAAGGTTAATCAGATCCGAATCTATTCAGGACAAAAATTCGAAGCTGTGAATGAGGCAGAGGCAGGCTCTGTATGCGCAGTAACAGGACTTAGTCAAACAAAACCGGGAGAAGGTTTTGGGAGAGAAGAAGCTTCAAATATACCCGTATTGGAGCCTGTATTGTCCTATCAAATTTTACTTCCTGAAGGCTGTGACCCAAGAGTGATGATTCCCAAGCTGCGCCTGATCGAGGAGGAGGATCCGGAGCTCCATATTGTCTGGGATGAGCAACTTAAGGAAATCCAAGTACAGATTATGGGCGAGGTGCAAACCGAAGTTCTGCAAAGTCTTGTACAAAGCCGTTTTGGTATAGAGATATCATTTGATTCAGGCAAGATTGTTTATAAAGAGACTATTGCAAATGTCATAGAAGGGGTAGGACACTTTGAACCCTTGCGGCATTATGCGGAGGTCCATTTGTTAATGGAACCGGGGGAAAAGGGAAGCGGTCTGCAGTTTGAGTTGGAATGCAGTGAAGATTTGCTGGGTAAAAGCTGGCAAAGACTTATTTTATCCCATCTGGAAGAAAAGCTTCATAAAGGGGTTCTCACAGGGTCGGCCATTACAGATATGAAAATTACTTTAGTGTCAGGCCGGGCGCATAATAAACATACACAAGGCGGTGACTTTAGAGAGGCTACCTATCGTGCAGTGCGTCAAGGTTTAAAGGAAGCAGAATCCATACTATTAGAACCGTATTATGCCTTTCATCTTGAACTGCCGGAGAAAATGGTAGGCCGCGCTATGACGGACATTGAGAAAATGCATGGGATATGCCGGATTTCTCGCATGGAAGGTGAAATAGCAGTTCTTGCAGGAACAGCACCTGTTGCTTCCATGAGAAACTATCAGAAAGATGTGATGGCCTATACCAAAGGTCAAGGCAGACTCTTTTGCAGTCTGAAGGGGTATGAACCCTGTCATAATACTGAAGAGGTCATAGAAATGCTGGGATACGATTCTGAAAGGGACGTGGAAAATCCAGCAGATTCCGTATTCTGCGCAAATGGCTCCAGCTTTTTGGTTAATTGGGACGAAGTAAAGAACCATATGCATGTTGAAGGCTGCTTTCAAAAAAAGGATGATTTATTGGAAGAAGCAGCCGAAAATCAGGCGACCTATTCAGGGGAGAAGTGGATTGATCCAGAGGAAATTGACAGGATCCTTCATCAAACCTATTATGCAAATCAAGGGAAAAAATCCCTTTGGCAAAGACGAAGAACAGTTCCCGAAAGTTATTATAAACCGACTGCCTATATAAGCGAACCAAAAGAAACCAAAGAAGAATATCTTCTTGTAGATGGCTATAATATTATTTTTGCGTGGTCTGAACTAAAAGAACTTGCAAAGGATAATTTGGACGGTGCCAGAATGAAATTGCTTGATTCTCTAAGTAATTATCAGGGGATTCGAAAATGTCAGATTATCCTTGTGTTTGATGCTTATCGTGTTCAGGGGCATCTTGAGGAAGTAATCGACTACGATAATATCCATGTAGTATATACCAGGGAGGCACAAACGGCGGACCAGTATATTGAAAAATTTGCCCGTAACAATCAGAAAAAATATAATATAGCGGTTGCAACCTCAGACGGTTTACAGCAGATTATTATAAGGGGAGCAGGATGTTCCTTGTTATCTGCCAGAGAGCTGAAGGAGGAAATTGAAAGTGCCAGTGAAAGAGTCATTCAGGTCTATCGGGAAAGACAAGCGGTAGATCTTAATTATCTTAAGGATACATTGCCTGTTGAAACCAAACAGCAGATCGATGAACTCTTTAGAGAAGAAAAAGAGAAGTAGGCGGCAGACACTAAAGATATCCGGTTATTTTACTTTTTACAGCAAAACAGTTTGAGCAAATAAAATCAACAATCTCATCCCTTGGGCAGCTTAATGATTATAATCTTCAGCTCAAATCCATCATCGAAGGTGAGCTGAAAGCATATCTGAGTGATCAGCGGTCAGCCAAAGATGTCGGAAAACTTATACAGAACCGTGTCAGTATCTATCTGAATGAGTAATGGGATGATGGGTGCCATATAACAAATAAGGTCTATGTAGTTTTTTGAGAACCCAAATATAAGGTATTATGATGCCACCGCACTTTCCCGCTTATTCAAAAACCACCAAGAAGCAAGATATAACATACTTCTTGGTGGTTCACTTATAGAAGCTAATGCTGCATTGGGTTAATATTTAATGAACTTAGCCCCGGGCACGCCACAGATGCTGCATTTATCGGGAACGGATTTTTCGATATTCCCACATACAGGACAGAGGTAGTAAAATATTTCTTCTGATTGATCGAGATTTTCCAAGGCTTCCTTATATAACCTGGCATGGACCTCCTCAGCCTTCATAGCAAAGGTAAATGTCATGACTGCCGCCTTGTTGCCTTCTTCTTCGGCAGTTTTCACAAAATCAGGATACATGTCTTGATATTCATGGGTTTCACCGATAACTGCGTCCTTTAGATTGTCAACAGTTGTTCCGGTTTTGCCTGCAACGTCAAAATGCTTGAGAGCATGCAAGGTTTCAGCATCGGAAGCCGCCTTGAACAGCTTGGCTGCGTTGACTTTTCCTTCTGCCGCCGCTTTCTTTGAGTAGGCCAGATATTTTCTGTTAGCCTGAGATTCTCCTGCAAAGGCTTCCATGAGGTTCTTAAGTGTTTTTTGTTCTTCCATTCATATTCCTCCATTTTTATTATTCATTAGTTATTGTGTAATTCTTCTTATTATTATATTATAGGTCAATTCTCTAATTTGTAAACATTTTCATAACCCTCCTGGAAATAGTGAAACAAATAAGGGGGGATGGTATAATGTAGAGGGGTAAGACAAACATAAAACATGCAGGGGGACTAATATGAATACAAATTTATTTCATGGTTTGGAAGGCGAAAACATTTGCTTCAAACCCTTGAGTACCAATGATGCCCAAGAAATACACAGCTATGCTTCAGATAAGAATGTTAAACGCTTTATTGGCTGGCCATTAATGAAAGCTTTGGAAGAAACCCATAATTATATTGAAGAAATGTTGAGACGTGAATCAGTGGGTACACATTTATATGCATCGATTATTCTTAAGTCAACTCAAGAAATAATAGGGACAGCCATGATTTTCAATTTTGACCACGAAGCGAAGCACGCAGAAATCGGTTATGTTTTTCACAGCAGGCATTGGGGCAAAGGTTATGGCACAGAAACTACTGCTATAATGAATGATTTTGCATTTGCCTCCCTTAACCTTCACAAGCTCCACGCACGTGTGGTGGATGCGAATATCGGTTCGGCCCGAGTGCTGGAAAAGAACGGTTTTGAGTTGGAAGGGCGATTGAAGGACTATTATTTCATAGATAATACATATTATGATTTGATGTTGTATGCTAAATTTCGGTCATAGTAGGGGGATAGATGTCAGGCTCCGAGGTTATTAAGTTATTATATTTGTTGATTTCAATAACCAAATAACCTGTGCACCTGACACCTGAATAGAAGTAAGAGTCTGGAATGTTAAAACTGAAAGCAAGGTTTCAGAGTATTTAGATGAAAATTGAAGTGTGCTTTATTTTCCCTCAGACTAAGAGTTTGGGGGATTTATGTTTATAGACTTAATTTCTTGCAATGCAACTTAACCACTGAATAATGTACCAGAGCTATAATTCGTTGAGAAATTGATATACTAAATTTATACTATGTATAAGGTGATGTAGAAGTATAGGGGAGGTGTTTCCTTTAAATTTCCTAGATCATGAATTTGAAGGAGGACATGACAATGTTTCATGTTAGAAGAAAAACGCTTTTGATATCAGGAATTATTGCAGGTCCATTATTTACACTTTCAAATGATGTACTAAATAAATTTAAAGGAAAAAATAAAGGGTTATAATGAAAGGTGGCTAGATAATGGATGCTATTCAAATAAGCAATTTGAAAAAAAATTATGGGAAGCATCTAGGTGTTGAAAATGTATCATTTTCGGTACAAGAAGGTGAAATATTCGGATTCGTCGGACCAAATGGAGCTGGAAAATCAACAACGATAAGAATGCTGCTAAATTTCATTTTTCCTAGTGGCGGCAATGCTACAATATGCGGTAAGGATGTCGTAAAAGAAAGTGAAGAGATTAAAAAATTCACAGGATATATTCCCAGTGATGTTAGATTTTACGGGGATATGACAATACGGGAATTAATTAGGGTGAGCAATGGATTTTACAGGGGTTCCCATGATGAGGAAGCAGAACGTCTGTGCACTGGCAGTAAAACCAAAAGTACTGATATTAGATGAGCCAACCAATGGACTAGATCCCATGATGCAGAAACGATTATTTACTGAACTAAAAAGTCAGTCTGCAAATGGAGTTGCCGTCCTTTTATCAAGCCATAATCTTGGAGAAGTACAGGAATATTGCCATAGGGTTGCGTTTATTAAGCAAGGTAAAATCCTTGCAGTAACAGATTTAAAGGAAATACGTCAACCTCAGAAAATAGTAACCATTTGGGGAGGCAAGGATATTACTCATCCTAACATGCAGCTATTGGAGCAAAAGGAAAATAAACGTGTCTTACGTTATCAAGGTGATAGTGCTTCGTTGCTTAAATTATTACACGAAGCCGATATGGAGGATTTTACCATTGAAAATGAAAGTCTGGAAGAACAGTTTATGGATCTTTATGGAAAGGTGGAATAGCAATGAATGTTTTTCGATTGGAGATAAAGAATACATGGAAAAGCACCTTGAAATGGGCAATTACTCTAAGTAGTATTACATTTATGCTCCTTTCATTTTTTCCTGCTATGCAGACGGAGTCTATGAAGGAACTTGCAGGAGCGAAAATGGAGGGTTTGGACCCATCATTACTGGAAGCACTTGGGTTAGCAGAACTCACGGATTTTACCGTTATAACAAACTTCTTTGGCTATGTCCTTCAATATATAACATTAGCGATCATGGTACTTGTCACACAATTAGCAGTGAATTCTCTTATTAAAGAGGAAACAGATGGAACCATTGAATTCTTATATAGCAAGTCAATTTCACGTGGTGAAATATTATTACAGAAAACACTTGCAAACATCTTTTCCTTTCTTTCTATACTTATTGTTCTTTGTATTATAACAGTCATTGGCTATCTCTCCTTCAACGATTATAATTTTGTTGAAAGTATTAAGGAAACCAGCATTTTATATGGTTCCATCCTATATATTGGCCTCGTTTTTATGGCAATAGGGGTGCTTCTATCCGCTTGGCTAAAAAGAAGTAAAGGTTCTTCTGGGATTGTAATTGCCATTGTATTTAGTACATTTATTTTAGGAATTATGGGTCTAGTAATAGATGATTTAAGTTTTTTATCTTATTTATCACCCATGGACTGGATTAAAACACAAAAATTAATGACAGAAGGGATTAGAAAGGAAGAATGGCTGGTTGGTATATTGGCCATTGTTATTTGCTATATAGTTGCACACGAGATTTATAAAAGAAAGGACTTGCGTTCCTAAAATAAACGAGCGGGATAGGTGCCAGGCTATAAGGTTATTAGGTTATTAGGCTATTCAAATATAATAACCTGTGCACCTGGTACCTATATACCTAATTTACTTCAAGAGTGTTTGTATTCTCCAATGCCCAGTATATCCTTCAAGGCTTTCTGGAGTACCTGGGAAAAGTTGATGCCCTTATTTTCAGCAAGTTTCTCGAGCCAATGGGGTAATGTTACATTTTTTCTGACATATTCGTTTTCTATTGCCTCTCTATAAATAGGCATGTGTACTTCAACCAGAACAATTGCTTGATTAGGCTCCAATCCAATCTTATTTATAGATGTAGGTTCGGGTATTGTATCATTATCTTCTTCCATCCATACAAGTGGAGTGCCATGGCTTCCTTTGCATTGTGAACGGCTTCATCGATATTAGCTGCACAAGGCAAACAACCGGGCAAATCCGGGAATATGATTGAAATTCCATCTTCTGCATAGTTCAATATTGCAGGATAAATATAACTATCTTTTTTCATGAGAAATATCTCCTTATTTTTATATTTTTTGTTTATAAGAGGAGCAGGAATTATTTGAATTTTATTCCTGCCTGCTTTTCTATGCAAGTATATTGTAATGCGTATTATGATGCGTGTAAATAAATTATTATATATAGATAAACTGCCGGTCTGAGGAAAGAAAAAAGAACGGTGTTTATTTGTCTGTATTGTGATAGAAAAGAGCCAATATTTTTGAATTATTTGGAGGGATATGGAAATATATATCGAATAATATATTCGAAGGATAGAGAAATGACAAATAGATGAAAGTAAGCAATGTGAGAATGCATATAACATATTTCAATTACATCTGTTTGATTTTTTCGGACAAATAACTGTTTTGTGGAAGAAGAAATTGCATGAGACAAGATTGTAACAGGTATAATGGCAAGGCAATAGAATAACAGCATTCGGATGTAGGGTATGTCTGAGGTTGTGTGAAAACGCATGAAGATAAAGTTACGACCATTAATACCTGAAATGCATATTCGTTTTATGTTGTGAAGCAATGATTATTTTTAAACAGTGAAGTTAGAAAATTTATATTTTGTTCAAGAGGTTATTGCATGGAAGATAAAATTATAGCTGATTTGAAAGAAAGCTATGGGATAACTTTTAATCAAATTACTCCGGTAACAGGTGGATTGCTGAATCAGAAATGGAAAGTTTCAACTGAAAAAGGCGAACTATTGGTCAAACAATACAGCTCTAAGCGGTTTCGCAGAGAAAGTATTGAGTTAATCGAGTCCAGTCTGCAGCGGCAGATTATCCTTGAAAAAAACAGCGTTCCCTGTCCGTTTCTCTGGCAGTGCGGAGACCGTGTAATTCGTTGGCTGGATGACAAAACAGCCTATATGGTCATGGATTTTTGCTCGGGAAAGACAGAAAACCCCGACACAATCACAATAACGCAAATGCGCAGTCTCGGAAGCACCTGCGCTGTAATGCACAGAGCGTTTTCACAATTACTGGAGCCTTCAGTCAAGAACCTACCCGTTTTTGGCGGTTATACGATGGATTTATCATGGGAAAACTTTAACTCCCGTATGACGAAATGCTCGCCAGACGCTCATGTTGAATACCGGAAAGCTTTGCTTGCGCTGGAGCCGATTTTGAAGCAGCTTAGCACCGAATTTTTTGATAAGTTTCCCAAAGGATTCACTCATGAGGATTTTCACTCCGGCAATATCCTGTTCGATGTGGATTGCATATCCGCTGTCGTTGATTTCGACCGTAATTGCTACAGCTATATTTGGCATGATATAGGAAGAGCGATACTGTCTTTTGCGTTGGAAGGCAATATAATGAACGTCGAAAAGGTATGCGCTTTCCTTGAAGGCTATTCACAGCATTCAGCGTTGACGTTACCTAATATAGCGGATGCTTTGCGGCTTTCGTGGTGCATTGAAATACCGTGGTGGATACAGCCGGAATTTTTTGGAGAATGTGATAAAACCCCAAAGCGTTTCAAAGATGAAATGCTTTGGCTGACGGAACACTGGTTTGAGATAGATTCAATATTATGTTCATAATAAGCATTGTTCGGTGCCTGACACCATGAAACTTACTAATTTGTAAACATTTTCATAATCCCTCTGAGAATAGTGTGACAAGTAAGGGGGGGATGGCATAATGCAGAGGGGTAACACAAACATAAAACATGCAGGGCGTTCCCACCCGGAGAGTCCATGGGACACTTTGCCGCGAAGCGGAAAGTATCAGAGTGGGTCATACACTTCAAGGAAGTATATGACCCACTCTGCCTCTGCTATCTCTGTTCTAGTGTTGACGAAACTAATTCAGAGATTTGCAGTAATATCTTAGCTGCTCATCATAAACATAGCCATTAGCCACTAGTACATGGTTGGATGCAAGGTTTTCCGTCTCGGGCTGAACAATAATCCGCTTGGCATTTTCCACAGTTTGAATGGTATCGGATAAAAGCTTGACAAGCGCTTTTCCATATCCTTTACCCAGATAGGCTTCATTGCCAATCAAATAATCAATAGAAAAAGTATCGCCCTGTGTGGTTACATCATACCAATCTTCCATATCCTTTGCATCATAGCAATCGTAATATTGACAAAAACCAATGGGCGTTTTGCAATCCATGACTATAAAATGGTGTATCCATGAATAAGCACCATGCCGTTCGTTAATTTCAACAAGCCATTCGTCTGCATCGTGATACCACTTTAAGATATAATCTTTGCTTAACCATGAGGTTAACAAATCAATATCTGTGTCATTGAGAGGACGAAGAATCAGTTCTTTGCTTTTCATTTTCAGACCTCCATTATAATAATTTACTGTTTTCATGTGGTTGGGCACCACTTCATATGGAGGTCCTCGAATCCTGCATAAAGATTAACATGGAGGACGGATACTATTCATACTGTCGCTCACCTCACTTAAATAAACAAAGCTTTTCGCTTTATTCACCATTATACACTCAAAACCATAATTTAACAATATTATTAAGGGAATTCAAGATGGATAGGTGCCAGACTCCAAAGTTATTTTCAAGAGTGTTTGTATTCTCCAATGCTCAGCATATCCTTCAAGGCTTTCTGAGGTATATACGGAACTTTGAAGAAGGTTCCGGAGAAGATTACCTAAAAATTCAAGATGAAGTATATAAGGATATGAGCGTGGATGAGATATTTGAACAAGCAAGTGATTCCTTGCACAGAGCAAACAAATAGATAAAAGAAAAGTACGCATCATGTTATATGTAAGCCGCCGGTCTAAGAAAAAAGAACGGCGGTTATTTGTTTGTATTGTGATTGAAAAGAGCCAATATTTTTGGATTATTTGGAGGGATATGGAAATATATATCGAATAATATACATGGAGGGTAGAGAAAAGAAAATAGATGAAGGATAAGATGAAACAAGCAATGTGAAAATGTATCTAATTGGTTTCATTCTCAGCTGTCCTGTTATTTTGGATAAGTAGCTGCCTTTAGAAAGTAGAAGTTACAGAATACAGGAATGTAATAGATAGAAAGAAAAAGGTATTGAATGATAGCGTTTGGATGTAGGGTATGTCTATAATGGGAAGCTGGAGGCAAATATCATGAAGTTTGAAATACTTTGTATGGATAACAAGGAGTCTGTAAAATCAAAGAAGTTGGAACGTTTGATATTAGCTTTTCAAGAAAATGATACCCTTTGGAGTGAAGAGATAAGTGTAGCCAAATGTTATGCCCATTGGTAAGACGACCCAATATTAAACTATGACACGAATAAAAATTTCAAAGGAGGCTCTTAAAAAGTGAATAACCGCATGAATATTCGCGAATCCAATGATACAGATCCCCTGAAAAAAAACGAACGTGATCGGTCTAATTTCGTCCGAGAATTGGTACAATCCCAACACAATAAACCAGTTCAAGCGTCCGCCACGCACATAGTGGCACCGCCTAAATGCATTGTGCAATTCTGGGATGACCTTGATCGATTACCCCTGGATGTTAAGGAGTGCATGGCATCATGGAAAATACTCGAACAGTCAGGATTCGAACTTCAGGTTTTTGACGAAAACTCAACGAGGGAATTTATACGAGTTCATTTGGGTTCAAGATATGAAAAAGCTTTTGACAAGTGCTATCATCCTTCTATGAAGTCAGATTATTTCCGTTACAGCTACATTTATATAATGGGTGGCTTTTATATTGACGCAGACGACGTCTATCACGGCGAGAGAATAGATAACCTCTTCATTGATGGAAGGTTGAAACTTCAACCGTTCTGCTACGACATTGTAACTGCTCAGATGGTTCCACCTTCAGTTTTTGTCAATATAGGGGCAGTCAACCTAAACTGGATTTATTACTTCAATACCACGCCTATGATAGCAGGTCCCAATCACCCTATAATAGAGCGTGTACTACGGAACGCGACGGAAGCCCTTGAACAGGAATTAAACGGCGAATTACCTGAAGTCCAAGCAACCACAGGCCCAGGTAATCTCACAAGGTCTATATTTGAGGTAATCAGCGAGGGAAGTTGCCCTGAGGAAACGATAGTGGTTGTGCACGATTGGGAGAAAATTTCTACGAGTAAATGGCCACTCAGTTATCGGAATGATAAGAGAAACTGGAGACTGTCAAATCAGCAAACCTATCGAGCGTCACGGGATACGGAGGAGGAGCAATGAACCTAACGCGCCCATCAATAGCAATAGTCAGAAATATTTTCCGATTCTGGTTGACTCTTCGTCGGTTGCTACCCAATCGAATGTGTAAAACATTTTCTGTTCAAAGTTCGAGTAAATTCCCCGCAATTGACAAAATCTATGTCATCAACCTTGATCGTGAACAGGCCCGCTGGTCTAAAATGAAGCAAGAGCTTAAGTACATTTTGGACTCATCGGGAGCTGAAATTCTAAAACTCACAGAGCGCTATAGTGCTGTCGATGCCAAACAATTCTCTCATGAGCGAGAGAAGGATGCCGAAATTGATCCGTTTTATACGCTTGGAGATCAACTTTTTGTAGAACCCCAACCCTTAGTTATCCCAACCCGTCTCGAGTTAAATACCCCAATTCGAATGAGTCGAGCGGAGATTGCAGTCGCCCAGTCACATATCAATGTTTGGAAGAAGGTTGCAGCAGGTAATAATGAGAACGTACTTATCCTAGAAGACGATACATGGTTTCATTCCAGTTTTGCCAAACAAATGGATCGGGCATGGACAGAAATTGTAGCAGAAAATAATGTGAAAGGCGGATTCGACGTTCTTTATGTGTCGTATCTTGAAGTGAAACACGGTGCTCCAAAAAGTTTCCTATCAAATAATTTATTCCGACCAGTGCGTGGACTCTGGCATATGTCCGGATATGTTCTATCGCGAAAAGGTGCAGAAAAGCTCCTTCGCCTGCTTCCTTGTCGTGGTCCTATCGACCTCTGGATAAATCATCATTTCGAAGTTTTAGATGTATTTGCGACAAAAAACTCTCTTATAAGCCAACGACGTGACATAACATCTTCAAATTCATATTCTATCCTTCCTGCACTCACTAAAATCGGTGCCATTAATAGCGAAGGAGCATCCTTATTCAATATTCGCCCAATTGAGCATCCAGTGTTTGCATTTGGTCCGGAAGGTTCCGGCCAAACATCGCTTGCGATGGCTTTGTCCATGCTAGGATACAGATGCTGCAGTGATTTTAATAATTTACCCGCTCCTGAGATGGAACGGCTTCTTGCAGGAAAAAAAGATCGGGTTTTTGACGCGTACGTAAACATTGGATCTTTGAAGGCAAAGGTCAAGATACTCCGAAGTCGTTACCCCAAGGCCAAGTTTATTATTACCGCTACAAACGATACTACTGTAGATCACGTAGTCCATAGTCTTGAGGAGGATCTTAATGGTGCCGATATCGTTGTACTTCACTTGAATGAACTAAATAAATGGCATGTCGTTTGCCAGCATCTTAGATGTGCTCCGCCTGCATGCTCTTACCCGGTACTGAAGGACCTCCGTCAAAGACCAATTCTTGCTGACATTCCTAAGCTAGATCATGTCAATAAATTCAAAATACCCAGACAAGATAATTCACCATGGCTAGTTGAATCTAGGAGTTGGTGGAAAGGTATTAATGTTGTCCAACAAAAAGATGAGCAGAGTGAAAATGAAATGTTAGTTAAGATCTCCGACCGTTTAGAACATCTTGACACCCGCCGCTGGCTATTGAGGAGTGATACTTTCACAGATAATTTAGCGTTATTTCGCCCGTCTAACATTGAGTTCCGTCCAGGAATCGGGGCAGTATTTTCAGTTAAAAAGGAATCACTTGGCGTTCGAGACTATTCCGCTGCATCCCTGTGCAGTCTTGATCAATATTTGTTCGGAAAATTCGAAGCAACCATTCAAGCCTCAAATGTGCCGGGTGTAGTCACTGGAATATTCTTACAGCGCAATTCACCGGGACAAGAAATAGATATCGAGATTGCGGGTAATCGATCAAATCGCCTTTTAGTCAATGTTTTCTATAACCCAGGTGACGAAGGAGCAAATTTTGATTACGGTTATAGAGGTGCGCCAACCTATATAGAACTTGGATTTGACGCATCTAAAGAATGCCATCGCTTCACAATTGAATGGAGTCCATGCGAGATCCTATGGTTAGTTGACGATAAGCTTGTACATAGACGTGGGATCTGGGATCCGACACCAATTCCGAATCTTCCAATGACATTCCATATCAACAGTTGGCTAACTCGTTCGATTCAACTTGCTGGGCGAATTAATGACGGACGGCTTCCTGCAATGACAATAGTAGGTGGCATCTCTTTGGAGGCAAATTCCGTTGTTGTTTCTTCCAGACCTGGTGAACAACAACAATTACAACTTAGGTAGAGAAATATTAATTCAAGCGAGGCAGAATAATGAAAATATTGTCATTCAATCCGGGCCATGATGGAGCATTCGCTTATATTGAGGATGCACATTTAATTACTTCCATTGAAGCCGAAAAACACTCTCGTTATCGTCACTCACCACTGTCCATTCCAGATATGTTTAGCATTCTCGGCGAACTCAAAGAAGTTCCTGATGTGATTTGTAGAGGTGGCTGGTGGACGGGTGATACGAATCAGTCTGAACAACGTCTTAATGCTGGATATCATGGTGTCAATTACAGTGACATAATCATTGGCCAACAACGTCTTTTAGGGAAGACTCTTAGATACTTCTCATCTTCTCACGAACGTTCACATCTTCTCTGTGCATTTGGCATGTCGAATTTACCCAAAGGCACACCTTGCTATGCATTGCTTTGGGAAGGGGTAATTGGTTCTTTTTACAAAATCGATGCTGCGTTAAATTTGATTAAGCTTGCCGATGTCATGCCCGAACCTGGACATCGTTATGCCCTTCTCTACGGTCTAGCAGATCCAACCTTTGACAAAAGCGTTGCCGAATTCTCAAGATTTTCTGACGCTGGAAAGCTCATGGCTTTGGCTTCATTTTCGAAGCGGTCCAAGCCGTCGGATGAAGAGGAGAAAATAATCGCGTTTCTAATGCAGGACTGTCTGCACCTTAAACCCAAGGAGTGTGAAGTCTTAAAACATTGCAAACACTACAATGTAGGGCTTGATGATCAGGAGTTTCGAAACTTCGCAGGGATCGTCAGTAATAGAATATTCGATCGCTTTTATCGATATGCAGAGTCAAATATGACGAGGGGTATGCCATTGCTGATTTCAGGAGGATGTGGACTAAACTGTGACTGGAACACCAAGTGGAGGGAAACTAATTTTTTTTCGGAGGTGTTTGTGCCACCAGTTGCCAACGATTCAGGATCGGCTATCGGGACAGCAATTGATGCTCAATTCCATTTTACAGGAAATCCAAAGATAGATTGGAGTGTCTATTCTGGTCTAGAATTTATTACCAATGACGCATTCGATGTATCTTTATTTGATACATACGAAACGAGTTACACGATGATTGCCGACATGCTGGCCAACAACCTAATCATCGGCTGGGTTAATGGAAAATATGAAATAGGACCTCGCGCTTTGGGGAATCGTTCGATTCTTGCTTCCCCATTTCATGAAAAAACGAGAGTGCGATTAAATGAGATTAAACAGCGCGAACAGTTTCGACCGATTGCGCCTGTTTGTCTGGAAGAAGATGCTGAAAGGTGGTTTGGCTGTAATCAGCCGAGTCCATTTATGTTATACACGCAACTCGTTTCTACGGATGCACTAGCTGCGGTAACCCATATCAATCGGACAGCACGCATTCAAACGGTGTCCTCGGCAACTAACAACCACCTGTATAAACTACTTGTCGCATTCAAAGCGCGTACCGGTTACGGCGTTTTGTGTAATACCTCCCTGAATTTTAAAGGACGGGGATTCATAAACAGCATAGGTGATCTGTCTGCTTATACGATAGAGCGAAATTTAGATGGTTTTGTAATTGAAGGTAGAATCTATCTGTTGAAATCATCTACTAATTACCAAGCGTACTTGAGCATGCAAAGTCTATAGCTGGATAGATACAAATAATGTTGATATCCTTCAATGATATTTTGACTTGTTCACGACCCATTCTTCAGGGGAAAAATTAGTTTTTACTGGAGTAAATATAGACCAAATTATTAACGGGAAGATAGTTGAACATGGTGGTGCGGCAAATGTTTTCGATACATTTTGGGCGGAATAAATCATTCAACCATATTCATAAAAACTATTTTGATATGTGGGCTGTTAATGTCTGATGAATTAAAAGATTAGTTTTGAGAATGACTCATCCTGACATTATCATGACAATGAATTTCTTTTAGGTAAACTTGGAAGAACGAAGAAATCGTTTTGGAAGTTTTGGGGTAATAGATAAAGCCAGGCTTCACATAAACCAGCTAATTAACGCTACATAATCTGGCCTTGATTTCACTAAATAAGTGGTCAAAATGAGCAAACTATTAACTTAAGAAATTAAAACTCAACTTCGCATTATCCATATAATCATCATGCAGTCAAAATTTCATCTACCTAAATAGGGCTTACTGAACGACTTGATTAAGCGCCAGTATAATGTGTACCAGATGCAGCAGTTAAGAGGTTATTTTTGATTTTCTTGTCAATAACCTTTTATCCTCTGTACCCGATACAATAATATATGATAGAATTTTCCTGATAGATGGTGAGCTTCCAAAAGAGAAACAAATACAGGAGGCCTGTAAAACCATAAGACAACTGAGATTGGCAGAAATATCATAAAGACAGACGAATAAATGAAAGCTTGAGCTGTATGTCTTGAAAGGGACACGTACAGTTCTTAGGCGAGAAGGAGGGAGTAACCCCTCCGACTTAGCCGGCACAGTTGCCCAGAATTTATTCAAGTGCTGGGTATTTATATAATCTCTCATAGGAGGAAACCGCTATGTACGATGTAATAATGATTGGTGCAGGCCCGACAGGCTGTACCGCTGCTCGGGAATTGGCTTATAATGGCTATAAAGTATTATTGATTGAAAAATTTAAGATGCCAAGAAATAAATCCTGTTCAGGTATTCTTATAAAGAAGTCAATGGATTTGGTCAAGCGATACTTTGACGATGATACACCAGAGTTTACGATGTGTATGCCGAAGGATAATCGAGGTATGGTTTTTACCAACGACAAGGGGCAAGAGTACCGTTTTGAACAGGAAGGATTAAATATATGGAGGAGTTCCTTTGATTATTGGTTGGCAACAAAAGCTACCGAAGCTGGCGCGGAATTACGCGATGAAACAACCGTCCTATCATGCGTAGAACAAGAGAATTGTGTTATTGTAAAGTTAAAAGGCACTTCTTTATATTCCGAAAAAGCAAAGTTAGTCATTTTATGTGATGGTGTTGTCGGTTCCGTTAAGCGGAAACTTGTTCAAACACCTCAAAACTATATAACTACTTATCAAACCTTCAATAAGGGATCTATAGATTTGGACCATCATTATTTTTATGCCTATTTGCAGCCCCATCTATCGGAATATGATGCGTGGTTTAATGTAAAAGACGATTATCTCATTTTCGGCGTGTCAGTTAAGGATACAAGTAAACTTGAATATTATTATTCCGAATTTATTGCCTATATGGAAAAACAGCACAACGCAAAAATAGAAAAGCAAGAAAAAGCCGAAAAATGGCTTATGTCACACATTATGCCCAAATGTCCTATACAATATGGAAAAGGGAAAGTACTGTTTGCAGGTGAAACCGCAGGTTTTCTTAACCCTATGGGTGAGGGTATTTCAGCGGGAATGGAAAGCGGGTATGCGGCTGCAAAGGCGATTGAGAAAATAGATTTGAATAGCGATTTGGACTTGGAAACGGTATATCCAGCTTATCAAAATAACACTTCTGCATTAAGAGTTTATATGGAACGGCAATGGAACTTCGTTGCAAGCATGACGAGTACATTTGACCACATGAGATTATGAGCATACTGTAAAAAGTAATGTACCGGGTGCAGCAGTAAGGCTATAGATAAGTGTCAGGCTCTGAGGTTATTAGGTTATTGCAATCATCGACTTCAGTAACCTAATAGCCTTTGCACCTGGCACCCATAAGGGGGGTAAAAATGAAAATAAAAGTATTAGGTTCCGGAGCTTCGGAAGGGTTTCCGGCAATATTTTGTAACTGTGACTCATGTAAAAAAGCTCGTGAGACAGGAGGAAAGAATATTAGAACCCGTTCGCAGTTTTATGTGGATGATGATATGATGATTGATTTTGGAGATGATACCTATTGTCACTCATTAAATGAGAAAATAATTCTATCAAAAATGAAATACTTGTTGATAACACATTCACATATAGATCATTACAACCCAACAATATTCCGTTATAGGGGAGGGTTTTATGCGACTGTGCTAGACGAAAACATATTGAATGTATATTCAACACCTGCAATTAAGGAAATATACGATCAAATGGGCCGCGGAAAGCCAGCCGATGAGGTAAAAAACAAAATTGAATTTAATACACCAACTGAGTTTGTGCCATTATACAAGGGAAATTATAAAATCCATACTTTACTGGCAAGACATATGAAAAATGAGAAATGCTATATATATGTAGTTGAAAAAGGCGGAAAACGGATATTATTCGGCAATGATTCCGGCTATTATCCGGATGAGACCTTCGAGTATTTAAAAGGTATGCATCTTGACCTTGTTTTTTTAGATTGTACTTATGGACTCACTTCAAATCGAAAAGATAATAGTCATATGGATTTTTCCGAAAATCTTAAGGTAAAAGAAAGATTTTATAAAAATGGGACTTCTGAGGATAGTACAGTTTTTGTAAGTCATCACTTTGCACATGTCTGCAATAGCACCCATGAGGAGCTTTGCAAGGGAATAGAGAAGAATGGATTTATGGTCTCGTATGATGGTATGTTGTTTGAAATTTAGATAAGTGCCAGGGAAGGGGCGTAAAATGAATATTATATCAATAAGAGAAAACCCAGATTATAAAGACAGGGCAATCCAGTATTTTCAAAGTAAATGGGCAAGTGAGAATAGTATGATGGTTTATGAGGATTGCATTAATAACTGCATAACAGAAACAAATCCACTGCCACAATGGTACTTGTTAGAAGATGAATGGAATATTATTGGTTGTGCCGGTCTTATTACTAATGATTTCATCAGCAGGATGGATCTGTATCCTTGGGTTTGTGCATTATATATTGAAAAAGCATATCGTGGTAATGATTATGGCTCATTGTTGTTAGATAAGGCAAAGAATGATGCAAAAAGAGGCGGTTTTTCTCACTTGTATCTTTGTACCGATCATATAGGATATTATGAGAAATATGGTTTTATCCATATAGGAACGGGATATCATCCCTGGGGCGAAAGTTCACGTATTTATATGAAGGCTTTATAGTTTTTGATTCTAATTTGTGGTTAATTTCAGCGAAAGCCAGGGTGAATTAAAGACAAAATGTAAAGAGGTGATTCATACGAACAGTACAGTAAAAGAATCAATTAAATTATTATTGATATCCTTCGTTATAAGTCTTTTAGCGTTTATGTTTTCTGATTCAAGGATTGGGTTCTTTATTTACCCGTTTGTATATTTTTTAACATTTCTTCTGGTGCCTTATTGGCTTAGAAACAAAAATATAAATTGGAAAATAAAGCTTTTTTCAACCATATTTATTGGTATAACAGGTATTGCGGCTATTACATACCTCTACGGGGCAGGCAGAACTTTGCATAGATATATTATTGTATTCTGTGTTATAGTTGTATGCTGTATAGTATCAAATTGCATAAAGAAAAACAATGTAAGCGCCAGGCTATGACATTCATTCCCTGGCACATAAAGCCATAAAAGGATTAACCAAAGAAATAAGTGGTTCGGCTTGCCGACCCGCCCGAAAAAGGCATGAACCGGAGAATATCTCGTGGTAGGAAAACATAGTAGTCCAAGTAGTCGATGTAAGAATGCCGTGGTTACAGGGCTTTCAAGCCCTGACCACGAGATATAGTAGAAAGCGAGGAACTTTATGGAGTCAAAGGATGCTTTAGCTCGAATAATTTCTTCATTATCGACAGAGGATAAGTCTATTGTAAGCAGCCTGCATGAAACAGCACTTGCCCTTGGATATGTGGCAAAGATTTCACCTGTCGGAAAGAAGCCTGACGATTGGAAATCTGAGGGTTGTGAAAATATTCAACTAATCTATAAAGGAGTGTATTTATAATGGTGGGTGTAGAAATTGATATGGTTATTGCAGACAGCTTGAAAGCATTGGAATTATACGAAAAAGTATTTGATATCGAACGTGTTGAGGTTTCAGATTTTCCCAAAGGTGAAAATGAAGTTGTTTTTACCCTGTACGGAGTACGCTTTCACATGTTGGATGAAAATCCGAAATTCGGGTTGAAAGCGCCAAACCCGGAGGAACCCAAAGGGATTTGGTTTAACATCCTTGTGCCTGACATCAAGGAAACATTTTCAAAGGCTATCACCGCGGGCTGTACTGAGGTGCAACCGGTGACCGAAATGCCTGACTATGGAGTGTCAAACGCCATATTCAGCGACGCTTTCGGCTATCTATGGATGCTGCATCAAATGCACAAAGAAGTGAGTTTTGAAGAACGCACACGACTTTGGGAAGAAAAAAAGGATAATTAACAATTGGAGCCTGACACCATGGAACTCTTCCTGATGCGAATATTGTGACTTCTTGTTTACTATAAAAATGATATGGAGGAATTTTCGATGCAATAAAATGGAAAATAGATGTTTATTAAAATATTAATATGATATAATTAAGCTATATATATCGTGAAAAAGATTTATCATTACAAAATCAGTTGAAACGTCTGATTTTGTGTTATCAGATATGTACTTTTCACGATATATGAAGCAAGGAAAATGTTTCGCACTAAACATTTTATATTGAATTCAAATAGTGCGAAACATATAGTAGTTTTGAAATTTATTGGAGGTGATGTCAAAATGCTGACTATAAGTGAGATCAAAGATTCAATGAATGATATCATAATAAAATATCCAATAAAGAAGGTATCTCTGTTCGGGTCATTTGCAGATGGCAGCGCAAGTGATGAAAGCGATGTTGACATTCTGGTTGAGTTTTTATCTTCTGATGTCTCACTGTTTTTGCTTTCAGATATCAAAAACGAGATTGAGACAAGATTGAATAGAAAAGTGGATTTGATACATGCTCCTGTTGATGAATGTTCATTAATAGAAATAAATAAGGTAGTTGATATCTATGAGCAATAGGGACTATCAGATAGTAAAAAAGATATTATCGGAAATTGAGATAATAGAAAAACTAACAGAGGGATTTGATCTGGGAAAATTTATAAGCGATGAACGCACAAAAAGAGCAGTATGTATGACGCTTATAAACATAGGAGAGCTTACTAAAAGCCTTACTGATGGATTCAAACTATCATATGATTCTGTTTCGTGGCGTGGAATAGCCGGTATGAGAGATATTACTGCCCATAAGTATCAAACCTTGAAAATGGGAGACGTATGGAATACTCTTGCAAATGATATTCCTAATTTGAAGAGGCAGTTGAATGATATACTGAAGAATGTTTAGTTCGAGGATAGCAATTTACCCATGCTATCCTTTATTATGTGGTTATTTTAATATGCGGTAACCGCTTATTCTCTGTACCCGGTACAAGAAGCTCCTAATAGGCTAACAACTTGAGTATCATTTCTGATTATGGTAGTATATCTACAAACAGTAATGGAGTGATATTAATGAAATTAGCTATATTCGATTTTGATGGTACTCTTTTTCCAAAAGATACTTTGCCTTTTTTACTCAAGCAATGGAAAGTGAATAAATATTCTAAAGTTAAACTCTTGAATATCTACCTTCCCCTTATTCCATTATATTTAAAATACAAACTAGGCTTGAAATCCAACCTTTCAATAGAGCAAATGAAGTTAATAGCTTTTCAAAAGTTTCATGGAATATTAAAAGGAATGACTGAAAGAGAAATCATTCAATATATGACAACCTGTTCAGAGGCTATAATTAAATTACTAAACAGTGAAATAGTATCAGAAATTCAAAATGCTCGTAACGCAGGTTTTCATACGGTGATACTATCTGGCTCCTACAGCCTTATTTTAAATAAAGTTGCAGAATATCTTCATATGGATACAGTTATTGGCACAGAAATACATTTTGATGATATGGGATTAATTGATATATCCAAACAATTGAATGTTGCATGTGGTACTACAAAAATTGAAAGACTTCAGGATCATTTTAAATTTGAAGCAATAGACTGGCCAGGAAGTTGTGCTTATGCTGACAGCTATTCTGATATTCATGTACTTCAATCTGTCGGACAACCTATAGCGGTTAACCCAGATTTCCAGCTTAAATCCATAGCAATACAAAAGAACTGGAGAATTATATCTTCCAAACATGGTGCCAAGCTCTGAGGTTATTATATTTGTTGGCTTCAATAACCTAATAACCTGTGCACCTGACACCTGGATATTTGGAGGTAGTTATGAATAATAAGAATAATTTAGAAAATATTTTTTGGCGTGAAAACGTGGTTTCATGTGCTCTCGCTTATGCGAATCATATATGGAAACCGACTATTAAAAACCTCTTTCACGGGTATGATACTGATGGGATTGTGGTTAACACGCCGGATTCCAATTATACAAGTACTAAATATAATTGTGGTTGGTGGATAATTGATCAATTAAATAAAGGAATGCCTTATAATTGGGGCGGTTTTTCTACAACTGAAGAGTTTGATACTGGAATTACAGCAGGGAAGTTTGCAGGTAATGTACCAGAATGTAAAGATAATGGTGTCAGCCAGTATTGTATTGGTGTTGATTGCTCTGGTCTTGTTACGATTTGCTGGGATTTGGCAGAAAGAGTGACTACTAAGACTATAACTAATATTGCATCACCTTTAGATTCAATGGATTTGCTTCTACCCGGTGATGTTATACTTTTACCAGGAAGTCATGTTATGATATTTATTAATTTTGTTGAAGATAAAAAAAAATGTGCACAAATTGTAGATGCAAGTAGAAGTACTGGAAGAGTACTTTTACGAACAGAAAATATATCAGATTTAATAAAAAAAGGGTATAGAGGATATCGAAAGAATATCGAATAGGGATGAAAAACAGCCTTGCGGGGAAAGTGGGGTCAGGCTTGAAATATTCTCTTTTCAAGCAAGATGAAACCCTATTTATATTTAACACACGGAGGAATTTTAAAATGGATTTTATTCTTCAACAAAACTCTACCCAACCCCATACAAAAATGTTGCATATTGCCAATACAAAGGCTATAATCAATATAAGGGAAATTGAAAAGGTCGCCGTGACCTGTAAGTGCGGGAACACTTACAGGCTCATGCAGGTGTGGTGACACCCACAAACGCAGCTTTCGCTGCCACAGCAACCTTATGTTATTATAGTCCATTTTGACAATAATTTCAAGGACAACCCCATTACATTGGTATTACAGTGCTTTATCAAGGCACAGTAGCTGTGTTTTGGTTGGCTTTGTATTGCGGTGTATGGACTGGTAGTACGGAATTGTAACATAAGCGCATGTGTTGGGTAAAACCTGCATATGCGCTTTTTCAATTTCCCCTCCCAAAATAAAAATAGGAGGGGAAATTATATAATGTTTTATGAGTTTGAGAGTTTACAGCAGGAGCTAATATTTATAGCTGTAGCATCCCTTATAGTGATTATCGCATCGGTATGGGACTACAGGCAGAAACGTATCGAACGGGAAAGGTATCGGAGAGAATAGGCAGAACAATTGTTGCATATACCGGGGAACGGGCAACACGGATTTCCTTCGGAAAAACACGGAAACCCACGAAACACACAGCGGGGAAAATTAAATAGTATCTAGTAGTCAAGCAAGTATCGATACTCATTAATATACCGGTACAAAATAGTAAAAAATAACCGTGTACATCCGTGAAAACCAGCCGTGTGTCCCGTGTTACACGTTCCCGGACCCGTAAGGAATACCCCAGCCCCTTCCTCGCATCTCGTATCTCGAATCTCGCATCCATAATCCGATATGTTATAATAAGCATGTATATTTATATATATGTGCTTTTGTTTTTTAATTAGGATTCCGATAAATTATTATATATGGACGAATGAGGTGTAGGAATGGCTATAAGGATAAAGTACGATGAAAAGGAAAAAGAGAGGCTTTTCAAGCTGACTGAGTTTGAACGCAGCTGCTATAAGAAGGGCTATCGCTTGGTTGCAGGGGTTGATGAGGTTGGAAGAGGCCCGCTGGCGGGACCTGTTGTTGCGGCTGCGGTAATACTTGGAGAAGGGGTACTCATTCCGGGGGTTAATGATTCCAAGAAGCTTTCGGAAAAGAAAAGAGAGTACCTGTATGATGAGATAAAGTCCCAAGCCTTGTGCTGCAGCATTGGAATAGTTGACGAAAAGGTCATTGATGAAGTTAATATTTTAAATGCTACATACCTTGCAATGAAGAAGGCTCTGGAGGGTTTGACGGAAAGACCTGAGTATATTCTGCTGGATGCCGTGACCCTCAAGGATATTGATATACCTCAAAAAGGAATAATAAAGGGAGACAGCTTGAGCCTTTCAATAGCTGCGGCATCTATAATAGCCAAGGTTGAAAGGGATAGGATAGTATCCGGTTATGATGAGATATATCCTCACTTTTCCTTTGGAAGGCACAAAGGCTATGGAACCAGTGAGCATATAGAATGCATTAAGAAATATGGTCTTCTGCCAATACATAGAAGATCCTTTACCAAAAATTTTCAGGGGTGATGTTATATGAGGATTGACGCGGCCCGCTTGGCGGCAATAAAACCGGAGCTTGTAGAAATGCTGAGAAATATGGAAGCAGGCGATACCTTGAAAGGAAGGGTGCTGGAAGCCCTGGGCAGCAGTATTTCCATCAGGACTGCAGGGGGGCAGGTGCTCACAGCCATGCTTCAGGAGGGTACAAGTATACCGAAGGGTGCAATGGTAGAATTGATTGTCACCGCTATAGCCGACGGGAAGATATATGCAGAATTAAAGGATGAAAACAGAGCTGCGGATATGGATGTAAAGGTGTCCGACCTGTTGATGCAGATTGGTCTGCCTGCTGACGAGAAAAACATCGAAGCTGCCAAGCTGCTGATTAAATACAAGCAGCCTCTGGATAAGGAAACGATTACGAACATCACAGGACTGCAGAAAAGTATAGACAATTTGAATAAAAGCGGTGAAGAAAAATTAGGGCTGCTGCTCTCAGGGCTGGATATAAAAAATACCCCTGTCGATGTGTTGAATAAGCTTGTACTCAGTTGGTCTGCCGATATGGTGAAGCAGGATGCTGCTGAGACAGCTTCAGTACAGCAGGGTAATGCTGCTGGGGATATTATTGCATCGGAAAAAACTGCAAATGATATTGCAAACCAGGTGCCGGTAAAGGAAGTAAATACTGAGGCAGCAGGAAAAGCTGCAAAAGAGGTGCAAACTGTTGTCAGACCTGACAATACCAAGATACTTGAACAAACAGGCACAGGCAAGGAGCCGGTTATCGAAGAAGAGCTGCAGGCAGCAGTGAAGGAAATAAAAGCTTCTGCGGATGACGGCAAAGGAGCCGAGCTGCTTAAGGTACTGGATAAGCTGGGAATTGAAGCTGGGAATGAAGTAAAAAGGTTTGCCGGTCAAGTAGCAGATATTTTAGCTTCGATAAAGGGTCATGATATGGAAGCACTGACTTACCTTGTTTCTAAGGAAATGAAGATAACTCCGAAGAATTTGGGTATGCTTATAAAAAACATCGAAAACAGTGATGGTATATCACAGTTCCTTGATAAGCTTCAACAGAAAGCAGCTATCGAAGATAACCCTGAGCTAAAAGAAATTAAGACAGCAATTAAGAAGGTTTTCCTGGAGCCCAGGCAGCTTGAGGACAACAAAGAGGTTTCCGAGCAGCTTAAGGATGTGGCCAGGCTGGGGGAAAAGCTGGAGAAATATTTGAACAGAAGTGATAATAAAGATCCTGAAATAAGGGATGCACTTTCCAATCTCAGGGATAGTATAGATTTCCTTAGAAATATAAATCAGCATACCAATTACATGCAGCTTCCCGTAATTATAAACGGGGATACTTCCACCGCCAAGCTTTATGTGTTCAAAGAGGGGAAGCGAAGTAAAAAGATAAACCCTGAGGATGCCACTGTGGTTGTTGCATTGGACTTAAACAGCCTTGGGCATTTGGAAAGCATGATAAGGGTTAAAGGCAAGTCTGTAAATGTAACCTTCAGAGTTGAAAACAAAAGTATAGGTACAATGATAGAAAAGAATAGTTCGGCATTAAAAAATGCACTGAAGGAAAAGGGCTACAGTCTGAATCCTGTCAGGGTGATAAGTCTTGAGCAGCCTTTCAGCCTGCTTTCTCTGGAGGCAATGATAAATGAAAGCGGCTCAGAGAAAATACATTTTGATATGAGGGTATAGTATGGATAATAAGCATAAAAAAGCAGCCGCCCTTACTTATGAACAGGGAGAAACAGCACCCAAGATTACTGCACTGGGTAAAGGGGAGGTTGCCCTTCGTATAATAGAGACTGCAAAGGAGAATGATGTACCTGTTTTTGAGAACAGCGGGTTGGTTGAAACGCTGCTTCAACTGGAAATAGGTGAGCAGATTCCTCCGGAGCTATATAACGTTGTGGCTGAGGTTTTGGTTTTCATTTCCAATATCGACAGGCTAAAGGGTGATAGAAATGGGTAATAACAAGATTCTTGGAGCTTTTGGAGAGAGCATGGCCTCCGCATATCTCACAGAATGCGGTTATAGAGTGCTGGAAAGGAACTTCAGCTGTAAGGCCGGAGAGATTGATATTATAGCAATACAAGGTGACACAGTTGTTTTTATTGAGGTTAAATCAAGAAGCAGCGTTAAGTATGGTCAACCTTCAGAGGCTGTGAGTATACCGAAGCAGCGGAAAATAGTCAAGACCGCTCTATACTACATGCAAAAAAATAAGCTGCTTGATTATATGTGCAGATTTGATGTAATAGAAATATTATTTGATGAAGAGAATAATCAGCAAATCAATCTTATAAAGGATGCTTTCCAATATTCGGGGAAGTACGGCTATTAAAGGGAGGAAGAAGCAATAAGATGTTATTAAGTAATTCGCTTGCAATTTCCCACGAAATAATTAATAAGACAGTGAAGCAAGGAGACACAGTAGTGGATGCCACCATGGGCAACGGCAACGATACTCTTCTGCTTGCCGGTCTGGTAGGGGATAAAGGTAAGGTGTACTCCTTCGATATACAGGAATGTGCCTTGATTAATACAAGAAAAAAGCTTGAGGAAGCCGGAATCAGCGGTTATGTGGAGCTTATCCGGGACGGACATCAGAATATTGACAAATATGCAGCAAAGGGTATTAAAGCGGTCATGTTCAATCTGGGTTACCTTCCAAAGGGAGACCACAGTATTGGAACAAAAGCGGACACTACTATCGAAGCATTGAGAAAATCCATGGAATTGCTTATGGCTGGCGGTATAATAATGATGGTAATTTACTATGGAGGAGACAGTGGTTTTGATGAGAAGGAAGCAGTACTGGAATATGTCAGGACTATTGATTGCAGGAAATATACAGTACTTGTAAGTGATTTTGTGAATCAGATCAACTGTCCTCCAATAGCTGTATGCATAGAGAAGAATGCAGATTAGTGTTTATACTATTAAATAAAGCAAAAATGACTCCAATACCTTGCCTGTGTCATTCTGAGCCTGGGTCGAATCTTATGCCTGTGAGAATAACCCAAGCAAATACTCTTAGGTATTCCTTTAGGGTCTTAGATCCTTCACTTTGTTCAGGATGACATTTGCATTACTTCTTTGTAATTACACTAGAAAATAAATTTAGATAGGAGAGTTGTATGGCAATGGATAACAAGAGCATGAACGGCTGGGCTTTTGTGAGGAATGTGGCTAATGAACAGGAAGCTGTCCTGGTGGAATCGGTTCTCGGTACGGAAGGTATACCTGTCCAGAGGAAGCATAAAGAGGCAGGGGGTTATCTGCAGGTGTACATGGGGATGTCCCGTTATGGTATTGATCTGTTTGTTCCGGAGGGGGCTCTCGAGCTGGCAGAGGGACTTCTGAATTCTGAAGTATTGGATATGCCGGAGGAAACCGGCGGAGAAGAGGTAATAAAAGCAGCTGAGAGATATGAAATAAAAAGGAAAAGCATTGTATGGATTATATTGATGTATCTTTTTCTGCCTCTCATTGTAGGAATCATATTGAATTGGATATTCTATTGAAAATGTTAATAAATGGTAATAAAGTCTCAGAAAAATAGGTCTTTACCCTCTTCCAAAGGAAATAATTAGGAGGTATAATATAATAAACAAGTGTCTACTTGTTTAAGCACCTCCCGGCCTGGTGTGAAAGGAGGGAAAAAAAGTCACTATGAAACGCAGTTGCAAGATAACATCGCAGAACGTGTTTAAAGTGATAAACACCCTTACATTCTCAACATTGATCAGGTTGGTTGCTATAGCACTGGCAGCACTTTTGCTGGTAAACTATGCAAGGTTTACTCCAAGAGAAGTAATTGAGCTGATACATACAATCATAACGTGATGAATGATTGAGAATAAGAAGCTTGGACACTCATGGAGGAGCTTGGTGCTGTTGCCACTCGGCGGCAGCCAATACGGCAAGGCCGGTACTGCTGTTTCAGAATAGCGGTACGATGAAGTGGGTGTCCATAAAAAAAGCAAAAAGGAGCATAAGCTCCTGTTTTTTTGCAGCTAATATTACAAAATATGACGCGAAATTAAAATTTCGCGCAAAATATGTCGTTTGTTTTGTTTATGTGAAAGCAGCCTGATGGAATAATAATAAATCAACCTGTATCATATTCTACTTCTGAGTCATCTGAATAAATTATTTATATAAGATTGATTTTGGAGGTGCGACGTGAAGCTTGGATTGAAGAATAACCACTATACAAAGAAAGTAATGCTGGTGATGTTGATAGTCGGCATTTCCATTATATTCAATTATGCAGGCTATAACCAGCTGCTGAATGTATTTAGGAACAACAGCAGGGAGCTGCCTATATACTGTGTGGATACATCTGAAAAAAAGGTCGCCATTTCCTTTGATGCAGCCTGGGGGGCCGATTATACCGAGGACCTGCTTACAATCCTCAAGAAGTATGATGTGAAGACCACCTTTTTCCTTGTGGGATTCTGGGTGGATAAATACCCGGAGATGGTAAAGAGAATAGATGAAGAAGGTCATGAGATAGGAAATCACTCTTCGAAGCATCCTCATATGTCTCAGCTGTCAAAGGAACAGATTATAGAGGAGCTTTCAAAGACTTCGGACAAAATTGAAGCGATAACAAATAAAAAGGTTACTCTATTCCGCCCGCCTTTCGGAGACTATAACAATAGGCTGATAGAGACCTCAAGAGGACTGGGAATACAGGTCATACAGTGGGACGTGGATTCTCTGGACTATAAGGATTATGGAGCTGATTCAATAGTAAAAAGAGTACTTTCAAAGGTCAAAAATGGCTCAATTGTACTGTTTCATAACAATGCAACCTATACAAAGGATGCACTGCCTATAGTACTTGATAACCTGCAGAAGGAGGGGTACAAGGTAGTACCGGTTTCGGAGCTGATATATAAGGATAATTACTACATAGACCATACCGGAATGCAGAAGCTGCTGAGGTGAAATAGGCAATATGAGGGCGAACTATGTTCGCCATTTTTTTTGCTGCATCATTGCCGCTTTTAATATTTGAGATAAAAAGGTTAATAAAAGTTAATAATAAGGAAGGACTTTAGAAATTAATTGGAGTTGATGGAAAGCATGAAAATAGCAATTATCGGGGCAGGTATCGGTGGATTAGCATGTGCACTGGAATGTGAAAAATTAGGGGTTATTCCTGATGTTTATGAAAGGGACTTTTCTGTTGGATGGCCGTGGCTCTCTATAAACTACTGGCCGAGTGTCATTTTGAGAAACATGGGTGACCCAAGAGATTATTTGAAAAAGAATTATGACATTGATGTTATACCTATAAATGAATGTAAGACCATTATTTTAAAGTCTCCTGGACAGGAAGTTAAAGTTCAAGGAAAGCTGGGGTATTTTATATCCAGAGGAAAGGGTGAGGAATCGAAAGAAAACCAGTTGCTTGGAAGACTAAAAAAAGGAACAGCAATTCATTATAACAGTCTCACAGATTTCAAAGAACTTTCCTCTAAATATGATTATGTAGTAGTGGCTACAGGAAGAGACAGCGAAGCAAGAGAATTAAATGTGTGGGAAGATGAGGGGATTATACGTGTTTTTGGAGGAATAGCGTTAGGTGCTTTTCATGATGAAACTGCGGTACTTTATTTGAATACCGAGTATGCAGGCTCAGGATATGCCAGAATCACTCCTTTCAGCCCTACACAAGCCGTAGTGGGGTTATATGACGACAGGCATGATGAATTTGATACCGAAAGACTCTTTGCAAAATTCTTGAATTATGAAAAACTTAATAAACTTGAATTCTTATATAAACTTAAACCGCCACCATTTACTACAGGGCGTGTAAAAAAATTCAAGGTTGGAAATATTCTGTTAGTTGGCCGCTCGGCTGGATTAACAGAGAGGTTTCTGGGAGTCGGAGGGCCTGAGGCGCTGATGAGCGGAGTCCTGGCAGCAAGGGCTATGATAAAGAATGAGGATTATGACGAGATGGTTAAACCATTACAAGAGCATGTTGAAAACATTTCAGCTTTTCGAAAAGCAGTTGAAAAGTTTGAAAACAAAGACTTTGACAGGCTTCTATCTTTATTAGGAACACCAGGAATTAAGCAGGCTGTATATAAAGTCCCTCTTAACTTTGCTGACTTAATCGGAAGTATTCTTAAGTTAATTGAAAAACTCGGCTAATATGCCCTTTATTTTATTCTACATATGGGAGGATTCTGCAATACCAGTACCTGAGAAAGCCTAGCTTTTTGTGCATATGTCTCTCAATCGTCCTATTGCAGGACTTCTTGTCAATGACGGGCAAATTCCCTTTGCCGCCGTAATACTCGGAATAGCATGCCTCAACCACCTTCTCAAGCTGCCAGGACAATTCCTTGTCCTCCAGGCTTCTTACATATTCAAGCTCGCAGCACTCTTCAGGGAAGCCCTCTCCCATTGCATTAAGCCTGGCTGTCAGGTGCTTGTAAAAGGGTATCATGCTTTCTGCTGCCAGCAGCTTGGCTGTCATTCCATTAAATACTGTCAGCCGGAAAATAATATATAAGAATAATAATAGAAGTATGGCTGCAGGGATGATGAATAAGGGATAGAGCAGTACGGATAATAGGGAGGAATAGTCCTTTATATCCGTTGAGTATCCTGTATGCTCCATGTCGGAAAATCTGTTGTCACCGGATTTGTAGCGGTCATCATCAAATCTGTCTCTATATTGGCTTGAATTGCTGATATCATTGATTGAGGCTCCCTGGGGAACACTGTCTGCTATACACCAGAGGTTGCTTTCGGGGGATACAAGTATTTCTGTCCAGGCGTGTGCCCTGTGATTTCTGACTATATACAGGCCGGCAGAATCCTTTTCGCTATCCATATTGAAGCCTTCAACATAACGTGCCGGAATCCCGGAAATCCTGCACATTATAGTGGCAGCGGTGGCAAAGTAGGTGCAGTAGCCCTTTTTCTCATTGAAAAGGAAATAGTCGATAAAATCCACGTCTTCAGGTACCTGAGATACCTTCAGTGAATAGGGGAAACTCGAGGAAAGGTAGTTCATAATCCTTCCGGCCTTTTCTTCTGTTGTCCTGCAGTCACTTGTTATTGCATCCACCAGTGCATAGGTGCGGGGAGTTATGCCGGGAGGCACTTGAAGATAGGGTTTATAGCCTGTTCCGGTTGTTTTATTATAGTATTCAATGCCTGTATTGCTGTAATAATATCTGACTGTATAGGACTCACTGACTGTCTGCTTCCCTATAAGCAAAAATGTATTGGAAGAATCATACATTACTTTTCCTGTTTTCGTATTTATACTCAGTGTGTTATTTGGGGAAAACAGGGTTGAGGTTGCGAGTCCGTAGTGCTGTATAGACATTTTTTCCGTTCCCGGCTTTTTATTATAGCTGCCGGTCATGAGGAGGTTGAAGTTCTGATCCGGCTCTGTAAGGGGCCCGGAACCCTTTATTGCATAATCATCAAAGCTCTTGCTCCAGCTGTGGCCGTCATAATAATCCTTGACTGCACCTCGCAGATAAGCAGGACGGTCAGCTTTTATTTTTAAGGCTATTAAGGTATTTATATGAATAGGACCACCCAGCTTTTCACTTTCCAGGCCAAAGACATTGCTTGTCAGATCAAAGGAAGATTTTTTGCTGCTGTTTGCAAGGCGCAGCTCTTTCAGGTCATAGTTGTTTTTTAATTGCAGCATGCTTACGGTTCCGAACATATGGGTTGCTGCGGCTGTAAAAAGTGTTATCGATACCGATATCAAAAGGGAATACAGGAATATGTTTCTGAAAACCACTGTGACTTTGGTATCGGAGTTTCTGAATTTATTGGCTGTTTTGTCATATCTGCTGACACTGTAGTATAAAATACAGAGCATTATGTAGATGGGTGTGTATCCGGCCAAAAGTTTGTCCAGTCCGTTATTCCATAAGGAAAACATGTATATTGACAATATGAGTATGGAAAGCTCGGCAGAGCCCCTTGCAGAAAGTGCATAGCAGGCTGCCGAGGTAATGGGTATGAAAATTATGAGAAAGGGGAGAAATTGATGGAAGTATGTTTCACTTTCATTGTAAATCCCCAGGTTTATGCTGTTGAAATTTTCTATTATGCAGGTATCCCAGAGGGGTCTTAGGTGCTGAAGGTTAAAAATGAAAAGCAGCAATATAAATAATGATAACAGCAATGCTGCAGGCTTGAAAGCAATTTTTGCAGTAAGGAAGGAATACAGCTTGTACAGCAGTATTCCCAGGAAAAACAACAGGGATACATGCAGATAGCTGAAGTCATTGATCCGGTAGCAGGCAACCATTGCTTTGCATATAACAATAACATATGCAAATAGAAAAAGCAGATGTGAATGCCTGTAAAGAAGCCCGGTTAAGTTTGTTGCTGCCGGAGCAGCCTTTGTTTTTTGAAGCACCATAACCGCACCTTCCTTCACGGCTCGATATAATCGTTGAAATAGCAGCATTCTATTTGTGAAGCTCTCAGTAATGACGAGTATTTTTGCTGCTCTTGGTTATTAACACAGTAGAATACGGAGATCAGGTAGCCTGAGCTGCTCATAGGGATAAGAGCCTCAATCAGGCGGTCATCCAATTCCGAGACCACGATGGCTATTTTATTCATTCTATGAAGCCGGTAGGCGTTTTCATATATGTATTGAAACAACTCCAGGACGCCATCACTTTTCTGAGTCATGAGATAATCCGTGAGCTTGTTAAAGCCAGGTTTGTCATCCAGCTCAAAGTATCTGCCCGGGGATGTGTTCAAAAAGACCTTGATACTGAGATTTTTTCCGATCATCTGATATATGATGGAGGAGGAAAAGTCGACTATGCTCTCTTCAATAATCCCGTTATCGTCAAAGGAATAGTTTTTTTTATTCATATCAACAAAGAGAACAATCTCTTCACCTGATATAGTATCCAGATTTTTCACATAAAGGTCATTCTGCTTTGCACTGAGCTTCCAGTGAACCTTCTTGAGACTGTCTCCTTCTCTATATTTCCTGACATCTCTTATAGCATGCTGATCCTCGCTTCGGCTCTTCAGATCGGAGGCTTCATGATATATATCAATTCCACCCAGGGCAAGGGGTTTTATTTTATATATACGGGGATAGACCTTTATTTTTATTCCTGTATTCATATTTTTCTCAAAACACGTAATGTGAAAAAGATCAGACACCTTTATATATATATTGTCCAGACTGTGGATCCCTCTTTGATGGAATTTTATATCAGCTTCAATCCAAATGTTTTCATCCCAGGTGGTATCTCTGATGAAGCCGGAGTGCCTGTTCCCCGATGCACTAAAGGCATCACTCCGTATTTCAGCATATGGTACAGGCAGTGGCATGTCAAATTTGATTTTGGTGAGCACATTGGAGGAAGCCCCGGCACTAAGTATTTTTTCGCTGCATATTATTTCTATATCAAAAACAGAACGTACAATTCTAATATATAAATAAGAAGCCAGCAGCATGAAAAGCAGGGCATAGAATATGCTGAAGGGCAGGCTGCCGCCAAAAAGCAGCGAAAAGCATAACAAGCCGGAGGTCAGGATAATAAATTTTTTGTCAACACTAATCATTGAGGTATACTCTTGGAGCATAAGTTTTGTCCAATATTTCCTTGATTATTTTTTCGCCATCAAGTCCGTTTGCCCGGGCAAGGGATGAAATTGTGATTCTATGGCTTAATACGGCAGGTGCATTTGACTTGACATCCTCCGGTATTACGAAATCCCTGTTGTCGAGAAAGGCACTGGACTGGGCAATACGCAGGAGTGCCATGGAAGCTCTGGTGCTGGCACCCAAGGTTATGTATTTGCTTTCTCTTGTGGCATTGGCAATTCTGACGATATATTCAGTTATGGACCTGGATATTTTTATATTCCTTACTATGTTCTGAATATCAATAATATCACCGGCTTCAGCTACTTTGCCTATATCACATAAAGGCTCGCGGTTGCTATATGTCTGGAGAATATCGGATTCGCTTTTTTCATCTGTATAGCCGATGCGGGTTTTTATCATAAACCTGTCAAGCTGTGCTTCCGGAAGATTGAAGGTACCCTGGTACTCGACGGGATTCTGAGTAGCCAATACTATAAAAGGCTTTTGGAGGTAGTAGGTATTGTTGCCCTCGGATATCTGGCTCTCCTCCATAACCTCCAGAAGAGCAGACTGAGTTTTGGGAGAAGTCCTGTTTATTTCATCAGCCAGTATTATGTTTGCAAAAACAGGTCCTTTTTTGAACTCGAAGCCTCCGGTGTTCTTGTTGTATATAGATACTCCAAGAATGTCTGAAGGAAGCAGATCCGGGGTAAATTGTATCCTGCTGTAAGTAAGGTTCAAGGATTTTGCCAGTGCTTTTACCAACGTGGTCTTGCCTACCCCGGGAACATCTTCGATCAGTATATGGCCTCCTGCAAATATCCCCTTTAGTATCTGATGAATCTCAGGGGTTTTCCCTATAATTACTTTTTCAATATTTGAGACTATTGATTTGATAATATCTTGATTGCTCATTAATTCCACCCCATTAAAGTAATAGAAGTCAAATAATATATATTTTACCATAATAAAGTAAAGGATGCACCTGTATAAACCCGGAGATAAAAAAGGATTAATACCATTTTTGTGCAATTTGTGATATTTTAGAGAAGGGTATGAAATCTGTATATTCATGAAAAATGTATGTTAAAGAGTATATGAAGAAAACTATACAAAAGGAATATAGGAAACGGAGGATGAACATGTCTAAAATAGAGCTCGTGGCACCATGTAATTTTGCGGTAGAAGCTGTACTATCAAGGGAAATAAAGAGTCTGGGCTATGAAATATCAAGAGTGGAGGATGGAAGGGTTTCATATTTTGCAGATGAAGAAGGGATATGCAGGTCCAACCTGTGGCTGCGCACTGCAGAGAGGATACTTGTGAAGGTAGGGGAGTTTGAAGCCTTTACCTTTGATGAGCTGTTTGAAAAGACCAAGAAGATTAACTGGCATGAGTGGATACCTAAAGATGCAGAGTTTCCTGTAGCTAAAGCGTCTTCTATAAAATCAAAGCTTTTCAGTACTTCAGACATACAGGCAATAGTAAAAAAGGCTGTGGTTGAAAGCTTGAAGAACAAGTATAAGCTGCAATGGTTCGAAGAAACAGGTGAGCGCTACCCTATACATGTGTTCCTGAACAAGGACAAGGTGGCTTTGTATATTGACAGCAGCGGTTTGTCCCTGCATAAAAGAGGGTATAGGGAATTATCAAATGCTGCTCCGATAAAAGAGACCCTCGCTGCTCTTATGGTGCTTCTGACACCCTGGAAAGCCGACAGAGCATTTATAGATCCTCTCTGCGGTTCAGGCACAATACCTATAGAGGCTGCAATGATAGGACTCAATATGGCACCGGGCATCAACAGGAGCTTTGTGTCCGGCAACTGGCGGTGGATTACGAAGAATGTATGGGATAAAGCAAGGGAAGAAGCCGGATCTTTGATCATAAATGATGCGGAATTGAATGTGCAGGGCTATGATATTGATGAGAGTGCTCTTAAAGTAGCAAGAATCAACGCAAAACTGGCAGGCCTTGAGAATAAGCTTCATTTTCAGAAAAGAGATATCAAGGAGCTCAGCAGTAAGGATCATTACGGCTTCATAGTTACAAATCCTCCTTATGGAGAAAGACTGTCTGACCAAAAGAGCGTGGAAGGTCTGTACAAGGAAATGGGGAAGGTATTCTCAAAGCTTGATACCTGGTCCTTCTATATAATCACTTCTCATGAGGAATTTGAACGGTTTTTCGGAAGAAGAGCAGATAAAAAGCGGAAGCTGTATAATGGCATGATGAGGACGGATCTCTACCAGTTCTTTGGGCCAAAGCCTCCAAAAAGAAATAATTATGAAAGCGCAGAACTGAGTGAAATTGAAAAATAGGCTATATGTTTCGCACTAAATCCACTACATAATTGTTCAATAGTGCGAAACGTTTTCCTTGATGTTATAAATCGCTTCTATTCTATGTAATCTTCTTTGTGCGATTTATATATCCATAACAGCACCCTGTTAATATAATGTATTAAGGGGGTGCTATTATGGATAGGAAGATTATAAAACAACTTCAAAAGCTGCTTCTTCTTGAGACATTTTTTTCAGGAGCATCATCATTGTCAAAGGTGTTTGGTGAAACTGAAGATGAGCTTGAGGATATGATAAAGTATATAGATGAAAAAGTTAATGTGCGGAATATTTTTGATGGCAAATTGTTTAAGGGGGGAAAGCATTAAGTAAACATTATTAACCGGTAAATATTTATTAAGAATAGTCACTTTTGGATAAAATACATAAAATCAAGGCTGTTTGCCAATGATAAAGAAGATAGTCTTTAATGAGTGTGCAGGTTTAAATTGAACTATGTTGAACCCATTGAAGAATTATTACCGGGTAGGATGCGAATTCAATAACACTAAGGAAACCGTTTTGTGGAATTTGAATGAAAAGTGCAGACGTTTTCCGCAAATCGCCTAGGAGTTGGTAAGATGAACGTGGACAGTACGGGAAGCATAGGAGTAACAGCGGATCCGCATAAGGTAAGACCGGGAATGATATATGTCGATTTATCCGGCAGAAGGAACAGAAGACAGATATATGAAGCCTACGGCAATGGAGCATCCTTGATATTTACTCCCTATAATATATCAGATCCGGAGCTTCCAGTGATAAAGGTCAAGAACCCTCAGGATACATTTTATATGGTGGTTGACAGATTCTTTGGGAAGCAGGAGCATAAAGCGAAGTTGATCGGGGTGCTGGGAGATATCGATAACAGCGTTTTGGTTGAACTGATACAGAGCATACTATACGGGAAGAATAACATCGTAAGAACTAATAGTTGGAGCAGAAGCAAAATAAACTTTGGCAACAGGCATAACATTGAAGATTTCTTTTCTGCCTTTGCTGATATGTACGAACGTGGTATGGATATAATCCCTATCACTATTGATACAAGTACAAGCAGCCTTTTTTATTGCAGAAATATGAGTCTTGACTGTGCAATTCTGACTGATAGAGGTTCAATGGAAAGGAATTACAAAGGCCTGTCTATTATTGATTATATTTCAGGATTATCAGGAAAAAAAACCATAATAATCAATAATGATGAGAATCATGGGATAAAAACAGCAGAGGAAAACAGAGAAATAAAGTCAATTACATACGGGCTGAATAAAAAAGCTGCAGTAACAGCCTCCAGTATAGCTGTTGATGAGATTACCTGCTTCAATTACTGTGTGCAGAAAAGCTTTCAGTCAAGGAGCGGAGTAAGGATTGAACCCTTCGAAATCCCTATACACTTGAGTGCCTTGGGAAGTCACAACATATATAATGCCCTGGCGGCCATTACGTGCGGCTTGTATTATGATGAGGACATTACAAATATAAAAGCCGCAGTAGAAAGCTATAAAGCACCGGCAAGGCATTTTCAGAAAATATTTGATGGTGATTTTACTATTATAGATAATTACTGCAGGTCAATTCACGATTATACGGAAGCCTTTGATTCAATGCAGATATTGAGTTATGAGAATCTTATACTTATTATATCTGTTTCACAGGATGCAAACCTGGCCTTTCATGGGGAGAAAGCCCGGCTTATAACCGAGTGGGTCAGGATTCTGAAGTGCAAGGAGGTTATTCTGACCAGCTGTATGGATGGGGATTTCCGGATAGGGGAGCTTCCCATTAAGAGCATGAGAATCTACAAAAAGTATTTTAAAGAAAATGATGTTCCCTTCAGATATTATCATTTATTGCAGCATGCAATTGAAAGGGGCTTGGCAGTCCTTAAGAAGCGTGATCTTATGATTATGCTGGGAAGCGATGAAATGAATTCTGCACATAAGATCATTCATAGACAACTTAGACCCGTAAGTGAACCCAAAAACCAAAGTTGACATATTCCCGCCGCAGGAACTTTGATAAGTTACAGCGGCGGGAGTTTTTATGTCAAAAATAATTCATATTATATGATGAAAGTGAATATGTATACTGTAGGTTAAACCTGAAATACGCAAGAACAGGGAAAGGAGTGGGGCTTATGACTGACAAGGTCATTGAGAGCAACAATGTTACCGTATACGGGACGGTGACTTCCAAACCGGAGTTTAGCCATGAAATGTATGGCGAGGGTTTTTATACGGTATATCTGGAGGTTCCGAGACTGAGTGACATTTCTGATATACTTCCAATTACAATATCAGAGCGGCTCGTCCTTGGGCTCAATATTGATGTGGACTCAACTCTCCTCGTTGAAGGACAGCTGAGATCATACAATAAATATCAGGAAGGGAATAACAAGCTTATACTTACGGTATTTGCCAGAAATTTAAAACCCGTCGAGCAGGAAGTAAAGAATCCAAACCAGATTTATCTGGACGGCTACATATGCAAGAAGCCCATATACAGGACCACACCTTTTGGCCGTGAGATAACAGACATGCTGCTGGCGGTGAACAGGCCATACAACAAATCTGATTACATACCCTGCATAGCCTGGGGAAGAAATGCAAGATATTCTGAAAATCTAAAGGTAGGGGACAGGATCAGAATATGGGGCAGAATCCAGAGCCGCAACTATCAGAAGAAGGTGTCTGAGGAAGAAATCATAACCAGAACTGCATATGAGGTTTCCATATCTAAAATGGAGGTGTATGATGCCGAGACAGGTGAAAGTGAAATAACCCAGGAGGAAGAGCCGGAAGAATAGGGTGAATAAAAAGCGCAGGTGCTGCGGCATTGCGCTTTTTGCATATTTTAGTTTAAATTATGCCGGAATCAAGCTATAATAACTATATATTAGCAAATGTTTTGCGTAAGATGAACGGAGGATATGATGATTATGAAGCTTAAAAAGGGACTTATACAAGTATATACAGGGGATGGGAAGGGTAAAACCACTGCAGCGTTGGGACAAGGGCTGAGATCCTGCGGAAGGGGCCTTAAGGTGCGCATGGTACAATTTTTGAAGGGCGGAGATACAGGGGAGCTTCATAGTGTGGAAAAGCTGCATCCTTTATTTGAGATATTCAGGTTTGAAAAGGAAAGAGGCTTCTTCTGGACACTTTCCGAACAGGAAAAGAGTGAGCTGAAGGAAGATATAGAAAGAGGCTTCAAATTTATAAAAAGAGTGGTTGCAAATAATGAATGCGATGTTCTGATAATTGATGAGCTGTTAGGAGTATTGGGCAATAAACTCCTGGAAATCAATGAGGTGGTTGAACTTCTAAAATCAAAACCTGATACAATGGAGATAATTATTACCGGAAGAAATGTTCCAAAGGAAATTGTTGATATAGCTGACTTGGTGACAGAAATGAAGGAGATAAAGCATTACTTCAATAACGGCATGCCTGCAAGGGAAGGTATCGAATCATAGTATATGATAAAGAGGGGATAACATGAAAATTTTTGACAGAATTTATAGCAGCAAGTATAGATACGTACTGATGTTTTTTATGATAATACTGGGGGGAGCCATAGGAGGAATATCCTTCAATGTATTTCTGATACCGCATAAGCTACTGAGCGGTGGTGTCAGTGGTATAGCACTGATCCTGAAGTATATTTTTGACCTTAACCCGGGGGTGCTGATATTTGTCTTCAATATACCGATTTTTTTAGCAGGCTATAAATTCGTAGACAGAGAATTTATAATCTTAAGCCTTATCGGTATGACTGCGTTTTCTGTTTCCATCGATATGTTCTCATTCTTAAGAAACGTTATATATATTGATGATACTCTGTTGTCATGCCTTTACGGTGGAGTCCTGAACGGCATAGGCATGGGCATAGTATTCAGGAATAGAGCTTCACAGGGCGGAATTGACATTATAGCGGTTATCGTAAAAAAGTATTTTTCCATGAATCTTGGAAGCACATCCTTGATAATAAACTTTGGAATAGTGGCGGTTGCTTCTGTATTTTACGGTTTGAAGCTTGCAATGTATACGCTGGTATCAATGTATGTAGCATCGGCAGTGCTTGACAGAGTGCAGCAAGGCTTTGGAAGAAGCAAATCAGTAATGATAATCACGGACAACGAGCAGCAGGTCGCTGATGCAATACTTCAAACACTGGACAGAGGAGTTACATACCTGGAAGGTGAGGGAGCTTATACAAAAAATAAGAAGAGGGTTATATACTGCATAGTGACATTGAATCAGCTGTCAAAGCTGAAGCAGATAGTCAGTGAGGCGGACAGCAACGCATTCATGACGGTGAGCGATACCTCAGAGGTCCTGGGCCACGGTTTTGTACAAAGAGGGATATAAGGCAGATACGAGATACGAGATACGAGATTGAGTAGGTCGATGGAGTAAGATAGATAAAAAGCATGTATTGGAGTAAATACTCTTTTACATGCTTTCTTTATTACGTTTATCAGCTTCTATAGATCAAATTCTCTTGCGATAGCTTCGATAGCCTTTTTAACATCATCGGGGTTGATAACGTATGATATCTTTATTTCAGAGGTAGTTACTATACTGACCGGAATGTTGTTCTCTGCAAGGAGGTTGAACACTTTGGCAGCGACCCCTGACTGGCTGTTCATACCAAGCCCGACTACCGACAGCTTGGATATGTTTTCGTAAGCCTCATAGCTGAAGGTGAATATTTTATCCTTGAAGCTGTCCAGTACTATAGAAGCCTGGTATAAGTCTGTTTTGGGAAGAGTAAAGGAAATATTCACAAGTTTGTTGACCGGGAAGGTCTGACTTATCATATCTATATTAATTTCTTTGTTTGCAATGCTTTGAAATATCTCTGCAATTACCCTGATATCATGGGGTACGCCGTTCAAGGTAATAATAGCCTCATCGTTGTTTACCGCTAGGCCTGTTATAGCTGTATTCTCCATTGTATTATCCATCTCCTTTATGAGAGTACCTGGGATATCACCCGTATTGAGGGCTACAAGCACAGGGACCTTGTATTTCTCTGCAAGCTCTATTGATCTGGAATGCATCACACTGGCTCCTGAGCTTGCCATTTCCAGCATTTCTTCATAGCTTATACACTCAAGCTTTCTGGCTCCGGGATAAAGCCTGGGGTCTATGGTATAAATACCATCAACATCCGTATATATTTCACATTGGGCATTAAGCTTCGCAGCCAGTGCAACTGCGGTTGTGTCCGAGCCGCCTCTGCCCAAAGTAGTTATCTCATTATCTTCATTCACTCCCTGAAAGCCTGCGACAATTACTATTTTACCCTTGTCAAGCTCCTTGTGTATTTTTTGCTCATTTATTTCTGCTATTCTTGACTTGGTATGAGAGCCCTCTGTTTTTATCCCCAACTGATGTCCGGTAAATGACACGGCTTCTGCACCGGCATGGTTAAGGGCAATTGACAATAAGGACATTGATATCTGCTCTCCGGTGGCCATAAGAACATCAAGCTCCCGTTTGTGCGGATCGGGAGTTATATCGTATGCCATACGGACAAGGTTGTCGGTAGTTTTCCCCATGGCCGAAACTACAACTACAATTTCATTTCCATCGGATTTCCTGTTTATTAAACGTTCTGCAATATAATTTATTTTCTCTATTGATTCAACGGAGGTGCCTCCGTATTTTTGTACGATAATGGCCATTTGGTATCACATCCTAACCTCTTAGATCATCTAATATTTTCTTTTTGTCCGTACCTAAATCCTTAACATTTTTTATCATTCTTGCAGGAATTCCAGCTACAACAGTATCAGGCTCCACATCCTTTGTGACAACAGAACCCGCTGCTACAACTGCGCCTTTTCCAATATGTACGCCCTCAAGAACAACGGCATTTGCTCCCACAAGTACATTATCCTCAATTACCACAGGGTCGGCACTGGGGGGTTCAAGAACACCGGCAAGTACGGCACCGGCACCTATGTGGCAGTTGTTGCCTACGGTAGCTCTTGCCCCAAGCACCGCATTCATATCAATCATTGTACTTTCTCCAATCTCAGCACCGATATTTATTATTGCACCCATCATTACAACTGCATTCTTATGTATCAGTACTTTATCCCTTATGACTGCACCCGGCTCAATCCTGGCATCAACATATCTGGTATCCAGTAAAGGTATGGCTGAATTTCTTCTGTCATATTCAAGTTCAAAGCTTGTTATTATATTTTTATTATCGGATAAGAATTTTTCTATATCTGAATGTTCCCCGAACAGCACCCAGAAGTTTTCAGAACCATAAGACCTTATACTGCCAGGATCGGCTCCTTTTAAGCTGCCATTTACATAGGCCTTGACAGGGGTGACTTTCCTGGCTTCTTTTATATATGCAGCTATTTCATAGGGATCGGTGATTCCAAATTTCTGATTCATTATATCAACTCCTTAAGCATACTTTTCATATTATAAAATCCATTGGGTTTTGAAGCGGTATAAAGAGCCGCTCTTATTGCACCGCGTCCCAAAATATCACGGGAGATGGCGGTGTGCTTTATTTCAATAATTTCATCCGCTCCTGCGAAAAACACTGTGTGCTCACCGGGAATAGTGCCGCCTCTTATAACTGATATGCCTATTTCCCCAGGCTTTCGCTTTCCGTTTACCTTTGATCTGTCATAAACAAGCTCCATGGAACTATTGACGTGGCTTTTCAGCTCCTCGGCTATCATAAGGGCCGTACCGCTTGGAGCATCCGTTTTTTCGTTGTGATGCTTTTCCAGTATTTCTATGTCGTATCCTTCTCCCAGGGTTGAGGCGGCTTTTAATACAAGATCAATAAGCACACTGATTCCGAAGGTCATGTTGGCGGATACAAATACAGGAACAGAAGCGGAGGCTTGTCTCAGCATTTCATAGTCTTTCTCGGACAGCCCTGTAGTTCCTACTACCAGAGCTGTCCGACGTTCAACACAATACGCTACAGCTTCAGGAAGCGTTTCAGGACTTGAAAAGTCCAATACAACATCGACTTCAGCTACTTCAGCTTCCTTGAAGCTTTTATATACAGGATATGGATTCTGCAGCGCTGCTGGATTCCTTGTTACTCCGGCTGTTATACTGATATCCTCATATTCATTTACAAGCCCTGTAATTACCTTGCCCATTTTACCGTTGCAGCCGTTCATTAGTATCTTAATCAAATCTTCTACCCCCTAATCTCAAATCCGTAATTTACCAGTTCATTCCTAAGACGCTCCAGATTCTTTTCTGTCATGTCTATAAGCGGGAGTCTCAGATTTCCAACATTATAGCCAAGAAGATTCATAGCCGTTTTTACCGGAATCGGATTGACTTCGCAAAAAAGAGCATCATTCAGAGGTTTTATTCCAAGCTGAAGCTCCATAGCACGCTTAGTATCACCGTCGAGGAAGCTTGCCACCATATCGTGCATTACGCCCGGTGCGATGTTTGCCACTACTGAGATGACACCAATTCCACCAACTGAGAGGAGGGGAACAACCTGGTCATCATTGCCGGAATACATACAGAAGTTTTCATTACAGAACATACCTATTTCAGCAACCTGACTGATATTTCCGCTGGCTTCCTTCACACCGCCGATGTTTTTATGCTTTGACAGAGTTCTTAAGGTATCGGCATTGATGTTGAGACCAGTCCTTCCGGGAACATTATAAATTATCACGGGAATATTGATGGAATCTGCTATTGCTGTATAATGAGCAATAAGCCCTTTTTGTGTAGTCTTGTTGTAGTAAGGTGTTACGCATAATACTCCGTTGCAGCCTACTGATTCTGCATATTTGGAAAGTCCGATAGAATGCTGTGTATCATTGCTGCCTGTGCCTGCAATAACTGGTATTCTTCCGGAAATTTTTTCAACGGTATATTTATATGCAGCCTTTTTTTCATCATCCGACATAGTGGGTGCTTCACCCGTTGTGCCGCATATTATTATAGCATCTGTGCCATTGACTAAGTGCCATTCCAAGAGTTCTCCAAGCTTTTCAAAGTCAACTCCCTTGTCATTGAAAGGGGTAACAATTGCAACTCCTGAACCTTTAAATAGTGCCATCGAAAATTCTCCTCACATAATAATTTACTACAAATTATTCTTGATTAATAATTCGGCAATCTGCACAGCATTCGTAGCTGCGCCTTTTCTTACATTATCTGCAACTACCCAAAGATTTATTCCATATTCTACCGAGTAGTCCCTTCGTATTCTGCCGACAAAAACTTCATTCCTGCCTGCTGCATTTGTTGCAAGAGGATAGATGTTGTTTGCCGGATCATCCTGGAGCACGATCCCCGGACTTCTGCTTATAAGCTTTTTTAGCTTATCAATATCGAAGTCATTTTCAAATTCCACGTTAATTGCTTCAGAATGTCCGTAGTATACAGGAACTCGCACTGTAGTAGCCGTTATTTTCAGCTTTTGGTCATCAAAGATTTTTTTTGTTTCCTCAATCATCTTGATTTCTTCTTTTGTATATCCATTTTCAAGGAATACATCGATATGAGGCAGGCAGTTATAAGCTATAGAGTGGGGATAGGCTTTTGCACTGCCGCCTTTTATTCCTTCCTCCAAGTCAGCTACGCCCTTCTGGCCGGTTCCCGAAACAGATTGATAAGTAGAATATACAATTCTTTTAATGCCGTATTTGTCATGAAGAGGCTTAAGTGCAACTACCGCCTGAATAGTTGAACAATTCGGGTTGGCAATTATTCCATTGTGATTTTTTATTGCATGGGGATTTACCTCCGGCACAATAAGAGGTACATCCTCATCCATACGGAAGGCACTGCTGTTGTCTATTACTACAGCACCTTTGGAAGCTGCTATTGGAGAGTATCTTTTGCTTGTATCTCCCCCGGCAGAAAAAAGAGCAATGTCTATATGTCTGTCGAAAGAGCTGTCTGTAAGCTCTTCTACTACATACTCCATATCATTGAAGGTTACTTTGCTGCCAGCTGATTTTGCACTGGCAAAGGCATAAAAATTATTTATTGGAAACTGTTTTTCCTCAAGCACCTTGAGAAACATTCTTCCAACCATTCCTGTTGCTCCAACTACTGCCACATCATACTTGTTCATTAATAATCCTCCTTGTAAGGTGATTTTGAAATCAGACATTTTTTCTTAAGGCTGCCTCCCGTAGGAATCCACATCCGGTAGAGCAGAACTTATGTGCAGCCGGTTTCAAAACACCCTTTGATAAATTGAAAAAGCCAGCCCCATTTAAAAAGCTGACATGAAAAATATATCTATTCAGGGTAAAGCTGAATAAACACACTTACTCATGTATAGCTCTCCACCGGAAGTTGTGCATGACTCTCCGGTGACAGTCCAGACGCTGTTAACGAATGAACCAGGTCAGAACGTAGTGGTGTATTTCTGCCTTCGGCGCTTTTACCTTTTTGGATATTCGGGAAACCACAGCCCAAAGATAGAATACCCATACTTTTTAAAAGCGCGCCTCTATCCAAGAATAGAAGGTTTTAAATAAATTAGAATAATACTATCATAGGGAAAAAAACGTGTCAACAGTCAAATTTTGTTTTGCCCTATGAATAAATATAAATAATTCTGCAAAAGCATTCATATTATTGGAGCTACATATGTTATAAAAAAACTTATCATTTGCATTGGCAGTAAATGAATCTGGTGTTGTACCAATGAAAATGAACTTTTTTAAGCATATGAATCAAGGAAAATGTTTTGCACGTTTTTTATTCAATCTAAGATAATTAATGCAAAACATACAGGCAGATAAAAATTTGAAAAGCGGCACTATATATTATACAATATTATATATATATAGAATTTGTGTGTTTTTTATAACGAGCAGGGGCATCAATTCCACATTAATTTGTCATGCCCCGTAAGCGAGTTTCAAAAAAGGCTTCCTTAGTTGTTAAAATTCTTCAATAGAAGCCTTTTTTATTAAAATAGGAGGTAATAATTTGCTATCTATTGATGAGAAGGTAAAAGCATTAAAGGCTGAGGTCATTAAAGCAAGACGGCAGCTGCACAGGATGCCGGAGCCGGGACTTAAAGAACATGAAACCACCAGGTATATATACGAAAGCCTGAGTGTCATGGGCATAAAGGCAGAATTGGGCCCTGGCGGGACCGGAGTGATAGCTTATATCGAAGGCAAGCCAGGATCGAAGGCTGTGGCTTTTAGAGCAGATATAGATGCATTATCGGTAGAGGAGCAGACCGGCGCAGAATATTGCTCACAGAATAAAGGCTACATGCATGCCTGTGGACATGATGGGCATGCTGCAATACTTCTTGGTTTTGCAAAGCTTTTAAAGCAGCTTGGACCTGAGCTTGAGAATAACGTGCTTCTGATATTCCAGCCTGCGGAAGAAGGCCCGGGAGGGGCTCTGACCATAGTAAATGCCGGAATACTTGATAAGTACAAGGTAAGCTGCATATTCGGACTGCATATATTTCCTGATATAGAGGAAGGTAAGATAGGCTGCAGACCAGGTGCATTTATGGCACAGACGGGAGAATTTGACCTGTCGGTAAAAGGCAGGAGCTGCCATGGTGCCATGCCAGACAAAGGAAATGACGCACTTGTCGCTGCTTCAGATATGGTATTGGTTCTGAATACAATCGTCAGCAGGAATGTGGATCCTTTAGAGTCCGCAGTTGTTACTGTAGGAAGAATGGTTTGCGGAGAAAGAAGGAATGTAATTGCAGGGGATGCATTGCTGGAAGGAACCATGAGAGCTTTTAGCGACACTACATATAATATTTTAAAAAGCAGGATAATAAAAATAGTAAATTCTGTGAGTGATGCATATGGTTGTGAAGGATCCTATGAAATCCGGGATATGTATCCTGTAGTGTATAATGACCGGAAGCTTTTTGAAATGCTTCTTGAAAGCACAGATCGGGAAGATTTTATATACATGAACCCTCTGGCAATATCTGAGGATTTTTCATATTATCAGAAAGAGGTTCCGGGCTTGTTCCTTATGCTGGGATCAAGAAACCAGGAGAAGGGATATGTGCATCCGCTGCACAGCAACAGGTTCAACTTTAATGAAGAAATATTGATTTCGGGAATACAAATGTTCTATAATCTAATTAGAAGTTGCAAATAATGTCATTACCGGTATGAACATGTCTACAAGTTCATACTTCCGACTTATAGTGGATTTTATAATGAACACAGGACAAATAATGAACAGGGGTGAAAATATGTATAATAAAATTAAAGTGTTGATTTTCACTGTCTTGGTTGTAGTATTATCTGCTGCAGCAGTATATGCGGACAGGGTTGATACAGGCTGGAAGGGATATGGACTGTACAATCTGAACAAATCTGAGGTTATTATTTCCAATGAATCGGATATTGTCACAATTAACGGCGGAAATGCGGCTGCTGTTTATGAATATACAATTAAAAATAACTCCGGTAAAAATATAACTGTTAATTTCGGCTATCCTGACAATGGTATAAAAAAGTTCAATGTGCATGACGGAAGTAAGTATTTAAGTTATAAGACAAGAGATACTGCGTACCTTAAAACCAATTACGGTGTGCAGAATCTTCAGACTCCCGAGGTCAGATGGTATTTGTTCAACATGGTGTTTACACCCGACCAAACCCGGACTATAAAGGTAAACATTGAAGTAGAAATGAAAAAGGAGGAAAATGATACATACGGATTAAGCTTCTTCAAGGACAGGAGTTACTCCTATGCAATAAACAGTGAAAAAACAGACTTCACATTGAAGCTTGAAGATTTCAAACCATATAATATATATGAGCTGGATGGTATAAAGCCTGAGGAAATATCAAGTGAAGGAGTTATTGCACTTTCTTATGGAGGAAGCTATGGAAGCGGTGTTTCCCTGAGGTATCAGCCCATTGATAAAATGGCTGTAGAAAGGGTTAATGCAAGTACTTACAAGAAGCCCAAGGCAATTGTAAAGGCCTTCGACGCCAAGAACTACGACGAAGCATTAAAGCTTAGCGATGAATATATAGCGGAACCGGCAGACAGCCGTTTGAGCCTTGAACAGGTGAAATATATCAGAGCTGAAAGCATCAAGCTGCTGAATAATAGCGATGAATATTTAAGTGCTGTGGAACAGCTTGACATATCCAAGCTTTACCCGGGTAGAATCAGATACAAGGTATTGGTTGACAGGTTGGAAGCATATAATGCTGTTAACAATGATGAAGGTATTGATAAGATACTTGAGGAGCTTATACCGGAAATTCAGCAAAGCTATCCGTATCTTCTCTACTGGCTTGACCAGAAAGGCTACAGGCTGTCGGAGAGTGAGCAGGAGGATCCTGGTATAGCAACTCATACTGAAAATGCAGCTAATGCTTCCTCACGGAAAAGCTTCGATATTCTAGGGGCTGTAATAGTTCTTCTCACTACCTTGAGGGAAAGCCGTTGGACATATACGGTGTTAGGGCTTCTGGTGGGATTCATCCTTGGAAGATTCTCAAAAAGAAGCAAAAGGAAAAAATCTGTATATCTTTTCAGAGATTAAAAGAACATAAATTGTATAATATTAGGATAAAGCAACATAATATTGCTAAACAGATATAGAAATGGTTTTCCCGTTGCTCCCGCAAAGGGACCCGCAAAAGAGAATTTCTAACTGCAAAACAAGTCTTAAGGAGTGATATTATGAAGGCAAAAAAAACAAAGAAAAGGGAATTGATTTTGGCCCCCGAGGATGCAATGAAATATGAAATAGCTAATGAGCTGGGTCTGGGTGAGAAGCTTTCCCAAGTCGGTTGGGGAGGGTTGACAGCAGAGGAGACGGGAAGAATAGGAGGGCTTATAACCAGGAAGAAGCGGAGCTTGTCACCAAAGAGTACTGCAACCCAGGGATAATGGAATATATAAGCTTATTCACAGCCGCCTGACGCGGCTGTTGCTGTTGAAAGGATTGTGGAGTTTATATGAGTAGTTATTTTGAATTTGCAGAGGTTTATGACCTTTTTATGGAGGATGTGGATTACAAGTCTTGGTGCAGGTATATAGAAGAGATTTTTGAACTGTATGGGATCAAACCCGGGAGGGTTCTGGATACCGCTTGCGGCACGGGGAATATAACAATTCCAATGTCATTATCGGGTTATCAGATGTGGGGGCTTGACCTTTCAGGGGACATGCTGTCTATCGCTGAGAGTAAAGCCAGAGCATCAAAAAAGAAAATCAGATTTCTGAATCAGGATATGACAAGGATGAATTTGAGGGAGAAATTTGAAGCAGTGCTTTGCATGTGTGACGGGGTCAATTATATTCAGAATGAAGAAGATTTGAAGAACTATTTTGATACAGTATATAGAAATTTAGAAAAAAAAGGTGTTTTTATATTTGATATCAGCAGTTATAATAAAATTCGCCATATACTGGGAAACAACACCTTTCATGAAGAAAAAAATAATAAACATTATATTTGGAATAATAATTTTGATGAGACTTCTGAAATTATTGAAATGGAATTGATATTTTTTGTTCCCCAGGGAGGCTTGTACAGAAAATTTGAAGAACATCATGTTCAAAAAGCGTATAAATGGGAGTATTTGTCTGAACTTCTGAAGAATGCAGGCTTTGAAGATATTAGAGTATTTGACGGTTTTAGCTTTAACAAGCCTGGTGAGGACAGCGAAAGAATATTTATTTCTGCAATAAAAGGTAAGTAATAGATGCGAGATGCGAGATACGAGATACGAGAGTAAAAGAGGGGCTTCGAAGAATTGACTAAAATCGCGCAACACGTAACGCGAAACGCGCAACCAATAAGAATATCCAAGTTTTGCACTAGGCAAATAATTTTGAACAAGTATTATTTTATTTAATAACTCATAATTTACAGGAGGCATTATATGAAGGATTATATAATCAGAGGAGCAAGTACGGATGAGAGCATCAGGTTTTTCAGCTGTATTACCACAGAGATGGTGGAGGAAGCGAGGAAAATTCATAATTGCAGTCCGGTTTCTGTTGCAGCTTTGGGAAGGATGCTGACTGCAGGAAGTATGATGGGAACTATGCTCAAATCAGATAAGGATACAATTACCTTGCAGATAAACGGAAAAGGACCTGCCGGGAATATAGTAGTGATATCCGACAACACAGGCAATACAAGAGGTTATATAACCAATCCCAATGTGGAATTGATGCATAGGGAAGACGGTAAATTGGATGTAGGAAGCGCAGTTGGAGTAGATGGAGTGCTTACTGTCATAAAAGACCTGGGCATGAAAGAGCCTTATATGGGGCAAATACCTATTATAAGCGGAGAAATTGGTGATGACATTTCTTCATACTTTGCAACCTCTGAGCAAACACCCACTGCAGTTGGTTTGGGCGTTCTGGTTGAAGTTGACGGTCATGTGGCAGCTTCGGGAGGCTTCATCATACAGCTCATGCCTGAAGCTGATGAGGCTGTAATACCAAAGCTTGAAGAGAGACTTGGAACGGTCAGGTCTGTAACTGAAATGATAAGCTCCGGACTGGATGCTGAAGGAATGATAAAGGATATATTGGGTGATATAGAATATAAGGTATATGAAGATAAAAAGGTTGCTTATCGATGCAACTGCAGCAAGGAAAGGCTTGAGAGAGCACTTTTAAGCATAGGAGGCAAGGAGCTGGATGAGCTTATTGAAGAGCAGGGTAATGCCGAGTTGGTCTGCCATTTCTGCAACAGCAAGTATCATTTTGACAAGGATGAACTGACTAAATTGCTGGAAAAGGCAACGACATAAGTATATAAAGCTTTTTTGGTTATTTCATTGTATAAAAATAGAAAACAAGTATAAACTTAATATATGATGCAGCTAATGTAAAAATATATAAGTATATAATATAGTATTCCAAAGCTTTTGAAAGAAAACCTGTGCTATAAATTGATAAATGAAAGAAACATAAAAATTCGAGTTTTGACTTTGTATCGGCTGTGAGTTATACTAAGTGATGTCGCAAGTTTCAGCGGGGGCATAGCTCAGCTGGGAGAGCATCTGCCTTACAAGCAGAGGGTCATAGGTTCGAGCCCTATTGTCCCCACCAACTTTTTACGTAGCGCAGCGGAGTAAAAAGACTAACATTCCATAATTTACGCCGTAGCAAAGCGGAGGCATTACGGCCCGCGGAGCACGGAGTAAAAAGACCAACATTCCATAATTTGATGCGTAGCACCGCGGAGCAAATTGGAGGCTACGAAGCGCGTGGAGGTAAAAAGACTAACAACAATATTTTGCTTGCAAAGTGTAGAAGTGCAAAATTAATGATGGCCCAGTAGTTCAGTTGGTTAGAATGCCAGCCTGTCACGCTGGAGGTCGACGGTTCGAGCCCGTTCTGGGTCGCCATAAATATTTCTGCCTTGGTAGCTCAGTCGGTAGAGCAGAGGACTGAAAATCCTCGTGTCGGTGGTTCGATTCCGCCCCAAGGCACCACTAAAATGCGGGTTTAACTCAGTGGTAGAGTGTCACCTTGCCAAGGTGAAAGTCGCGAGTTCGAATCTCGTAACCCGCTCCATAATAGCTTATATGGCGACATAGCCAAGTGGTAAGGCAGAGGACTGCAAATCCTTTATCCCCCGGTTCAAATCCGGGTGTCGCCTCCATATAAATAATTTCAGCTTATTGGATACAATAAGTTTTTTTGTTTTTTTGTACATATGCCTGAGATAGACACCGGTCGATGGTTGTAGGGGTGCCCATCGGGCGTCTGCATATATTTCGAAGCAAAGGAGGAGTGAGTACACATGAATTTTTTAAAAACAGCATTTATCCCGGAGGGACAAGTAAGTCTTGTGGCTGTAGATTACAGAATAAATCCTGTTATTGAAGACAAGCTTAACAAAATGGGAATAGAATGCATTAAGACTGCCAAATGCAGAGAGTTATATGAAGCAGTGGACGGGCATCCGGACATGCTGATGCTGCATATGGGAGGAGACAAAATTATAGTGGCTCCAAACATATATGAACAAATGGCACCACAGCTTACGAAAAAAGGATTTGCAGTGACAAAGGGTGCAACTTGGCTGGTTAGAAACTATCCAGGCAATATCGCATATAATATATTAAGAATGGGAGATTTGGTTTTTCACAATTTAAAATATACTGATGCTGAAGTAATAAGAATGCTGGAAAAAGAAAAAGCAACATTGATAAATGTCAGCCAAGGCTATACTAAATGCTCCGTCTGCATACTCGACAGCAAAACAATTATTACCTCAGATCAGAAGCTTTCGATGACAGCAGAAAAATTTGGAATTGAGAGCCTTTTATTAAAGCCGGGGGGAATTAACCTGAAAGGTTTAAATTATGGATTTATAGGAGGCACCAGCGGTTTGCTGTCAAAGAAGCAAATTGCATTTACAGGGAAGCTTAAAGGCTTGGAAGACAGTTGCAAATTAATTGAATTTCTTGGTAGAAAAGGATTTGAATTAGTAGCCTTATGTGATGAAGAACCGGTAGATTACGGATCAATTATACCTTTAAAGTGTTCTTAAAATAATAAAAACTGGGCTCACCAAAGTATACTTCGCAAAAGTATAATTGAAACATTTACAAGTCATGCATTTTGATAACAATAACAGTACGACGAATTGAGCTACAGTCACGTTTCATGAAGCGTCACCTGCCAATTGGCTTTGAATACAAGAAATATTTACGCAAATACTATTTAATGAAAGACCATTCTTATGTGATTTCTTAAATTTTATTGGATGCTCTCATTCCTATGTAATTATCATGCAGTATCCAATAAAGAAAGGAGTTGGACAAATGTTTCTTGTTGCAATAGGTGAGTGCGAAAATGCTGAAATAATCAAGGCTGAGATATATAGACAGTTTGATGAGGCCAAAAAGGATGGTATTGACGTTGTATATGAGGATTATTATGTAGGCAGTGCGCTTTTTATAAGCTGTGGCATAAAGGATAATCTCCTTAGCAGAATTACCGACAAAAGATCTTATGAGGAATTTAAATATATACTATCAAAGGCTCTGACAGAAGTAATAATAGGACATTATGAAATGAGACTTCTAAGGAAAATTACCAAAGCCAACTTCTTTTACTTGAGTGATAGAGAAAGAGCCAGTGTTATGGACAATGCATGCAAACTCTTGAATGACGAGAAAATGATGCAGTCCGGAGGCTTCTACAAGGCTACCAGAAGAAGCAGGATTCTGAGAAGCATACTTGAGTATCTGGAGGCGGAGAACGAGTTTAATATAGATGGTTTTGTGAATTTCAGGCTTAACTTGTATATTAACGAGTTGAATGAAACAATAGAAAGAGCACTGGAAATTTTTGTAGCTGAAAGGGAATACAATGAGTTCATTAAGCTTTTGCGGTATTTTGTTGAAATACAGGAATGCAAGATTGAAGCTGTACACCTGTTTCAATCCAAGGATGGAAGATACTTGCTATATGATGAAAACAAAAACCGTATCAGCAGTGAGTATTTTGATGAGCTGCGGTCGGAAATTCTTGATGAAACCATCAATTACGATGACCTTTTAATCAGCACTATGATAACAATTTCACCTAAAAGAATAACGATACATGATATTGAAGCCTTTAAAAATAAAGAACTGATTCAGACGATAATGAATGTATTTACAGAGAGAATTACAATATGCAGTAATTGTGACATGTGCAGCGGCAAGACAGAAAGTAAAGAAACAAACAATTATAGTCTGTAATTTGCTTATGTGCTATAATGTATTATACAAAAATGTATTATACAAATGACAATCGGGGGACAGTTAAATGTATGAGGCTATTTTCCTTATAACTGTTGGAGCAATTATTGGCTGGCTTACAAATGTACTTGCAATCAAAATGCTTTTCAGACCGATAAGACCCTTTAAAATACCGCTTCTTAACATAACAATACAAGGGCTTATACCCAAGAGAAGGTATGATATTTCCAAAAGTATTGGAGAGGTTGTGGAGAAAGAGCTTGTTTCAATCCATGAGATTTTCGACAAAATGGTAACTGAAGAAAACAAACTGGAAGTCATATCCATAATCAAGGAGAAATTGCTCAAGGTTATAGATTACAAAATTCCTTCCATAATTCCATACTCTATAAAAACCAAGATTATTGATTACTTTGAAGAGCAGATAAATAAAGATGCCATGGCTATTCTTGACAGCTCCATCGATGGTATAATCAGCAATACGATACATAAAATCAAGATAGGCGAGATGGTGGAAGATAAAATCGATGAGCTGGAGCTTGAAAGTATGGAAAGGCTGATACTTAGTCTTACATCCAGAGAATTGAAGTATATTGAGCTGCTTGGAGGGCTTCTGGGAGGAATAATAGGGCTGTTTCAGTCTATTATTATACGGATTATGTAATTGACTTCCTATGGTGAATAATGTATAATTTTAAAGAAATAATAATGCTTAATTGCAGTGATGAGGACGAGTAAAGCAAATACTTTCACAAGAGATGGAATGTCATTGGCTGGGAACATTCCTTGAACAGTATGTTTGAAAACCACCTCGGAGCAGCGGGTTGAAAAGGCTTTTGCGTTAGTAGGCCATGCCGTTGATTACGTTACAGTCAAGAGCTCAAATCAGGGTGGAACCGCGGGAACTTTTCCCGCCCCTTTCGGGGCGGGAGTTTTTGTTTTTTGCTATTAAAATATGGTGTTTTGGAAAAAGATATTCTATAGGTTCAACTTTTCATGTTGCCTTGCCGACTGCAGAAAAGTGTATCTGATTTCAAATTCATCTACAAGGAGGAATATCTATGATAAAAGTAACTTTAAAGGACGGTTCGATTAAGGAATATCAGAAGGATACCACAGTTGAGGAAATTGTTGCTTCAATAGGAAGCGGGCTTCTAAAAGCGGCTATAGCTGCCAAGCTGAACGGAAATGTAGTTGATTTGAGCACACCTGTAAAGGATGATTGCAGTCTCGAGGTTCTGACTTTTGATGATGATGAGGGGAAATGGGCGTTAAGGCATACTTCTTCCCATATATTGGCTCAGGCGGTAAAAATACTATATCCGGGAGTTAAGCTTGCAATAGGTCCCGCAATAGATACAGGTTTCTATTATGATTTTGATTCGGAAAAACCCTTCTCGGATGAGGATCTTGCGGCCATAGAAAAAGAAATGGAGAAGATCGTAAAAGAGGATTTGAAGCTTGAAAGATTTGAGCTTCCAAGAAAAGAAGCTCTGGAGATGATGAGCAAGCTTGGTGAAAGCTATAAGGTCGAGCTTATTGAAGATCTTCCTGAAGATGAAGTAATATCCTTCTACAAGCAGGGAGACTTTGTTGATTTATGTGCGGGGCCTCATGCACCATCAACCGGCAAAGCTAAAGCTCTCAAGCTTTTAAATGTAGCAGGAGCCTACTGGAGAGGCAGCGAGAAAAACAAGATGCTGCAAAGAATCTACGGTACTGTTTTTGTGAAGAAAAGCCAGCTGGAGGAATACCTTAATATGCTGGAGGAAGCCAAGAAGAGAGATCACAGGAAGCTGGGAAGGGAGCTTGATTTGTTCAGCATCCATGAAGAAGGTCCCGGATTTCCTTTCTTCCACCCCAAGGGCATGATAATAAGAAATGTTCTGGAGGACTTCTGGAGAAGAGAGCACAGAAAGAACGGATATTTGGAAGTCAAGACTCCGATAATATTAAATGAAGAACTATGGCATAGGTCCGGACATTGGGACAAATATAAAGAGAATATGTATTTTACTAATATTGATGAAGGCAACTATGCAGTAAAGCCTATGAACTGCCCTGGCGGCATGCTGATGTACATGAGACAGATGCACAGTTATAAAGAGCTTCCTATAAAAATGGGAGAATTAGGCCTTGTCCATAGACATGAACTGGCAGGGGCCTTGCATGGACTTATGCGTGTGAGATGCTTTACACAGGATGATGCGCATATATTCATGATGCCTGCGCAAATAAAGGAAGAGATCATAGGCGTAGCAAAAATGATTGATTCATTCTACCGCTTGTTTGGTTTTGAATATAATATGGAGCTTTCTACAAGGCCGGAAAAATTCATCGGTACAATCGAGTCCTGGGATATAGCTACAGAAGCATTGAGAGACGCTCTGGATTCACTTGGAAAGCCTTATAAGATAAACGAAGGGGATGGCGCCTTCTATGGACCGAAAATCGATTTTCACCTGAAAGACAGTATAGGACGTACTTGGCAGTGCGGCACTATTCAGTTGGATATGCAGATGCCTGAACGGTTTGACCTGACCTATATAGGTGCAGACGGGGAAAAGCATAGACCGGCTATGATACACAGAGTAATTTTCGGCAGTATAGAAAGGTTTATTGCCATACTGACAGAGCACTATGCCGGTGCATTCCCTACCTGGCTGGCTCCGGTGCAAGTAATAATACTTCCGGTATCTGAAAAGCAGAAGGATTATGCAGGGAAGCTTAAGGATAGGCTTGAGATGATGGAAATCCGTGCTGAAGCTGACCTTAGAAATGAAAAGGTAGGCTATAAGATCAGGGAAGCTCAGCTTCAGAAAATCCCATACATGCTTGTAGTCGGAGATAAGGAAATGGAATCGGACTCTGTAGCGGTTAGAGACAGAAAAGAAGGGGATAAGGGAGTAATGAAGGTTGAGGACTTTCTGTCCCATATTACAAATGAGATAAATAATAAAACAAACAAGTAAAATATTTTTTTTCTTGCAGAAAGGCAGGTAAAGTATTATCCGATTGTGATATTTTTATCTGCCTTTGATTTTTAAACATTTTGATTTTTTCGGGGTTTTAGGCTAAAATCATATTAATGGACATGCCGGAAAAGATCATTTACGGAGGTGAAGACATGAGTAAGAGATACAAATTTATTATAGTTTTTTTTATAATTATAATTATTATCGCTATCATGTTTGGATCTGCAAATGAAATTACCAGAGGAGAATGGGACTATGCAAATTCCGTCAACTCTTACAATACAGTAAAAAGGCTGATAATAGGACGTGCTAATGATTCTGTCACACTGGACCCGGCTTGTACGACGGAAATGGGCTCCTTTAAAGTGACGGTTAATATATTGGAGACCTTGGTTAAATGTGAAAAGGAGGGGGATGAAATTATCCCCTGTCTGGCTGAAAGCTGGAAATCCAGCGAAGACGGATTGACTTGGGTTTTCAAACTGCGTCAGGGCATCCGGTTTCATGACGGTACAGTCTTCAATGCCGATGCTGTTGTCTTCAATTTTCATCGCTGGATGTACGAGAACAATTCACACCATAAGGGTTCCTTCAACTATTGGAATAGTGTTTTCGGTGGTTTCCCCGGGTTTGTAAGAAGTGTGACAGCACTTTCGAATTATTCTGTGGAAATAAAACTGAACAAACCATATGCACCGTTTTTAAATGCCCTGGCCATGCCGGTATTTGGAATAGCAAGCCCTGAAGCAATAGTCAAGTATAAAGGGGATTTATACAAACATCCCGTTGGAACCGGACCTTTCATGTTAAAGGAATGGGAACGCAATAACAGCATTGTTCTAATTCGCAATGAAAAATACTGGAAGGCTGTTGCCAAGGTGAACGAAGTGGAATTCAGAGTTATTCCTTCAAGCCAAGTCAGATTGGAGGAATTAAGGCAGGGCTCGATCCACATAGCAGATCATTTGAGCCCGGAAGATATTGCTGATATCAAGTATGATCCCAATCTGTACCTGCATTTGAGACCCAGCTTTAATGTAGGGTATATGGCTATGAACAATGATAAACCTCCTTTTAACATACGCGAGGTAAGAGTTGCCATAAACCATGCCATCGACAAGGAAAAGCTGATTAATGATGTGTTTGATAATATGGCGAAGCCTGCAAACACATTAATCCCTCCTTATCTTTGGGGATATAATGAAAATCTGGAGCCTTATCAATACGATATTGAAAAGTCAAAGCAGCTATTGGCAGAGGCAGGATTCCCCAATGGTTTCAAAACGACCTTGTGGGTGATGGATGCAGCAAGGGACTACTTCCCAAAACCAATGGAGGTGGCTCAGTTCCTTAAAGAGAATCTGCAGCTGGTAAATATTGATGCGGAAATAAAGGTCTTCAACTGGGATAAATATTTGACAAAAATTCATAATGGAGAACACGAGATAGCTTTGATCGGTTGGACGGGGGATTATGCTGATCCGGACAATTTTCTATATACCATGCTGGCTTCTGAGAATGCCAAGCCGGGACTGGCAGATAATTACTCCTTCTATAAGAATAAAGAGACAGACCAGTTGTTGGCACAGGCAAGGCAAACTACCAATATGGTTTTCCGGAGGAGCCTGTATAGAAGTCTGCAGGAAATAGTGAATTACAATGCACCTTCAGTACCGTTGGTACATACGATGCCTGTATTGGCGTCTCGCTTGTCGGTCAAGGGATATACACCCCATATGACCGGCGTTGAGTCGTTGGAGAATGTAGACATTGATATAGAATAGTGAAAGGGCAGAGGGTAAAAGCATATGAAACAGATGGTTTTTAGAACTATACTACTGACATTCCTTATCATTTTACTAATTATTACAAACATGCCCTTCAAGGATAAAAACGATTCGGTAATTTTCACATTACCCGGTCTGCCTCGTCCAATAGCCAAGACTCCGGTTGTTATCACTTCTGCAGGGCAAAGTACCGACACATATATAATCCGTGACATTTCAAACCAGCAAATGATCAGGAGTTTTTTCATGCCTCAGGCAAGAGCTGCCGATTTGAAGGATATAGACGCAATAGTGTTTGTTGTGGGTTATAGTTCTTTAGGCACCAAGCTTCAGAATATAAGCTATGAAGAAGAAAAAAACCGCATAGAAAAGCTTCTTGAAAAGAGTAAGAATAATGGGTTAATGGTACTTACCATTGCCATAGGTGGTGAGCATCCTCATGACAATAAGACTGAGGAGCTATTGAGGCTTATAGGCACTCAAACTGATTATTTTATAGGGCTGCGGGGTTCAAGCAACAGCAGTATACTGACTGAATTGGCAAAAGAAAGGAATATTCCTTTGACATTAGTTGGAGGTGTAAAGGATATTTCCGAGCCTTTTGCGTCAGCTTTCCGGTAATTGGCAGCCCTTGCATTAGTGAATAAGGGGTAAATGGAAGAGGTCTTATTATGATGGCAAGTGAAATAAAAATGAGTAAAATAAAGCATCCAAAGATATTTCTGACGACCGGTATTTTCCTGATCGGTCTTGGCTTGCTATTTCCTGTTTTTTCGCAGTTTGTCTGGTTCAATATAATTAGAACACTTCGGGAAGCTATAAATACCGGAGACAGTGGTCATCTAATCCTGGCTTCCGCAACAATAAATTTTCTATATGCAATTCAAAGCACATTAATTTTCATGGGAACAATGCTTGTAATTTTTCATTCGAAGCTTAGAAGCAGCTTAAAGCAATTTGATATTTTTCTTGTATCCCTGACTTCAATTATTTTTTTACATTGGACAAACTCTCTGATATTCGAACTGCCTTGGGAGCCTATATCAACAATATTAGCTCTGCTTATCACATTATTTCTATTTGAGAAACTGTTTGGAGAAACCAACAGCTTTATTCAGGTTTTCATTGTATCCATACAGGTTTTTTTTGCTTTTCATTGGCTGAACATAATGCCCCTTTTTTCATCATACCGGTTCGGACAAAGTGATTTGCATTATAGTATTAAAATTGCAGGAATATATCTAAATGCAGTTGCAGTTTTGAACTTTACAGGATTCGCATTCTTTCTGCCGTTTATTATATCAGCCTTTATAACAGCGACTCTCTTCATTAGCTACTCCAGAAATATTCATATGATGCGTGAAAACTATGAAAAGGAAGGCGAAATAAGGGATATGAGAATGAAGGCCTTGGAGGACCGTGTATATCAGGAGGTGAAGTCCCTGGTTCATGATTTGAAGACACCACTGGTCACTATTCGCGGCTTGAACTCACTGATGTTTTCTGCAAACGGACAAGGGAAATTGGAGGAATACAGTGAGCGTATTGAGAACTCAGTTGCGAAAATGAGTGAAATGATTTCAAGCTTTCTATATGAGTCTTCGCGTCAGAAGCTGAAAGCTTCTGAACTGATCAGCTATATAAGGGCACAGCTTCCATTGGAGGATGAAAGGATAAGGTTTGTCATCAGTGTAGATGAGGAGCTTCCAGATATATACGTAAACAAAATACGAACTGCAAGAGCTGTGATCAACATATTGGAAAATGCAATAATAGTACCCTGCAGGCACTCGTATAAATTGATAAACGTGTCGGTAAAGCCTGCTGAAAAGGGTATTGAAATTATTGTTCAGGACAACGGCATTGGCATCAAGGAATCTGATCTCCAGAGAATATGGGAGGTAGGTTATTCAACAAACAATACATCCGGCCTGGGATTGCCTTTTGCAAGAAATATCATAGAAGACAATGAAGGAACAATAGATATAAAAAGCCGGGAGAATGTAGGAACGACTGTAACTATTTTCTTTCCAAAGGCTGATTCATTGAAGCTTCAGACCATAGAATCCAGAGAATTGAGGTGATTAAACTGAAAAGAATGATTACACCCAAGATTGTAATAATTGACGATGAACCGGATATCCTTTATACGTTAAAAGAGATATGTCTGCACGGAGGCTGGGAAGCTGTCACGGTGTCCAACGGCAGGAAGGGTTATGAGCTATGTAAGGTACATAAACCAAACCTTGCCATAGTGGATTATCACATGCCGGATTGGGATGGACTGACGACTGTGAAAAAGATACGGCAATTGGACAATGCCGTATCCATCCTGGTATTGACTGTTGATGAACGGCAGGAGACTGCTGAGAAGTTTATTGCTGCAGGAGCAACAGACTTTGCTATAAAGCCTATTAAATCACCGGATCTGATTTCACGTATAAAAATGAATTTAAGAATAAATGAGATTCAGAAGAAATATATTGAAGATAAGCATCAGGTATACCTTGATAAAGGGATAAGCCCTGCTACTTTGAGCATTATCTGTGATTATTTAAGGGAGCAGAGGGAAGGACTTACCATAGATGATATTACTTGTGGCCTCAATCTGGCATATCAGACAGTGCACAGATATGTACAATATCTGATTGAGGAAAAAAAGGTTGAAATCATTCCTATCTATGGACAGCTTGGCAGGCCCAAGAATAAATATAAGCTCATATGAAATAAACTTCAGAGAAATATGTTATAAAAATAGGAATAATCGGATAATTCACGTATTTAGATAATATGTTATAATTAGGATTAGTAACTGGAAGGTAACTTTTTCCAGTCTAATAAATAATCTAAATAGTGGAGGGGAAAAAATGAAAAAAGTATTAGCATTAGTTCTGGCATTTGCAATGGTTTTCAGCCTTGCAGCATGTGCAAAACCGGCACCACCGGCAGAACCGACATCAGGTTCGGAACCAGCTGCTGCTCAGCCGGAAGCAAAGAAATTTAAGATTGCCATCTACACAAACACAGTTTCACAGAATGAAGAAGAATTCAGATCTGGTGAAGCAGCCGTTAAGAAATATGGCGCAGACGTGATAGTTACTCAGACAATGCCTGATAACTTCATGAAAGAGCAGGAAGTTTTCATATCAAACGGTTTGGCATTGGCATCAGATCCTGAGGTTATGGCTCTTATAGTAAATCAGGGTGTTCAGGGCACAGCAGCCATGTTTGAAAAAGTCAGAGAACAGAGACCTGACATGCTGTTAGTAGCAGTTACTCCTGCTGAAACCGACGTAATAGGCTCCAAGGGAGACCTGCTTCTCCAGCCGGATGAACTTTCAATGGGTTACACAATTCCAGCACAGGCTCAGAAGCTTGGTGCCAAGAATTTTGTACATTATTCTTTCCCAAGACATATGTCATATCCGATGCTTGCTCAGAGAAGAGACATATTCAAGACAGAATGTGAAAAGCTTGGTATGAAATTTGTTGATGCAACAGCTCCAGACCCGACAGGAGATGCCGGCATACCAGGAGCACAGCAGTTCATACTCGAAGATGTTCCAAGAAAGGTAAAGGAACTTGGCGCAGACACTAACTTCTTCAGTACAAACTGTTCGATGCAGGAGCCCCTTATAAAGTCTTGCCTTGAAAATGGCGCAGTTAATGCACAGCAGTGCTGCCCGAGCCCATATCACGGATATCCGGGAGCACTTGGACTTCAGATTCCTGAAGACAAGGCCGGAGATGTTGACTATTTGATAGAACAGATAAAGGTAAAAGTAGCTGAAAAGAACGGCACAGGAAGATTCTCTACTTGGCCGGTACCATTCAGCATGATGTCCACAGCTGCTGCAGTTGATTATGCAATTCAGTATGCTGAAGGCAAAGTAGGAAAGAATGATGCAGAAGCATTAAAGACTGCTTACAAAAACGCTTCAGGCGGATATGATATAAAGTTCAGCAACTATGACAATCAGGATAACTTCTATCTGTTGCTTTGTGACTATATAACATTCTAATATAGCAAAACATACTATAATTTATGTAGGGTTGCCGGACTTCCGGCAACCTTATATATAGTGCCTCGTAAAGTATATCACTTCTAGAGCAGGCGAGGCACCAAACAGATGAAGTGCCTTTTTAACACTTGAATACAAGAAATCAGTTGTGTTAAAAAGCACTAGTACAGGAGTATTCCCTGGAAGGAGGATGCAAATGGAAAAAAAGATTGTACTGAAACTAAACAATATCGAAAAAGAATATTTCGGTAATAAAGTTCTGAAGGGTGTAAACCTGACGGTCAAAGCCGGAGAAATACATGCTCTGGTCGGAGAGAACGGTGCAGGAAAATCCACACTGATGAATATTATTTTCGGAATGCCTGTGATTCATAGTACCGGAGGTTTTAACGGGGAAATTGAAATTGACGGAAACCAAATCGAAGTAAAATCACCAAAGGATGCAATGGATCTGGGAATCGGTATGGTACATCAGGAATTTATGTTATTACCGGGTTTTACTATTACAGAGAATATAAAACTGAACAGGGAAATAACAAAGCATAATGCTTTGAGCAAGATACTTGGTCCTAGTTTGAAATCACTGGATATAGAGGCTATGAGGAAGGATTCTAAAAAGGCATTGGACCAGCTGGGAATGACTGTTGATGATTGGCTGCCTATTGCAGGTCTTCCGGTAGGCTACATGCAGTTTGTAGAGATTGCAAGAGAAATAGACAAGAAAAACATGAAGCTGCTGGTATTTGACGAGCCTACCGCAGTGCTTACGGAAAGTGAAGCGGATAAACTGCTGGAGGCAATGAAGAAGCTCGCCGGGCAAGGTATAGGCATTCTTTTCATAACTCACAGACTGGATGAGGTGCTGGCTGTTGCCGACAATATTACTGTTTTGAGAGATGGGGAACAAGTCGGAGCCTTAACTCATGAAGATGCTACCGTAGAAAAAATTGCTCAGCTTATGGTAGGTAGAAAGGTTGAGAGAATTGAGCATGAGATAATGCAGCAGAATGAATCTGATGAAATAATCATGTCAGTTAAGAACCTTAGAGTAGACATGCCAGGAGAAATGGTAAGGGATATAAGCTTCGAAATAAAAAAGGGTGAAATTTTAGGCATTGGCGGTTTGGCCGGACAAGGCAAGATAGGAATTGCCAATGGCATCATGGGTTTATACAGAGCTACCGGTGACGTTTTGATGAATGGAAAAAAAATAGAGCTTAATAATCCCAAAAGAGCAATAGAAGACAAGCTTGCCTTCGTTTCCGAGGACAGAAGAGGTGTAGGCTTGCTTCTGGATACTTCAATTGAGATGAATGTGGTTATGACCAGCATGCAGATACAAGACAAGTATTTAAAGCCGCTGCTTGGATTGAAGTTCTTCTCGATGCAGGATGTTAAAGGCATCAGAGAATGGGGAAACAAGATGATCAAGGATCTTGACATCAGATGTACAGGGCCTGCACAATATACAAGAAGACTCAGCGGTGGAAATCAGCAGAAGGTCTGCATTGCACGGGCACTTACACTGGAACCCGAAATATTGTTCGTATCCGAACCTACAAGAGGTATCGATATAGGTGCAAAAAAGCTTGTCCTTGATTTGCTGGTCAAATTGAACAGAGAGATGGGCATGACAATAGTAATGACATCCAGTGAACTGGGTGAATTAAGATCAATCTGTGACAGGATAGCTATTGTATATGAAGGCAAGATTGAAGGCATCCTGAGCCCCAAGGCATCAGACGTTGATTTTGGTCTCATGATGGCAGGGGAATACAGCTCCCGTTCAAAGGAGGTTGTTTAGATGAAAAGCATGTGGAACAAGATTATAAACAAATATGGTTATCCAAAGGTCTATATTGTAATTTTCCTGGTTATACTTATTATTACTGCAATTATACAAAGACAGGATATTCCAGGGCTTTTCAGGGATTCCATAGTAAGAATCGGAATGAACAGCGTTCTGGTACTGGCAATGGTCCCAAGTATAGCCTCGGGTACAGGTCTTAATTTCGCACTTTCAATAGGTATAATATGTGGTCTGCTGGCAGGCTGTATATCTATTGAATTGAATATGACAGGATTTTCTGCTTTTATGACTGCAGTAGTTGTATCAATACCGATGTCTGCAGTATCCGGATATTTATACTCAAAGCTCATCAACAAGGTTAAGGGGGATGAGATGACTATAAGCACATACATGGGGTGGGCAATTGTTTCTCTCATGAGTATTGCATGGCTTCTTCTTCCTTTCAAGAGTCCTGAGATGATCTGGGCAATAGGTGGAAAGGGTCTGCGTCAGACTATTTCTCTTGCAGGTAGATATGATAAGGTACTGGACAACTTTATGAATATAAAATTCATGGATATGAATATACCTATTGGTACGCTTCTTTTCTTTGGAGCACTTTGCTTCCTTATTTGGCTGTTTATGAAATCCAAAACAGGTGCTGCAATGCTTGCGTCAGGAGACAACCCCAAATTTGCAGAGGCATCAGGGATTAATGTTGATAAACATAGGACAATTGGCATGGTAATATCTACAATATTAGGCGGCATAGGGATTATTGTCTACGCACAGAGCTATGGTTTCTTCCAGCTTTATCAAGGCCCTCTCATGATGCCCTTTGTAGCTATTTCTGCAATACTTCTGGGCGGGGCAAGTGCAAAGAAAGCGTCAATATCCAATGTTATTTCCGGTGTTATACTATTCCAGATGCTTTTGACAATATCCCTCCCGACCATCAATAAATTGATGCCGGAGGGTAATCTTTCAGAAGTAATAAGGATTATAGTACAGAACGGTGTTATTCTGTATGCCCTGACCAAGGTAGGAGGTAGTGACTGATGAGTACACAGATGGAATTGAAAAATAAGAAGGAAAAGAAATTTAATATACTTAATATCTTGGTTCAGAACTCTGTTCCTATAATGTTTTTTATAATTTGTTTTGCCGGTATATATGCATCAAAGCTGAATATGAACTATATATTAAATGAGTTGGTTCTCAGGTTGGATAGGAATCTGCTTCTGGTGCTTTCTCTTATTATTCCGGTTATCGCAGGAATGGGTCTTAACTTTGCATTGGTAATCGGGGCTATGGCAGGACAAATGGGCCTGGTAGCCATTAAGCTGTTGAATGTAGGCGGTATACCGGGACTCCTGCTTGCAATGCTGATAGCCGTACCTTTTGCACTGTTGTTCGGCTTGGGAACTGGTAAGGTATTGAACAAGACAAAAGGTCAGGAAATGATAACCAGCCTTATACTGGGTTACTTTGCAATGGGCTTGTACCAGTTGGTATTCTTGCTCTTCATGGGCACTATAATTCCTGTAAAGAATCCAGAAATAATATTGCCTGGAGGTGTTGGACTTAAAAATGCCGTAGATCTGAAGTTTATACAATACTCTCTGGATAATATATGGAAGCTTAATATTTTCGGCATTAAAATTCCGATGGTTTCAATACTGATAATAGTCCTATTCTGCTACTTAATAAGATTCATTGTAAAAACAAAGCTTGGGCAGGATTTCAGAGCACTTGGACAGGATATTCACATAGCAAAGGTCGCAGGTATTCATGTAGATAATAAAAGACTTATTGCAATAACAATATCCACGGTTATGGCGGCTTGGGGACAGATAATGTTCCTGCAGAACATCGGCACCCTTCAGACCTACAGCAGTCATGAACAGGTTGGTATGTTTGCGGTAGCAGCCATACTTGTAGGTGGAGCGACAGTTTCAAAAGCAACAATAGGACAGGCGATATTAGGTACAATATTATTCCACATACTATTTATTGTTTCCCCTAACGCCGGTAAGAATTTGTTTGGAGATGCCCAGCTGGGAGAATTCTTCAGAGCATTTGTAGCTTACGGCGTTATAGCAATGTCTCTTGTACTTCATGCTTTCCAGAAGCGGGCAATGGCAAAACAAAAGGCAGAAGAGTCAGAGGCACAGATGGATTAGAATAAATAAAGGTTAATGAAATGAGTGATAGCGGACTAATCTGCCTTCACTCATTTTACAATGATTTAATGATGTGAATAAGATGAAAAATAGAGAAAAAACTAATAAGTAGGTGATATTAAATGAAATTTGACAAAATAGTTGACTCGATGAAGGACGATATAATAAAGGGCACCCAGGAGCTTGTGAAAATAAGAAGCCTGGAATCGAAGCCGGAACCGGGAGCACCCTTCGGCAAGGAAATAAGGGAGTGCCTGGACAAGACTCTGGAAATATGCAGCAGGCTTGGTATGAAGACAGAGAATTTTGACGGTTATGCAGGACATGCGGAATACGGAGAAGGAGATGAGATAGTTGGAATCCTTGTCCATGTAGACGTAGTTCCTGAGGGCTCCGGCTGGTCTCATGATCCATATGGCGGAGAAATCGCAGATGACAAGCTGTTCGGAAGAGGGACCAGTGACGATAAAGGCCCGGCAATTGCTGCAATATATGGACTTAAGGCTGTCATGGATTCAGGTGAAAAATTCAACAGAAGAGTCAGGATAATAGTTGGCTGTGATGAGGAAAGCGGCCGATGGGCATGCATGAAGCATTATTTTGAAAATGCCGAAATGCCTATATGCGGTTTTTCTCCTGACGCAGACTTTCCAATAATTAATAGTGAAATGGGAATACTAATATTTAATCTGCAAAAAGAATTCGAAAAGAACGAGGAGTCTTGCTGTGGAGGCTTAAAGGTAAAACGCATACAGGGAGGAAACAAGGTTAATATGGTTCCTGACTACTGTGAGTGCGAGCTTGAGATGAAGAAGGATTTTACTGAACGAATTCAAAAGACAGTTGAATATATGAAGGATAAAAAGAATGCCAGGCTTGAGCTTGTCTTTGACAAGGACAGCTGCATTATAAAATCCTACGGAATATCAGCCCACGGAAGTACACCGGGAAAGGGGATCAATGCAATTTCCCAGCTTATTTCCTGTCTCTGCAAGCTGCCCCTATGTGTATCGGAACAGACGGCATACATAAATTTCCTTGATGAGCATATCGGAATGGAAGTGAACGGCAGTTCCTTCGGGGTTGCTATGAGTGATGATGTATCAGGCAAGCTGGTATTTAATCTAGGCACAATTGATGTAAGTGAAGATAAGGGCAGTATAGGAATAAATATCAGATATCCTGTAACTAAGACCAAGAATGATGTATATGATATAATCAGGAAGAAAATTTCTGCCCCCGGTATAAGCCTTGTAGAAGGCGCTGGGAAGGATCCTCTATACGTACCGGCCGACAATTTCATGATAAAGGCCCTGCAAAAGGTATACGAAGACGTGACAGGAGAAAAGGCGGAGCTGATATCAATCGGTGGAGGAACCTATGCCAGGGCAATAAAAAATGCAGTTGCCTTTGGCCCATTGTTCCCGGGAAGGGAAGAAACAGCGCATCAAAAGGATGAATACATAGAAGTTGAAGATTTGATGAAGAGCACGAAGATATACGCTGAGGCGATATGTGAGTTGGTCAAATA
>Ga0209643_1000505_pt1 | contig 68485 bp, 54 predicted proteins | sample AutmiccBRH37_all_FD_187383 | JGI IMG/M metagenome (GOLD analysis project Ga0209643, IMG submission 187383) | Deep subsurface microbial communities from Mt. Terri, Switzerland - Autotrophic microbial communities BRH/37_all (SPAdes) (version 2) | ecosystem: Environmental > Aquatic > Deep... | reverse complement strand
GCTTCAATTACATGCCCTCTGAAGCCTTTCTTTTCCAAGCTGTAAACTGCTTCTATCGCAGTTCCTCCTGCGGAACAAACGCTGTCCTTCAGCTGCCCCGGATGTTTTCCTGTAACAAGGACCATTTTTGCCGCCCCCAGCACAGCCTGGGAAACCATCCTGTAAGCCTTGTCCCTGGAAAGCCCCTTAAGCACTGCTCCATCGGTCAATGCTTCGATAAACATGTATACCAAAGCGGGAGATGATGCAGAAACGGCTGTAATTACATCCAGCAGTTCCTCCTCTATTATTTCAACCAGGCCAAAGCTGCTGAAAATATCATGGATGGTTTCCAGCTCCTCTTCTGCCACCTGTCCGTTGCAGCACAAAGCAGTCATAGCCTCTCCCACAATGGCAGGTATGTTAGGCATGGCTCTTACTACCTTCAACTCTTTCCCAAAGGCAGCTTCAACCGTTCTGATTTCTATGCCGGCAGCTATAGTGACAATAATAACATCCTTTTTCACTTCATTTTTTATTTCTTCTATTATCCCTTTGTACTTGTTAGGCTTAACCGACAATACCAATATATCGGCAAACCGGGCTACCGTCCTGTTGCTTGATGTAGTTTCTATCCCATAATCCTGCCTTACAGCCTCCAGCTTGCCGGCTGTGCTGTTGCTGGCTATTATGGAGCCCGGCACAGCGATATTTGAATCCAATAAACCGGTAATCATTGCTCTTGCCATGTTTCCACATCCAATAAATCCTATTTTCTTATTCATTACAACTCCTCCTCCTAAATAAAGAAACCTCCATCCCCAAAAGGGACGAAGGTTATTCGCGGTACCACCCAAATTGAACACATATATATGCTGCATGTGAACACTCAATACCTGTAACGCCGGCATGCGGACAAACTTTTTATTTGCAGCTCCGAGGTCGGGTTCAAAAGAAATTATCTTGGAAAACCTTTCAGCCGCTGAGTTTTCCTCTCTTTCAGAATCTTCCCTTTTACTATTCCTCATCATAGCCTTGCATAATTATTAAAATTTATTATATATTATACAATCACTATTGTCAAAGATAATTATGATCTATCACTTGCTCAATACCGAATCAATTATATCAACCGCTCTGTCCAGATATTCCGCTTCTACGTTAAGGGGCGGCATAAGTCTTACTACCTCTGCGCCGGCCCCCACAAGCAGCAGCCCCTTTTCAATGCATTGGCTGATGAATTCCTTGGTGTCAATGGAGAGCTTCAGCCCGACAAGCAATCCCATGCCATGGATATCCTTTATTGAGTCGTGCTTTTCCTTCAAGCCCTGTAATTTACCCAATAAGTGGCTGCTCATCAGTTCGACATTTGCGAGAACCCCCTTTTCAAGAAGCTCATTAAGAATTGTAAGAGCTACCGAACAGGCAAGGGGATTGCCTCCGAAGGTTGAGCCATGATCCCCGGGGGTAATGCTTTCAGCCACCTTCCCTGAAGCGACAACCGCACCAATGGGGAACCCTCCCCCCAAGCCTTTTGCAAGACATATCAGATCAGGCATAACACCAAACTTCTCAAAGGCGAAGAGACTTCCAAGCCTTCCGATTCCGCACTGCACCTCATCAAATATAAGCAGGGCTTCATATTTTTCACAAAGCTTCCTTGCTTCCTTTAAAAATGATTCTTGTGCTGAAATTATACCGCCTTCTCCCTGAATCGGTTCAACAATAATTGCACAGATATTCGAATTCATCTCTGAACGCAGCTTATCAATATCATTGAATTCCACACTTTTAACCCCCGGTATCAGCGGCATAAAATCCTTCTGATACTTTTCCTGCCCGGTCACCGAAAGTGCTCCAAGAGTTCTGCCATGAAAGGAATTCTTCATATATAGAATTTCATGCTTGCCCATTCCTCCCTTAAGCTTTCCGTACTTCCTGGCAAATTTAACTGCCGATTCCACTGCCTCAGTACCGCTGTTGCAGAAAAATGCTCCCTGGAGTCCGCTTAATGTACATAGCTTTTCAGCCAGGCTGATTTGCTGTTCACTCCAATACAGGTTTGACACATGCATTAGCTTGCAGCTCTGTTCCTGTATAGCTTTTATAACCGCGGGATGGCAATGCCCCAGACAGTTTACCGCTATCCCGGATACAAAATCCAGATATTCTTTGCCTTGCTCATCATAAAGCAGGCATCCTTTTCCTTCAGCGGCAGTAATATTAAAGCGTGCATAAGTATTAAGTACATTTTCCTTAGACATGATATTCTCCTCCTTTTATAATTGTTCCTACCGGTTTGCCCTCAATAAGCTCCTGTAAGACGTGAACCCGGCTCCCTCCTATGAGGCATACCGACTTCACTCCCCTTTCAATAGCTTCAGTACAGCACTTCATTTTGGGTATCATCCCTCCGGATATAGTGCCGGCTTTGATAAGCCCCTCAATTTCCACTGTAGTGATACTGCCTATCAAGCTGTTTTTATCATTTATATCTCCGAAAAGCCCATCCACATCGGACAAATATACAAGGCTGTCTGCATCAAGAGATACTCCGATAGCTGCCGCTACATAATCCGCATTGATATTGTACACATTTCCTTCAATATCCTCTGCCACCGGGGAGATAACCGGTACATATCCCATGCCCAGCAGATCGCTGACTATTTTGCTATTGACGCCGGTTACTTTACCTACAAAGCCTATATCGATTTTCTCACCGGCTTCTTCCAAATACATTTTCCCCGCTTCTATAAGCCTTCCATCTCTCCCGCTTATACCAACAGCAGCAACTCCCTTGCCGAGAAGCTTGGAGGCCAGCTCCTTGTTGACCCGGCCCGACAGCACCATTTCAACAACCTCCATGGCAGAAGCCTCTGTTACTCTTAATCCTTTGACAAATTCAGCCTTAAGATTCAGCCTGCCAAACATCCTGTTTATATCCGGCCCTCCGCCGTGTACAACGACAACTCTTGCACCAATATCCCTCAAAGCTGCTATATCCTCCATCAATGCGTCGGTTGCCTCAATATCCTTTGTAATACTGCCGCCATACTTTATAACTACCGTCTTATCCTTGAACTGCCTACAAAGCTTTTCAGGCATTTCTTTATAAGCTGCTAACCCCATTAACCTTCACCTCCAATTCCTATTGGTATTAATTATACATACATATGTATTTATATGCAATATTTTTTATGAATTTTTATAATTTATATTGCATATTTAATCATATATATGTATAATGTTTTAATAATATAAGTATAGAGGTGATGTATATGGTAAAAGCAGGCATTGTCGGCTCGACAGGCTATGCAGGCTATCAACTTTCAGTAATACTGTCCCGGCATAAAAGTATTTCTGTTGTTTTCTTATCGTCTCATAATTATTCCAATATGAGATTAAGTGATGTATATGGAAATCTGGAAGGTCTATTGGATAATCTTTGCATAGATATTCATTCTGTTGAAAGTAAACTTTCAGAAATCGATGTATTATTTCTCGCACTTCCCCACGGGCAATCCTTTGACCTGGTGGAAAAAGCCCTTTCTGCCGGAGTAAAAGTCATTGATCTCGGTGCCGACTACAGGCTTCGGGATTATAAGGAGTATGAAAAGTGGTACGGTGTGATGCATAAGCTCACCGGCCCTTTGGGGAATGCCGTTTACGGCCTGCCCGAAATAAACCGCGAAAGTATTTCAAATGCGAGCCTTGTGGCAAACCCAGGCTGCTATCCCACTGCAAGCATTCTCGCTCTTGCACCTTTAATGCATGCCGGTATCATTGACAATACATCGGTTATTGTCGATGCGAAATCAGGCATATCCGGAGCAGGAAGAAGCGCAAACCTTTCAACACTGTTTTGTGAATGCAGCGAATCTGTCAAGGCGTATAATGTTGCAACTCACAGGCATACCCCGGAAATCGAACAGCAGCTTTCCGATGTAGCAGGCGAAAAGATCCTTCTCAGCTTCACACCCCACCTTGTGCCAATGAGCAGAGGGATACTTGCAACCTGTTACGGAAGCCTCAAGAAGCATGTCTCACAGGCTGAAGTTTACGACTTGTACAGGAGCTATTACAAAAAAGAAAACTTTATCAGGATCACCGAAGCCCTTCCGGAAACAAGGAATGTGAGAGGCTCGAATATATGTGATATTGCAGTGAGGGTGGATGAACGTACAAAAAGAGTAATAGCTGTCAGTGCCATCGATAATCTTGTAAAAGGAGCTGCCGGGCAGGCAGTGCAAAATATGAACATTCTTTTCGGGTTTTATGAGCATGCAGGTTTGGATATGATACCAAATATTTTATAGGGAGGTCTATCAATGAAGATAATTAAGGGCAAAACCATCACAGACGTGCCATATTTTAAGGCAAGCGGTGTATCCAGCGGGATAAAGAACAGCGGCAAAAAGGATCTATGTGTAATATATAGTGAAAAGAAGTCGGTTGCTGCTGCAGTTTTCACTACAAATAAAGTAAAAGCGGCACCTGTACTTTTGAATATGGAGCACATTCAGTCAGAAAACACCCAAGCAATTGTTGTAAACAGCGGCAATGCAAATGCCTGTACGGGAAAACAGGGACAGAAGGATGCAAATACTATGGCAGAGCTTACAGCAGCTCTCCTGGATATACCCTCCGACTCGGTTCTGGTTGCGTCAACCGGGGTTATTGGCCTTCATCTCCCAATGCACTGCATTGAGTCCGGAATCAGGAATGCATGTGAAAATCTATCCTACGACGGAGGCAAAGATGCCGCCCAGGCAATTATGACAACCGATACGATTGCAAAATCAGTCACTGTCGAAGCTGAGCTGGAGGGCAAAAAGATACTTCTCAGCGGCATCGCCAAAGGCTCAGGCATGATACATCCCAACATGGCTACCATGCTGAGCTTTATAACCACCGATGCAAATATCACAAAGGCCATGCTCCAGGAGGCTTTGGGTGCCAGTGTGCAAAAAACCTACAATATGATATCGGTAGATGGAGATACCAGCACCAATGATATGGTAATGATCCTGACCAATGGGTCAGCAGGCAACAAACTGATTGAAAGCCCTGATGAAAGCTTTGACACCTTCAAAGAGGCTCTTGATCTTCTCAATACCGAGCTTGCAAAACTGATTGCCCGTGATGGAGAGGGGGCCACGAAGCTCATCGAGTGTACTGTAATAAATGCCCAATCTGCCTCTGACGCATGCAAGCTTTCAAAGTCCATAATAAGCTCTGATCTGGTCAAAGCCGCATTTTTCGGAAATGATGCAAACTGGGGAAGGATTTTATGCGCCCTTGGCTATTCCGGCGGTTATTTCTCCCCGGATAAGGTAGACATCTCCTTCGAAAGCGAAAAGGGCTGCATACAGCTGGTTTCCGGCGGAGAACCCATGCAGTTCTGTGATAAGACCGCTTCTGCCGTAATGGCTGAGGAATATGTGAAAATAAAAGCGGATATGAAGGAAGGCAGCTTTTCAGCTACTGCATGGGGATGCGACCTTACCTATGACTATGTGAAAATTAACGGCAGCTATAGAACCTGATGGCTTAAAACGGGATGCACAGCATCCCGTTTTATTTTATAGATAAACCTGCTAAGACTTATATGGTATACTTTTTTTCATCCTTTTGCGACTTTATATGGTACCCGAGGTTTAAAAACTGTATAATAATAGTAACTACGGAATAATTAAACTAAATTAAAAAGGAGGATAATTACATGAAAAAACTTCAAAAAATGTACTATGTTATTCTTGGAATGGTAATTATGGCGATTTTATACACTACCGTTATTCCGGTAATGGCAGCAATGCTGCAAAAGCAGATTACAGTATCCACAGGGGTCAATATCTATGTTGATGATGTAAAATTTAACCCGGTTGATGCCAACGGCAATCCGGTAGAGGTGTTCAGTTATAACGGCACCACCTATTTGCCTGCGAGAGCAGTATCCATAGCAGTCGGCAAGCCGATCAGCTGGGACGGCAAAACTCAGAGTGTATATATCGGCAAGCATGACTCCCAGATGCCGGTGGCCATGCTGATTGATTTGGAATACTTCGACAGAGACGGAAATGAATTCAAGAAGCTTCAAAATGCGAAGGATAATCTTGGAAATGAGTACACTGATGGAATTACTGTGTATGAGAAAAACGGAACCGGTAATGCCGGTTCTTCATGGGAGGAATATAAAACTAATGGTATGTATAAGAAATTAAAAGGAAAAATCATTTTAAACTATGATAAGCGTGATTCTTCAAGTGTAGGCCGATTCAAAGTCTATGGTGACGATCTTTTGCTTTACAATTCTCCTGAGATTACCAAAGGCGTTGAGCCTGTTGATTTTGACATAGATTTGGAGGGCGTGCTGAAGCTTAAGGTAGAATTTTTAGGGATATCAGAAACACAGATTTGGGGAGCTGAAAGTATAAAGTTTTCTATTGTTGATGCAGGTTTATATCAATAGCAGATGAGAACAAGAAAAAATAGTTTAAGCGGAGGAATATTTATGATACGTGTATTCAAGAAAAAAATCTGTGCGGTTTTTATTGTTATGGTAATGCTGATCAGCAATATTACTCTTGTTTGGGCCGGTGAAAATGATTTTGCGGCACAAACCTTCACAGGAGATAAATACCATGAAATCACAACCCTTGAAGCCAACAAGTTATTTACCAGTGGGAAAAGCTTTATTTTGATATATTATAGTCACGAGTGCGGCCTTTCATTATCCCGTGCCGCGATGTTCCAGCAGCTCATGGATGATTATGGTGTACATATTTACGGGCTTGACGGGATATATGAAAGTGGAGCAAGTTGGATTCTTGATAAATTCAAATATGATAATGGTCAGCTTAAGCAAATAAGTTACCCTGTTGTCTGCACCGTGATCAATAATAAAGAATATGCTTGTTTGGACGGAAACTACAGCTTAAGTGAACAAGTACTGCAAATAAGCGACTATATGCAGAAAACAGAAAATATACAGCTGGATGATACAATTTGGCAAGGTTTTTACAAACTAAACTCATCAATGCAAAATAAAGAAAGAAAAGATCAGGAGGCACTGAATAATTATCTGGTCCCCACTGATTATATTCAAGTTTATGACCCCGAAATCATCAGTCTTTCAAAGGAAATCGTCAATGGCTTCTCTACTGACTATGAAAAGCTGAAAGCTATACATGATTGGGTCGCAGACAATATTGTATACGATTTGCATACTTTCCGCTATGCAAACGATGATTATTATACATTGCCTGATAAGGATTACTCTGCAAAGGGCACCTTAGACTCAAAGCTGTCCGTCTGTGCCGGTTATGCAAATCTAACGGCTGCTTTGGCGAGAAGTGCCGGAATCCCGTGCAAAGTGGTAAGCGGTTTTGCCGATGGCCGCCCGACGGCAAATTTATTCCATGAGATGTTTTCACTATATAAGGATTATCTCAATACGGGAGATGAAGGAGTATTTTTCGGAATTAGAAGCAACCACGCATGGAATGAAGCCTTTATCGGCGGAAAATGGGTAATTCTTGATACCACCTGGGATTCCAACAATGAATATCTTGACGGTAAAATAACAAAATCAAGGTCTGATGATAAGTATTTTGATATAGATCTTAAGATTTTTTCAGAGACACATGCCTTTTGGAAGAGTGAATTCTTTGATTACTCTTCAATTGATGTACCTGAAAATGTGCCTGGAGAATCAATTACGACTATACCTGCCTCCTCCGAAGTAATGGTCAATGGAGATCTGATCCCTATGGACGCTTATATCATTAATGACAGCAACTATTTCAAGCTTCGGGATCTGGCATATATATTGGGAATGAGAGATTCAGACAGGCAGTTTGAGATAAAATGGGACAACATAACAAAATCCATTAATATAATCACTCCTGAAAAATACACTCCTGTTGGAGGAGAATTGAAAACAAGCAAGGTTGAAGGTCCGCAGACGGCAGTAGCGAATGACTCTCCTATTTATTTGGACGGCAAAAAAACAGAGCTTTCTGCGTACACCATTAACAGTAATAACTATTTCAAGCTTCGGGATATAGCCGCTCTTATCAATTTTAACGTGGCTTGGGAAGCAAGCAGCAATACCATAATTATCGAACCCTACTCAGATTATATACCGGACTGATCATCAATTTAAGAGGCGGGATGCAATGCATCCTGCCTCTTAAAAAGTCGGTTGCTTATTTCTTCAAGGAACCAAGCAGTCCGCGTATTAGTGTTCTGCCCAGCTCTCTGCCTATGGTGCTTACCGCTGTATCCGCCGCTCTCTCCAAAGCGGATTTGCGGGAAGTTGTACGTCTTGTTGAAGTTCCTTTCCGGCTGCGCACCCTTTCCTTCTCTTCCTCCTTCAATTGCTTCTGCCTCTTTAACTGCTCCTGCTCCTCCAGTTTTGCAGCCTGCTCCTGCCTTACCTTTGCTTCCAAAAGCTCGTAGGCAGACTCCCTGTCGATTTCCTTATCATACTTGCTGCTCATAGGTGAGGCTGAGATAATCTGACGGCGCAGATTATCATCAATAGTTCCGAATTGACTTTGGGGCGGTAAGATAAAAACACGTTCAACGATGCTTGGACTGCCGTCGGCAGCAAGACAGGAAATCAATGCTTCCCCTGTGGCAAGCTCTGTAATAGCGGTCTCGGTATCAAAGGCAGGATTTGATCTGAAGGTCTGGGCAGCTGCCTTAACACGCTTCTGCTCTGCAGGAGTATACGCCCGGAGGGCATGTTGTATTCGGTTCCCCAGCTGTCCCAGTACATCCTGGGGCAAATCCATCGGATTCTGCGTTACAAAATAAATGCCTACACCCTTGGAGCGTATCAGTCTTACCACCTGCTCGATCTTTTGCAGCAGCACCTTAGGTGTATCCTCAAACAGGAGATGTGCTTCGTCAAAGAAAAATATCATCTTGGGTTTGTCTGTGTCTCCGGATTCAGGCAAGGTCTCAAACAGTTCGGACAACATCCACAGCAGGAAGGTGGAATACAATGCCGGTCTGTGAAAAAGCTCTATACTATGTAAAATATTAATATATCCCCGTCCATCTCCGACAACCTGCATCCAGTCATAAATATCCAGGGCAGGCTCTCCGAAAAAATCAGCCCCCCCTTGATCCTCCAAGGCGATCAAACTGCGCAGGATTGCGCCTACACTTTGAGATGAGATACTTCCATATTCAAGGGTATATCTCCCGGCATTGTCACCTACATATTTCAACATGGCCTTCAAATCCTTCAAATCCAACAGAAGCAAGCCCATGTGATCTGCAATGCGGAATACTATATTCAGTACTCCTGTCTGAGTGTCATTCAATCCCAGCAGCCGCGACAGCAGCAAAGCCCCCATCTCTGAGACGGTAGTCCGAACAGGATGCCCCCCCTCACCGAAAACATCCCAGAAACGTACCGGATACTGCTTGCAGCTAAAATCTTCTATCTCCAGCCTTGCTAATCGCTCCTGCACGGCCGGGCTGTCACTGCCCCGAGCTGCCAGACCGGCCAGATCCCCCTTGATATCGGTAACAAAAACAGGTACTCCCATATCGCTGAAAGATTCTGCCATTACCTTAAGAGTAACAGTTTTTCCTGTACCGGTAGCTCCTGCTATCAGTCCATGCCGGTTTGCCATATCAGGTAAAAGATAAACAGGTTTATCGCCTTTGGCTATTAATAATTTATTCTCAGAGTACATAAACTTTCCCCCTTACACCGTATTTTTCGATCAAATTCAACATGAAAGTACCTTCTGTTACTATACTAACAGAAGGTACTATAATTGTAAATATATGTCTAATTATGTTTTTTTATCCACACCTGACACCAAGGCCTCTTTGCAAAGCATATCATCCTATATTTTCACAAATAAATATAAACTAAAAAATATCAGTACACTTCCGGCTAATACAAAGACATGCCAGACAAAATGGTGATATTTAAACCAGTTGAATATATAAAACAAAACACCTGCACTGTAAGCTATACCTCCAGCCAACAGCAAATAGAATCCGGTAAATGATATAGATTTAAAAATACTGCTGATAAAAAAGCTGATCATCCACCCCATAGTCAAATAAATTAAAACATGTATCTTTACAAACCTGTCAATCCATATTACCTTGAATGTAACCCCTGCAATTGCCAATGCCCATTGGATACTGCATATAATAATTCCCTTAATGCCGCCAATGGCAATCAGGCAAAAGGGAGTGTAACTGCCTGCTATTAGAATATAAATAGATAAATGGTCCAATCTCTCAAATACATTTTTAGTCTTTCCTTCTTTAAAAGCATGATATAGCATGGAGTTTGCATATAAAACAATAGTCGATACCGAATAAATCATCATACTTACCGTATATAAAGCATTCTGAGTTTTTGCACCTTTAACAGCAAATATAACCAGAGCAGTAATACCCAGCAGCACTCCCAAACCGTGAGTTACGGCATTTGCGATTTCTTCTTCATTAGAAAAGTCTTTTCTTACAATAATCTTCGTCATCTTCAAAATATATGCACTTCTTTCCTATTTTTATACTTTACTACTGATATTATAACATGTCATCTCAATCATTATCACTCCTCATGCCCCGGGAATACAGTCTGGGTGAATTATATGACAAGCAAAAACAGACAGCTGCATTTGGTGTTCCTACTCAAACCGCTATCTGCTTTAGCTTATTATTCTATTACGTGACTATATCACTAGTCCATGTTATATATCCTGTACAGGAATACGGCTGCCTCCGCCCTTGTGGTATTGCCCAGGGGATTGAGACTGCCTCCACTGCCCTCCATCAGGCCTTCCTTTACAATAGAGGCTGCACTGTATACCGCATAGTCTGATATAAGCCGCCTGTCGGCAAACTTGTCAAGATCTGCTGCATTCCCCTGCTGCGTATGCTTCTTCTGCAGTCTCAGGGCTTTTTCTGCCAACACCATCATGTCCTGTCTCGTGATGCTTGCGTCAGGATTGAATTTGTTATTCCCAACACCTCCGGTGATACCGAGCCTCCTGGCTGCGGCTATCCCCTTGTAGTAATATGCGCTGCTGTTTATGTCGCTGAAGTTCCCGTTTATCTCTGCTTCAATACCCAGGGTCCTTACAAGGAAGCACAGGAATTCTGCCCTGGTGATATTCTTCTGAGGAGCGTACTCCTTTTCCGATATTCCCTTCAGTGTGCCTTTTGATGCCAGCACCTCAATTGGCTTCTTCGCCCAGGCTACATTTCCCAAGTCGTCAAAGGTTTTTAACACATGGACCACCGCATAGCTGCTGAAGTGTGTGGTGCTGAAAGTCACCGTTCCTGTAACCGGATCATATCTTCCCGAAGGCACCTCCACCACATTTCCGCTGCCGTCAATGTACCATACGGTAATATGCTCCGGATTTGCAAGCTCCTGTGCTGTCGGCTGATAAGGGATGCTTACAGTTACAGGGGCGTTCTCATTGCTCCAGCTGTATTGCTTTCCATCCACCTTCAGGCTTAGCTGTATCACCGGCCTGTCACCTATAAGGCGCCTTGTCTCTTCAGCTGCGCCTGTCAGGTCCGCTTTTGCGATATTCAGGGATACATTGCTTGCTGCTGTCCCGGCCTGCTGTACCAGCATATTCCCGGGCATGATCACCTCCGCTATACCTGTCTTTATTTCTACCTGGGTATTGGCGCTGGAGGTTGTAAGGGCACTTGCAGGCAAGGTAGGCTCGTAAGCTTTTGCGCCTTCCACTGCATGTATTTCAATTTTCACAGTCTTGTTCCCCGCACTGTCCGTTGCGGTCTTCCCAAGGGCTGCCGCCATTGTTGCCGTATCAATGTTTGTTCCTGCGGTACCGGTGTTTTTATCCAGCTTCGGTGTTGTGGTTATGTTTCCAGATGACCCTACCTTCGTATTGTCTGCAGGAGGCTGTGAAGGCGGTTCCTGTGTCCCTCCGCTGCCGCCACTGCCGCCACTGCCTCCACTGCCTCCACTGCTTGCTGCTGTAATATTCGCTGTTGCAGTCGGCGCTCCAGCTAGTGACAGGATATAGTTATTATTCTTTAAGACTGTTTCTGTAAGCCAGAATGATGTACATGTCACAGTCCCTCAAAGGATCGTTGGAGGATCTTATTATGTCCCAGGACGGTTTATCCGCCCACTGGAGATCATCTACAGCAATGATAAGAGAATATAATTCCTTTGCAGCAACTGTAATAAATAACTGAAAGGCGGCTTCCAACCTTATTTTCAGTTTTTTGTAGTCGCTGACCTTCGTTTTACTTTGTCTTCCGATTACTTTTTCCAGTTTTGGCACGATTTCCGTAAGCAAAGCACCGTCCTTCCCAAGCTGGGTTTTAAGCTTTTTACCGATCCGGTTCAGTTTCTCCCTGGGAAGTGTCAGCATATGACCGGTTATATTTGATATGATCTGGATGATTGCAGTATAGGGTTCATCGCTCCTGCACTGTTCACACTTGGCGTAAGAACAGGTTGCATTAAGCCTTGACAGGTCCGCCAGAGCTGTTTTTATCAGGGAAGTCTTGCCGATACCCGTATCCCCTGCTATTACCGTCCATGCCGAATGCCCCTGCAATACGGTATCGAACTGTATCTTTATCGCTTCCAGTTCCTTATCTCTTCCTATAACAATATTATGCAGCTTCTGCCCGTGGGTATAGTCATTTTCTGCCCGGTACAGGTCCTGTTGCAGCATTTTCGATTATCTCCCCATGAGCTGGACTTCAAAGTGCTCAGCATTTCTTAGCATAAATTATATCAACAGTCACTGACAAAACTCTGACAGGATTCATGATACAAAAAAAATGGAGACATATCGTCTATCCATTTTCTTCTACGTATCCTGACAGACGATACGTCCCCATATACTGACATACTGCGGCGCCTCCCCCCGGTTTAGCGCGCAGTGTGAGCATTCCTCATACCGGCTCTTATATGCCGGATTTTACCCTTCCAGCCCATTTAAGCCTTGTAATGGTTGATTCCAACCGCTCCTTCCTCACAGGCTTCAAGAGATAGTCAATTGCACTTGTTTCTGAGGCTGCAGACGCATACCGGCTGTAAGCTGTAACAAATACTATTCTTATTTTCGGATATTTGGCAGTAAGTTCCCCGGCTATTTGCAGCCCGTTTTTTCCCGGCATTTCCATATCTACAAACACCGCATGCGGTTTATCCCGTTCTATCGATGCAAGAGCTTTTTCACCGACCGTATACATTCCTGCTATAGTGACCTCATCAAACTCCGATAACAGCAGCTTCATGATATCCAATGCGGACGGTTCATCATCAATCAGAACAACTCTCAGCATTTCACTTACCCCCTCTATTTCGCCCCCGGCGGATGTTCCCGGTTGGTAACGGTGCGCTGACACGGACTATATCAACCCGGATTTCCGGAGAAGTCTCTGCATAATAACCGCAGCCTCCGCCCTGGTAATGTTTTCTTTAGGAGCAACCTGGCTTCCGTTTCTGCCTAAGATGATCTCCGCTTTTATACAGGCTGCAGCGCCGGATTTTGCATAACCTGCCGTATTATCTGAATCTTTGAATTCTGAAAACAGCTGTTCCATTTCACCCTCATTGAATTCCAGCTTCAGCCCGGTGATTTTCATTGCCCTTAAGACCATTGCCATGGCCTGCTCCCGTTTAATTTTATCCATAGGCCCGAACTCTCCGTTTCCATTGCCGGATATAATGCCATATTCATAAGCAATTGACACTGCATCATAATACCATGTGCCCTTTAAAACATCACTGAAAGCGTCTTTCCCTGTACCAGGGCACATAAGTCCCAGGGATCTTACCACAACTGCCGCGAATTCCGCCCTGGTAATATCTCCGTCAGGTTCAAACTTTTCTTCACCTACGCCGCTGACAACCAGTCTCGAGCCCATATCGTCAATTACTTCCTTTGCCCAGTGGCCTTCGACATCCTTAAAGGTTCCGGGGTTGTAGATGATTGAATATGTGCTGTTGGTGAGGCTGTTTATCCTTGCATAGTACTTGCCGTCGATGACAACAACGGCTGTCGGGACGTGGGAGAAGCTTCCGTCAGGGTTGATTACTATCCCTGTGGTAATTTTATCAGGATTGATACCTTCAGGTATTGCAATCGTTCTTTCGACATATGCATTGAATTTTGACACCACTACTGTCTTATCACCGTTTGAACAAGTAATTTCAAATTCCACCGGCTTTATTACCAGTTGATAGTTACCCTTATCGGCTGTATCTTCAACGATTTTTACGGTATCCGAGTTTGGTTCGGATATTTTTATACTGACGGTAATATCCTTCAGCGCCACCTGCTTCCCGATCTGTTCGGATACGGCATCTATGTTTATCTGCTGCGCAGGCAGCGTATACGCAACATTATTGGTTTTTATTTCAAGGACTGCTTCTTTAGTTTCCATGTTCTTGACTGTTTGTCCGTTTAAGGTTCCGATGACAGTATCTGCATCGTTTTTTACCATAATCGTTACTACTGCACTATTGCCTGCTTGCTGCAGCTTTTCCTCTACTTTTTTATCATCTACTGCAACTGTTGTAACAGTTTTATCATGAATTATTGTTGTGGTTGCTGTTGCCGCCGTTTCAGCCTTTCCGTTCACCAGTATGTCCACTCCGATTTCTCCAGAACTTGTTGATGTTTTTGGCGCAGCAGGCGTTGTTGGTGCTGTCGATGTTGACGGTTCATCGTCTTTTGAATCACCTCCGCTTGACGGACGATAAGGCATTACAGCATTTGAAGCTGTTGAAGCCTGACTGCTTCCAAATCTATTGACGGCCTGCACGGTAAAGGTGTAAGTAATACCGTTTGTCAAACCCGTAACCGTAATGACCGTGCCGGTCCCTTCCGCTGTAACATTGCCGGGACTTGATGCCGCAATATATTTATTTATTGGCCTTCCACCGTTATCGGCAGGTTCCGTAAAGCTCACCGTCACTTGTCCGTTACCTGCTGTTGCCTTTACATTTTCGGGCACATCTGGTACTGTCCCGGGTGCTGCACTTACTTGGTACGAGCTTGGACTGTCAACCCCGTCCTTTACAGCCTTTACTATATAGTAGTAAGTCTGTCCGTTTGTCAACCCCGTATCCTCATAGCCGTAAACATAACCTGCTACCGTTGCCGGCGGATCAGTGTAATCACCTGAGGTGGTGCTTGAAAATATCTTATAGCCTGTAGAACCGGGTACTTCGGTCCAGGTAATATCGACACTCTCATCTCCTTCATTTGCCGATATAATGACCGGCGCTTGCGGCACATTCAGAGTTTTTCTGGTTACTTTGATCGTATAAGTTTTTACTGTCCTGCCTGCTTCTGTTGCAGCTACGACTATGGTCTTTTCCACTCCCGGAGCCAGCGTGATGTTTTCCGATGCCGTGCCGCTTGCTATCTCCGTTCCGTTCACTGTAATAATTCCCGCTCCTATGGGAGTTACGGCAATGCCATATACACTGTTGCTTACCGTTACTCCGTCGTAAGCATAGGTTCCTCCTGAGAAAACAAAGCCTGTTGGATTTCCGCTCAGGACAATGTCCGTCAAGTCGGCGCTTTCGGCCTGGGTATAGCTTGCACTTCCTACAGCGCTGTCCAGGTTACCCGTCTTTACTGCTATGGCCTTTATTGTCATAGCCGAGTTTACGGTGATTGGTACTGTATATTCCTGCGTTGAGCCGCCCACTGCTGTCACCGGGTCAGTCCCGTCTGTTGTGTAGTAGATATGGTCTGCTCCGTCGGAAGTGATGACTACCTCACTGCCAAAGGCTATGGCTCCTCCCGCAGGGTTAAAGCTTGGTGTTGCCTGAGTGGTGGCCGTACTAACCGACAGGCTGCTGGTTTCTGCCGTATGAGTATTGCAGGTTAAGGTTACCGTCTGTCCGTTATGGGTTGCTACCTCCATTGCCGTTCCCTGATCCAGGTTCGCTGTGATGCCGTTAGCTCCGAAGTCTGTCAGTGCCACATCTGCGGTTGTACCATCATTGTAGGTAAGGGTTGCAACTATCCCTGTAAGGTCAAGGATTTCTCCTGCCGTATAAGTCAGCTTTGTTGGCTGCGTCTTTACCACGATGGCGCTCACCGACTGCGCCGCTGTTGCAGGGAAGGTGACAGTGAAGGTTAGCTTGTTGCCTTCTGCGTCTACGTCGATGGTTCCGGCTCCTGCCGTCCCCGCATCTACTGTCGGGATTAAGGCCTGGAACTTGTATCCCGCTGCCGCCGTTAGCTCTATAACCGCCTGGTAGATTGAGCCGGCTTTGAATTTTCCTTCTGCCGTCAGGGTGGCGGCTGTGCCGTCGCCGTTCTGCCATGTGAGACCTGTCACCGTGTAGCTTGCGTCTCCCGCTGTCAGGCTTCCAACCGTCTGTGCTTCTGCTCCCGCCGCAGGGGCTGTTATTCCCGATACGCTTGCCGCTGTGATGGTCCACTGGGCATACAGCGTTACATGTCCTGTGTCCGTCATGGAGAAGCTGCCGCCTCCCCCATAGCCTGCCCCGCTCACGTCGGCGGCAGTGTTCCAGCCTGCAAAGGTATGGCCAGGTTTTTCAAGGCTTCCCGTGTTGCCCGGCACGTTTACCGTATTTCCCGCCTCATATAAATTTCCATCGACAGGGACGCTGCCTGATTCACTGCCGTTCCCGTCGTAGGTCACGGTAAACAGGGGGGTAACGTCATAGCCGTACCATTTGCCGTCAGTAAGCACGAAGCTGGCGTTTCCATAAAGGTAGTTCATCTTGAAATCTGCTGAACTATCACCAAACACACCTGCATCTAGAGTCGGAGCATCACCCATAAATCTGGCTCTTGTTAAATTGTTGCAGTAATTAAAGGCAAATTCGCCTATATTGGTTACACTAGCAGGGATGGTTACGCTTGTTAGGCTTTGGCAATTATAAAACGCAAAATCATCAATGCTGGTTACACTGGCAGGGATATCTATGCTCGTTAATCCAGTACTATCAAAAACATCATTACCAATGCTGATTAAACCATAATTAAGAGTTACATTTACCAAATTAGGACAAATTGCAAACGCACCAGTTCCCCAACTGTTTACACTGCCGGGAATGGTTGCACTTGTTAAATTATCGCAGTAAGCAAAGGCCATTTGGCCTATGCTAGTCACACTGTCGGGAATGGTTACACTCGTTAAAATATCGCAATTATTAAAAGCATTATTACCGATAGCTGTTACAGCCTCTCCCCCAATAGTGGAAGGAATCTCCACGTCCCCACCGGGACCGGTATATCCTGTAATCGTACCTGTACCGTCAAATTGAAAATCAGTTTCCCCTATTTCCCTTGTCACCTTAATGGTGTAGGTCTTTGCCAACTTGCCTGTTTCTGTGACAACAACCATTATGGTCTTTTCGACTCCTACCGTAAGAGCTATGGCCTCCGATACCTGTCCGCTGGTTACCGGTATCCCGTCCACCATGATAGTTCCTGCTCCTGTGGGAGTCACGGCGATGCTGCTTGCTCCGTTTGATACCGTTACTCCCTCATAAGTGTAAGTACCTCCTGCGAAGGTGAAGTTGGAAGGCGTCCCGCTCAGGGTGAGCCCCGTCAGGTCTGCACTTTCCGCCTGGGTATAGTCGGCGCTTCCGATGGCGCTGTCCGGGTATCCCGCCTTTACCGCTATGGCCTTGATGGTCAAGCCTTCATTCACTGTGACAGGCCCCGTATATTCCAGTGTAGAACCGCCTGCTGATGTCGCAGGGTCTATCCCATCGGTTGTGTAGTAGATGTGGTCTGCTCCCGCAGAGGTGATTTCTACCATGCTGCCAAAGGCGATCGCTCCCGCTGCCGGGTTGAAGCTTGGGGTTGGCGGGCTGTATAAAACCACATACTTGCCGTCCGTCAGGGTGAAGCTTGTATCCGGCTTCAGGTATAAAGAAGGCCGGACGCTTATTGCGGTACTCTCATTACCGAAAGATGCCACATTCACAAATGATGGATAAAATCTTTCATCTACCGACCATTTACTACCACTTGGGAAAAATTCCGTTGAATAGTCTGTTATCAGCCACCAGAAAGAATCCGTAATGACATACCAAGTCTGTGTATTTATGCTGTTATATTCGCTTAGTGTCAATAAGCCGACATAATCTGTTGCGGTGACACTTCCCTCATTACCTGCCTCTCCGCAGTTCCAGGTGGAAGATTGGATCACACTCTTTTCATCAGCATTGAATGTATTGTAATATGTATCATTTAGATACGTTCTGATATCACTATCAGTAAAAGTCACCCCTGTTGTGTAATGAAATTTTTTTGCCCCATCCGGAAGAACCGCCGTCCTCAGCAGTTTGTAGCCGTTCACCGGATCGGCGCCGATACAAAGCCAATCCGTCCCCGCAAAGGTCACCGTACTACCTACACCCGGCGTTTCCCCGGCGGCGCTTACTGTGGAAGAAGGCAGCAATATGCCCGCCAGCACTATCATAAGGATTAAAATCCATTTACCATTTGTTCTCATTTTGACATCCTCCCGTATACTAAATTATTCTCAAAAGCAATTTTATTCTGCAAATTTCTCTATAATACCTGATTTTAGCAAAGGGTTCTGAACAATTTCTGAACATTTTTGCGCTGGCAACAAAAAAACGACAGGAAATTATATCCTGCCGCTTTTTTCTTGTTGATGCCGGAAGCGTTTCCCGGCTGAACGGTAATAAAAACACTAAGTACTATCATTATATTTTTTCTCTCAACTAATTCATCCGGAAAGATCCTTTAAAACTGGTGCCACTCTTCAGAAAAATATATCGGGCATGAAGGAGATACAGGTATTCAACCAGCAATTAAGAGTGAAATACAAAAAGGCTATCTTCTTTCCTTAAGCTCCTCCAGGCTTTCGGGAGTTATCCCCAACTCCTCCATTGCGCTTATGTATTGATTATATGCCTGAAGCAGCATTCCGGTGTTCCCGAGCCTGGCATATGCCATTATCAGCGCCTCATAGGCCTCCTGGTTCAAATCGTCTATCCTTATTATGCTTCTTTGCATTTCTGCCGCCTTTTCCCACATTGCCATACTCAAGCAGTAATTGCCCGCTTCCAGGCACAGTCCTATGAGCCTGCTCTGCAGCTCATACCGCTTTTCTTCCGCCCAGAGATATCCGTCTTCCTCGAAATAGCCCCCTGCATATATAGCAAGCAGCCTTTCAATTGCCTCGATGCTTTCATCATCATTATGCTCCGGAGAAGGTATCATTTTCTCAAATTCCTCCGTATCGCAGGCCAGGTCTTCAAATTGCAGCCTGTAGCCGCCGCTGCCCTTTGTCAGTTCTAACCTTCCTCCCATTTCCCCCAGGGACTTTTTCAGGTTGTAAAGGGTAGTATGGAACAGCACTCCGGCTTTTTCCACTTCAGTTTCCGGCCAAAGCAGGTCTATTATCCTTTCTTTTGACAGTTCCCGGTGCCTGTAATACACCAGAAGGGCCATAAGCTCCTCCGTCTTTCTGGTCCGCCAGCCCAAGGGGGCACCTGAGGGTGCATAAACCATGAATTTCCCGAAGCACTGTATCCGGGCTCCGCCGTCTCCTTCGCGGCTGCCGTTTCTGCCGTTTCTACCCTTTTCTGCCTTTTGCAGCCTTGCTATGGTTTTTTCCAGACGCTCCTTCCTCACAGGCTTCAGCAGGTAGTCTGCGGCGCTGGCCTCAAAGGCTGCGACGGCATACTGGTTATATACGGTAACAAAGACAACATTTATTTCAGGATATTTATCAGCAAGCTCAACAGCTATATCCAGCCCGTTTTTTCCGGGCATTTCAATATCGACAAATACCGCATCCGGTCTATCCTTTTCTATCGCTTGGAGGGCATCCATGCCCCGGGTATACCTTCCTGCAATGCAGACTCCCCGGAACTCCGAAAAAAGCAGCTCCATGACCGCTAATGCCGAAGGTTCGTCATCAATCAGTACGATCCTGAGCATCTCCCTTATCCCCCCGTTTCACTCTCATTGTAACCCTTGTATCTGCGCCGGCAGAGCTTTCCAATTCAATATCCGTACCGTAAAAGTATTTCAGCCTCTTCCGGACATTGGCAAACCCTGTTCCGGTGCCTTCCTTCTTCTCTCCCCGCAGAATCTTTTCCAGGTCCCCTACGGCTATTCCCGCTCCGTTATCTTCTATAACAAGGGCATAATAATCCCCATCCCATACTCCCTTTATGATGATGCTGCCTTTCCTCTCCACCTTCCGCAAGCCGTGACGCACGGCATTTTCCACAATAGGCTGGATAATCATTGGTGGTATTAATGTATTATTATAGTCCGCAAGCTCCAGTTCATACTCAAGGTTGCCGGCAAATCTTGCTTTTTCCAGTGACAGGTATGCTTTTACCGCTTCTATCTCCCTGTCAAGGGGTATCAGCCTCTCCTCCGACTCAAAGTCAAACAGGTGCCGGAGATAGTCGGACAGATCAAGCAGCATGGCGGCTGCTTGTCCGGCATCTTTGTAGCAACTGGCTATAATGGTATTGATGGTATTATACAGAAAATGGGGTTTTATCTGCGCCTGCAAAAAAGCAGTCTCATTATTGATTGCCTTTTCGGTGGCATACTTAAGATTATACAAGGTTCTGACCCTCGCTCTCAGCTCTTCTCCGTCAAAGGGCTTTTTCAAAAAGTCATTTGCTCCGGAGTCAAAGCCCTCCAGCATGCTTTCCAATGCAGTGTTTGCAGTCAGCATAAGTACAGGCAGCTCAAACAATGAAAACCGTTCTCTTATTTTTCTGCACACATCATACCCCGAAAGCTCGGGCATCATCACATCAATAACAGCTACAGCCGTACCGGCATCATCGGATATTTCACGAAGCGCCGCCCTGGGATCTGTAAAGCCTTTTACCGTATAGTCATCGGCCCTCAAAATATTAATCGCACCGATAAGATTAGCGTAGTTGTCATCTACAATTGCAATAATGCCTTTTTTTGTCCCTGCTGCTGCCAGTTCGCTGCTCTGCTCCATAAGAGAGCTCTTCCGTTCTGCATAACTGCTTTCCGGCAGCTTTGCTTCAGGATGTATGTCTGTTTTTTCCGCCGGCACACCGAATATAAACTCGCTTCCTTCACCCGGCCGGCTTTTTACCTGTATTTCCCGTCCATGAGCATTGATAATTTCACGGCTGATGCTGAGCCCCAGCCCCATACCGCCGTATTTTCTGGTAATTGAAGCATCGGCCTGCCGAAAGGTTTCAAAAACATCCCCGAGCTTTTCTTCCGGTATCCCGATACCGGTATCCGCAACGGATACATATACGGTGTCCTGGTCTGAAAATGTTGAAATAGTTATTTTACCGCCGCTGGCCGTAAACTTGACCGCATTCCCAATAATATTATAAAGAACCTGTGTTATTCTGTATTCGTCCGCATTAACGGATGGCAGTTTTTCATTCCGTTGATAAGAGATATCTATGTTTTTACCTGCTGCAATAAAGGAAAATTCACGAACAACGCCCTTTAAAAGGTTGTCCATGAAAAAATCCTTTCTGGCCAGGTTTAAATCTCCATGCTTGAGTCTTGAGTAATCCAACAGATCGTTTATGAGGCTGACAAGCCTCCTGCCGCTTGATATCACATGTAAAAGGTCGCCCTTCTCATTCTGCCCCAGGGTTGACTTTTCATCCTTTACTATGGACTCGGTAATGGCGATCATTGCATTAACCGGCGTTCTCAATTCATGGGAGGTATTGGCCAGAAATTCATCCTTCAGCTTGTTGGCGGACTCCAGCTTATCTGTCAAGGCTTGCAGCTGCTTGTACTCCTGTACGGATCTTGCAGTAAAAACAATAGACAGAAGAAGAATAAAAATCACCATACCGGCAGCCGTTAAAGCGTCAAAAGGAGAGGTAATAATATTAGAAAATTTCATGATGTCATGGACTATTGCCAACACCATGACAAAGGTTCCCCAGATGATGATGCGTGCTCCGGGAAGCCCTATATAAGCAGCTCTTATTATAATAAACAGTATGTATGCCAGTCCGGTCAAATTGATCAAGTCGAAAACGAAGGTTATCGAAGAAGATACACGAATCGGTAAGACCATATGAAATACCGTAAACATACAAGCCGCAATAAAATATACCCTGAGGACTTTTTTTGATGTTGTGTCAGGGTAAAGACTGTTTATGAAAACCATAAACATGAACACACCCCAATACAAGCTGATGTAAAACAGAAAAACAGACAGCCTGTAGCTGAAATGAGGAAACAGCCTGTATATGAAATAACTGTCGCTTACCAGCAGCTTGGCCATAATCAGAGTACAGCCAATTGAAAAATAAAGGCTTTCCTTTGAATCCCTTCTTAACAGATACATACTCATGTAGTATACCGAAATAACAAGCAGATAGACTATCATGGCGGCATCCCTCACCAATTGCCTTCTGTCCGCCATTTCCAGCTGTTCATAATCCCCTATCCGCAGTTCTTCCCATATACCTCCCCTGGCATCGGTGAAATTTGAAACATGAAAAACAATATCCAGTACATCGCTGTTATCATCGATACGGATGAGAGCCGGTGTTTTTGCCGGTATTTCCGATTTTGCATCTGTTCCGACAATCCCTGAGGACATATATTCCTTGCCGTTTATGAACAGCTTCGATGCTGTCAGAGTAGTCATGACTTTTAGGCCGTCAAGCCTGTTGCCCCCTTGCCTGACACTGACTCTGTAGGTAGCATAGCCGAGACCCGGAAGACTTTCATTGCCACTCCTATATTTATCCCAGGTGCCGGGTACCTTTACCAGCATTTTTCCCCAGGCAGCCTCCGTCCTATCAAGGTCCTCCTGCAGAAACAGTCTGTTCCAATAGAATTCCCATTCCCCGTTCAATGCTGCACTGCCGTCCTTTTTGATATCCCAGGAGGTCAAATCCAGTACTCCGTTTTCCACCTCCGGTATATTGCTGCCGGAACGGTATAACGTTCCATAACTCAATATACCTAAAAAAAAGAGCATTACAACCAGGCTCAAAATAATCGGCAGCTTTTTGCCTTTATTTCCGGTAATCATAGCTCTATCCCACCATTTTCCCTTATAATTACATTTTGTGATTAAATTTTATCATAGCTTACAATAGGTTACAAGACAAAGCTTTACAGAGGATGGCTCCTGTCTTCTTTATAGAAACTCTTTCCCTGAAATATTTTTATAACTCTTTAAAAACAGGCCTTTCACATAATGCAGAACGTCCTCTTCAAAGGGATCATATGGTCTTTCATTTACTTTTTTATAAAAAGCCGTCATGGAATGCAGGTCTTTCTTCAATCTGTATGCGTAAAAAAGCAAATCAATCGCCTCATAATTATAAGGATCTTTGTCTATTGCTGTTTCCAGCGAAGTAATTGCATTATCGGCGTCCTTATTGGACAAATAAATTGTAGCAAGGCTTTTCAAGCATTCTGTATATTTCTGCTTTAGATTCTGCTGCAGGCCGATGCACCATATGTATGAATCCTCTTCAAGATAATCACCTCTATATATGCTGATTGCTTTTTTAAGCAGGGCAATCCTTTGTTCCGGAAAGAGCTTGCTATGTTCATATGCCCTGTCAAACTCATCCACATCATAATATATATCCTGTATCTGCAAGCTGTAGCAATTGCTTTTGTACTCTATCCCAATGCGGTTATTGAAGCAATCCAACGTCTTTCTGGTCCTGTATATTGTTGTATGAAGATTTATCAAGGCATTATCATATTCATACTCAGACCATAAGTCGTCTATAATCTTTTCTTTTCTCATAAATTTACCTTTATGATATAAAAGATATGCGAATAGCTCCATGGACTTTTTAGTATTCCACTCCACAAAGCTTTCTCCTGTAAAAAGCTCCAGTCTTTCAAAGCATTGCACTGTGTAAGCTGTGTGGGGTTTATCCGTAAATTTATTTATCGGCAGCTCTGCAATCATTCTATCAACAGATTTTAATAAGCGCTCTTTCCGAACAGGTTTTAATACATAATCCACTGCGTTTATTTCAAAGGCTTCTACCGCATATTCACTATAAGCTGTAATATAAACGGTAAGAAGTCCGGGATGCCTCTGCTTGAGTCTCTCCCCTAATTCGAACCCATCGATAGCAGGCATTCTTATATCCAGGAAAGCACAGTGTATTTCAATGCCGTCGGTTTGTTCAAGGACTTTCAGCGGGTCGGTAAATGTACCCACTATTTGCAGCCTGCGATCCCCTGATAATATTTCTTCTATTTCCCGCAATGTATCTTCCTCGTCATCCACCAATATAATTCTCAGCATTTATTCAACCTCACTTCCCCAAAGCTCTGCCAGAGGGATCTTTATCTCCACCGTTGTGCCCTGCCCGGGTGCACTGGTAACCTTAAGACCCTGACCATATCTGGCAATCAATCTTTTATTAATATTTGACATCCCTACTCCCGACTTATTGTCTTTACCCGTAAGGATCGAGTCAATTTTTTCCTGTTCAATTCCCTTTCCATTATCCCGCACTGATATAATTGCATATTGCTGTCGGCTTTTGATCAGTATCTCAACAATTCCGCCTTTCTGCTGATCAAATATCCCATGTCAGACAGCATTTTCAACCAAAGGCTGGATAATCAGCATCGGAATGCGTATCCTTATATTGTCATCTATATCAAACATTATATTGAATCTATCCTTAAACCTTGCCTTTATCAGCTTCAGATAAAGCCGCACCAGCTCCAATTCTTCAGTAATATTTACCATCCCATCTTCACAGTCAAACCGGAAACAGCAATAATAGAATACCCTTCCTGTTTTAATATCTTGATCAGAGCTACCAGATTGAAGTAATTATCATCTACAAGCAGAATTGTGTTCTCAGACTCCTGATTTATAACTGCAGGAAACGAGTAATCTTCACCTACATAAGATGAACCGGAAGGTATACGGATATCATTCATTTCTTCCTTCTGAACTTCACTTATGGGTATGCTGAATGTAAATTTGGAGCCTATTCCGATCTTGGATTCCACATATATTTTCCCACCATGTATTTCTACAAGTTGTTTTGTTATTGCCAGGCCTATGCTGGTTCCTGTATATTCTTTCCCAGGATGTTCAATTTGCTCATAAGATTTAAATATCATATCAAACTTTTCTTCCGGTATTCCTATCCCCGTGTCTTGTACACTGATATACATATACCCGCTGTTTTTTACGGCGTCTATGGTAACTTTACCGGTATCGGTGAATTTCAATGCATTCCCTATAAGATTGAATAGTATCTGGACCAGCCTGTCCGCGTCTGCATGGACAAAAGGCGCATTTTGAGATATTGCATTCACCAGCTTCACATTCTTGCCCATTTTTAAATGCTCATAGGTTTTCATAACCGACTCAGCGATCATGTGGATACTGACAGCTTTTCTATCCAACTTTATATCCTTATGCTTTAACCTTACATAATCCAACATATCACCGACAATACCGGAAAGCCTTCGAGTCATCAAAACAACCAATGAAAGATCGTTCTTATGCTCTGTATCCAAAACAACCGCTGCTTCTTTCAATACCTGATCTGTAATGTTTATAATACCGTTCATGGGCGTTTTCAACTCATGAGATACGTTAATAAGAAATTCATCTTTAATTTTGCTCTGAACAATCAAATCCTCTGATAATTTCCTGGCACTCTTGAAGGATTCTGAGTATCTCTTTGCCAGAACAAAAGAATGAAAATACAAATAGGCAATAAATCCGTAAGGTTGTATCTCCCCTAATTTATCTGTTATTTCAAAAATACTGGCATCCTTTGGTAATAAAGTATAAGTAAGACATGTAATCGATTCTTCTAATAAATATAAAAACAAATTCGGGATATCCGGATATTACCTCATAAAGACTTGCTGCGACAGTTCTTGTAATAGAAATAACACAGCCAATTACTAGATAAAGGCTGGAACTATCATCTCTCCTTAATAAATATATATTGGTGTGGTAAAGTGCTATGATAAAAAAACACCCCAGTACAAATACCTGTAATATACTTATATTTTGCATTGCATCCTTTATCATTTTTCTTTACCTTTCATACTATTATCTTCAAGTATGTCCCGGATTTCGCATAATTCAGATGTGTAGGTTGCTAATGTAATTATATCAAAATTTAGTAAAAATAGGAAGATTTTGTGGGATTTTGCCAGCTTCCCTCACAGTTACTAATGGAAGAAGCGCAGGTATCCAATTGTCTATATCAATCTTAGATACTGACCGAGACCCTTCTCTACCGCCCAGTCATATATTATTTTAGCTGTTGTATTATCTTGAACCCCCATACCGGTTGTATCAAAAATAGTAATTTCATCATCATTTACCCGTCCAGGTTTTTTCCCCAACAGAACCTCACCGATTTCCGCGTGAATATCTTTTGCTGAGATAATCCCCGCTTTGATCGGATTCTGTGTCTCTCCTTTCAATGTGCATTGATCGATGCTGTCTACAACTATTTTTGCTCCGGAGAAAATTTCAGGATCTATTTCCTGTTTTCCTTCCATATCTGCACCAACTGCAATAATATGTGTTCCTTTCTCGATCCAATCCTTTAGGATGATTGCTTTTTTCCCCGGAGTGGCAGTCACAACTATATCTGCTTCTGCAACAGATTCTTCCGGTACATCACAAATAACAACGTTGATTCCAAGTAAAGCTTCAATATCTGATTTATAGCCTGCCAATTTTTCCTTTGAGCGGGACCATACTTTTACAGTTTCAATGGTCAATACTTCCGCCAGTGCTCTAAGCTGCATCCTGGCTTGACTGCCTGCTCCGATAACTCCAACAGTTTTTGAATCTTTCCTTGCCAATACTTTTGCAGATACAGCTCCTGCAGCCCCAGTCCGATATTCTGTAATCAGCCTGCCGTCCATAATGCAGACAGGATAACCGGTTTTTCCGTCAAAAAGGCATATTGTCGCCAATAAGGTAGGGAGTCCATATGCTTCAGGATTGTTCCAATAACCTACAGCCGTTTTAACACTGGTCATTCCACTGATTCCTGAATAGCATGCTTTTATATCGATCTCTCCCTTGTGTTCCGCTACATCAATCGAGACTATAGGCGGCTGCTGCACTTTGTTCAGATTATAGGCCTTATATGCCTCCTCTACGGCTTTTATAGCATCCGGCATATTCAAAAGCTCCGAAACCTCCTGCTGATTAAGAAGCAATGTTTCCATAAGTCTTCACCTAAACTAATCCTTTCTCAATCAAGTATTCTTCAAAAACCTTCAAGCTGGCCTCATAGTTTGTGCGCCCGTAGCCCATTCTGAAATATTGCCCGTCATATGCGTATATATCTGCGGGCAGCAGCAATGCTCCTTTTTCCTCTACCAGCCGGTCACAGAATTGATCTATTGGAATATCAATATTCATCTTGTGGAATGCAATAGGACCTGCTGCAGGTCTATTATACTTGAACAACCCTGAGTATTTCCCGAAAAACAAATCCGATTTTTCCAGGTTTCCTTCGATGATCTTACGGTTGCGTTCCAATATTTCATCACTGTGTCTCAGTGCAACTGTTGCTAACTGCTCAGCTGTACTACTGCTGCAGATACTTGTGTAATGCTTCATCTTAATCATTTTCTCCAGTATTTCTTTATCTTTTGTGGCTATCCAGCCTATTCTGAGACCGGCAAGACCATAGGCTTTAGACATGACGCCAAGGGATATGCCCTTTTCATGGACATCTGCATACCATGGTCTCTTTTCTCCGTCCAGTTCAATCCCTTTATATACCTCATCGCAGAAGACATAGATATTATATTTTCTGGCAATAGCTGCAATCTTTTTCATTTCCTCTTCTGTGAAGGTATAGCCGGTAGGATTATTGGGACTGTTTATGCAAAGCAGCTTGGTATTTGGCTTTATTAGTCTCTCAAGCTCATCAAAGTCTATAACCCAACCATTTTCCGCCTGCTTAAGCACCCACCTGGATACTTCACAGCCGATAGCATTTGCTACTTCATACAGGGATTGATAAATGGGGAACTGGCTTATTACATGGTCTCCCTTGTCCAAGCATACATTCAAGAAGTTGAATATTGGTTCTTGAGCACCTACATGGACAATAACCTCTTCAGCCTTAATGTTCCGGTAAAGCTTTGATATAACTTCTCTTAATTCCGGACTGCCCGGGACCTCGGTATATCCCAGCCAACCATTCATTAAAAATTCCTCAGCCCCCGGTTCATAAGCTAACAGTTCCCTTACCGACATTGATTCACAATCAGATTGAGTAAGCAGATAAGGAGCTGTAAATTCATGCTTGCCAAAAAATACTTCCAGCTTAAAATCATTTATTTTCATTTCATCCACCTGACCTTTCCCTTTTTTATTAATTATAATTCATAATTTCTGTTAAGTATCCGACCATTTGTTGATTTTTAAACCAACCAAGTTTAATATGGAATTAATATATATCACTATGGAAGGATTAATGTATGAGTATTGATGATAAGCTTTCTACAGTAGTAAGTTTTGACTGGAAGCCTGAACGAAAGGTCAAAATGCCTCTTGCAAAACAAATTGTAAATTTTATTACGGAAAGAATATCCCACGGTGATTGGTTAATTGGTCAAAAGCTTCCGTCACAGCGTGATCTGGCAAAAAAACTGGGTGTGAACCGGAGTACTGTTGTCGATGCTTTATCTGAATTAAGCTCATTAGGTATTATCGAAAGCAGCTTCGGTCAAGGTACAACTATAATAAACAACACCTGGTCTTTGCTTTTCTCCACTGCACCGCCGAATTGGAGGAGCTATATAGAATCCGGCATTCACAAGGCAAACTATCCGACCATTCAAGCCATAAACAAGCTGGAATATCAGGAAAATATCATCAGACTTAGTACCGGTGAAATGTCCCCTGATTTATTTCCCCATGAAACGATGAAAAAAGTGCTGGATAAAATCCCATCCAGAGCTTACTCACTGAACTATGTTGAACCCCTTGGCCTTGCTGAACTAAGAAAAGCTATCAGCAATTATCTCCAAAGCTTAAAATTGAATATTCCAGCGTCTCAAATACTCATAGTATCAGGTTCTTTACAAGCTTTGCAGCTGATTTCCATCAGTATGCTAAGTCCTGATTCCACAGTTTTCATAGAAGAGCCGTCATATCTGAAGTCACTTCATGTTTTTGAATCAACAGGAATGAAAATGAAGGGTGTCCCTATGGACAAAGATGGCTTAATACCCTGGATGATAAATAAAGCGGACATGAAAAACAGCACTTCGATCCTCTATACCATTCCCTCCTTTCATAATCCTACAGGATTGACCATGAGCTCCGGTCGGCGTTTGGAAGTGCTAAGGTGGTGCAAGTTGAATCAACTTCCGATAATCGAAGATGATGTTTATAGGGAATTGTGGTTTGATGAGCTGCCTCCCTTACCCCTTAAAGCCCATGATGATACCGGCAATGTTCTTTATTTGGGCAGCGTTTCAAAATCCCTCGCCCCAGGGCTGAGGATCGGATGGATCGCAGGTCCCGAGCCCGTAGTGGAGAGACTCGGAGATATAAAAATGCAGACTGATTACGGTGCCAGTTCTCTGTCACAATGGGCATTAACCGAGTGGATCGAAAGTGGCTTATATGAGGATCATTTAAAATCTTTCAGAGCTCAATTAACCAACCGGAGAAGCTTTGTGCTAAATCTGTTGGAGCAGTACTTTGCCCACCTGGCCTCCTGGGATGTCCCAAAGGGCGGCTACTATATATGGCTAAAACTGGCTCCGTCAGTATCAACCGAGGGATTATTCAAGCTGGCACTAAAAGAAAATATATTGATAAACCCGGGCAGTCTTTATAGCTTCACCCTAAATCCATGTTTAAGAATTTCCTACTCCTATGCATCACTGGATGATCTGGCCTGCGGAATAAAAAGGCTTTCGCAAATAATTGAAGCTTTGTAGATTATTTTTCATGATGGGATTGCCTTCCATATCCATTACAAGTAAAATAATATAGTAGCGCACCGTTTCTCATGATGAGGATTATTGAGTAAGATGCCATACCGGCACTCAATATCTGATAAATATAAAATTAAAGCGAGGTATAAAATGAAAGTATTACTTATTAACGGAAGTCCAAAGTCTAAAGGATGTACTTATACTGCCTTATGCGAAGTAGCGAAGGAACTGGAAAAAGAAAATATCGAAACAGAAATTTTCCATATCGGAAACAAGCCTATTCGCGGCTGCATGGCTTGCGGCGGTTGTTCCAAAGATGACTCCGGCAAATGCGTATATGACGATGATGCAGTAAATATTGCCTTGGTAAAAGCTAAAGAAGCTGACGGTTTTATCTTTGGTTCCCCGGTACATTATGCAGCTGCATCCGGTCAGATGACATCATTTTTAGATAGATTCTTCTATTCCGGAGATTGTTTTCAATATAAGCCCGGTGCTGCAATTGTAAGCTGCCGCCGCGGTGGTTCAACCGCAGCCCTTGAACAGTTAAATAAATATTTTACTATTTCAAATATGCCTGTTGTATCTTCCCAATACTGGAATATGGTTCATGGAAATACTCCTGAAGAAGTAAAACAAGATTTGGAAGGAATGCAAACAATGAGAGTACTGGGTAAAAACATGGCCTGGCTTTTGAAAAGCATACAGACCGGTAAAGAAGCAGGGGTTAAGCTTCCGGAAAAGGAGCTACGGGCAAGGACCAATTTTATACGTTAATTATTAAAAGCCGGGATGCAGCGCATCCCGGCTTTTATTCTCTCATTCCAGTACAAACTCCCTTGCTCCATACAGAGCCTCCATATAGGTGCTCCCTGAAGATCTCAATATGCTAAGGGGAGTTACTGCCACATCATTCAAGATATTTGAGAGTACTTGCAGCAATAACTGCTGATGCTTTATATAATATATCCTCATCAATATTGAATTGTGCACTGTGCAAAGGTTTATCCGCCCCTTTTTCAGGATTCAGAGTGCCGATTATGAAAAAGGTTCCCGGGATATTCTCCTGGAAATATGCTATATCCTCTCCACCCATTGTAGGCTTTTGTATTATAACTACATTTTGGGCACCCAACACTTCTTTCCCGGTTTCCTCCATAAGTCGTGTCAATGTATCTTCATTAAAAAGCGGCGGGTAATTCTGTCTGTATTCGAATTCGTAACCCGCACCATTGGCTTCGGTAATACCCTTTATCATTGTCTCTATCATCTGAGGCATTCTTTTCCTCAGTTCCTTGTCCAGGGTCCTTACAGTTCCCTCCATAACAAGCACATCAGGTATTATATTGAGTGAAGTTCCGGCATTTAGTCTTCCGACAGTTATCAATGCAGGTTCAAGGGGATCAATTCTCCTGCTGATTATTGTTTGTAAGCCCATGTAAACCTGGCAGCCTACTGATATCGGATCTATACATTTATCGGGCACTGCAGCATGTCCACCTCTTCCCTTGATAACAATCTTAAAAAAATCCGGGGCTGCACATAGGGCACCATATCTTATTCCTATCTTCCCGGCTTGTATGGTAGGCCATATATGCATTCCCATTACGGCATCCACCCTGGGGTTCTCCAGAACGCCCTCCTTAACCATGAGATGTGCTCCGCCATTTATCTCTTCAGCAGGTTGGAAAACGAACTTTACATTTCCCTTCAGCTGTTCCCTGTATTGAGAAAGAAGCATAGCAGCCCCCAGAAGGCAGGTAGTATGGGCATCATGTCCGCAGGCATGCATAAAGCCTTCATTCCTTGATTTATAAGGAACATCATTAAGCTCATCAAGCTTCAGACAATCCATATCAGCTCTTATGAGCATTGTCCGTCCGGGATATTTGCCTTTCAATGTTCCTACTACTCCGGTAACTGCTATATTGGTACTGACATCAATCCCCAGCTTCCGGAGCTCATCTGCTACCAGAGCTGAGGTTTTTATCTCATTAAAGCCGATTTCCGGATAAGCATGTATCTGCCTTCTTATAGAAACCAAAGTCTCCTGAAGCTGTTTGGCCTGTTCTAAAATACTGTATTCATACATCTCTTTTTCTCCTCTGAAATATATTCTATTTTCGAGCAGTTAAAAACCTTTCTACTTCATCCTTGAAAGGGAGGGATTCCTGTGCCCCCGATTTGGTTACAGCAATGGCACCCGCTGCATTGGAAAAGCTTAAGGCCTCTTCAATAGTCTTCCCTTCGCAAAGAGCAACAGCCAGGGCTGCATTAAAGCAGTCTCCTGCAGCTGTACTGTCAATGGCCTTGACTTTAAATGCTCCTACCTTGACCGCCCTTGTTTTGTCCATATAAAGACAGCCCTCTTCACCTAAGGTTACCACTATACTTTTTGCCCCCCTGTCAAGCAACAGTCTTGATCCTTCCATTATATCCTTTGTACCGGTTAAGAGAGCCAATTCAGTCTCGTTCGGTGTCATTATGTCAATCATACCGTAAAGCTCCCGGGGTATTTCTGCCGCCGGAGCAGGATTCAATATGATTTTTTTGTTCATTTTTTTAGCCGTCAAAACCGCTGCAGCCACCGTTTCCATAGGTATCTCCAGCTGCAGGACAACATAATCGGCAGCTTCTACTATGTCGATGTTTTCATCGAACCAGCTCCTATCCACCGCTGTATTCGCTCCCGGATAAACGACTATTGTATTGCTTCCTGTGTCATCTACCGTTATCATGGCATTTCCTGTTGGCACATCAACTTCCTTGATTCCTTTTACTAAAATACCCTCCTCTTCAAGCTTGCTGCACAACTCCTTACCGTTGGAGTCCTTACCTACAGCTCCTATCATATATACATATGCACCAAGACGTCTTGCGGCAACAGCTTGATTTGCACCTTTGCCCCCTGCTGCTGTATAAAATGAGCTGGCAAGAATGGTTTCACCTTTTGCCGGGAGTTTCCCGACCTTTAATGAATAGTCCATATTCAAGCTACCTATGACTGCAATTTTCAAGCATATCACTCCTCTTTACTACTGATTCCCTTTTTACAAGACTTGGCTGTAATATAATCTGCCTATCCTTTATCTCTTCACCCTGAACCAGCTTTATTAAAAGCTCTGCAGCCAAACAGCCCATTTCATATTTCGGTTGTGCAATTGTTGTCAGCTTCGGTGTTAAAACCCCGGCTAAATATATATCATCATATCCTGTAATTGAAATATCTTCCGGCACCCTTATGCCTCTCTCCTTCATCGCTTCCAAAGCACCGACTGCCATGAGGTCATTAGCGCAAGCGACTGCAGTAAATCCTTCCCCCTTGTCCAGCAATTCCGTCATGCACTGGTATCCGCTGCTTATCTTATAATCGCCATCCTTCATTATTGTGTGGTCTATGGGTATACCTGCATGGTCAAGAGCCTTCATGTAACCCTCGAGCCTCTGCTCTGAAGGTGAATTGTTATCAGGGCCGGATATATATGCTATCCTGCGGTGATCATTACTGATCAGATATTCTACTATTTGCTGCATTCCGGATACTCCATCAGTAAAGACCTCAGGAATATCGGTAACATTGACACTTCTATCCATCATAACAAAGGGGATTTTACTTTGAAGGAGCATTTCTATACTTTTATCCTTATTCCTGATAACACTTGTATATATAACCCCATCGACATAATTTTCCTTAAGAACACTTATGTAAGTCTCTTCCTTTTCTGTTTTATTATCAGTATTGCATAATATTATATTATAGCCATACTTGTTTGCCGTATCTTCAACACCCCGTGCAAGACTTGGGAAGAATGGGTTTGATATGTCCGGAAGAACCAAGCCGAGTATGTTAGTCTTTTTTGTTACCAACCCACGGGCTATCCTGTTGGGGTAATAGCCCAGGTCTTTCATTATATTAAGTATTCTCTCCCGGGTTTCCGGACCCACACCTTCACTCTTATTGTTTATGACCCTTGATACTGTAGCCAACGACACATTGGCCTTTCTGGCTATGTCCTTTATTGTTACACCCATTAATTCACACACCTTTAAATACTTTTCTGACAGTATCCACAGTCCAGTCTGAAAGCTCGCTGATTTTCATTTTCTTCATGTTTCTCACATAAGTATCCAGATCATCGCCTATTGGTTCAGTCCATTTCCTTGTTATGCCTTGAGGCCCCAGTATAATTCCTAATGCAGTACCTATCTGGGCAGCATTGCAATCTACATCCTGACCTTCCATGGCAACAATATGCATCGTCTCTTCAAAGTCACCGTTGCCGAACCACAGCGCAACAACTTCAGCAGCAGCATTAGGATAGGCGTGTATCCAATTATATTTCTCATACTTTTTCGAGCAATCACTCCAGGCATCCTCCCATCCACTGCAGGATTGACACTTGTCAAAAGCATACCTTACTACAGAATAGTACTCACTGTCCGATGGCAGCATATCAATTGTTTTTGTGAGTACTGATCTGATATCTGCATCTACAAAGGATAGTGAAACCAAAACTGCATTAAAAATTTCTCCGATTACTCCATTGTTGCTGTGGGATATGATCCCGTCCTTCCATGCAAGTCTTGCTGCCTCAAAAGGGTCCCCTGGCGCAACCATTCCGCACACTGCTCCTCTCATCTGGGCGCCGATCCACTCCCGGAAGGGATTGTTGAAAAAGCCGCTCATGGGAGGATATATGCCGTATTTTATGTTGCGCAATGCAACCTCCTCTGCAGACCATCCGAAGGGTATATAACCCACCCACTCTTCGGCAATATCATCAGAGGTTACCTTATATCCCGACCTTTCAAAAGCCTTAAGGAAAGCAAGCTCGTATGTAATGTCGTCATTGAAGGTATTTGGTTTCCTTACATAATCTCTGATTTCTGAAAAAGCTTCGCGCAAATTGGTGGTGGTATAGCCTTCCAAAGCAGTTCCAAATGCACCTGCACATACCTGCGCTGTCCAGCCCCAAAAAATCCGCTGCCTGTATTCCTCTGATAAAATGTCATATTCCTCTTTCGGTGGAAAAACGGCCTTTGCCTGGTATTCCTCCCAGGAGGTGTACTCCCTGAAACTCCAATAACTTGAGTTCTGATCCTTTTCCGCATTATTCAGTTCATAAAATATACGTGAGGTTATACGGTTCAGCTTTACCATATCTCCACTTTTGTAAGCTTCTAATCCTTGTGGAATCAGCTTTTCAGCCTTCGTTACATTCATTCCACGGTTACCAACGTCCTGAATTGCGCCTATGATCAACCTTTCCCTTGCGCCTGAACCGGGTACCTCACTATACCACAAGAGTCTGGTTTTATTGTCTTCCTGGGTTTCCAACACCTCTATGGCATCCCAGGTCTGCTCCTCCTCCGATAGAACCTTCGGTTTGGAGCCCTCAATAAGCTCTTTTTCCATTTCCCATGCTTTCATTTCATCACCCTAAAAATTCAGATTTGTTTTTCCTTTACCCCGGTCTTTAATATTTCTTGATAAATCAGACAGTTTGTTTAACGCCTCAGCGTTTCCAATCTGAACCTTACCATTTTTTTTCAGCAGTTTTCCATCAATAATTGTATTTATGATGTTTTTCGAAGAGGCACTGTATATTATTGCCGCCAAAGGATTATATACCTCTGCCGTACCGCAGCTTGTCAAATCCCATACGATCAAATCAGCCGAATAGCCTTCGCTCATCCTGCCGGATCTGAACTGCAGTGCTTTGTGGCCTCTCATCAACATCTTCCAGAGATAAATCAAATCGAAGCCTGTGGAATCATTATTGATAAATTTCCCTACGAGTCCAAAGAATCTGGTCTGCTCCAAGGGATCAAGAGTATTGGAGCTTGCAGCCCCGTCAGTTCCGGTGCACAACGGAAGCTTGCCGCTTTCTTCCCACAAATGACCGGATCCCATACTTAGCTTCATATAGGTTTTCGGACATGCTGCAATATATGTTTCCGGACTCAGGTATTTCCTGTCATCCTCCTGTATCCATAAACCATGAGCAACAATACAAGGAAGGTCAAAGCCTCCTGCATTGTTCAGCCTTTCAAAGGGTGTACAGCCGTACTTCTCCAAACTCTCCTGAACCTGCCCCCATGTTTCGGCTACATGGATATGTATCCCCACACCCAGGTCCTTTGCCCTGTCTATAGCCGCCTTCAATGTATCGCCGGGACTGGTATGAGGGCAGTGGGGTCCCATCCTGAGTTTCAGCCTTGTGCTTATACCGTTTTTTTGAATTATAAGCTTTGATACATCCTCCAAGGCAGTTTTGAAGCCTTCATCCATACCGAAAACCGTAGGGGCAACATCCGCCTTAATACCTGTTTCCAATACCGCATCGCAAATCCTGTCAGCATAGAAGTAATGGTCTGCAAAGGCTGTGACCCCATTATCAAGCATCTCTCCTATAGCCGACAGTGCACCGCAATATACGTTATCTCCCGTCAGTTTGCTTTCATAAGGCCAAATCTCTCTGTTGAACCAGTCGGCAATGCTTACGTCCTCCGCTATCCCCTTGAATATATTCATAGGAGAATGGGTATGCAGGTTCACAAACCCCGGAGAAATATACAAGCCCGTACAATCAATAATTTCCTTAGCGGTACAAGACTCATTTCCTTCTGTTATTTTTGATATGACACCCGCCTTTATGCATATGCTCCTGTTCCTCAATATATCGCCGTTTTCATCGATTATAGCAGCATTCCTGAGAAGCAGATCATGCTCCATAACTCATCATCGCCTTTTTAAGAATTGCTATAAATTTTTCGCGGTCAATGTCTACACCGACATAAGCATTGGGTTTCTTTCCTGTCACATTGTATATATCCACCACAGTTTTTCCGCTTGTAAACTCACCCTTGGTCTCTACATCAACATGGTACTCCTTGCAGGTCATGACTTCTGAGTTGATTGCATAAGCCATGGCAAGAGGGTCATGCATAACAGCACCCTCAAAACCATGCTGCCTGCAGAACCTTAAGGAATTCTCCAATACCTTTGCGGCTATATCAGACACCTTGTTTTTATATGCTGCTATTTCCTTTATTTCTTCCGGAAGAACCTGTGACTTATGTGTCACATCGAGTCCTACCATAGTAACGGTTATGCCGGATTCAAATACTATTCTTGCGGCATCAGGGTCTGCATATATGTTGAACTCCGCGGCCGGAGTGTCATTTCCGCAGCCGCATGAACCACCCATGAGAATAATGTTGGCAACATGATCCTTTAGGTCAGGGTGCTTCAATATAGACAAGGCTATATTCGTCAGCGGGCCCAGTGCAACTATTACCAGCTCCTTCGAGTGCTTAACCGCTTCGTTGTATATTGTGTCGTAAGCATCGAACGTACTGAAGTCTCTATTGGGCTCCGGAAGTACAATATCACCAAGCCCTGACTCCCCATGTACATGTTCTGCAGTTTTTTGTTCTACAAATAGAGGCCTTGAAGCACCTCTTGCCACCGGTATACCGCAACCAACAAAATCAACCAGCTTAAGTGCATTTACAGCAGTCTTGTCCAGCGTCTGATTCCCGGCAGCCGGTGTAATGGCTTTTATTTCAAAATTTTCATTAGCAAAAGCCATAAATAATGCAATAGCATCATCCAAACCGGGGTCGCAATCTATGATAATAGGCTTCTTCATATTCGTACTTCGCCATCCTTCTTTAATTATAGTGCTTCATCGACTTCTTAAGCAGTTCAATAAAACCTTCTCTGTCTATATCCAAAGCAACATCAACATTCTTATCCTTCTTCAGTACATCCCACATATCTGCAACTGTAGCTCCTGTTGAAAACTCGCCTTTTGTTTCTATATCTACGTGGCACAGCTTTGTAGTAAACAATTCCGGAGCTATAACATAAGCCACTGCACATGGATCATGCATCGGGCTCCCCTTGAAGCCGAATTTCTGATGGAACAAAGCAAAATAGTCAAGAAGCTCTGCTACCATTTTAGCTACCTTGTTGTCAATGCTCCTCAGCTGTTCAATCTCTTCCCCGTATATCTGGGCTTTATGAGTCACATCAAGCCCGCACATTGTGATTGGTATTCCGGAGTTAAAAACAATGCTGGCCGCTTCAGGGTCAACCAGAATGTTGAACTCCGCCGCCGGTGTCCAATTGCCTCCTACACAAGAGCCGCCCATAAGTGAAATCCTCTCGATATTTTCTTTGACCTCAGGATGCATAAGCAGCAAGGCTGCAATATTGGTCAGCGGTCCTGTCGGAATTATTGTTACCTTGGTCCCGCTCTTTCTTATGACATCCAGCATCGCATCCAATGCGCTTCTATCGCTCTCTTTATATTTTGCCGGAGGAAGCACTGGCCCCTCCAGACCGCTTTCTCCATGCACTTCCGGAGCTGTTATGATATCTCTCATAAGGGGCTTTGACGCACCTCCCGCAACCTCAACCTCCACTCCGGCAAAGCTCAGTACTCTGAGAGCATTATTTGTCGTTTTATCCAGTGTCTGATTGCCACCTACAGTAGTAACCAGCCTTATATCAAGGTTGTCACATGCAAAGGCCATCAAAAGTGCTATGGCATCGTCATGCCCGGGATCACAATCTATTATTACAGGTTTCTTCATGCTTTCTGTTCCCTCCTGGCTTTGTTAATCTTTGATGTATTCCGTGTTGCGTATATTATAAGTCCAAGTATTGTAGCTACATATGGTATCATTTGTACGAATTCTGCCGGAACCCTTAATGACTGTAATGAATTTGACAGTGCATCTGCAAAACCGAATAGCAGGGATGTCAGGAAGGTGCCAAGAGGAGTTGCCATTCCCATTGCCTCAGCAGCCATTGCTATGAAGCCTCGCCCTGCAGTCATATTTGTTGAAAACCAGGAGACATAGCCCATAGACATATATGCGCCTCCAAGACCTGCAAGGGTTCCGCTCAATGCCAGGGCAATATACCTGACCTTGATTACGCTTATTCCGACCGAATCAGCTGCATGATCATTTTCGCCTACCGCCCTTATTCTGAGTCCGAGAGGTGTCTTGTACAGCAATATGTATACGGCTATAACAGCCAAAATAGAGACATAGGTCAAAATATTATGTCCTGAAAATATCGGACCAATAACGGGTATATTGTTGAATATAGGTATTTGCACAGTTGGCAGCACCTTGCTGTTCAAGGATGATGACATGCCCTTATCGTTGGCAGCCAGAAAAAGTACAAATATAGTACCGCCGCTTGCCATCAGATTCATAGCTATACCTGCCAGTATAATATTAGTCTTCAGGTTAAGCGAAAAATATGCCAGTATGAGTCCCATAAGAGTACCGGCTGTAATTGCAGCAATGAGCCCAAGCAATGCACTTCCGGTATAAGCACTGATGATTACACCTACTAAAGCTGCTGTTAGCATCATGCCTTCAAGTGCAATATTTATGACTCCTGCTTTATCGGAAATCAAAGCCCCCAGCGCAGCAAACAGTATAGGAGTGGTTACCCTCAGAACTGCATAACCGAAGGTAGTGGTAAAAATTACAGCAATAAGATTATCCATTTACACTTTCCCCCTCTATACTTATGCTCTGTTTGGCACCCTTTACAATCATTCTATGCCTCCATACCGAAAGGAATCTTTCAGCAGCAATGAGCATTATCATAATCCCTTGTATTACAGTAACAACTTCACTTTGAACATCCGTCATCCTGGACATGATATCCGCACCTATTCTCAGGTAAGCAAGGAAAAATGCGGCAATGGGCACATACAGCGGGTTATTTCTGGCAAGTATGGCAACTATGACACCATCCCAACCATAGCCCGGCAGTGATTGCCACTGAAATCTGGTATACATTCCCAGAAGCTCAGTCGCTCCGCCAATACCTGCTATAAAGCCTCCAATTATCTGCGAATAAAGAATGACTGCCAGGGTATTTATCCCTGAGTATTCAGCGAATTTTATGTTCTGGCCTGTAATCCTCAAAGCATAGCCCCACTTTGTCCTATATAGGAAAAGGTACGTTATTGCCACCATCAAAAGCGCCAATATCAAACCGAAGTGTATTCTTGTCTTTGGTATAAGCTTAGGCAGAAGCGAGGCTTGTTCCAGTTTATATGATACCATTGCTCCTGCATTTACATCTCTGAGATAAAAGTTGATGATAAAAAGACCAAGAAATAACATTATATAGTTCAGCATCAAGGATGAAACCAATTCACTGGCATTCCACCTTGACTTTAATATTGCGGGAATAGTACCTACCAGACTACCTGCGATACCTCCAAAGAGTATTGCAGCAGCCGGATGTATTATGATGGGGAGTTTTATATTTATTGCCACAATCGTAGCTGCAACCGCACCAATGAAAAACGAACCTGTTGTTCCGAGGTTGAACTGCTTGGCCTGAAACATAACACAAACCGCCAGGCTGGTAAACATCAAGGGTATTGTCATTTCAACCACATTGCCGAAATGTCTGGGAGTAGATAAAGGACCTGTTAAAAAACTGCTAAGCGCCTTCCATGGCTCCTTACTTACAGACAAAACCAGAATGAAAGCAAGCAGCAGCGCAACCAGTATGGCTACCAACGTTCTTATGATTTCAAAGAAAGCCTCCTTACGCATGTGCAACCCTCCCTACTTCTTCCTTGGTCTGAGTCTTCAACCCGAGCATATATGTTCCGAGCTCCACCTCGTTTACTTGGGACGCTTCCTCAAAATATGCCACGATTTCGCCTCCGTACATGACTACGAGACTATCGGAGAGCTCCAGTACTTCATTTAAATCTGCCGATATGAGAAGTATTGCAGTGCCGCTGTCTCTCATCTCAATTATCTTGTTTCTTATAAACTCAGTTGCACCTACGTCAATTCCCCTGGTAGGCTGGTCCGCAACCAAAAGCCTGGGATCAGCAGTGAATTCCCTCGCAACAACTACCTTCTGAATATTACCGCCGGAAAGCATCTTTACGCTCTGCCTGGGAGAGTTGCATTTGACCTTGAACTGCTTGACCAGACTCTGTGACAGTTCACTGATCCTGGATTTATTTAAAAAGATCGATTTATTCAGTTCCTTCTTGTCATACCTGTCCGATATAAGATTTTCCTCAATACTTCCATCGCTTGACACTCCATAGGTCATTCTATCCTCAGGTATATGCGAAGTCTTCAAATCTCTAATTTGCTTGATTGTTAAATTGTTAATCAGCTGACCGTTTATCTCTACAACTCCCGAACTGCATCTTCTAAGTCCTGTTGTGATTTCCACCAGCTCCCGCTGACCATTTCCTTCCACTCCTGCAATGCCAAGAATTTCTCCACTCCGTACATACAAGCTGACATCCTTGAGAACTTTCTTGCCCACCTCATTTGTGTAGTTCAAAGCCTTTATGTTTAGTACTGCATCCTTGGGTTCAGCTTTTGACTTATTCACCTTTAAAATTACATCACGACCTACCATCAGCCTGGAAATCTCCTCCCGGCTGACATCAGCAGTATTAAAAACTCCTACATTCCTGCCGTTACGCATAATTGTTATTCTATCGCTTATTTGTTTGATTTCATTCAATTTATGCGAAATGAATATTATGGTATGCCCTTTGCTTTTCAGGCTCAAAAGCTCCTGAAATAGTTCCTCGGTCTCCTGCGGTGTCAGTACAGCTGTAGGTTCATCAAGGATCAATATTTCAGCGCCTCTGAGGAGGGCTTTGAGAATTTCTACTTTCTGTTTGGTGCCTACCGCAAGATCCTGTATTTTCGCCTTTGGATCGACATTAAGGTTATACTGTTTTGATAGATTTTCTGTTATCTCTACAGCCTTGTGTATATTTAGAAGACCGCTTTTCCTTGGTTCGATGCCAAGCACCATATTTTCGGCAACTGTCAGAGACGGTACTAGCATAAAGTGTTGATGCACCATACCAATACCATATTTTATTGCTATATGTGGTGATGTAATACTGATTTTTTCTTCCTTGAGAATAATAGAACCCTCTTCGGGCTGTTCCAGTCCGAATAAAATTTTCATCAGGGTTGACTTTCCGGCACCATTTTCACCCATGAGAGCATGTATCTCACCCTGCTTTATGGAGAAATCAACCTCTTTATTGGCGACAATGCCGTTAGGGTAAACCTTTGTTATCCCTTTCATACTCAAAATATCTGCCGACATCAAAATTCCCCCAATTTATAAATTTTGGTATATTGGCCGGCTTATCACCGGCCAATATACCAAATCTGCTATTTATGGCTTTACAGAATTTCTGATTTCATTAAGCTTGTCGTTGTCCATTCCCAATGCTGTATCAACTGCGATTTCTCCATTCATTATCTTCTGTGTCAAGCCTTCGATCTCAGTTCTGAATTCTTGAGGAACTATCTTCTCATAATATTCGTTAAGTGCAAGACCGATACATTCCTCCTTAAGGCCGAGCTGTTCCGACTTACCGTAGGGAAGTGTTCCTTCCTTATGCAGTTTTATTGCTCTTACGAGCGACATGTCAACTCTCTTGAGTACTGATGTGCATATAAGGTCCGCTTTCTCAGGATCCTTATCCTTGAAGAGCAGTGCCTGGTCTGAGTCAACACCTATTGCATATTTCTTCTTTTCCTTAGCAGCATCAAGCTGTCCAAGACCTGCCTGTCCTGCAACATTGAAGCCAATATCGGCTCCTGCATTGTACTGTGCAAGTGCCATTTCCTTGCCCTTTGCCGAGTCTGAGAAATTGCCGACATATGATACTGCAACCTTAATATCCTTATCAATGAGTTTTGCACCCTGGATATAGCCAACCAGGAAGTCGTTGATTACCGGGATATCCATCCCTCCGAGGAACCCTATGGTCTTTTTGTTGTCTGCCAACGGAAGGGTTGAATTAGTTACTCTGGCTGCCAATGCGCCTGCCAGATATGAGCCTTCATTCTGCTTGTATTCGATTGAATATACATTGCTGAAATCTCCGGCTGAATAGTCAACTGCTGTATCAAATATTATGTATTTTTTATCAGGATACTCTACTGCAACCTTTTGAAGGTTTTCTGTCATCTGCCAGGTTCCTAAGATTATGACATCCCAATCCTGCTCGGAAACATCCAGTAAAGTTGGCTCCCACTTTGTTTCGTCATAGGACATTTCAATTGTCTTGGTTTCAGCACCAAACTGCTCCTTAATCATCTTCATGCCATTATCGGCCGAGTCGAAGAAGGATTTGTCGCCAAGTGTACCATTAATGAGCAATACAACCTTAAGAGGCTTTTCTGCTGGTGCAGCAGCCTGCTCTGTAGACTGTGCAGGTGTCGGTTCAGCCGCAGCTGCCGGTGCTTCACTTGCACAACCTGTAAGTCCGAGTGTAAGAACCAATACTAGTACTGTTGCGATAGAAACTAGTCTTCTCATTCCTTTACCCCCTTAAATTTTAAGTAAACGTTTTACTAAAACGCTTACTCTAATTTTAAACTAGAATTTCATTACATTCAAGGGGTTTTTTTTGAATATATGCACAATTTTCTATATTCACAATGAAAAAACCGCTGTCCGGATATTGTTTCGGTGCCCGGGCAACGGTTTTTTCACTTCATTTCTTCTATTCTGTCAGTTCCAATGCAATTTCCACCATATCCGTAAAGGTTTTCTGCCTTTCCTCGGAGGTTGTATCCTCATGGGTAAGTATGTGATCGCTGACGGTAAGTATGGATAATGCATTGACCCTATACTTTGCAGCTATTGTATACAAAGCAGCAGTTTCCATCTCAACAGCTACTATTCCGTATTTATCCCAAACCTTCCAGTGTTCAGGATCATCATGGTAAAAAATATCTGATGTCAGCACACCGCCTACTATTGCTTTAATACCTTTTTCCAAAGCAATATCATATGCGCTTTTCAAAAGCCCAAAGCTGGCTGTCGGCGCATAATCCGCTCCATTGAACCTTATCCGGTTCATGCTCGAGTCGGTGGATGCACTCATTGCCAGCACCACATCCCTGACCTTTATACTTTCAGAATATGTACCGCATGTGCCTATCCTTATCAGATTTTTTGCATTGTAGCTGGTAATAAGCTCATTAACATATATGGATATGGAAGGTATGCCCATACCCGTTCCCTGAACCGATACTTTCTTTCCTTTATATGTACCTGTAAAACCGTACATACCCCGAACTTCATTATAGCACACCACGTTATCCAGCAAGTTCTCTGCTATGTATTTGGCCCTAAGCGGATCTCCCGGCAGTAATACCGTGTTTGCCACTGCATTTTCCTTTGCTCCTATGTGAATGCTCATAGTTATACCTCCTATTTTGTAGTTACACACATTATCTACATATTATTCTAGTTTTTAGGAATTAGTCAAGCTGATTTTGTTAGGTGCAGGCACCGAACAAAAAAACATTATACCCTTGGGGCCTATGCCACGATATAAGCGATTAAAGAGGCTGCTTCAAAAAGACAGCCTCTTTAATAGTTTTCAGGCACTTATTCTTTAAGTCCCCCACTTATTACGAGAGCAAAATCCTGCTTCAAGTCCATATCCTTGATTTTTTCGGCGGAAATACCTTCAGCTATACCTATTCCTTCTACAATCACAGTGTATTTGCCGGCCCTCGGCTTGTTTATAACTACCTGGTGCACATTATTATTGCTGCCGGCCTGTGCACTTAACAGCTGATCTCCCTCCGGAAGCTTCACGGATAGGAGCAGACGGTTGACAAGTCCTACTGCCGGCAGTTTGCACGGAAAGTCGGTCCATACCAGCGTTGCTTTGAAAGGAACAGAAGAGTCCTCTACGGAGAAATCATATTCCACTTGTTCAAAGCTTCCTACCGCATCCTCCGGATTGTCCCTGAATTCAACCTTCACCGGAGGCGTGGGAGTTAAGGCGCTTTTCATATCTATCCTGCCCCAGCCCTGATTCACACTGTCCGGAACCGGGTTTGTGTCAGGATGTGCCGCATCGTACTGCCCTTTCATGGAGACTGCGCCATGTATCAGCACGGCTTTTAACAAAGCGCTTGATGGGCCAGCCTGACCGCGAACATTCATCAGGTATTGGCGTATAAGTGCTACAGACCCGGCAGCAATAGGCGTTGCCATACTCGTACCACCCATATACATATAATACTTTCTGAGCTCCTCATCAGCCGGCAGTCCCCATCCGTCGTCCGTTGCCCTGCATGACCGTACAGAGAGAATATTGGTTCCCGGAGCTACTACATCAGGTTTTATCCTTCCGTCCAGAGTAGGCCCCCTGCTGCTGAAAGCTGCCATTCCCTCGGGATTGTCTGAGACAGGGTCGCTTTTTATCGGTTCAGCACCGAAATCATCAGGCCAATATTCACCATAGTTTTCTGTAAATGAAAGCTGTATAATCTCCTCTGCCACAGTGTATGTCATATACGCCAAATGCGCATTCTCGGGGATATAGCTTTCCAGATAATTTATCTGATAGCTGTATGCATCTGCAATTAGGGCTTTGGGATAAGATGCAAGCAGACTGAATATATTATTTTTTATATCTTTTGTTTTTTCTTTCTCAGATTCATCTACATACATTACAATTCTTTTTAGTTCCTCAGCTATTTTGACCACCTCCTCTTCTTAAAGCCGTTTAGTTATCAGGGCGATATAGTCTGGGCTTTACTATCAGCCCCAGGGCGTAAAATCCTAGAACTGCCATTAAGATATAATATCTTGATGGCAGCCTAGAATAAAAGCGGGCTTTAGTTTCCGGAGATATTAATCTACACTTGTTACGTCAGGGAACAAGGAAACCATATCAATGCAAGGACTGAATCCAGGTATTACTGAGCAGAAAGAAGTGTCTATACTGATGCTGTTGACATCATTCTTGAATTCAACCATTACGTTCTGCTGGCCTTCATAGTCCACTTCTTCCGAGCCTGAAAGTATGGCTGCATTGAAGAAGTCTCCCTTCTTGAAGCCGGGCGAACGGGCGATGTAGAACTTGGGAAGAATAGCAAAGTTTAAGTTTTCATTGTACTTAAGGTTTGCAGCGAATACCGGTGAGCCGTTTTTGCTTATAAGTACGGTACGGATTTTATGTGGGACATCTTCAGCATCATATTGATTTCTCAGTATCTTATATGCCATACTAAAAAGAGGTTTTTCCAGACTAAGGAACTCACTGCACAGGTAGTTTATTTTTGACTCATTACTCATAAACATCTCCAATTAATATATTCACAAAGACGATTAAACAGCTTTGAAAAAAGTTCCCTAATTTTTACATAAATTTTATATTTTTACATATTGGAGCATGTGCTTTTTATAGAATGGCTATTTTTTGTTAAACTGTGTTTGTCCCAAAATTAACTATCTGTGTAGAATATAGCTTTCAGCCTGCAATTATGCCAAAAAATAAAAAAACACTATCTTTTTCAGATAGCGTTTTTGATGGCACAGCCTATATGGGTACACCTTGATTACTCATCAGGTTATTTTATAAAGTTCTTTGACCGGGTTGAGGTTGCAGGAGGAGCATAATCCAACTTTCTGCCCTCAATTCCAAGTACATCCTCGGGACGAATCCATGGCCTGTTCTGAATAGCACTTGTCTCCTCATGTGTCAGCATTCCATTATATACTGTAAGACTGCGCCTTACAAAACCATCTTTTACGCAGGCTTCCACTATACCATCATTCAGGATGCTTCTAAAATAGGGCAGCATTTCTGCAGCATATGCAATAGAAGTAGATTGGGCAATTGCACCGGGAATATTACTGACACAATAATGAACAATACCATTCACAACATAACGAGGATTATCATGATGTGTCTCATGACTGCTCTCTATTGCCCCAGGATCATCGTTACTGATATCCACTAATACAGATCCGGGTTCCATCAGTTTCAGCATTTCTTTATCGATCAGAAAATCTTTGCGCTGTTTCGGCCACTTCACACAATTGATAACCATATCTGTTTCCGGCAACAGCTGTGCAATTACTTCTTTGGTACAGAACATTGTGTTTACACGTTCGTGATAAATATTGCCTACCTCGCGCAGAGCAGCGAGATTAATATCCAGCACGGTAACCCAGGCACCGAGACATTGCAAAACTTGCAGCGCAGACTTTCCTACTACGCCTGCGCCAAGAATGACTGCCTTGATTCCTGGAGCCCCTGCCAAACCGCTTACGAATTTGCCCTTGCCTCCATTGATGGAAAGCAAAGATTCCAAGCCGAACAATGCACCTTGTTTGCCTGCCGCTTCACAGTTGGGGGATCCATACCTGTGGCAGTCCTCTGCGGTAAAAGCGGTGACTTTTTTATCAAGCAGGGCTTGTACCTCCTCCGGATGTCCGGCTGGATGTATGCAGGTCATAATAATCTGATTTTCTCTAAGCAGTTCGTACTCGCACTTTTCGATTTCCTTTACCTTTACAAGCATGTCACAACGCTCATACATTTCTTCCATAGTGTCTACAATTTCTGCGCCGGCCTTGCTGTATTGCCCGTCAAAGAATCCACTGCCAACACCACAATCTTTTTGTGCAAGCACTGTATGGCCGTCTGCAACAATGGAAGCAACTTCAACAGGAGTTACTACAACACGATTTTCGCCTTCTTTAATATCCTTTAAAATTCCAAATATCATATTTATTCTCCTCTATGTAATAGAATCTTTTTTATTAGCGCTGATGCTTTGCGATAGCTTCTGCAGGATCTATATATGCAAGATTATACTTATCAGCTGTTTCTTTAAGGGTCAAATCACCATAATAGAAGGTTAAGCCTCTCCGTAGATGCGCATCTTTCATTAATGCCGCTTCAACACCGTTATTTGCTATAGAAAGCGTATAAGGAAGTGTTGCAGCCGAAAGCATAACCGAAGCAGTACGGGAGAAACCGGAAGGAATATTATCGACGCAATAATGCATGATGCCTTCTTCATAGTAAATGGGATCAACGTGGGTTGTGGAACGACAGGTTTCAATTGCGCCTTCATCATCACATGCGACATCGATGATTATAGCGCCGTGCTTCATCATATGCAGGTCTTCCCTGTTTATGAGGTGGTCCTTACGAGTTTTATTCCAAAGTATGCAGTTTATAATAATATCTGATTCCTTTAAACAGATTTCCAGATTTTCACGATTTGAATACAATAATTCCACATTTACAGGCAGCTTCGCTTTAGCTTTCTCCATGGCCTTATAGCTTACATCAAGCATTGTCACCTTGTTTCCAAAGGAAGCAGCAAGTTCAGCCGCACCTACACCAGACCAGCCACAACCGATTATAGAAACCCGCGGAGTAGATACGCCGATAATCTGACTTAGAAGAAGCCCAGGCCCACCATGTACTGACTGTGCAAAGTACAGCGCTGCAAGAAAGCCGCCTTTTCCGGCCAGGATGCTCATTGGACTTAGCAGCGGAAATTCAGAATTGTCATCATCCACATCCTCATAGGCAATGCCGATAACACCTCTGTCAAGCAGTTCCTGTGTCATTTCAAAGTGTGCATTTGAATGCAAATATGTGAATATAACCTGACCTTTACGAAGCATATCATATTCTGAGGGTTCAATCTCCTTGACCTTATATAAAAGCTCAGCTTTTGCATATACTTCTTTTTTTTCAGTCATTTGTGCACCCGCACTGATATAAGCTTGATCAGAAAAACCGCTTCCGACTCCCGCACCATACTCCACATAAACAGTATGGCCTTTTTGAGTTAAAGCCGTTACAGCTGATGGAATTGCTGCTACTCTAAATTCATTATGCTTATTTTCTTTAGGAACACCAATAATCATAGGTCTATTCCTCCATATATTCTTAATATTAATTATCTTTATTAGTGCTATATTGAACGCACAAAAGAACATACTTATTTCATCAAAAAGCATGAAACAAAATGCTCGGGTGAAACCTCAATCAGCTGAGGGTCTTCATGGGTGCAGCTATCAGAGCAAAAATCACAGCGCTTGGCAAATCTGCACCCCGGCTTCACATTAATGGGACTGCTGACCTCTCCCTTGATGACTATAAACTCTTTGTCCCTTTTAGAATAATCCGGCTCAGGTATTGCCATAAGCAGCGCCTTTGTATACGGATGTAATGGATTGGAGAATAATTCATCAGAAGGTGCCATTTCGACACACTTACCAAGATACATGACCATGATTTTGTTTGAAATATGCTTAACGACACTTAAGTCATGTGTGACGAACATATAAGTCAATCCCAGCTCATCTTCAAGATCCATAAGCAGATTCAATATCTGTGCTTGAATAGAAACATCCAGTGCTGAAACAGGCTCATCACAAACAATGAATTTAGGGTTTAGCGAAAGTGCTCGAGCGATTCCAACACGCTGACGGCGTCCGCCATCCAATTCGTGGGGATAAGAGTTCGCATAGCGGCGTGCCAAACCAACAAGATCCATTAATTCAGCGGCACGGTTATATGTAGCAACTCTATTTTTATACATCTTATGAATGAACATATACTCTGCAATAACCTCTATTACAGATTTACGAGGATCTATGCTTGCATAAGGGTCTTGAAAGATTATCTGCAAATCTTTTCGAAGCTCACGCATCTTGCCTTGCTTAAGTTCAATGATATTCTGCCCGTCGTACAAAATCTTACCGGATGTAGGTTCAATCAACCTAAGTATCGACCTGCCCAATGTGCTTTTGCCGCATCCCGATTCACCTACCACGCCTACTGTTTCGCCGGGATAAATCTTGAGATTGACACCATCCACGGCATGCAGCCTGGCACCGCCATTTAATTTGAACAGCTTTCTTAGTTCTATTATTTCGATCAATGGAGTTTTGTTATTGTTCATTGCCCTTTTTACCCCCCATCTGCTCTGCATTTATTTTTTCGCTGAATAGATGACAGCGCAAAGAATGCGTTCCATCAGTTACATTACCGGGATGCACTTTTGTGCAAATGGCCATGCGATGTTTACATCTTGGGGCAAATACGCAACCCTCCGGCAAGTTGGATGGATCCGGCATCAGACCCGGAATCGGGGTCAACCGGCTCGTACGGGAATAAAGGTTTGGAATGGAACCAAACAAACCGACCGTATACGGATGATGCTTCTTGGCGAGGAATATGTCCTCGGTGGTACCTGCTTCAACGATCTCTCCTGCATACATTACCGCAACATCATCACAGATTTTTGCTACAATTCCCAAGTCATGAGTTATCATAAGCATTGAAGTACCAAGGCGGTTCCGAAGCTCCTTAATCATCATAAGCACCTGTGCTTGTATTGTAACATCAAGGGCAGTTGTAGGCTCATCTGCAATCAACAGTTCAGGCTCACAGGCAAGTGCCATTGCTATAACTACACGCTGCTTCATTCCACCGGAGAATTGGTGAGGATACTCGAATTTCCTTGAAGAAAGTATTCCTACCATGTTAAGCATTTCTTCAACGCGTTTCTCAATATCCTCTTTACTAAGTTTCTCGTTATGCAATTTGATTGCTTCTGCAATTTGCTCACCAACCGTCATAACAGGGTTCAGACTTGTCATAGGGTCCTGGAAAACCATTGCGATTTTGTCACCGCGGATCTCACGCATTTTATTTTCATCCAAACCCAGAATATCTATATCATTGAATTTGATAGAACCTTTCAGAATCCTGCCTGTATTGCTGGGTAACAATCGCAGAATAGACAAGGCAGTTGTAGTTTTACCTGCTCCAGTTTCGCCTACCAGTCCCAAGGTTTTGCCTTTACTTATTTTAAGATCGATACTGTTAACTGCTTCAACTGTTTCCATGTCAGTCTTGTAAATAACTGATAAGTCCTCTATATTCAAAATCATATTACTCATAATCTTATATTCCTTTCAAATGCTGTAGATTAGGACTTCAGATGCGGATCTAGTGCATCTCGCAAACCATCACCTATCAGGTTAATTGAGCATGCCGATAATACAATCGCCATAGCGGGAAAAAACAGCAAATATGGTGCATTACGCATGAATTCACGTGCATCAGAAAGCATTAAGCCCCATTCAGGTGCCGGAGGCGGCATTCCCAAGCCTAAAAAGCTTAAGGTTGACTGGTATAAAATAACCTTTGCAACATTAAGTGTCGTATTGACTATTATAACGCCCATGGCATTAGGCAGGATATGGGACAGGATAATACGTGCACTGCTTGAGCCCCCTGCCCTGGCAGCTTCAACATAATCCTGCTCGGCAAGGTTAAGAACCTGGGAGCGAACAAGCCTTACATAATTTGTAAAATAGGCTAATGTCAATGCAATCAGGAGGTTAATGAAGTTAGCACCAAGTGCAAAAACTACTGCCATAGTGAAAAGAATATCAGGAATGGACATGAAAATATCCAATGCCCTCATAATGATGCTATCGACCTTCCCGCCAAAATACCCTGCAATAGCGCCTAATGCGCTTCCGAAAATGCAGGATGATATCGTAGCCAGGAGTGCGATGATCAAAGACGTTCTACCCCCATGTATGATACGTGCAAACACATCGCGGCCGAAATGGTCGGTTCCCAACCAATGCGCAGCGGAGGGCGATGACAGCTTATTGGCAAGCTGTTGCTTGGTTGCCATGTCATAGGGGGCAATCAAATCAGCAAAAATAACAATCAGCAAAATTACAGACAGCATGAACAGACCGATAACAGCACCCTTGCTCTTTTTGAATCTGCGCCATATTTCCTTTGTCTGACTTTGTTTTTTAAATATATCCACATTTTGTTGTGTAGAAGTTGATGTTACATTTTCCATAGTATCACCCCTTTGTCCTGGCATACTTAGCTTTTATTCTAGGATCTATGTATGCATATATTAAATCAACTATCAGCATGACTATTGTGAAGCATACCGCAATCAGTATAGTGCCTGCGATAATAACAGGTTCATCCTTGTAGGTGATGCGGTCTACAATAAGGCTTCCTATACCAGGAATTGAAAAAAGTTTTTCAGCAACAACTGCTCCGCAGATAAGACTTCCCAAGCTCATTCCAATATTAGTGATAACCGGCAGCAATGCGTTTGTCAGTGCATGCTTCCAAATAACCACATTTTCAGCGGCACCCTTGGCACGTGCGGTACGAACATAATCCTGCCTGATGGATTCCAGCATGGAAGATTTTGTGAACCTCATATTCATTGCAGCCGGCGGAATGGAAATTGCCAGCGCAGGCATTATATAGTGTTTGAATGAATCTATACCATAGGAGGGCAGCCAATTAAGCTTTAATGAGAATGTGAACAGCAGCACCATACCCAGCACGAATGCCGGAATTGCCGCTATTAAGAAAGCAAGGATAGATGGAATCGTATCCCAGAGTGAATATTGTTTCACAGCTGCATAGATTCCCAAAGGTATTCCAAGTGCAGCAGAAAGAAATACACCCATAAATGCCAATTTTATTGTGACTATATAGCGAGGCCAAATTTCATCAAAAACAGACTGTTTTGTAAAATAAGATACACCAAAGTCTTGATTAAATACCATATCTTTAACATAGTTAATATACTTCTGAAAAAATGGCAAGTCATAACCCAATTCATGGTTCAGTGCATCAACGTCGGCTTGCGGCGCAGAAACACCGAGCAATGCACGGGCAGGATCCCCCGGGGTGATATTCATAACCAGAAAAATGATTAATATAACGCCTAAGATTGTAGGTATAAGGAATAATAATCTTTTTATGATATATCTATACATCTTATTATCTCCATTTCCAATAGTTCTTTAAAGTTCAAGGCATCCCTGCAGAACGAACCGCAGAAATGCCCTGAATCCTTTCTTATGCCAATTCATTCCATATAGAATTTATCAGCATTTATGTTCAGATTGATTCAAATCACTTCCAGCTGAATGTACGAATTTTGTAGTATGTTGGAACTGGTTCTCCAATGTTCAAATCAGGTGACCATACTATTGCCACAGGTCTGTGTAAAACAGGTAAAATGGTTGCTGAATCCATAACAATGGACCATAATTCGGTATAGAAAGCACGACGCTCATTGACATCCGCTTTAGAAACACCAAGGTCTACAAGTTCTTCAAGGCGCTTCCAATCGAAAGGACCATCTTTGTACTTGACAACATACATGCCTGTTGACTCACTGTGTACTTGCTGACGGATATTGTTATAGTCATAGTTGCCAGAGTCTGCGAATACACAAATATCATAATCCTGTGCATATAGTTTTGGTGTAACAACAGCAGCTTCCATTACAGACACAGCTGCTTTGATTCCAGCATTTGCAAGGCTGGCTTGCAGAACTTGTGCCATCTTTGCATTATTGGATGTGCTGGCACCATAAGTCAGTATTGTTCCAACATCAAGGCCATTAGGATAACCTGCTTCAGCAAGCAGTTTCTTTGAAAGCTCCACATCATAATCATAAGTCTTAAACCCATCTACAGGTGAGGTTACTACATATTCAGAAGGCATATACTGCGTTGCTTCAGTACCATAGCCGTCAGAGACTGCCAGATTGACATCTTTCTTATTGACAGCATGGAATATTGCCTGACGCACCTTGTCATTAGCAAGAGCCTTGTTTGGAGATAGATAGTTGATTGCCATGAACATAATGTTGTTGCCTTTGATTAATGTGCTGTTTTCACCGGCAACATTTGACAGAGATTTCCAGTCTGATAAAGGAGCATCCTCGAAGTAATCAAGTTCGCCGTTCTCATAAGCGATAATTGCTGCAGTTTCATCAGATATAACAATATAATTAACGGATTTTATGGCAGGAGCACCTCTCCAATAACCATCAAAAGCCTGAAGTTTTACTCCAGTTGCGATATCATACTCGCTTACGTAATAAGCTCCTGTACCGGCCTTATGTGGAATGGTACCGAACTTGTCACCTTGCTCTGTAACTTCCTTCTCACTTATCACCTTGATACAATAGAGAGTATGGCCAATTGGTGAATATGGAGCATCCAATGTAATCTTAACGGTGCTGTCATCAACAGCCTCAACGTCAGCAATCATGGATGTCAGATAGTTGAATCTGGAGTTTTTCATAGCACGCTTATAACTGAAAACAACGTCAGATGCTTTCAGGTCGTCACCATTTTGAAATTTAACTCCGTCTTGAAGAGTAATGGTATATACCTTTTGATCTTCACTAATATCTACGTTCTTTGCCAGTTCTTTATAATAACCATTATTTGCTTCATCCATGCCATAGAGACCTTCATACATTTGGTGCCAAACTTTCATATCACGTGTGTTTGTAGTCTGTTCCCAGTCAAGAGATGCCAATGAAGCAGTCAATCTAAGCCTGATTGTTTTATCGGCAGCTGCTGCTTCGCTGCCTGGGTTTTCCGCTGGGGCAGGGTTGGCAGGTGTATTGTTCGAACAGCCTGTAATGATCCCAACGATCATTAACACTGTCAGTATAATTCCTATTATTCTTTTCTTCATGCGAGTTCCCCCTCTATTTCCTATTTTTATGTATTATTACATCATTTTGTTTCTTGTTTTGTTCTTTTTCTTATCTGCCTACTTTAAAGAGTCTAATCAAAAAATTATAACTCAACCTCCTTTACTGTTGGTAAGCAAATCACAAGGCTAATTTTGGGTATGTTTTCTATATTAATATTTCCTCCTTCTTTTAATTTTCATAATTCAGTTACTATTAATCTATAGCAATTCTCATGCCAAAGCCTTTTCAACTTCTTACAGAGGCCAAGATTTAATATACTTGATCCTTTTAATGTAGATTATACTGAAAAAGAGGGTGCAAGCACAGCATCCATGGCATTCCGTGCAAATAAGGAGATGAATTTCGACAGGCGAAATGACTGATTACCATTGACCGATTGATGAAAAAATTGATTATATAAATGAATAATGCCGTAATTACAGCATTATTTTTATGGAAAAGCAGTTTTAACTCAGCTCAATTGTTTATCTTTGTCCAATATAGCCGTAATTATGGCACATCAAAGCATGATTTGCCTGTTTTACGGCAGTTTTAGCTTTTGATCTTATTTATTTTATACTTTATCATTTTTTGTTGTAATGTCTGACGTGGAATTTCTAAATATTCAGCTGCCTTCTTCACATTTCCTTTAGAGATTAACAATGCTTCTCTAAGAAACTTTAATTCCAAATCCTCTAATATGGTTTTTAATGGTTTTGTATTCACAGAAACATTATCACTGTTATATAATTTGTTTAATTCTTCACCTTCCAATATCACCTTATCCTTTGAAACATAAAGCATAGCTGATTCAATAAAATTCTCAAGCTCCCGAACATTTCCCGGCCAATCATAAGTTAACATAAAGCCAGCTATCTCCGGAGATATTGATGTTATGCTTTTATCAAAGATTTTATTGTATTTTCTTATAAAGAAATCTGATAAAATCTCTATATCTTCAACACGTTCCCTTAAAGGAGGGATATTTATTTTTACCACAGAAAGCCTGTAATACAAATCGTGCCTGATATGTCCCTGAGTCAAAATATCATTGCTTTTTATATTTGTTGCCGCAATAATCCTTACATCAAATTTCCGTTCTTCATTTTCCCCTATTCTTCTGGCGGACCTGCTCTCAATTACCCTTAAAAGCTTTGCCTGCAGATGTATAGGCATACAATGAAGTTCATCCAAAAATAAAGTGCCCCCATCACAAGCCTCAAATAATCCTTTTTTATCAAGGGCTCCTGTATAGCTTCCTTTACTGGTACCAAAAAAAATACTTTCTATAAGATTTTCAGGAACCGCAGAACAATTTTGTGCTATGAATGGTTTATCCTTCCGATCTGAAGCATTGTGAATCCCCTGAGCGAATAGTTCTTTTCCTGTACCGGTTTCTCCTGTTATAAAAATCGGAGAAGATGATTTTGCAATATGATATGCGAATTCTACCAATTCATCCATTTTCTTATTTTTACAAATTATATTATCCAGGTTGTAATTTGCTTTATAGCCCAGGTTAAGGCATTTAGGCTTTAAGTTCATAGGCGCACTTTCATCGGCAGACCCCTTTTCCTTATCATCCTTAACCTTGTTGTCTTCTTCGGATATTATCTTTGAAAGCTCAATAGCACCCACTATCAGGCCTCCATGTTTTATAGGAAAGGATATATTATCCGTAATTGTGTCTTCTACATACAAGTTCTTTACCAATTGCCCTTTTCTCTCAATTAACTTTTCTTTTTCCATACATTCATAAAGCGAACTATTCGATTTGGTTATATTATAGAACACATCAAGCAGCTTTTTCCCCACAATTGACTCTTCCATTTTCTTATCGATATCAGGATTAAATTTTACAGTAAAAAGAATAGTTCCTTCTTTATTAATGATTGTAATACCATCAATGTAATCCAATCCGCCATATAAAGATATGATAATCACCGCCTTTAAATGTATTCTGGAGATAGAATTCCTATTAAAACTCAGTATAATATGCTTGTCCTAATAGTGTCAATAACTAGTAAATACCACATAAGATAAATCCCAGGCCCGGAACAATAGGTTAGTTGCCATTGTCAACAAAGCTGTTTTCCCAGGCCTCCACATAACGGCCGGTAGCCCACTCCGCCATTACAACAGTCTCTCCCCCCTTCAGGGGTGCATTCCCCAAAGGCTGGTTTTCCAGTTTACCGTTGCTGATGCCGAATATAACAAGCTCCGTCTTTGTAATAACAAGGGCAATATCCCTGTTGGGAGAAGTAAAGACATCTACCGCTTCCGGGACCCTGTCCTTAACCGCAGTCCAGGGAACAGACAGCTCATCAAAGAAAATCAGCTCTTTGGGCGGTATTACATTGATATTATAGTCAGCAAAACCAGCCTTACCGTCCTTCCTGTAATTGATTCTCCCCTTAAAAAACCAATGTCCCATTTTCCGTTCCAACCCGAAGGAAGCATTCTGTCCTATATTCCCGGCAAGACTGCCGTCATCAGCTTTCAGCGCCTCTATTGCCTTTTTTCTTCCCTCTTCCATGGAAGCAGCTCCCGCTTCACCGGATAAATCCGAAATCTTTACTGCCTTTATACCCGGAAGGCTGTCTATGGGCAGCACCTGAAGCGTGCTCTCCGATGTATCCAACCCTTTGCTTTCAATGGATACATAATCATTGCCCACATAGCGGATGCGCCTTGTGATACTGCCGGTCTCTGCATCCTCTTTTGCAGGCTCAACGGACATATCCGTTTTTTCTTCCTTTTGCTCCGTCGCCACCGGATGTGCGGTAATGGTTCCTGTTGTCTCCATTCGCCAGAACCCGCTTCTTCTGGGAAAAAGGATATCCTCTATATCAAGCATCGGATGAAGCTTCTTATCTGTTGAAGCTATCCAAAGTGTCCGGTAATTATACGCATTATCCCCTTTATTATTGCGTCCTGTATCCGGCGAACAGAAGCCTACCAGTACGCCTGTCTTTGGCATTCCCTTGCCGTTATCTGCCGCCGGGTCAAGACTTCCGGCAATTTCATGATATTTTATATCAGAACGCTTGCTTACCTTATCGGATATTTTCTTCAGGTAGAGGCTTCGGTTATCTATTTCCAATATCAATGCTTCACTGCCGATCCTGATTATTTCACAAAGGAACTTATCCTCATCCGTAACGGTAATGATGTCCAATTCCCTGTCAGGCGTGTCCAGCTCCCTTGGAAAGGCTTTGTGCCCATACAACAGATACTCTTCCTTATTCACCCTTTTTATTTTATAACGGGGCTTTTCCAGTATATTATCCCCCAGCAGGACATAATCCGCTGAAAACTGAAGCTCTTTTCCCGGCCATGGCTCCGGAAGCTCTTCCAGCTTCAAGGCTCCGCTTTCTATTGCTCCGGCAACCTCCCAGGTTCCGGCAACCGGTACCAGCCGGTTCATGGGTGAAGCGATCTTATCGGCGGACTCCCTTGAACCGTCAGCACAACCTGCGGCAAAGAGCATTATTAAAAGAAAAATAAAACAGGCATAGTACTTTTTCATTTAATCACGCTCCTGCTGCGGCAATGTTATCAATACCTCAGTCCCCTGATCAATCCGGCTTTTTATTTCCAGGGTTCCATGCATCAGACCTATTATTTCGTCGCAAATGGACAAACCTATGCCGTTACGGGATTTGCTTGACTTGCCTTTGTAGAATTTCTCTTTTACCTTGGGCAGCTCTTCCTCAGCAATGCCGCACCCCGTGTCCCTTATACGGAAGACGAAGCTGTCCTGGACATAATGTGCCGCAAGGGATACGCTTCCGCCTGCCGGTGTAAACTTGAAGGCATTGTCCAGCAGATTTATAAAAACCTGTTTCAGCCTGTTCTCATCCGTATCCATTAAAGGAAGCTCCGAATCCCAGGAAACTTGAAAATCAATCTGCTCCCTTATTGCTCTCGGACTTAACTGCTTTCGTATATGCTCCAGAATGCTTGTGACCTCAACGGGTTTCTTTTCCAGCAAAATTTTCCCGGAAACAAACTTAGAAAAGTCCAAAAGCTCCTCCACCATATGGGTAAGCCTGTCGCTTTCCTTCTCAATAATATCAAGCCCATCCATCAGGATATCCCTGTCTTCAAAGCCATTCTTCAGAGTGACTGCCCACCCCTTTATGGAGGTCAGCGGCGTCCTCAGCTCATGGGAAACGGATGAAATGAAGTCGTTTTTCAGCTGCTCCTTTTTCAATATTTCTCTTGCCATGTAGTTCAAGGTATCCGAAAGCTTTCCGATTTCGTCCCCGGATTTTTTTACGCTTTCAGCCCTGAAATCCCCGGAGGCCATTTTTTCGGCTGAAGCAGTAACCTCCTTCAACGGCCTGACAATGGAATTTGCAAGGAAAAGACTAAAAAAGCCGGAAATCATAATAACCAATCCCCCAAAGCCTATGAACACAAAGGCGATCCGCCGGATATCACGGTTTATTTCTCTCAGGGATGCAATAAACCGCAGCACACCTACAATTTCATCTCCGGATTTGAGAGGATATGAAATCGCCATGACCTTTGACTCGTCATAGCCCACATCGCCGATCCATTTCCCCTTTTGCCCCGCCAAAGCTTTTTGAACATCCTCCATTTTGGATGTATCCTGAGGGATAATTCCTATGGAATCCATAAGTATATTGCCTAATGTATCAATTATTTCAACCTGTACCGATGCCTGCTTCCAGAAGGTATCCACATTGTTCAGTACATTCTCATGCAGGGTCGCATCAGAGAAATATCTGAAATAGAGATTAGAGGACACCTTGATCTGGTTAGACAGATTATCCTCCAGGTTCTGGTAATAATTCTGCCTTACCAGCCCGATCAGGGAGACCTCCAGGATAACAACGGTTATAATAATGATAAAAAGAAAATTGACAACCAGCCTCTTTTTTATACTTTTCATTTCATTCTCCACGCAACCGGTACCCTACTCCCCAAACAGTCTCAATAAACTGCGGACTTGAAGGGTCATCCTCGATTTTTTCCCTTATTCTTCGTATGTGTACATCGACCGTTTTCATATCGCCGAAGTAGTTTTTGCCCCATACGATATTAAGAAGCTCATCCCGGCTGAAGGCCTTACCCGGATATTTCATCAAAACCTTCATAATTGTAAACTCCGTCGGTGTAAGCTCAATTTCTGTTTTTCCCTTATAGAATCTTTGTGCTGCCGTATCCAGCTTCAGATCTATATATGAAAGGCAAGAATCCGCCACAAGCCTTACACTGTCGGCTTTTCTAAGGTTTGCCCGGATACGCGCAATCAGCTCCAACGGATTAAAGGGCTTTACCATGTAATCATCGGCGCCAATCTCCAGACCCATTATTTTATCCATATCCTGCCCCTTGGCAGTCAGCATTATGATAATCACCGCCGGCATGATCTCCCGGAGCCTTTGACATACCTCAAAACCGTCAATCCCCGGAAGCATGATGTCCAGAATAACGGCTTCGGGTATAAAGCTCTTAAAATGCTCCAGAGCTTTCTCTCCGCTCTCTACCTCCAGCACATCGAAGCCGCTGCGGTTTAAGTTAATGGCTATAAACCGGCGGATGGAGGCTTCATCCTCCACAATCATCACCTTGATTTTCCCTGTATCCAAAAGTATTACCCCACTTTCCGGCTTTACGAACCAATCCGGCAATCAGCTCACTTTTATATAGCATCATCTATATTGTATCAGAAGATATATTTATAAAGTGTTACAAAACGGTTAACAACACTATCATTTCTTAATCCTCCTGTAACCAATTTTAACTTATTTGTAAATCAATGTCGAAAGAAAAGCGGTAGCATAAAAGTAACAAAGCGATTTTGGGTTTACAAGGGGGAAGAGATCATGTCCAATCTTTTTAAAAGAATATTATCAGTTATTGTTTTAGCTTTAATGCTGGTACCGGTTGTAGGCTTTCAGCGAATTATGCCAATGGAATCCTCAGTCGCAGTTCCGGGAAGTGAAAGCAGTCCGGAAGTCAAAATCAGTGATGGGACAAGCCCCGATCCGGAAGAAGCCTCAAAACCGGCTGAGGAAGAAGATAATCAGTTGAGCAGCAGCATTCTTATGGAGGAGCGAAAGCTTTACCCGGCTGCAGATATCCGAAACAGGAAAAAAGCTTACCTGACCTTCGACGATGGTCCCTCTCCCTTGGTTACGCCGAAAATATTGGAAGTACTGAGAGAGTATGATATAAAAGCGACCTTTTTTGTTATCGGTAAAATGGCCGAGCAGAATCCGAAGCTTGTGCGTCAAATACAGGAGGAAGGACATTATATCTGCAATCATACCTATTCACATAATTACAAGCTCATTTATTCAAGCCCTGATAATTTTATGGCTGATGTGAAAAAGTGGGAAGAGGTATTAAAAAATATCCTGGGCGAAGACTTTGAAACCAACACGCTAAGGTTTCCGGCAGGTTCCTTCGGAAAAAAGCGGCAGCCTTTCCGGGAGCGTGTGAAGGAGGAAGGTTATATAAGCATTGACTGGAACGCCCTGAACGGCGATGCCGAAGCCCTGCACATTCCGGCAGATGTGCTTATCGACAGAATCAAGGAAACCACAGAAAATAAAAATAATGCCGTTGTGCTAATGCACGACAGCAATACCAAGGATACAACGGCAGAAGCTCTGCCTGAGATCATCAACTATCTCATAACCGAGGAGTACTCCTTTGAAACCTTGGATAACTATAAATTGAAGAGCAGTGAGGTGGCAAAATGAAAAAAAGAAAATCAATGGTCTTGTTGATTATTGTTATTGCATCGGCTATATTGCTTTGGAGCAATGTGTTTTATCCTCCTTACTCCTCAAAAACTGATCTCTCACTAAAGGAAAATACTGTTTTTCCGGAGGCTTCCCCAAAGGAGCAGGAGGCCAAAGTCACAAATATTGCCCTTTTTGGTATTGACACCGGACGTGAAAAATATGAAGCTGCCCATTCGGATGCCATCATGGTTCTTTCCATAGATAAGTCCAATAAAAAAATAAAGCTGACTTCCTTCATGCGTGATACCTATGTCGAGATCGAAGGTCATGGCAAAAACAAGCTGAATGCGGCTTATACCCTTGGCGGTCCGGAGCTTGCCGTCAAAACCCTGAACCGGAATTTCGGTCTGGATATTACGGATTACGCTATTGCAGACTTTGTAGGCCTTTCCAATATCATCGATACCATGGGTGGTGTCGAAGTGGAGATCAAGGAAAAGGAAATCCAGGAGATAAATAAATATATGAAAGAGGTCGCCGAAATGAAAAAGGAAAAGGCTACCCCCGTAAAAGAAGCCGGACTGCAGCTTCTGAATGGCAATCAAGCTACTGCCTATGCCCGGATCAGAAAAGTAGGCGAAGGTGATTTTGACCGGGCTGAAAGGCAAAAAAATGTCCTGTCCGCATTATTTGGGAAGCTTGAAAACCAAGACATCACCAAATATCCGGGTATTGCAGCAACCCTGCTTCCCTATATTAAAACAAGCCTTTCTGCGGGGGAAATCGTATCAACCGGAATAGATGTACTGAGACAGGGAATAGGTGATCTGGACTGGTACCGTTTCCCATTGTACGGCTATTGTAAAGGAGAGATAATTCAGGGCGTCTGGTATCTTACCACCGACCTCTCACTGACCCGGGAGCATATACACCAGTTCATATACCAGGATGTCAAGGTACAGGCTTTGAAAAGCTCGTTTTAAGGTGCCAGGGAAAGCCGCTGAAAAACGGCTTCCCTGGCACTTAAGGTTAAGGTTCTCCCGAGGCTTAACTGGCACCTAACCTATTAACGCTCAATGTGATATTGTCTTCTGGACCGCTGAAATCATCGACCTTTCTATTTGGGACTAACGGGGCTCAATCACTTTCAAGCCTACTACCTAACTGTCAACGCTTAATATGCAAGATTACTCTCACCTATCCATGACTCGCTACTGATGACTTGGTTTAGTCTTATCAGGCAGGATTCTCACCTGCTAAATTATTCGTCATTTCCCAGACGCACCAGCGGTTTCCCCGGCACTTATTCTGCAAAAAGATTTACTTATCTGAATATATCGCCAGCCGATATACCTGGCAATCTAAAAATACCATCGATCATCAAAGAGCAGGTGCCAGGCAGACGTTTAGACGGTTATTTGTTCGCACCCTCGTTTTTATATATCATATCCTTTACCGAGCTTTCTGTTATATTGATGTTATGTGCGATTTCCTTATATGTATACTTCAATGCTAACGCTGCTCTTGTGTATTCCAGCTTATATTGTGTCAGCCGACTTTTTCTTGAGCCCGATTTTACCAATTCATAGTCTTCATCATTTATTCCTGTTTCTATCAGTATCTCATCCAGCCGCTTTCTTTCCTCTGTTTTTCTCCTGCTTAAACACATTAGCTGATATGCTTCATCTCCGATTACTTTCTCTTCAGCATAATCTTTTTCCTCTTTCTCAGCCATCAACTCCGTATATTTTTTTACTGCCTCATCTCTATCAGCATCCAGCATACTAAGTACTATATCTACATTTACAAAACCCTTGATTCCCTTTCTGTAAAAGATATCACTGCTCCACTTATATCCACTGACTGTCTGGCACATACCTGCTTGCACAGGATTTTAATGTATGTATCTCAGTACCCATATCAAATATCTCTCATCCTGTACCAGAGTCGCTTTGTATCTTCCCTGGAACACATGCCCTACTCTCTTATATTTTCCATTGAAATATTTGCTGTACTTGTTATTAATCTGGTGCATTATCTCCTGAAGCTTTTTATCCATTGTCTGTACCAGGATGTGATAATGGTTGTCCATCAAGACATATCCGAATATACGGTAGTTCATTCCTTCCACTGTCTGCTTCAGTTGCTTGGCGAAATATCCTTTATCAATGCTTTCCTTGAATATATATTCCTTATTATTGCCCCGGGCGATCACATGATAAATTCCCCCCTATACTCTTCTCTCCACGGTCTCCCCATAAAATAACCTCCCGATACTATGCTATGTTACTTACATAATACCAGAAGGCTATTCGCAATTCAATAACCGTCTAAACGTCGTGCCTGGCACTTAAGGTTCTTTGATTTTCTTCCTTACGGCTCAAGCATAATACTACATATGCTTCATCTCCTATTGCCTCCAGCTTGCTATAATTCTCTTCTTCCAGTTCATCCATGAATTCTTTATACTTTTCCTTTGCACTGATTATTTGTTTATCAAGCATCTCATATATAACGCTGATGTTTATGAAGCCATTTATGTTTTTTCTGTAGTATATGTCACTGCTCCATCTATAGTCTTTGACTGATTTGCATATCCCTGCCCTTACAGGATTCTGATGCACATACCTTAGAAGTTTTAGCATGTATCTTTCATCCTGTACCAGCACTGCCTTATATCTGCCTTGAAATACGTGGCCTACCCTCTTGTACTTGCTATTAAAATACTTGCTGTATTTATTATTGATCTGATGTATTATCTCCTGTAGCTTCTTGTCCAAGGTTTGTATGATTATGTGATAATGGTTGTCCATCAATACGTAACCGTACACCCTGCAGCCCATTGCTGCACTACATACTTTCAATTGTTTTATGAAATGTCCCTTATCTATGCTTTCTTTGAAAATATACTCTTTATTATTTCCTCTTGCTATAACATGGTATATTCCGCCTTTATACTCTTCCCTCCATGCTCTTGCCATAAAAAACACACCTTTCATGGAATATGTACATTACATATTTTACCACAAAAGGTGTATTCTTTCAATAACCTAATAACCTCTGCACCTGGCACCTATCCTATGTTGGATGATAAAGTATAAAGACGAATATGTGTGTTTTATTTTGATTAATGGCTCTGGATCTGAAGAAAAATTTGCTCCTTGGACTATTTGGTCTGATGACAGTGATTCAAATTGGTTTGCGGATTTCCCGCTGGACGAGCATACGAAAGAAATTGCTTGGAAAAATGTTGATGTCTGCGGAAATTGCGGCGGTTGCGACAATCCGGGGGGAAGCCGCAAAACTATATTCGGAAAGAAATTTAATAACGTCTGTCGCACTACTATGCGGTTTATAAATCCAGATATTGAGGTGTTGGAGTGCGTGAAAAAAATGGTAGAGATAAGGAAAAACGATGTTCTCAGAAATATTTAATGTACAAAATTTACATATTTCGTTTCAGTTGGATTATACGCAGTAGAAAATTTTTAGAATATGACACACTGTTGTCAGGATATGTATGGTAGAATAATATGGAAAAATGGAGGGAATTATTTATGGGATACAAATACTATGTGCAAGAATACGCAAAAAAAAGAGCGGACAGTATTTTACCTGTACCGGAAAATTATCCATTAAGAGGCGATTTCGGACTTAATTTCTTTTCGGATTTTTCCGAATTAACAAAAATACTTAGAAAAATATATGTGGATGTTACAGAAAATCCTGCCGCGTACGAATGTGATCTTTATCCCTTGAATCAAGAAGCCAGAGGAAGGGGCGTTGATAATGAATCAAACAGCAGCCTTGACCGTATCGTTAAATGTTTACGGATACTCTGTGATTGCGGCGAAATTAAAAATCATACGTTAGAGGTGAAAGCAGAAATTTTTAATAAACAAATTAAGAAGGTTAAAAATTATTCTGCTATTATAAAAAAATTGAAGGATTTTGGATTTTTTTATCAGGGCAATATCTTTGATAAAAAAGTTGAAAGTTTCTTTGTTATATATCCGGACAGACCTTATATAATTAACGTGTTAAAAACTTATATGGATTGTTGGAATGATGTTTTAAATGACGAATACTTAAAAAATGAAATCAAAAAAAACGGCTATGGTTGTATAGCTTATTATTATGGTTATTATTTATTCGATTATAAGGTTACGGCAAATCCGAAAGAACTGGATACCATGCAGTTAATAAAAGATGATTCTTACGCTTGGGACGAGGAAAGTAAAAATACTTATATAAACTTTTATGAGTATTCAAAAAAATATCCTACAATCCGTTTTTCAGAAGGAAGTTATTATGTCGGAAAGAAACGTATATGCACTTTCCGATATGATGAAAGGCGGGAATTTCTAAAATTGAAATTAAAGAATCCTGATAAATATATATCCGAAATCGAAAAGCTGCCTGAATATTTGCAGGTGTGTTTTTCAGAAAAAGTAAAAAAATGTTGGGGCTGCGGCTGTCTTGGCAACAATCCCGATACGTGTAATAACAGAATATATTGGAAACTTAATGATGTAGATTACATTGGGTGTTCAATGGAAAGCTTTTATTTTAATGATATTAAAAATGAAGATATACCACGTTTATTCGCATTGCTCGAATACGAATATAGCATCAAAAGAAGCGACTAAATTTTTTACATCAGGCGACGTATTGTGTAGGTTAGCCCAGTGTTTTCAATGTTTTTTGGTAGTTGTACATTGTAAACAGATGTCAGATTTATTGACATATACATTGTTGTGAAGGGGGAGAAATTATTTGGACGAGCAATATTATATAAATTGCATTGTTAAAGGGATTGAGAGGTATTTCCGCATTTTTGCACAATCAGGTATTATTAACAATCATATGGGAAGCATTGAATGGATAAAGCCGATTCAAGGAGAAGTAGGACCGTCCATTGTTTATGGAGTTAAGCTTAAGGCTGATGAAAACATCGAAATAATTTTGAAAGATATTAAAGACGGTATTATTCCGTCATTTTGGTATATCTTGCCTAATGCGACACCCAATAATATTGTTGATATTCTTAAGGAAAAAGGTTTTGTAGGCGAAATTCCAACGAATCCGGAAGAAAAAGAATATGGTATGGCTCTTGATTTACAAACCACAAACAAATGGATAAATACCAATTCATTCATAAAGGTAAAAAGAGTAAAAGACTTTTCTGATTTTCAACATTGGATAGATACAGTTAACTCTGCTTTACATGGATGGAAAATGATTGATGCCGAGCATTATTTTACATGGGTGTCGCAAAACAATCTTGCTTTTTACATTGGTTACCTGAACGGCGTTCCAATATCAACTGCGGCAACTATCACTGATCAAGATAATGCTTCTTTGGAATTTGTATCAACACTCGAAGAATATAGGAAACAAGGCGCAGGTACTGCTGTCTGTGTAGAAGTGTTAAAACAATTGAAAGAACAGGATATAAAAACTGTTATATTAGGTTCCAGTCCGGAAGCAACTTCGATATATAAAAAATTAGGCTTCGTGCCATATTTTGAAAAAGTCCTTTTAACATTCAAAGGATAAAGAAAAGGGGGAGTATTTATGGGAGACAGAAATATCGAGTATAGCGAGAAGTTTGGTATGGGTACATTCAAACATGAAATTATTCAACAACTTGGAGAACAAACTTGGCAAGAACTTACCTGCGATGCCATTATTCCTGATATTGAAACTGAATCTCAATGTAAATGTTCAAACATGGTAACATTCATGGAGCGGTTTGATAAGATTGCCGATAAACAAACTGCAAATAAAGTTTTATCAAAAGTGCGTCATGGCTTAAAACCTTCTCAATGCGCTTGGGCAAGAGAAAAATTCTTAAAATTTAGGGATTTAGATGCTTTTATAAAGCAAAGCATTCAGGAAGGCATTGCTGACTTCGAGAAGCTGTATAATGAAAAGAAAGATTTTTATGGACAGCCAATTACTAAAGAAGTTCTTGATTTTATAAGATCAAATCCCGGTATGCTTTCAGGTGTTCGGGATGGGGATAGACTCTATTTCACTGCTTTCCCGGCACAAATGCTTGAATACTTGCAAACTTCAGATCCTAAAATGAAATGTTACTATGCTTGTCATTGCCCTTTTGCTAAAGAGTCTATATTAGCGGAAAAGACTGTTTCGTCAACCTTGTGTTATTGCAGTCTTGGACATATCAAAAATTTCTGGGAGGCCGTTTTTGATAGAGAGCTTGATGGAGAAGTGTTAACATCGGCTTTGAAAGGTGACATGATGTGTACATATGTTGTTTATATACCTGATGACATAATGGTTTCTTATGTTAAATAACTGAAAATAAGCATAATAAACAGAAAAGTGAAATTTTTGTATAGCATAGCAAATTTATATTAACGTAGGAACAAATCGGTAAACAAAAGACTTCATTCCAATATTGGAGTGAAGCCTTTTGTTTACCGATTTGTTGCTGCTTACAATGTTTTTGGTTATACCTCGTAAAAAACACAATACCGGGTTATTATAGGCATAAGTATACAGATTCAGGCTAAGCGGATTACTATCCTCACCCCAATAACTATCCTCACTAATAAACCTGCCTATATACGGATCATAGTATCTGGCTCTCAGATAATACAGCCCTGTCTCACTGTCATAGAACTCTCCCGCATATCTTATGCTGTTCAGGTAGTTCTCTACTGTAAGGGTCGGATTGCCGAATATGTCGTAGTCGTACCGGTTCTCTATTTCTCCATCCTCACTTACTGTCTGTACTACGTCCCCGTGTTCGTTGTACATGAAGTAGGACAGCTTGTCTGTGTTGTCTATTCTTGCTATGTAGTTTATTCCTCTTGCATATCTTATGCTGCCAACCTCTCTTGTCTCAAGTATCACATGCTGCCTGTCGTAGAGGTAGCTTGTTGTTTCTGCTGTGTTGCCCTTGTCTGATCTTCTGACGGTCTTTTCCACTCTCAGTCCGTCTCCGTTATATGCATACTCTACTGCTGTTTTTACGCCACCCTTTATTATCTCTGTCTTCTTCAGCCTGTTGAAGCCGTCATACCGGCTTATGGTCTGTTCTACTACCGCATGTATGGGCTCTGTGGTGTCCTCATTGTATACTGCCGCTTCATAGGCCTTGGGGTTTGTTTTGCTGTAGAGGGATATGTATTCCACGCTTCTTCGGAGTTCGTTCCCGTTGTTGTCATACCTGAAGCTGGTTATCTTCTGCAGCAGCTCAGTCCCTGCGTCATTCTTCAGCTTCTCTACCAGCTTCAGCAGCTTGTTGTTGTTTCCGTATACATATTCGCTTCTCTTTACTATATATTTTATTTCACCTATCCCTGTACCGTCAATAGCCGGTATGACCTGTTGGTCGGTATAGGTCTCATCCTGGGATATTCTGTTCCCTGCCCCGTCATAGGTGTATACTGTTGTCTTGCCGGG
>Ga0209643_1000502_pt1 | contig 68871 bp, 72 predicted proteins | sample AutmiccBRH37_all_FD_187383 | JGI IMG/M metagenome (GOLD analysis project Ga0209643, IMG submission 187383) | Deep subsurface microbial communities from Mt. Terri, Switzerland - Autotrophic microbial communities BRH/37_all (SPAdes) (version 2) | ecosystem: Environmental > Aquatic > Deep... | reverse complement strand
CATGTTCTGCAGGCTGAAAGATTGGCGGCGCATCGCAACGCGCTTTGAACGCAACATCATCAACTTCATGGCCGCAATAGTCCTTGCAGCCGCTGTCATCTGGTGGCTTTAATGAGTCCGGACCCTAGTGTGCAGAGCTTGCAGACAGGTCATCAGCAACCCGCTTTGCCGATGCCAACTGGCGCGGAAATTGCTAATTTGCCCGTATATCCCAGTCATGATGGACGTGCCGCGCAGTGGTTGCCAAACTCAAGTACAGGCCTGAACTAGATGGCCTTCGCAGCGTCGCGGTCATACCCGTGATCCTCTACCATGCCGGTTTTCAGGTCTTTTCGGGAGGTTTCGTCGGCGTCGATATATTTTTCGTCATTTCCGGGTATCTGATCACGAACATCATCTATGCGGAGATGTTGGAGAAACGCTTCTCGATCCTGAAATTCTACGAACGCCGCGCCCGCCGGATTCTTCCCGCCCTATTGCTTGTATGCTTGGCATGCCTGCCCTTCGCCGTCAGATGGCTGACCCCTGGAGAATTGGCAGAGTTCGGAAAGAGCCTCATCGCAGTCTGCCTTTTCGCGTCGAATATATTCTTCTGGCTGAAGTCAGACTATTTTGCGACGGCGTCCGAACTGAAACCACTGCTGCATACCTGGAGTCTGGCGATTGAGGAGCAGTTCTATATTTTCTTTCCTGTCCTGTTGCTTCTTCTGCGCAGGTTCCCCGGCAAGATCGTATTCGCAGTCATTGCCGTTTTATCGATCATCAGTTTCGCAACTGCCGAGATAGGATCGGTTCGCTTTCCCGAAGCAAACTTCTACCTGCTTCCGTCGCGGGCCTGGGAACTCGGGGTCGGTGCGCTTGTCGCTCTGGGCTTTGGGGGAAACCGGATTTCAGGTGACGGGCTAGCGCGATCCGCCCTCTATTCCGGTTGGATGATGATACTCGGGTCAATATTCCTGCTGAACAGCACAATGCCGTTTCCCGGAATTCTGGCGCTGCCTTCCGTTCTGGGAACGGCCTTGATTATCATGTCAGCAGGCACACCGGCTGTCGGTACACGAATTCTCAGATGGCAACCCATGGTCTGGGTCGGCCTACTGAGCTACAGCGCCTATCTCTGGCATCAACCCCTCTTTGCTTTTGCCCGGACACGCAGCCTGGAGGAGCTCGGCCCTGTGCACTATGCAGGACTTATTGCCCTGACTTTCCTTCTAGCCTGGCTGACGATGAAATTCGTCGAAACTCCGTTCCGCGACCGCAAAAAGACCAGCGTAAAACGGCTTGCTATGCTGGCATCTCCGATCGCTGCCGGAATATTTGTGGCCGGTTCTGCCATAAGCCTTTCACACGGTCTGCCTGAACGGAAAAATGGTCTGGCAGGCCAGATTGATGCGGACTTGCAGCGGGCTGAAGGATTGAACGAAGACTGTAGTGGGCTGACGGTCATCCGCGAATGTGAAACCGGCCCCTCGGATACCCCAACCCTTCTTGTCTGGGGCGATTCATACGCCATGCAACTCACCGATGGAATTCTGGCCTCAGAGCCAGGTGCTCATGTGGTTCAGCGGACCTTCCACTCCTGCCCTCCTTTATTTGATCTGACGCCGTACCAACCTTTTGGCGAAGCGCGCAAAGGACTGGACTGGACAGAGAAATGTGCCGCTTTCAACGCCAGCGTAAAAGTGTATGTGGAGACGCACAGAGAAGTGAAGTTCGTTGTGGTCGGGTCACTTTTCACTCAATTCGAGGACGCCACATGGTTTATCGACAGCAGTGGGCGCACTGTAGAGTCGGATGTGGAGACCATCATCCCCCGATTTCGCGAGACATTGGACTGGATCAAGGCGCGGGGTATTCGCGTTGTTGTCTTTGATCCGACGCCTTCAGAGACCCTCGATGTGGGCCGGTGCCTTGCCCGTCACGAATGGTTCGATTCTCTTGATGCGGACGACTGCCAGATTGATCTCACGAAGGGCTTTCCCTCCTTGGTCAAGGTGCATGACGCCATTATGAAACTGGCCCAGAATTATAACATTTTCTCCCTGCGCCCTCTGCTTTGCAACGGGACGGTATGCCAGGTCCGGAACGGAAACATCCTGTTCTATCATGACATCGGACACCTGACGAAAGAAGGGTCCCGTTTCATCGGGCGCACCGCTGATTTCTATGAAGTCGCAACCGGTCTTCCCCATACAGGCCCACCGCCGAAATGAGTGAGTTCCTTTGTTGATGTTCAGTGGAGGGGTGAGGAGCCTGATTACACCTGCTTCTGCCCCCCGCGGACGTCACTCCGCAGGATGCTTCAATCCGCCGTGAAGGTCGATCACCGGCATGGGCCTTAGCCAGACGGACCGCGACACTTCTTCAGCAGTTTGCATTTGAGGTTCCAATTGCCTGAGCGACGAGGTTGTTTTCGTCGCAGTAACCTCGTTTCTCATATGTCAGCGCGTAAGTCTCTCAACGACAATAAGATAGGCGTTCCCATCTTCACCTTCCCCGGTGCACCAGAATTTTCAAGGCACCGAGCCAACTCTTCCAATGCGTTTATTTGTGAAGTCGCGACATTGCGACAGACCGATGGCATTCACGCGCTGCAGATCCCCAAGCCAGCGAGTTGGTCATGGCTTGGCCAGAATTACGCTTGCCGCCGCGAAAGAGAGCGAGCCACCCGCAGGCCCATTTCTTCAGGCCCATCCGGTCGACCGTTCATGTGCCAGAGAAAATAATGACAGGTGGCATAAGAAATCGCGCCAAGAGCGGAGAGCACGCCGATCTCCAGCCCTGTCAGCCACGGAGAATGAAGCGGCCCCACAAGGTGTTTGGCCTGCATCACGATGATCGCCATACAAGCCGCCGATATGAGAGACCGCGAGACATTCCTCAATTGCTGCAAGATACTTACATCAACGAACTTACTGAGGAAGCCAAGGTTGATAAAAACAATCACGATGGCTGTCAGGCAATACGCCGCGAGAAATCCGGCAAAGCCGAAAAAGTAGGCCCCGCCCACCATACCGGTGACCCGAACCAGAAATGACACGATATCACGATGCATAAGGTCCTTTGTCCGGTTCAAGGCCATCCCGACCGAACGGATCGGGGCCGCCATGACCGTCAAAGCCATGGTAGGTGCATATACTTGGACAATCAGGATAGCGGGGCTCCATTTGTCTCCCAGCAAGAGTGGAATCAGCAGGTCTGCCATAAGGCCGAGACCGATCCCGACTGGCATCACAATCGCGGATGTTGTCGACTGTGAACGCAGATATGCTGCGCGGAACCGCTCCGCATCATTCACAATACGGCTGAACGCAGAGAAAAGTGATCGCGTTATCGGGATGAGCAGGAACTGGGAAAATTCAGTCGACAGGCGGCTACCAATGTCAAACTGCCCCAGGGATGTTTGACCAAACGCGCTGGCAACAACAAAGCGGCTCGTCTGGGCATTCAGCTGATTGAACATCGCGCCCAGGCCAAGCCAGGCAGAAAAGCCAAACAGTTTTCTGGTTGAACTCAGAGAAAACTTAGGGAACTGCGGATAAGCAACATAAGTGACGACGAGGCCCACGATTGCGGAAATCAGCACCCCCGCAACGAACGCCCAATAAGATTTCCAGATCAAGGCGATCGCCACGCAGGCCATGAACTGAGCCGACTTCGCCAGAAGCTCGCTTGTAATATCCCAAGAGAATTTCAGATCCCGTGCATAGCGCTCGAAATGTGAATTCCGAAGTCCGAAGATGAGAGGTTGGATCGCCAGAACCATGATCACATTGCCAACGTGCGGCATGTGAAAGAACCGGGCGACGGGATGGGCGATAACAAGCAGGAAGATTGAAATCGCGATCGCCCTCAATATGGACAGAGTCCACGCGGTATTGAAATCCTCATCTGTCGGGTCGTCCATCTGGATCAAGGCCAGCGTGACAGGCAGCTCCAGAACTGCGGAAGAGACGCTGACAACCGCCATCGCCAACGCAATGATACCAAAATCGGCTGGCACGAGTATCCGCGCGAGCACGATGGTGCTGATAAATCCGATCCCGTAGGCGACAATTTTCGCCCCTGTCAGCCACACAGCCGCACGAAACACCGATTGCGGGGAAACTATCGCCTCTTCGCTCACCGCTGCTGGCTGGTTCTGATCGACCATATTCATCCCATTGTCCAAGCTTGGTACAGTATTGAGCGTAATTGAAGATCATTCTGAGAAATATATGCCAATGACATGAATGCCCCGGCCTGAGTCTGCATCGCTTCAGTCTTGAGTTGGAAAAGCATGCAAATCGCCTCCCCTCGCCCAAACTGCACAAGGCCATCTGCCCACTGAAGATATTAGTGTATGCGTGTTTCCCAACACAACCAACAAGATAGCCGGTAACTTTTGTCTGACCTGGTCCTGCTTTCCTGCGCAGTTTTCCGGCCCTGCTAAGAGTCTGACTCAAAATACCGGCGCCTCCTCTGCATGCCTTGCGACGCGGCGTGAGAGGCGTCGGATGGAGGCGATGAGGGTCCAGGCTTCGGATGAGGCGATGCTGGTTTCCCAGCCCTTTGCGAGGCGCCGGCACCGTCCGATCCAGGCGAGGGTGGGCTCGACGACCCAGCGCCGCGCGATCACGACGAAGCCTTTTGCCTCGCCCTTGCGCCGAACGATCTCGATGGCTGGCTCGTCTGTCCGGACCATTTCCACGTCCAGCTTGTCGCCCGCATAGCCACCATCTGAGAAGAGGCACAACAGCGTCGGGAAGCTGTCCTTTGCATCGCGCAGCGAACGTCTGTCATGCTGGCGGCGAGTGATTTCAGTCCAAGCCATTGCGTTTCTCCGTAGTCTCGACAACCACAGGGAATCACAAGTCGCTGAAATCACTCACCTTAATTTTCGGTTGGGCTCTTAGATACGCACGAGTATTCGCGTAACGCGTCGTTTTCTTCGGTAATATTTGTCTTTCCCACAAGGTGGTTTAGTATTCGTAGCAATTGAATTTGGATAATATTGGGTTGGGCGCATGAAAAAGGAAGAAGATCGCAGGGTTATGCGACCTTCCGTGTCCGTTTATCTGGATGCGGTAAGGTTTGCAGCGGCCTTCGTTGTCTTTCTCAGTCACGCCGAATTCAGCAATTTCTCTTCCGGCTGGCTGAGCGTCTTCGCGGATTATGGGCCACAAGCTGTGATGGTCTTTTTCGTACTGTCTGGCTTCGTCATCGCCTACGTCACGGATACACGCAAGCCTACCCCGCGCCGCTACGTCACCGACAGAGCAGCCAGGATATATTCAGTCGTCCTGCCTGCGATCTTGGTCACGCTCCTCGCGGATAAGGTGGGCATGAGGTTCAACGCGCAGACCTACTATTGCTGCTACGATTATTCCGAGTCCTTCCTGGACATCATCACTTCGGTCTTCTTGCTGAACGAAGTTTGGTTCAATCACCAAGCCCTGTTTTCCAATGGCCCCTTCTGGTCGATTTCCTATGAAGTCGCATACTATGTCCTGTACGCGCTTCTGGTGTTTACACCGGGTCGCTGGAAAATTCCGGCCGTCATGCTGGCGTCCTTGCTGATCGGGCCGGTAATACTGCTCCTCGCGCCCGTCTGGTTCGCGGGGGTCGGAGCCTATTACGTCTCGAAGCGGCATGCCGGGTCACTTATACTTGGTCTCAGCCTCTTTACAGGCAGCATACTTGCGTTCATCGCCGCCGATCTTGCAGGTATGCCGCAGGGGCTCGATGCCCTGACCAGACGACTGATCGGCGGTAATATGATGGTCCTGCTCGGACAATCGAATTTCGTACTGACCGACTATGTCTTGGGTCTCCTGGTCGCTGTCCATTTCATTGGCGCCGTCATGATCGGACGTCATGTCTCATCCACGCCCGAATGGCTTGCTCGCCCGATCCGGTACAGCGCCGAGTTCACCTTCAGCCTGTATCTTTTCCACATGCCGCTGCTGTTCGCCTATGCAAGCATCTTCGACCATGATCCGAACAACGCAGGGGACCAGGCGCTGCTTTACACGGCCACACTCTTGACGGTCTGGCTGCTCGGAAATGTCACCGAGCGGCGAAAAGGCACCACCAGATTTGTAATCGACAAGATCTGGGATCTCACATTGGCGCTTTGGCGTCGCCTGCGCTCAAGTTAGACAACAGCGCTACCCCAGCAAGAATTCGAGAGTTGAAACGATGCCATCCAGGCGCTGGCGAACACTCTCCCGTGATCAAAATGAGACCTGTGTCCCGAAATCTCCGGGAGTTCGCGTCTGGGGCTAAAACTGGCCTTCAATTTGCTTTAACCTCAACCGTGGATGAAATCGGAACACCATTTCAGATTTCAGCCATCGATAACCGACCGCCACGCTAATCCCAACGGGGACACAAAATGGGTTCTTCCGCACTCGCTTCCAAAGCCCGCATCCGTCTCGGCATCATTGCCAACGAATTTTTCGACCACCGCATCAGCCGCCTGGGCGGATTTGGTATGCTTTCGAAGCAGATCGTTGAAGCCGCGGGTATCTCTCACGATCCAAAAATCGATGTGGATCTCTACTGGTGTGAGCCGGACCGCGAAGCGCTCGCCAAGATTGGCAAACAGCAGGTCTACGGACGCCCGCTTCGCACGCCGAGTTGGAAGTGGCACGGAGACAAATTCGCGATTGTGGCAAAGCGCGCCGTCCCCGACATCTGGCTGACGATCGATTATCGGAAGAACTACGAATACTACCTGTCGATGTTCCCGAACGCGCCCATGATCATGTGGGTTCAGGATCCAAAGACACCGGAAGACTGGGCCCGGATCGCGACCACTTCAGTACCCGGCCATGAAGGCATCGAGCCACAGGGTCTGGGCTATATTGATTGCACCCCCCTGGCCGACCTGGTCAAACAACGGCGTGAAAGCGGGTCCCGCACGATTTTTGCGGCGCCATCTCCATTCCTGGAATCGAAAGTGGAATCGACCTACGGCCTGAAAGCCGATGAGGTCGCATCCCTTTGTTACCCGATGGCGCCCGCACCGGACGGACCGTATATCAAATCGGAAAAGCCTACGGTCATGTTCCTAGGTCGCCTCGATCCGCAAAAACGTCCGTGGATTATTCCCGAAATCGCCAAAAAGATGCCAGACGTGACCTTTCGAGTCTTCGGAAAATCCCACTTCACCGGCCCCGGAGCGTGGGAACCCAAAGACCTCCCAAGCAACATTGAGATGCTCGGCCACATGGAAGGCGAAGACAAACACAAGAACATCGCCTCGGCATGGATACACCTCAATCCAGCCATTCACGAGGGTTTGCCGATTGCATTCGTCGAGGGCCTCCAATGCGAAGTGCCGCTGGTCTCCTGCGTGAATCCTGAAAACGTCACCCAACGCTTCGGGCGCTACATTCCCAAATGTTCCGGCGATGGCCTGGACACCATAGACGATTTCGTCGCGGCGATACGCGAATTGGTGGACAATGAAGAACTCCGGAGACAGCTAGGTCGCGAAGGACGGGAATGGGCGAACGAAACCCATTCAGCACAGAACTTCCTCAAATCGTTCAACAGCCTGCTTGCCCAGGCCGATGCGATGAAGATACAGGAAGTCGCCTGATCTCTTTTTTCTTGTAGCTGCGACAAGTCCGCGTGATATTACACCCTTAAGGGCATAACGAGACAACTTATGAGCGCGGGCGATTTTGATGCCATCGTAGTCGGGTCTGGCGCAGGCGGGGCAACCGCAGCCTTGCGGCTGACGCAGGCTGGCCTGAAGGTGCTGATGCTGGAGGCTGGACGTCCTTATGATCCAGTCACTGAGACACCAATGTTCAACCAGCATATCGATGCTCCGCTGGGCAACATTCCAACAGAAGACCGAAATCCCCGCTTTTACGATGCCATCATTGGCGGCATAGATCTGGCCGATGAGCCATATACGAATGCGGAGGGTAGCCACGTCAAATGGCTCCGCACCCGAATGCTGGGCGGTCGCACAAATGCATGGTGGGCGTATGTACCGCGATACGGCCCTTATGATTTTCAGGGCGCCAGCCGCGATGGACATGGCGTAGACTGGCCGGTGTCCTATGACGACATCGCGCCGTCCTATGATGAAATCGAACGCCTGATGGGCGTATATGGGACAACCGACTCCTATGAGAACGAACCCTCCTCCCCCCCTGGCATTCTCCAGCCTCCCCCGCCTTTGCGAGCATACGAACTGTTTGCCAAAGCGGGGTTTGAGAACCTCGGCATCCCTGTCGCAACCACGCGAGCAGCGGTGCTCACACAACCCAAGGGAGATCGGAATGCGTGCTTTTACGCTTCGCATTGCCGTCGCGGCTGCTCCATTGGCGCAAAGTTTCAGACAACAACATCATTTCTTCCCGAAGCGCTCAAAACCGGCAATCTGACCATCCAGACACATGCGCGCGTAGCCGAAGTCACACTCGGTCCCGACGGCCGCGCAGATGGTGTGCGTTATGTGGACACCCGCACCGGCAGCTTTGGAGTCGCCAAGGCGCGCTCAGTTGTGCTGGCCGCATCCAGCTATGAAACAGCTCGCCTGCTTCTGGCCAGCAAGAGCGATCAGTTCCCGAACGGACTCGCCAATCGATCTGGTCAGGTTGGACGCAATATTGCCAACACGCTTAATTTTCAGATCAGGGCCTATTTCCCGGTGCTCGACGGACGTCCGCAATACAATGAGGATGGCACGTCTCTTCCACACATGGTCGTTCCGTGGTTCGGTCATAAAGATCAGGCCGAAGGTAGGCTCGATTTCCCACGAGGGTACCATATACAGGTCTTCGGCGACCGCGTCGGAGCACCGGGGATCAAGACCGGCCCGAACATCGCCTCGCGTGAATACGGCTATGGCCGCGAACTGAAATCCAGTGCGCGCCGCAGGTATGGTTCGTATATTGATTTTGAGATGTTCGGAGAAATGATCCCGAACGATGACACCTATATGGAACTTGATCCTGTGGTGGTCGACAAATGGGGACTGGCGGTCCCGAGATTCCATTGGCGCATTGGTGATACCGAACGTCACCTGATCCAACATGCCAAACATACCATGCTCGATGTCATTGAACGGCTCGGCGGCGTTTCCGCCCCAATTGAAGAAAAAGACGGTGAACTTGGTGAAGGGGCAACAGGTGTTCATGAAACCGGTGCGGCGCGCATGGGCTTCACTGGGGAAGATTCCGTCGTAAACGCCCACTCTCAGTCTTGGGATGTCGACAACCTTGTTCTGGCGGACGGCAGCGTGTTTGCTTCACATGCTCACAAAAATCCCACCTTGACGATCATGGCGCTGGCTTTGCGCGCAGCTGACGCGCTCGTCGTGCGACTGAAATCCAACCAGATCTGAACCTTGGGAAGAATCGTGACATGAATCCACCATCCCGAAAGATCAGTCGACGGACCGCCTTGACCATTCTGGCCGCCACGGTGCCTGCAATTGGCACCAGCATCTGGGCCACGAATTATGCCAGTGTTTCTCCATACCAGATGAAAAGCTGGCCGAAGCCAACTGGTCCGGGATTCGGCATTGACCCGGACCTGTCCGCCCCAGCCCCCTGGCCCAACATACTCACGGAACAGCAACGCCGGACTCTGGCCGCCCTTGTGGATATCATTATCCCCCCAGATGAGGTTTCTCCCGGTGCCGCTGAAGCCGGTGTCGTTGATTTCATCGACGAATATGTGAGCGCACCTTATGAGAGCCTGCGGTATCACAGCCTCTCCATTCTCAACGGGATCGACTGGATCAATACCGAGAGCCAACGCCGTTACGGGGCCGACTTTGCCGACACCACTGAGCGAAGAAGAGACGCACTCTTCAAGGACATACGTGGCAGCTATGTTCCTGAGGGAGAACCCACGACAAAACGTATTCTGTCGCTTGCAATCCCAAAACCGGAACGCCAGGCCGATACATTTCTCGACAGCGTTCATTATCTTACCATCACAGCCTTCTACATGACAGAAGCCGGCGTGAAGGACATCGACTACCGGGGCGACATCGCACAGGCGGGCCCCTACGAAGGCCCCACCGAGGAAGCGAAGGCACACTTGCGCGACACGCTCGATAAGCTCAACCTGCCATACCCGGATGAACTGAAAACCTGACGGAAACCCTTCACGCAGTCTGCGGAAAATGCAGACCTGATTGGAATGGATTTTGCAAGAGGCGTAACGTCAAGAGGAGGGGGTTTTATGTCAGACAGGCTTCTAGGCCGCTCGCACTGGATCTGGTTCTCCGGCATCCTCGTTGCTGCACTTGTCCTGCGACTATTTCAAATAGGCACCGAACCGCTATGGATCGACGAGCTGCGCACCTGGTGGTTTGCTGACAAGTCGTGGGACACGATCTGGCGGGAATATCCGACACTGGAAGTGCACCCCCCCCTGTATTTCGCCTTGATGAAGATTTGGACGGACCTTTTCGGAGACTCCGAAGCCACGATGCGCCTGCCGGCAATGTTCTTTGATCTTGGCGCCCTCTTTTTTGTCTATCTGACGGCCCGAGAAGTCGCCGAGAAAGAGAAGCCCTGGGCAGCATTGGCCGCTGCGGCTCTCTTCGCTGCCGCGACGCAACAGGTCGCCTATAGCCAGGAAGTACGCTTTTACGCCGCTTTCACTTTCGCGTATTCTCTCGTCGTCTTTGGAACTGTCTGGTTCCTCAAACGCCCCCAGGATATCGAGCGTCCGGTCTGGACGAGTTTTGCTCAACGGCGCGCCATCGGGGCCTATGTGTCGCTCGCAGTCGGCGCCGCCCTTCTGATGTGGTTCCATAATCTTGGCGTCCTGTACAATCTTGCCCTGGCAGTCGTGCTGGTCCTCTGGTGGGCGGTGCGACTGCGCTTCTCGACACCAGCACTGATCAATCTGTTGATTGTCGGCGCCGTCGCCATCCTATTCTACACCCCCAACCTTTCGAACTTCATCACCCAGATGACGAACACCAATTCCGGCGGATACTGGATTGAGGCGCCATCTGCCGAGCGGCTTCTGGAACTTTTCTCCTTTACCTACGGTTTCGAACGTCCCTACTCGAACAAGCTGGACTTCGGACTGACCGCCCTCATGGTCTCTGCTGGCGGTCTCGGACTCTGGTTCATCTGGCAATCCGGTAACCGGTGGCTCGCCGCTGCAGTCGCAATCTTTACGGCCTTTCCTTTTCTGGCCGCGACACTGATCACCTACTCTCTGCAGCCTGTCCTTCTCGACCGAACGTTATTACCGATGTTTGCCCCTTGGTCGGTGCTAGTCGGCGCCGTGCTTCTGAGCCGCATTCGCTGGCGCGCAGGCGTCGTCCTGTTCGGCGTCCTGCTCACCGCCAGCCTGCTCTACACGTTCGACTATTACAGCCGCGACACCAAGGAGCCCTGGCGCCAGGTGGTGCGTTATGTCGAGGCGAACGCAAAGCCGGACGAACCCGTATTCCTGGTCAACAATATCGTTCAGATTGCATTTGACTATTATCTCCGAGATGGGACCAATGAGTTGGACATTCGTCCTCTGCCCGAGGCCTTTCCGGCAAATGCTGACGCCTACGAGTACCCAATTGGTGGACGCTCAGAACCGATGCTGACGGATGCGATGGCATTGGAAGCCTGGAAAAGCGCGACAGCTGCACCCTCAGCATGGCTCGTGGCTCGTGGCTCTTTCCGCTTCGAAGAGACGCCAGACTTCGTCGAAAACTGGTTTGCCACCCATTCAGATTGTAAGATGTATGCCTACCCAGATCACCTGAACATTGCGATCTACAAGTACGATGAACCTTCTGCAGAAACCAAGCACGATGTTCCGCAGTGCGGCTTCGACAAGGATGTGAAATTCCTTACACGCTGATGACCTACGCGCTTCCCCCTTCTGATCCGGCAGTCCTGGCAACAGGGAATAGCCCTATCCGCCCAAGCACGGGAGCTCACAGACCCATGCGCATAGGATTTCGGATAGGACAGTTCCCAAACATTTCGGAAACGTTCGTACTTTCCCAAATCCTGGCACTGATTTCTTCGGGGCACCATGTCGAGATCCTCGCCGATAACCGACCTGTGAAATCAGCAGCTAGCGAGCTGCATCAGGGGCTAGCCAAAGCCACCTATATCCAACCGACCTCCGGCTGGATGAACAGGACTTACTCCCACCTCCCCTGGCGAATGAGACAGCAACGAGTTCGGGCAGCAGAACGAAAGCTTGTGCGATCAATGGACGTGATCATCTGTAATTTCGGATGGTTTGGTGCGCAGGTTGCGCGACACTGTGAAGACATACGCGATGGTGCGCGTATCCTTACCATCTTTCACGGAGACGATATGAGCCGCGTCTTCCGTGATGGTGGCGATGCCATCTATGACCACCTTTTTGAACATGGCGATGTGTTTTTGCCGATCAGCGACCTGTGGCGCAAAAGACTTCTGGACCTAGGCGCAGCAGCGGACCGGATCGCGATCCTGCGAATGGGCATTGACGCGACCTCCATTCCATTCAAACCCCGTTCGCCCTCAAAAGATCAGCCATACAGATTTATATCCGTGTGCAGACTTGTAGAGAAGAAGGGAACCGAGTTCACCTTGCGCGCTCTGGCGCTTCTCCGCAAGAATCGTCCTGATTTGCTATGGCACCTGGACATTATTGGTGATGGCCCGCTCCGAAACTCTCTCGAAACGTTGAGCGGCGAACTGGGCATTGACGAGTCCGTTCGTTTTCACGGGGAACTCCCGAATGAGGTCGTACTGGAAAACCTGCAGGGGGCAGACTGCTTCGTCTTGCCGAGCGTAGTAGCAAAAGATGGCGACATGGAAGGCATACCTGTCGCCTTGATGGAGGCCATGGCCTCAGGGCTTCCGGTCATCTCAAGCACCCATAGCGGCATCCCTGAACTTATCGAACATGAAGTAAATGGCCTTCTGGCGCCCGAACGCGACGAACAGGCCTTATCTCAGCTTCTCGCCAGAATGATCGAGGACGAGGAGGGACGGCAAGCCTGGACGAACGCAGCCCGCAAGACTGTGGAAGCCCGATTTGACCTTGGACAACTGAACACGCGGCTTGAGAAAATTTGCCGTGCAGCAACTGCTGGCAATATAGCGCTGGCTCAGTTTATCGCATCAGAAACCGCATGAGCAATACATCCGCTATTATCCCGACTTACAATCGCGCCGTCCTATTGAAGGAAACAATCGAAAGCGTGCTGGCGCAAAGCCTCGCCCCGGCAGAAATCCTGATTGTGGACGATGGTTCCGATGATAATACAACCGACATAGTCGCCAGCTTTGGCGAGCAAGTCACCTTCATCCAGAAGCCCGAAAACAAGGGCAAGGCAGATTCCCTCAACAAGGCTATAGACCGGGCAACGGGCGAATATGTATGGATCGTCGACGATGACGACCTGGTCGAGCCGGAAGCCCTTGCCAAGCTGACGTCATTACTCGAACAATCTCCGGAAGCCGGATTCTCCTACGGACGCCACGACCGGTTCAGCATTGCGGCTGACGGCACACGCTTGCACTCAGATACCGGGTATTGGCGCAATTGTACGTCAGAAGATTTCCTGACAGCGACCTTGGAAGACTTCTTTGTTCACCAGCCAGGCATGCTCGTACGCCGCTCACTTTATGGCGAAGTCGGCCCTTTTGATACACAACTCATGCGCTCCCAAGATTATGACATGCTGATCCGCCTGGCCAGGGCGGCCCCTTGCGTATCGACGGAGGAAGTGATTTTCCACCAACGCCAGCATGAGGGAGACCGCGGTCAAGGCAGCGCCCGCTTCTCTTCTGCGGAACGCGATGAAAAGTGGATCGCATATGATCAGAAGATCTTCAGCCGACTGCAGGAAAGCCTCACCCTGTCGGAGTACCTTCCCAGAGGGACTGAGGTAACGGATGATGCGACGCGTCGCCTCGCATTGATTCAGCGGGGGACGGTGTTCGGACGCAAGAAGCTGTGGGCACAAGCCATTTCTGACTTTACAGCCGCCGCCGGACTTGGCGGCAGCAATCTCAATACCTCTGAAACAGGTATCTTACGACGGGCGTTCGGATCCAAATATGGGTGTCCGGAAATCATCAGAGACCGCTCTTTGGCCCTCTCCCTGCGAAAAATCGGTCAATGCCGGCCCGCCGGAAAACCGATCCTGAAAGCACTGGCCCGCGGATTACTCTGGCAAATCCGCAGAGCCGTGGAATCAGGTGATCTTCAGACCGCCGCCACACTTGCGCACCGGGCGCTGTATCTCTTGATCTGATGCAGGCTACGTTGCTTTTGCAAAAGCCTCATACGCTGCAATCATCATATCCACGTCTTCACGCATCGGTGACCAGCCCAGGGCGTCCCGCGTGCTTGTCGTGTCGAGCAGGATGTCCATGTCCGCAATGCCGAATTGTTCTGGATAAAGTAGCGTCAGGCCGAGCTTGTCCAGGGTGGCCAGAACCGGCTTCAGCAGAAAGGCGGGCACAGGAATCAGGAAAGACCGTGACCCGGCATGGCGGATGATACCGCGAAGCAATTCCTTTGTGGTCGGAGGCGACTCTGAGCCGAGATTGAATGGCCCCGGCGGGCAGCCCGCCTGCGCGGCCAGTAGAGCCGCGTTCGCACAGTCTTCCACGCCCACCATCTGATAGCGATTACCACCCGAACCGATCATGGGGACCGGCAACCCCAACTTGATGAGGCTAAACAGCTTTCCGAGAATTCCAAGACGTCCAGGACCCGTGATCAGGCGTGGCCTGAATATTGTGGCACTGATCCCGTCTGCACTATGCAGGATTGCCTCGGCTTCCATTTTGCTGCGGCCATAAGGGCCGAGCGGATTCTGAGGATGGTCTGGCGTGACGGGCAGTTTGCTCGGAATTCCGTAAGTCATGTCGGTGGAGAAAAAGACGAGCTTACCGGCCCCGCCCTTTTGCATGGCTTCAACAACCTTGCGCGTACCTTCAACATTCACCGCCCGGAACCAGTCATCTCTGCCACGGGACGGAACGGCGTCCGCAAACTGTCTCGCCGCGAGATGATAGACCACATCATCCTGTCCGAGCATCAACTTGGCCAGATCAGCCGGCTTCGTGACGTCACCTTCGATAAATTCGGCATAGTTCGAGACAGACGGGTCCACGGGCCGGCGCAAATCGAATATGACCACCTTCTCGCCGCGCTCCATGAGCGCGCGGGAAAGAAACAGACCCGTAAAGCCGCTTCCACCAGTTATGACATGCCGCATGTTCAGGCACTCCGGGAAATGAAGATGATACCCAGGCAGACGAACAAAATACCAATGATGCGCATGGTGTTCACATCCTCACCCATGAAGAAATAGCCGATCACGGCAGTGAAGATGTAGCCGATGGACAGCAGTGGATAAGCAAGGCTCACTTCCAATTTTCCGAGGACCAGCATCCAGACACCGATACTCACGGCGTAACAGCTCATGCCAGCGATGAACCAGGGGTTCAACGCAAGTGAGATCCCGAGCGAAGGAAGCCCTGAAATACTTCCCGGTAGAGGGCCGATGGACAGCATGGTTTTACGCAGCGCAATCTGGGCGGAAGCGTTCAGCATGACGCTTCCAACGGCCATGGCCAAAACAATAGGGTTCATTCTTGGTGTCCCGTCGTCGATGTATGGAATTCTACTGTGCGTTTCCTGCAATAGCGGTGCCGCTTGACAGATGCGACACCAATATTTGCCAACTCATATGATTTTCATAGGTCATATCGCTCCCCTCCCCTATTTTCGGCAGATAATGCTGGCCGTGCGCCATCGATCTGGTCATCTTGCGTTTGGTAACGCCCTTGCAATACAGGACAGCCGTAACAAGGGCCGGACCTCGAAGTCACTTCGGGACAGGCAAGCGGCTACTATTTATGATGGCACGGCTCTTGCTGAAACAGCAGGAATCATACGGAAATAGGAAAGTGGCAACTTATGTGCAGCCAAACCTCTGAAACAGTCGTTGCACTCCCTCAGCATGACGGCGGCAAGCAACCACCCCTCATTCTGGATCTGGACGGGACCTTGCTGCGAACCGATTTGCTTGTCGAAGGAATCGTCAATGCCTTTTTCCACAAACCGCTGCAGCTCGTGGCTGCATTACCGCTCGCACTGATCAGCCGCTCCCGCTTCAAACATCGCATCGCGTCGATTACAGAGATCGACATCAACTCCATGCCAGTCAACTCGGAACTCGTTGCCTATGCCGGGGAGCAGAAGAAGCTGGGGCGGGATATTCATCTGTATACGGCTTCATCACAAAGCCTTGCCGACAAGGTCAAGGCAAGGTTTGACTTTCTGGATACCGCCTTGGGCTCATCGGAAAAATCGAATCTGAAAGCCGCGCGCAAATCTGATGCCCTCAAGGAACACTTTCCTGACGGGTTCGTCTATGCGGGGGATACGCGCGCGGATCTCCCAGTCTGGGAAGACGCACAAGCAGCAATCCTTGTCGATGTACCAAAATCGGTCAATCGCGCCGTCGTAAATAGCGGCAAGGAAATCGAAGCAAGATTTCGCAATTCCGGAAGCCCTCTCAAGAGCTGGTTGAAGGCGATGCGCATTCACCAATGGGCAAAGAACGCTCTCATCTTCGTGCCATTGCTGCTCAGTCACCAGTATCTTGATCCTGCGGCGGTGGTCCGCTCCGTTGCCGCGTTTTTCGTACTGTCAATCGCCGCGTCCGGAACCTACATCCTCAATGACCTTGCAGACCTGTCCGCAGATCGCCGTCACCAGGTGAAGCGCAACCGCCCCTTCGCGTCAGGAAAGCTGAACCTGCTCGCAGGGCTTGTACTTGCCATATTCATGGTATCGGGCGGCCTCGTGGCAGGCGCGTTTGTCAGTCCCGGCTTCTTTTTTGCGCTCAGTTCTTATCTGATCCTGACGCTCGCCTACTCCTTCGGCCTGAAGCGCGTCCCTGTCCTTGATGTCGTCATTCTGGCGACTCTCTTCACTCTGAGACTTGCAATGGGGACGGAGGCATCTGCAACAGTCTATTCGGAATGGCTTCTGACATTCTCGATGTTTTTCTTCCTGTCGCTATCCATGGCCAAGCGATACGTCGAAGTGGCGGCTCGTTCTGAGAATTGTGGGGAATTGATCGGCGGCCGCGGCTATCGCGGAGAAGACCGGATGTTTGTGTCGACCATGGGAATAGGCACCGGCGTCGCATCCCTCCTGATTCTGGTCCTGTTCCTCCGCGAAGATGCCTTCAAGGTAAACATTTATCAGACGAAAGGATTCCTGTGGGGCATTCCGGTGGTCATGTCCCTATTCCTGGGGCGGGTCTGGTTGCTCGCGTCCCGACAGGAACTCCATGACGACCCCGTTGCGTTTGCCGTCAAAGACAAGACGTCCTACCTGCTGGGCTTCGCTCTGGTCGTCTGCATGCTCGCAGCGATCCTCGTACCCAGCTGATCATTTCGCAATCGCCTGCTGGGCCAGCCCGATGACTTCCTGCAACGCCCCCCTCGCCGTCGCCAATATGCCTGCAGCATAGACGACAACGCCCAACGGGATGCAGATCATGAGGATCTGCGCTTCGGGCATGTGCTGCAGTTGAAGCACATGCGAAGTCCACCAGACGACAAGCGCCATGCCGATCGCCGAAAGCGCAACCGGCAGGATTCCAGCAAGGAATGTTGCCATCGGTAGTTTCATGAGACGAAACAGGATGAAGTATCCCGGCGGGGCGAGGAACACGTTTGTGATCAAGTAGGCGATTGCCACTCCTTGAACACCCCAGTTCGCACCGATCAGGAAGCCACAGACAATCATGACATTACAGAACAAGGACCAGCGGAACATGATATTCGCGTGCCCAAGTGCCATGAAAATCGAACCATGAGAGCTTGAAAGAGACTGCATCGCGCCAACAGGCGCCAGGATCATCAGCAAGTGTGCTGCAGGACGCATATCTTCGCCGAGCACGGAAACGATTAACGGCTCTGAAATCGCACATGCACCGGCCATGATCGGAAATGTCACCACAGATACAATCTTGAACACACGCATACACGCCGCCCGCAGGCGGTCGGTGTCATTTTTCATCTGGGCCAGTCCTGGCAGCAGGATGGAGGTAAGGCCCCAGCTGAAGACCTGGATCGGCAGCAACATCAAACGGTATGCAATGCTGTAATAGCCCAGCAGCGCGGCCCCGAAGACGCGTCCAATGATGATATTGTCCGCGTTACGCCCGAAGAAATTCGCAAGGTCAGCAAGATTGACGTTCACGCTGAACCCGGTGATCAATTTCAGTTCCGGCCAGTCAAACATCCAGCTTACCGGAGGAGATGATTTCCACCAGAGATAAGATGTCCGCACGATATGCGTGACCAGCTGCTGGAAGACCAGAGACCAGACACCAACGCCTGAAAACGCTGCGATAACCACAACGATAATCCCCATCCCGTTGCCCAGGATGTCCGCAATGGCGAGGTGCTTGAACCGGAATTCCCGCTGCAACCAGGCGCCCGGCACAATGGCGGCGGTCTGCAGAACGAGGGCGAAGGAGAGCGTTATGATGATCGGGATGACTGCGGCCGTGTCGTAGAACATGGCCACCAACGGCGACGTGGCGACCAGAATGATTGTGAAGGCAACCCCGATCCCGACATTCGCCCAGAAAGCACTGGACCAGAGCGCGTCGGAACACTTGTCCGCACGCACCAGCGCCGGGCCTAATCCAGCATTATTGAACACCATAGTAAAAACAATGATGGGCATTGCCATCTGCATAAGGCCGAATTCGCTGGCCGTTAGCAAACGTGTCAGGATGGGCAGCACGACCAGTCCGGCGCCGATCTTTGCGATATTGGCAGCGACGTTCCAGACCCCGCCCCGGGCGAGACGCCGGGCATTTCCTGACATTATGCTATCTCCTGGTCTGGCAGAGGCGGGTAATGCATGGCTTGGTAACTTTCTGGCTCGGTGTCCTGAAGAAACCATTTTTCCGGCGAACGCCCTCATCGCCTGCGGTCATGCCACGTAAACCTTAAAGCAGCGCAAAGTAAGTGCGCACATATTTCTATTCTATGATGCAAAATCTGAGAAACAGCCCGGTCGCAGGGGGGGACTTGCCAGTCAACGGCGCGGCGGTTTTTCGCTGACGGCTGCCCCAATCAGGTCATGACCGGCATCATGTTCCGATTACATCGGTTAACACTTTTCCCTATTTGGAAATGGTCACGGGTGTTTTTGGACGAAGTACCAGTGCGAACGCATGAAGCGAACTCATCTTCGATATTTCGACAGCGTGGAAATGGTGCACCCGGAGCGATTCGAACGCCCGACCCCCAGATTCGTAGTTCGCCCAAACCAACTTTGCAACAACTACGGAAATCGCACAAATTCCCGTTATAGGTTTGTTTTTACTATTTTTTTCGTGTTTTCAAATTTGACTACCATTGATCGAAATGGACTGGCGTTCGCTTGATTTGTGGGCAAATTGTGGGCAAACTGAGTGGCAAGTTGAAGAGTGAAAACGCTAAAGATTGAGCGAAATCCGGACCATGAATCCACACACCAAACCGGCTCGCCTGACTCAGACGTTTATCAACTCAGTTGAAGCAAATGGAGCCAAGCAGCGCTTCTCGGACCACAAAGTCGCTGGGCTATGTCTACGCGTCGCGCCCGGGGGAACCAAGACCTTTGTGATCCGATATCGAAAACCTGACAACGCCTCCGCAGAAATGAACATCGGGCGGGCAGATGTTGTGACGCTTGAAATGGCTCGCGACCGGGCAAAGAAGCATTTGGCCCAGGTACCAGACGGGCATGATCCCATCGAAGCGAGACGCCAGGCAGGCATCGAGGCGCGCAACAAGAAGATGGAAACCCTTGAGGCGCTGGCAGAGGCCTTCAAAGCTTCTCCAGGGTTCCTTTCAAAAAGGATCAGAACGCAAGAATTCTACGAGTCATGTTTGCGGGTCCACATCCTGCCTCGCCTTGGAACACGCTCTGTCAAGGAGATTGGACGAAAGGACATCGCCTCTTTCCTTGACGAAATCTATTCCGAGCACAGCGGTCCAGCGTCCAACTCCGCTCGCCGGACGTTGAGTGTCATGTTTTCATATGCGACCGAACTGGAGCTCATCGACTTCAATCCCGTGTCCGCCGTCAAGCAGCGTCATCGTGGCGGCCAAAGGACACGGCAGTTGAATGACAAAGAGCTGAAACGTCTATGGCAGGCACTCGACAACCTCGAAGGCATTACCAGTGATGTGTCGGACATGATACGGTTGTGTTTGTTCTTACCTGCGCGCGTCAATGAAATTGCCGGGATGGAATGGGCGGAGCTTAATCTCAAAGAGCGGCTTTGGACTGTTCGAGCCGAGCGGATGAAGAATAACAAACCCCACGAGCTACCCTTTGGCGAGTGCTGCCGAAGACTGTTGGAAAAACGACGAAATGCGGGCGCAGGAAACAGCTCATGGGTGTTCCCTGCCAAGTCTGGCATTGAGCCTATGAATGGCAAAGTGGCCAGCCGGGCTTGCAATAGGCTATCCAAAGATTGGGGCTGCACCCCCTTCGGACCACACGCATTGAGGCGAGGGTTTACAACAAGAATGGCCGAAAAAGGTGTCCGCCTGGAAATCCTAGAGCGCGCCCTGAGCCACGATGTTACGGGCGGGCGGGCGATCGCCCACTATGATCACTATTCCTACCGCGATGAAAAACGCGATTTGATGGAGCACTGGGAAAAAACCCTACTGAGGATCGTCCAAGCGCAAGATTTTGAGTCGGATCAAGACGAGAGTGGCGAATGACATTCGTAATAAAAACAGCGTACTTATAATCCTTCGGGATCACAAACTGACATGCAAAATCGTTCAGTTGCAGAGTTTGCGTGTCAGCTGCGTATCAGTTTGAGCCCGCCCAATACTTGATCGTGCGGTCGGAAGAATCCATCGAATCTATTTGGCGGCTTCGCTCTTGCGCATGGGTCATCCTCTTTCAATCGAGGAATCTGCAAATTCGTGGCCGAAGTTTAGGGCGCTGGGTCACCCTCTGACCACGAATCTGGGGGCGGGCGTTCGAATCGCTCCGGGTGCACCACTCGCCTAACGCGCGAGCTATTAGATCAAAAATCCCCGATGTCAGTCGCCGGATCTTTGCTCCAGGTGGCGTGTTGGTAACTGGCTTTCATGCAGGACAGCGACGACGGCGATAGCCTCGTCCATCTGCATGTAAAAGATAGCGTGGTGCTGAACACAGAAACAGCGATAGCCCGACTTCAGGTGATCGATCGGAAATCCAATGTCGGGATGCCTGCGCAGGGCTTTGAAGCCTTCTTTGAGACGGCCCATGTAGAGCGCCGCTTGACGCGCTCCGAACTCGCGGCGCGTATAGGTTCGGATTTCTGACAGATCGCGCTGGGCATCGTCAGTTATGCGAAGCGTCGTCATTCTGAGTCAGCCATCGGAATCAAAAAGCCGGTCGATCTCTTCATCCGAAGTCAGATCAAGGTATGCGCCGTTGGCCAGCTGTCGCGAGCCGGATTCAAGGCGTGAAACCAGATACGCTTTGCGATCTTCCTCTTCCTGATCGCGGCGCACAAGATCGCGGAAATACTCGCTCTCATTATTGAACTGGCCACGCTCGATCCTAGTTGCGATCCAATCGGCCATCAGATCGGGCATGGATATTGTCTTGCGCGTCATGACAAAAGCTCCTTCACCGCAGAAGATAGCATGTATGAACTATTCATACAATTGCTCAGGAGACGTACGAGCGCGTTTGCAAAAGTCGTTTCGCGCAATCACAATCCGATACGTGTTCCCATCTTCACCCTCTTCGGTGCGCCATTTCCTACAACAGGATGCAGGTTTTTGGGCCCGGATGGCTAAGGTCTGGCGGACCGTTTTTGACCAGAAGTACTTTTTTGTCGTACAGAGCTGAGAGAACAGCCGTGACTCTGGTCAGTGCCGCGCGCGGCAACTACGCCAAAATGGCGCAGCACACTTAGATTCAAACTTCAGTTTGAATTCAAAATCACTAGAATCACCAAAAACGGGATTCCTAGTGCCATAATAAGCAGCACTTTTTTCCAATTGCTTGGTGAGTGATCCAGGAACAAACGATATAGTATGTCTTTCAATTCTCAGACCCTCGCTCACAGGACTTGATCACCATTGAACTGTGAATGGGTCGGCCCTGTTTTCATCTGGCAATTTTGGTAACTCCATCTCACCGCTCATATCTGAGCTGGATTTTGTGATAGCACCACCCAAGCCAGGACCGAAGATGCTTATGCCCACCCCGATGCCTGCAGGGTCTTTCAGCACCCCCTCAGGGATCACCAACTCGCCACCACCAGGTCCAAAGTCGCCTTCCAAAGTATAGGCAGAAGATGCCACATCTTCTATTGAACCAAGATGAATACCAATATCAACATCAGTATCCAGCATGGCACCCAATCCGCTCTGTTTTGTATCGGTACTCAATGTTGCGGTCTTTTCTAATTGTATGGTTGGCGAAAGCGGTCCAAGCACGGGAACCATTCGAGAGCCTGCGGAATTTGGAGGCCCAATTGAGACTTGGACTGCTTGGTGCTTGCCAAGACTGTTCGATGGGGCTCCGCTCAATATCGAACCCGCAGCAGTTTCAGAAACCCCTGATTTTACGGTCACGTTTACTCGGCCATTTTCTAGGATCTTTTCGCCGGTTGGGTCCGTCGCATTCACGGGGTCATTCGCTACATAGATAGCATGTGCTGGGCCCGCCAGCATCAATCCGGCTAGAGAAATCGGCGCTATCCGAAACAAGGTTTTCAACATTGTGCATGGCCCCCTATGCGAATCACAGCCATGGTAATCACAGGTTGCGGGAAATTCTAGGTGGCGGACATGAAGATTTGGCGATGGTGGATAATAGCCCTCTTTGCGCTGGTCGCAGGCCATGCCCAGGCTGAGGTGCGCCGTCCGAAAATTCCCGCAAACGCCGACGCCTCTGAAATCGTTGAAGCGCTGCTGAGCATTCCCGAAGAGGAGATTGACCTCACATGGTCAAAGCTCGTTTTCGATCACGCCGTGGACCCAAGCGTGGACATTGACGCCACGCTGGAGCGGCTTGATGCCCTAGCCACCAAGGCAAAGGAACTGGCAGGGCTGAAAGCGAACGCACCCCGAAAGGTCGCGGCGCTTCGCACGGTGATCTACAAGCCCGGCCCATGGAACGGTAACACACCCTTCGACTATGATTTCGATGACCCGAACGGGATATTGGCCACACACAAGACGCTCGCGTGGTATCTGCAGACCAAGCGCGGCAACTGTGAGAACATGCCTATCCTGTTTCTGGCCGTCAGTGAACGCATGGGCGTCACAATGAACATCACCACCGCGCCGCGTCATGTCTTCCTGCAGTTCGCGAACAGCGACACCGGGAAGATTGAACACCTCGAAGCCACGAGCGGTGCTCAACCGCAGCGCATTGTCTGGCAGCGTCAGGTATTGCCCATGACGGATCGTGCCATTGAATCCGGCATGTATATGAAGCGCCTCAGTAAGCGCCAGCAGGTCGCCGTCATGGCCGAGATTCTGCTGCACCATCTTGGAGAGCTTGACGAACAGGCCGAGCGCATCGAAGTCGCGGAACTCATACTGAAAGAATTCCCTGAGCTCGACGTTGCACTTTTAAATCTGGCGGATGCCTACCGGCTTCAGATTCAGAAGCGCTTTGCATCAGTCTATCCCACCACTGATTCCATGCCGCTCACCGAGCGGGTGGTTTTCGAGCAGTGGGCCTCGGCCCATGACAAGGCGGTTGATCTGCTCGCATACCTTGGATGGCAGCGTGCGCAAGCGACCGAGTTCACCTCCACCCCCGGACAGGGAAAGCCCAGCGGTGTCGGACAATCCACGCAGAATTAATCACTGTTCGTAGGCATATATCCGCTCGCCGTCATCCGATGTCCGTACGCCGTACCCATTCGCCTTATGCGTGAGCCCGATGATGTCACACACGCGCTGGGCGACCTTGCACTCCTTGCTGTGGGCAAGGACCACAGCGACGATCTCGTCGTAGGAGGCGCCCTCGGGGCGGAGCATCAGTGCAATGCACCGGGCGCGCTGCGTTCCCTCCCTCGGCGGCGAGAGAGCGGGGCGGTTCGGCACGCGGGCGAAGGGGCCGGGCTTGGTGGGCAGGCGCGCGAGCACCTCCGCGACGCGGTGCTCGGCGGCGCGTAGCTGCGCGCTCTCGATCTGCGCGAATGTCTCCTCGGCCATCTTGCTCGTGAGGTCTGCCTGCTCCTTTGAGAGGCCCGACAAGTAGGCCGGGGTGGACAGGAGCGCGGCCACGCAGGCCTTGTCCTTGGCGTTGATGGCATCGCGGATGAACGCCATGCGCTTCGTTTCCGTGAGACCCCTCGCGTGGGCGCGGATCTCTGCCGCCACAGGCGTCTTTGAGGACGGGGCGGACAACGAGGTCAGATCCCGGTTGGCGCGCCAGCTTTCAGCTGCTCGATCTTGTCGCGTGACCTGGTTTCAACAAGGGTTCGCAGGATCTCCGCGCGCTCGCCCAGCCAGACGAGTTCTCCGGCGGTAATAGCATAATGCTCTGAATAGCGTGCATCCACATAGGCGCGCTTCAGCAATTCGAACAGGCGCCGATCATGCTTGGTTTCTCGCGGCCAGACAGTGATCAGCTCCGGGGCGAGCTGCTCAGAAAGGGAGCGGAGGAACTTAATGCTATGGGTCGACGGCGAGTAGTTCGTCTCTACAAGGAGGAGGCAGGCGTATAGCCGTTCAACAACCTGATGGAGCATGAAGGACGCATCATTGTAGCGTGCACCGTTCAGACCGAACGTGTAAAATTCGAACGCGCTTTGTACGCCCTCCATACGCTGCTCAAAATGCTTCACGGCGGTCGCCAGAGCCTCGTCGGGCGTCTGCGGCCGGGGCGTGATGAAGGGTGTGCTGCCCTTAAGATCGTATAGCGCGACGCCTTCCCTGATGATGTCAGAGAAGAAATACTGCCCCTCTCCCAGCGCGTTGTTCACCTCATCCATCGTGTGGACAATGAAATTGACCGGGGTTTTGATGCCCGCGTCACGCATCAGCCGGTCCTCGGCACGGTACCAGTAGGTGGCAAAGTCGACGACGCTTTGCTGGTTCACCACGATCAGCAGGTCATAGTCGCTGAGGTACCCTTTGGCGGTATGTGGTTCGTCCACCCAGTTGCCGCGCGCATAGGACCCGAAGAGGACGATCTTGAGGATCCGGCCATCCTTCTTTTTCGGAGAAGAGGTATTCTTCATCGCGTCGGTGAATTCTTCAAAAAGAATTTCCGTCACGCGCTGGAGTTCGCGCTGTTTGCCATGGGGGAGATGATCAAGGTCGCTTCGCATGGGGCTCATATTAGGCAGGCTCGCACATTGTGCAAAGCGCCAATACAGGCTCCGGTTGCAACATTTGATTGTAGTGAGTTGGGCATCGACGAGATCAGGCGAAGCGGGGAATACCATCCCGGTGACGACGCAATGTTCGGTGAACGCCCTTGGCGGCGAACGGCGGCCCCCCCATTGACCGCTTGAGATCACATCCTGTGATTTCAAGTCGTCGAATTGTGCCTTCGTTAGCTGGAAGGCCCATCCCTTGGGAAACCTCTCCCAGTACCTCTTCACGGACTGATTGAGCACACGGGTTTCGACGTCAAAAAACCTGGCGAGGTCCTGATCGAGCACAACCCTTACGCCCGTCACATCGACGATCTGCACGGGCATCCCATGGCGCACGGATACAAGGTCTTGGCTCATGATCTTGGCTTTCAACTTGAGGTCACAGATTGTGATCTCAAGATTCTGCAGGTTCGCCAAGGAGTTGCCAGGTTCGGCGACGATTGATTGCGGGACAAAGCTTCGGTACTTGCCCGGCCATACACTTTGTCTTGAATGACAGGACATTCTTCCCATTCGAGAATGCCGAAAGCGAAAACGTCGTGACAGAAGAGTTGGGTGTTCACACCCCAAGTTCTCGCTCTGAAGCTTACCATCGCCGCGATCATCCTTATCCCGGATGAGAACGAAGAAGCCCACAATCTGATCACGAGCGCGCTGCATGATCTGCAGACTTTGGCATTGTGATAAGCGCGCCTCTGGCATCCAGCCCGATACGGTGAGGCCGACTGGCTGCTTTGCTCAAGGAAGATGTCCATGCTGGCGTAGTCCCTTGAACAAATCTATCTTAAAGTGAATTCCGCTGCCCCGTTTGGCGCAAAATATGCATCCCACACTGGCATGTCGGGCGCATCAGAACAGACCGCATTGACCAAGCTCACGCTCACCGTTCGCGGCAAATCTGCGAATGACCGCCTCCTGTTTGGCCGTGCCTTCCATTCCCGCGGGCTACCCTACCGAGGCGCAATGCATCTCTTCGAACCGGGCCAGGTCTTCGGCTTTGTGCGCTGGCGCGGGGATGGCTTTGGCACGCAAACCTGGCGCGTAGTAGTCGCCGAGGCAGGCCAACCGAGAGAGAAACTGACCCGTATTCCTGGTATCAAACCCGGCGCACATCTGCTTCTCCACGCCTTCGGCAAGACCCGCGCCAAGCGGGCCCTGCGTGCAATTGATGTGTTCTCTGACGCTCACGTTTTGCATGAGATTCACCCTGCCTACTGGCGCCATGTGCATGCGCAGATGGCGAGCAATCTTCCGATCGACGCCTACGATCCGGACGTATTTGCCTCGCTTGACCTCGCAAGGTCTCTGTCATGAGCTTCGCACACGTCTCAATCCTGGACCCGGCGGCAAAGTCAGTGAGGGAAGTAGCGCAAGATAAAAGCATCCGTGTCCAGAGGACACGGGATGGCAATGGGGATCAGGGATTATCGCGAGTCATCGCGGCGGATGGCGTGAGTCGCGGAATTGGCCAGATCGCAGTCACCATGGATGATTACGCGCGAGTCGGATTTGGCACCATTTGTACACACACGGGCCGCCTTCATGCCCGGATCTCCAGTAATCATTGCGATTACGCCTGTGGCAGGCATGGCTCCCTATGAGCAACGGGGATGACGACTTTCGGCCACGGCTCGGGCGGATCGGCAACCGGTCCGGCGGCACCAAAGGCAGCATGCGGGCTTTCCTGAAAGGCGCGCGGGCGAACGGAAATGCCAGGCGAAGAGCTTCGCCTGCGTCCCCGCGCCATTTTGTCGGCGGGCGAAGGGCGATCATCCAGGCGCGATTTGTGAAGCTTGGCGGAGGTGGCATGGGCGCCCAACGCGCCCATCTCGGCTATTTGCAAAGAGAGGGGGCCGGCAAGGGCCAGGAACGCGCCGAATTCTATGACGCAGAGCGCGAGGGCGTAGATGGTCATGGCTGGCTGGAAAGCACGAAGGATGACCGTCATCATTTCCGGTTCATCGTCTCCGCTGAAGACGGGCAGAGCCTTGACGATCTCAAGCCCTTCATCCGGGACCTCATGGGCCAGATGGAAATCGATCTTGAAACCCGTCTCGACTGGATCGCTGTCGACCATTTCAACACCGAGCATCCGCACACGCATATCGTGATGAGCGGACGCCGGGACGACGGACGCGACCTCGTGATTCCAAGAGAGTATTTGTCACACGGCATGCGCGAGCGCGCAGGTGCCATCCTGACCCGCGATCTTGGCCTGCAGACGGCCCAGGAACTGGAGGCAAAACTATCGGCCGGGATCAGCGAGCGACGGGTAACAGGAATCGACCAGGTTCTGGCCCATCAGGCAGGCGAAATTGGCGAGGTGGATCTGGGCCAGGTCCGCCGACACCGGGAACACTATCAGGCACGTCTCCGCTTTCTTCAAAGCCATGGGCTCGCAGAGCCTGCTGGCGGCACGCTCTGGCAGGTGCCGTCCGGGTTGACTGAGAAGCTTGCTGCACTCGAGCGCCGCGACATGGTTGCGGCGCGGATTGAGAAGGCGCTCAGCGTTGCAGGCCTGGAGCGCGTGGCAGCCCTGCCAGACGAGCAGGAGCATAGCCCTCGCGCCGTGACGGGCAAGCTGCTGGTGATCGCCCGCAATGACGAGCTTTCGGACCGCTCGCATGCGATCATCGACGGGCTCGATGGCCGTGTGCATCATTATGAACTCGGATCGCGCCACACAGCCGGACTGGAGCCGGGCGACTTTGTCCAGGCCAAACCCCGCGCACGCGGCGCATCCGAGATGGACCGCATTATCGTGGACGTCGCAAACGCATATGGCGGGACATATTCAGCGCACTATCACCGCGAGCATGACCCCTCGGTCAGTGAGAAGGATCTGGGCCTCATCCGCAACCGACTGGCTGCCTTGTCCCGGCAATCACTGGTCCTGATGGACGATCACGAACGCTTTGACGGTTGCGCGGACCTCGTCCGGCGCGTTGAGGAGGTTGCAGTTCGCACCGCCAAACGCTCGCCGACACTGCTGCTCAGAATGGACACGATGAGCCTGGAGGCACAGGTCAGCGCGCAAGGCCTGACCTGGCTCGATCGTCATCTGGCGGGCGAGACCAGCCAGCAGGTGGGCTATTCCGGACTTGGAGGCGAGGCGCGCGAGCTGGCCCGCCAGCGCCGGGCCGTGCTCTTCGAGCGCGGTATTGCGCAAGCGGGCCGTAGCGGGGCACTGGAACCGCAGGCGATGGAGAAGCTCCAGATCCGGTCGATGCATGACTATGGCCGCGCCTATGCCGGAGAAAGTGGCATGGCCTATGTTCCGTACCAGCCCGGCAGGGAGGTCTCCGGCAGGGTGATGCCAGTCAATGATGGGCATGGTTCAGTATTTGCCCGGATCGAATATGCGAAGCAGTTCACACTTGTGCCGTGGTCGCGCGAACTGGAAGGCATGCGGGCGAGACAGGTGACCCTCTCCTGGTCGCTCTCGCGCGGCATCCAGATTACGCGTGGGCGGGACCTCGGGCTCAGCCGCTAAGGCCGGCTGGAAACAGCCCCTTCCTGCCTTCATGGCCGAATGGCAGACCCTGCCATTTTGGCCATAGCCAGCCTCTTGCCACGTGTCCGGGCCTGTCAAGGTTGGCCCCTGGCCACCGCTTCGCGGCGTGTGGCCTTGACAGGCGCGGACGCGCGGCGCACCGGGAAATTCTCCAGAGAAGACGCATGGCGACGCCAGGCTTCCACCCGATTGATCAGCGCTCTCCCGTCAGGCGACGTGAATTTCGACAAACAGCGGAATTTGGAAGTATACAGATGCAAGCACACGCAAACACTACAGATTCCTACCCGATTCCTCCCAATTTCCACACTTGACGGATAGGCGGACCTTTCAGCAGACTGAGGGCATGTTCGTAGCGTTTTTCCCTCACAGTGTGCGAGGCGGATCATGAAACACCGCCTCATCGCCTATGTCGGAGGAGAGCTTCACTCCAAGGTCGTCGCCGCTGGCTCCAAACCCGGTCAGTCCCAATCGGCCATTATTGAAATGGCGCTGAAAGCGTATTTCTCACTCGCGCTCGACCATGCCCGCGAGTCCGGCATGATCCGGCGCCAGGACGACATCCTGCGTGCGCTTGCACGTATTGAACGCGACCAGCAGGCGCATATGGAAATGACCGACCTCATCGCATGGTATGAACTCCTGTTCTCCCCGCCGATGACCGATGAACAGATTCACGCTGCAATCGCAGATACAAAGAAACGACATGCACAATTCCGCAAGGCGGTGGAGAAGCGGCTCGGTTCTGGGCGCAGACTGCTCGGCGAGGCACTGGCGGATGCGGTGTTCAGCGAGGATGATTTTGTGTCTGTGCAGGACAGGCGGCAGTGAACCGAGGCGGCACCCATCCTGGTCCGGTCGACCCTGACCAGCTCTTCACCCCGGAAGAGGCTGCCGCCCTGCTCAACGTGAAACCTCAGACACTCGCGAAATGGCGGATGGGAGGACGAGGCCTTGGCCCACATTTCGTGAAAGTCGGCAGAGCGATCAGATACCGCCGCGCAACGCTGGTGTCATTCATCGAAGGCAACACGTTCACCAACACTGCCGAAGCCAGATCAGGCCTTCGTGAGCAATAATCTGTGTGGGCACGTCGAAATTCGAAGAGGCAGAACCTCCCCTACCCTCCTATTTCCTTCGGCAGTGCGTGGCGAAGTTTCTTCGAACGAATTCTGTGACGCGCTGGCAAACTTGGAGACAGTCCTCAAATCCATGGGCTACCCCGCCAGAGATCAGCCTAAAGCGGATCGGGAGGTGCCGCCTCATGGATGCCAAAGAATGCGATCTGCGCGACTTTCCCATGGACGAATGGCAACAAGCCAAACGAATTACCCACCATGCGGGCGAGACCGGCAAATTGAGCTCAGTTCCCGACAGGTCAGCCTGGCAGCGCCAGATGCCAGACAGTTTATGATTTTCTCATTTAGCGCAGTCTCACTGCGCAAAATCCGCTTAAAGGTAAACTTGATTGAAGTTTGAATAAATGCTATTTAGCTAAGTATGACTGCGCAAAATGACGGAAAGCTAAACCAGCTCTTTCACGATCTCCCCGAAGGGCTGATCGTCGATGCCGCATGGCTGCGCCAGAAGGGCTATTCCACATCGCTGTGCAGCCAATACGTTGCGGCGGGCTGGCTGGAGAAGCCCGCACGGCGCGTCTACCGCCGCCCAACGAAAACAAAGCTCACCTGGCAGCAGGTCGTTATCTCCCTCCAGGCACCCTTGAATAAGCTCCTCGTGGTCGGCGGCCGAACCGCGCTCGAGTTGCAAGGCATGGGACATTACCTCTCGCGCGAGGTCCGCGAGGTTCACCTCTACGGTCCAGAAGCTCCACCGACCTGGCTCAAGGATTTGGATCTTGGCGTGCGGTTCATCCACCACACCGGCAAGCGGCTCTTCGGAAACGATCCCATCCATGGCAGTATCAGGCAGATTGAATGGGGACATCTGAGCATACCGCTCACCGTCTCCACACCCGAGCGCGCCATTCTCGAGCTGCTGGATGAGCTGCCGAATAACGAAAGTTTTCAACAGGTCGATAAACTGATGGAGGGCCTCTCCAGCCTCAGCCCGCGCCGCCTTAATGAGCTACTCGGCGGTTGCCACAGTGTGAAAGTGAAACGGCTCTTTTTCTTTTTCGCGGAACGCCATCGCCATCGTTGGATGAACCAACTCGACCCAGAGAGCTTCGATCTCGGAACAGGAAATCGCGTTCTGGTGAAAGGCGGCAAACTCAATCGCCGTTATCACATCACCGTGCCGGAGGATCTCGATGGCCTACAGTGATATCTACCGGCAACAAGTCACGCTCCTCATCCGTACGCTTCCCTATGTGGCCGAGGAGACTGCCTTCGCACTCAAGGGTGGGACCGCCATTAATCTCTTCGTGCGCGACATGCCGCGCCTCTCCGTGGATATTGACCTGACTTACCTTCCAGTGGAGCCACGCGCGGCCTCGCTCAAAAGAATTGATGAGGCAATGACCCGCATTGGCGAGCGCATCGCCGCAGGCATTCCAGGCGCGCGGATCGCACTTCATCGCCCGCAGGGCTTAGGGATAGTCACCAAAGTGCTTGTCGAAGAGGGCGGCACGCGGATCAAGATCGAAGTCACGCCGGTCTCGCGAGGCTGCGTCTATGAGCCTGTCACAATGAGCGTTTCGGCGTTTGTCGAAGCAGAGTTCGGCTATGCTGAAACACAAGTCGTTTCATTCGCTGATTTGTACGCGGGCAAGATTGTCGCCGCGCTTGATCGGCAGCACCCGCGGGACCTATTTGATGTCCGCGACCTTTTGGCCAACGAGGGCGTGAATGACGCGCTTCGCGCTGGATTCGTCGCCTACATGCTTAGCCACAATCGTCCCATGCACGAAGTCCTTTCCCCGATCCGCAAGGACATTGAGGGCGAATTCGTGCGTGGATTTGAAGGCATGACTGACGCACCCGTCGACCTCGCCGAACTTGTCACCGCCCGCGAGAGAATCATCGCCATAATGGTGGGCGCTATGCCCGAGGCGCATCGCAAATTCCTGATTTCATTTAAACGCGGCGAAGCCGACTGGTCTCTGCTCGGCTTGCCCGGGGTGGCCGATCTTCCTGCTGTAAGGTGGCGTCAGCAAAATCTCGACACACTCTAACGCGAGGTCCGCGCTGCCGAAGTGGCCAAGCTGGAGAAAGTATTGTTCGGAGACAGCCATGAAGGCTGATCTGCCATCGCTTCTCCCAAGAACAGTCACTGTGTCACGAAATTCTATCGATTCCAGTTCGACTTGTTGGCGGGCGACCACAGCTCGGCGAGGCACTGGCGGATGCGGTGTTCAATGAGGACGGTTTTGTGTCGATGCAGGACAGGCGGCAGTGAACCCAGGCGGCACCCATCCTGGTCCGGGCGACCCTGACCAGCTCTTCACACCGGAAGAGGCTGCTGCCCTGCTCAACGTGAAACATCAGACACTCGCGAAATGGCGGATGGGAGGACGAGGCCTTGGCCCACATTTCGTGAAAGTCGGCAGAGCGATCAGATATCGCCGCGCAACGCTGGTGTCATTCATTGAAGGCAACACGTTCACGAACACGGCCGACGCCAGATCAGGCGTTCGCAAACACTAATTTTTGTGGGCAATGTGTGGGCACGGCGAAATTCGAAGAAGCGATGTTTTCGTCTAATCCCTTGTTTTTCTTGGTGCACCCGGAGCGATTCGAACGCCCGACCCCCAGATTCGTAGTCTGGTGCTCTATCCAGCTGAGCTACGGGTGCCTACCAAAATGAAGGCGGACACATACAGTCAGCCCCGGAGGTATGCAAGCCTGTTTTCCGGCCTTCTGCAGCAGGTGCGGTAGAGCCCGCGCCCGGCCCATGGTTTCGCCCGGAAATCTGCCCCGCGCGGCACCCTATTCGGAGACGGTGGGAGACGGTGGGGACAAGTTGGGGGCCATTCCGGTGACGCTGGTGATCCAGCCGGTATAGGCAGAAACACGCGTGTACACGCCGGGGCTATCGTCCCGGGCACAGCCCAGACCCCAGCTGACAACGCCGATCTGGACCGGGCCGCCTTCCCAGGTGCGCGCGACCAGCGGTCCGCCACTGTCACCCTGGCAGGAATCGACCCCGCCCGTCCCGGCGCAAAGCTGCAGGGCCGGGTCCACGCCAACGCCCTCGAATTCCTCATCCAGCCCGTATGTGTCGATCAGGGCGGCAATCTGCGCGCGGCAAACCCCAACCTCAACCGGCGGCACGATGCCCTCCATCAGGGCGAGGCTCGGCGCGCTGACATGGCGGCCAGTGCGATTGAAGCCCTCCTCCTGGCTTCCCTGCTCTTCGGTATTGCCGTAGCCGGCCACAACCACCTCGGTCTCAGCCGCATCCAGCGCGGGCGCGACGCCTGTCAGGCCGTCAAGGCGCGACAGCGGACCCTCCCAGCGGCCATCAATCCGGATCAGCGCGAGGTCGCTGCCCCGCTCTGCATGGCCGGGCTGGTAGCTTGGGTGGATGATGATCTCGCTGACCGGAAAGTTCGCATCCTTCGGGGTTTCGAGCAGCGTGCCTGCGCCGACCACCACGGTCAGCGGACCGAAACGCTGCAGATCGCCTTTCGCATCGGGATAATACTGCACAGCCCGGCCTTCCGGCTCGATCCGGACCATGTCGACACAATGGGCCGCCGTCAGCGCCCATTCCGGCGCAATCATGGAGGCGCCGCACTCGTGATAGATGTTGCGGCCCTGCTGTGACTGCAACGAGACGACGCCCGGCCAGTCATCCGGATCGGCTTCGCGTCCGCCGACCACACAGGCCGTTGCCAGCGCAAGCGTTCCAAGGGCCAAGCCCCACTTCCAGGCCGATCTCATTTCAGTGCCTCCCTGCCTCGGTCAGGCGTGTCCCCTCGCTTCGTGCACGCCGCGCGCAATCGCACGCGCCAGTGTCGAGGCGGCGAGCTCACCGATCCGGGCCACATTCAGGGGCGCCGGGTCCGGCAAAGCCACACGCGAGGTAGATAACACGAAAACAGCGTCGCCGTCGAAGGGGGCGAAAACAGGCCGGATCGCGCGGGAAAAGCCAGACATCGCCATCTGTGCGACGCGCTTTGCCTGATCGGGGGTCAGGGCCACATCGGTCGCGATACAGGCAATGGTCGTATTCTGGCCGAGCGCCGGGTTTGACTTGGCCGCGCCCCAGTCTTCGGCATCCATGCGGAAATCAGCGGGCGGGCGCGCCCCGCCAAATTCGCCGTCCTGTTCAAAGGGCCAGGCCCAATAGGTGTCTGTCCCCGGCATCAGGACAGATCCGACGCAGTTCACGCAGGCGATCGCACCAACCGTCATGCCATCATGGGTGACGATACTGGCCGATCCGGTGCCGCCCTGAAACTTGCCGGCAGACGCGCCAAAGCCTGCCCCGGCCCGGCCAAGGGCAAAGTCTTCCGAGGCACCTGCGAATGCCTTTCGGCCGAGCGCGGCATAGGGGGACACCTCGCCCCAGTCCTTGTCGCCACCATTGGCGAGATCAAAAAGGATGGCCCCCGGCACGATGGGCGTCGGCGGAACGCCGGGCGAGCGGGTAACCGCAAAGCCCCTGCCCGCCTCCTTCAGCCGCGCCATCACGCCATCGCCGGTGCCGAGGCCAAAAGCGCTGCCGCCGGAAAGAAAAATCGCATCGACCTGATCCACCAGCGTGCCGCCGGCCAGCAGGTCCGTCTCCCGCGTGCCCGGTCCGCCCCCGGCGACCATACAGGCCGCAATGGCGGGCGATTCAGGTACAATCACGGTGACACCGGTATTGACGCGGGCGTCCTGTGCCTGTCCGACGTGCACACCCGCAACGTCAGTGATGAGATTCCGTTTCCCGGCTGTTGTGGGCATTACAATGTCCTGTCGGTCTTTCCCTTTGGGATTCCCTCTCTTAAGGTCCGCCGCGACTCACGCAAGCCAAGGACACCGCCATGAAGATCGCCCGCCCCCTCCTTGCCGCCCCTTTCCTGGCCGCCCTCCTCCTCCTGTCCGCCTGTGCAGCGCCGGACGGAAAGCAGGACGTCTCGGTCTCCGAAGCGGCGCAAAGCGCGGCAGACGCAGCCGCCAGCGCAGCCGTCGAAGCCGCACCGGAAGTTGCCGATGCGACTGAATGGACCAAGGGCGCCATGGTGGCGGCGGCAAATCCCGAAGCGGTGGAAGCCGGTCTCGAGATCCTGCGCGAAGGCGGCACGGCCGTCGACGCGGCCGTCGCGGTGCATACAGCTCTTGGCCTTGTCGAGCCGGAAAGCTCCGGCATCGGTGGCGGCGGTTTCATGGTCTATTACGACCACGCCAGCGGCGAGGTCACCGTATTTGACGGACGCGAGCGCGCGCCCGCTGCGGCCACGCCGGAATATTTCATGAAAGATGGCGAGGTGATGGACTTCTTCTCCGCCTGGCAGTCAGGCCGGTCGGTCGGCGTACCGGGTGCGGTTGCCCTCTATAAATCGGCACATGACGCGGCCGGCAAGCTGGACTGGGAAGACCTCTTCCAGCCTGCCATCACGCTCGCCGAAGACGGCTTCGTGGTGGAACGCAAGCTCGCGGCCACGCTGGCCAGCGACCGACTTCAGCAATATGTCCGTCTGGATGACCTGCCGGAATCTGCGGCCTATTTCTATCCGGACGGCGTGCCGCTGGCGGAAGGCTCGATCAAGACCAACCCGGCCTATGCCGAAACGCTGAAGCGGATCGCAACCGAAGGTCCGGCCGCCTTCTATAGCGGCGATATCGCTGAATCGATCGCCTATGCCGTGGCACACGATCCATCCCTGCCGGGCGCCATGACGGTGGAAGACCTCGCGAACTATGAAGTCGCCGTTCGTCCGGCCCTATGCGGCGTCGAACCGGACGGCTACGAGGTCTGCTCGGCGCCGCCGCCCTCTTCCGGCGGTGTGACACAGAACATGATCCTCGGCCTGTATGACCGCCTGAAGCCGACAAGCGAGGAAGAAACAACCGAAGCTGCCCAGCTGAAGGCCTTCGTCGATGCCCAGCGCCTGACCTATGCCGACCGCGACCACTATGTCGCCGACGCAGACTTCGTCCCGGTCCCGGCGGCCGAACTGATCGATCCGATCTATCTCGACGTGCGGGCGACCGAAGCCTTCGCGCCGGACCAGCATGCAACGCCGGGCGATCCAGGCCTTGCCCTCGGTCGCGGCCCGATGCGCCAGATGTGGGGCGAAGACCCGACCGAGCATCATCCGGGCACGACGCATTTCTCGATCATCGACCCCTATGGCAACGCCGTATCCATGACGATGACCGTCGAAGCCGCATTCGGGAACTCCGTCATGGTTCACGGCTTCATGCTGAACAACCAGCTGACCGACTTCGCGCGTGAACCGACAAAAAGCGGCAAGCCGGTGGCCAATGCCGTTGCCGGCAACAAGCGCCCCCGTTCGTCCATGTCCCCGACGCTCGTCTTCGATCCGGATGGCGACCTGTTCATGGTCACCGGATCGCCGGGCGGCAACTCCATCGTTGCCTATGTCGCCAAGACGCTGGTCGGCGTGCTCGAATGGGGAAACACGGCCCAGGAATCCATCGACCTCCCGAACATCATCGCCCGCGGTGATGTGGTCGGCGTGGAAGTGGACCGCGAAGGCGGGCCGGAAGCGGCCGAAGCGCTGCGCGAAATGGGCTACAATGTTGAAGAGCGTGAGGGTGAGAATTCAGGCCTACACGTGATCATCGTGCGCGAGGATGGCCTGGAAGGCGGGGCAGACCCGCGCCGTGACGGGGTTGCCCGCGCCCTGGAATAGACAGGCGCGCCTCATCCGGGATGGCCAAGCTCTACTTCTCCTACGCTGCCATGAATGCCGGCAAGTCGACCTTGCTGTTGCAGGCGGCGCACAACTATCGTGAGCGGGGGATGGACGTCCTCCTGCTCACGTCCGCCCTCTACAAGGACGATGATGCGGGGCATATTTCCTCGCGCATCGGCATCAGTGCTGACGCAACCCTCTACACGGCGGAGACGGACATTCTCTCTCTCGTCCGCGAAAGAATGGCCCAGCACCGGATCGATGCGATCTTTGTCGACGAGGCCCAGTTCCTGACCAAGGAGCAGGTCTGGCAGCTCGCCCGTGTGGCCGACCATATCAATGTGCCGGTGCTAACCTATGGTCTGCGGACAGATTTCCGGGGCGAACTGTTCGAAGGCTCCGCCACGCTTCTAGCCATTGCAGATGCGATCCGCGAAGTGCGCACGATCTGTGAGTGCGGACGCAAGGCAACCATGGTGGTCCGCCTGGGTCCGGACGGAAAAGCCCTCACCGAGGGCGATCAGGTATCGATTGGAAAATCGACCTATGTCTCCCTCTGCCGACGGCACTGGGAAGAGAAGATGGGTCGCCAGCCAGCCGAATAGGCCCTACGGCGACAGCTGCGCCGTCAGCGCGTCCGCCAGCAACCGGCCCGCCGCCGTCAGCGACAGCACGCCCTGATCGAACCGCACCCAGCCTTCATCCGCAAAAACCGCGATCTTCTCGCGCGAGACGGGCTGACCGGTGACCGCCTCAATCCGCGCAATGTCGATCCCGCTGGTCGGGCGCAGGCCCATGGACAGCAATTCCTGTGCGATAGCTTTGGGCTCAAGGCGCTGGGCATCGCCCCACCCGGTACCAAGCGCCTGCATGTTCGCCATGTAGACTTCTGGCCGCAGTTGCGCCTCATAGGCATAGCGATGCCCGCCGACCGTGACCCGGCCATGCGCCCCCGGCCCTGCCCCGATCCAGTCTCCACCCTGCCAGTAAATCAGATTATGCACAGACTGGTGCGCCGGCGACATCGCATGATTGGACACTTCATAGGCGGGCAAGCCCGCCTTATCGAGAATATCCTGCGTCAGCTCGAACAGGTCTGCCTGATCATCATCCGGCATCGGACTGATCTGGCCGCGACCGACAGCAAGCCCAAACGCCGTACCTTCCTTGATGGTAAGCTCATAGAGCGAGAGGTGCGGCATACCGAGGGCGAGCACATCCTCCAGTTCGGTCTGCCAGTCATCGGCTTGCTGGTCCGGACGGGCATAGATGAGGTCGACACTGAGAGACTGGAAGACACGCATCGCCCGCGCGACGCTGGCCTTCGCCCCGTCTGCATCATGGTCGCGCCCGAGGAAGGCCAGCGCAGAATCGCGCAGCGACTGGACGCCGACAGAGAGCCGGTTCACGCCGGCGCTGCGCAAACCGGTCAGATCTGCCCGCATGATATCGTTCGGATTGGCTTCCAGTGTGACTTCCGCGCCGGGCTTCACGCCGAACACATCATCGGCGGTCTGCAGGATCTTCTGAACATCGGATGGCTGCAGCAACGAGGGCGTGCCACCGCCGAGATAGACCGAGTCCAGCGCGCCATGGTCTGGCATGCGGCTGCGATGGGCATGGATGTCCGCGCAAATCGCCTCAACCAGCAACGACGGGTCGCGGTCTTTGGCGGCATAGACGTTGAAATCGCAGTACGGACAGATCCGCGTGCAATAAGGCCAGTGGACATAGAGGCCAAAGCCGAAATGCGGGCCGAACGGGTGGAGCGCATCTGTCATGACAGCAATGCCGCCTTGAGCTTGCGGAAGGCATCGGCGCGGTGGCTCATCGCGTGCTTCCGGTCCGGGTCCATCTCGCCAAAGGTCACCGTCTCGCCATCGGCCACGAAAACCGGGTCATAGCCGAAGCCCTTGTCCCCTCTTGGCGGCCAGACGAGTTGCCCATGAACTTCGCCCTCGAACACTTCCTCATGGCCATCCGGCCAGACGACGGCCAGGGCGCAGACGAACCTGGCGGACCGGTCGGAATTGCCGGCTTCGTGCAGTTCGCGCTCCACTTTCTCCATCGCAGCGCCGAAATCGCGCGGCTCTCCGGCCCAGCGGGCTGAATAGATGCCGGGTGCCCCGCCCAGCAAGGTGACCGACAGGCCGGAATCGTCTGACAGGGCCGGTGCGCCCGTTTCAGCTGCCGCTGCGCGCGCCTTCAGCAGCGCATTGCCGGCAAAGCTGTCTTCGGTTTCTTCCGGTTCGGGCAGGTCCAGATCGAGCGCTGATACGACCTCCAGACCCAGGGGCTCAAACAAGTCCTTGAGTTCCCTTATTTTTCCCTTGTTGTGCGTTGCCGCGACAAGCCGACCGGGCGAAAGGGGCCTATGTGTCATATTTCGCCTCCTGAAATGGTTCCATTCTTGCTTTCGTCACAAATACGTATATCGTTATTCGGTAAGGGTTCACGCAATCGCAACACCCCCGCCGGCATAGATCATCCAGCGGAAAGGATGAAGAGAAGAAGGCATGACAGGTAAAACGCGCAATTCCATGGCGGCGATCATGACAGTCCTGGTCACTGTCGTCATGTGGATGACGGCAGCCATCGGCGCCATTGTTCTCCTGGCAGGCAGTATCGAGCTCATCTCCATGCTGTCCGGAACCCCTATCAGCATCGGCGCCATCACGGTTGATGACCATGACATTTCAGTGCCTGAACTGGCCGCCGGCCTGTTTGGCGTTCTGGTTGTGGTCTGCGCGGTCGTGTTCGTCAGCCTCGAACTGCGCAAGATCTTGGCAACTCTGGCCGACGGCGACCCCTTCGTGCCCGACAATGCCGTGCGCCTGACCCGCGTCGCCATCGCCATCGCGGTAACCCAGCTGATGCGCTACGTAATCGCTATCGTCATGAGCCTGATGGTACATGGAACTTCGGTCGAGCTTTCGGTCGACCTTATCGCCTGGGCGTCCGTTGCGGCGCTCTTTATCCTCAGCCAGGTCTTCCGGGAGGGCACCCGCCTTCGCGATGAAGAGAAAATGACGATATAGGAGGGCGCCCATGTCCATTCGCGTGACCCTCGACCGAGTCCTGCTAGACCGCCGCATGTCGCTGACAGAGCTGTCAGAACGTGTCGGCGTGACCCTCGCCAATCTGTCGATCCTCAAAACCGGCAAGGCGAAAGCCATTCGCTTCTCGACGCTGGAAGCGCTCTGCCGGGAGCTGAACTGCCAGCCGGGCGACATCCTCATCTTCGACAGCGAAGGTGATGACGCCACCGAACGCGTGGCGGCGGAATAGCGCCATGCGGGACGATCCATACGCCCCTGGCGATGTCGTCTCGATCCGCTTTGGCGGCGTGCTGCGCCACTATGGCGTGATCACTGCGCGTGGCACCGTGATCTCCAATTCGCGCCTGCATGGCGGAGTCGTGGAGCAGAGCCTGGACAGCTTCGCCGCAGGCCGCAGCATCCGCCAGCATGGCCGCTACAGCGATCTTGACGGCTATCATGTCGAACTGCGTGCCCGGCGCCACCTCGGCAAAGAGTACGATCTGTTCGGCTCCAATTGCGGCCACTTCGTGCGCCACGCCCATCGCCGCAAGCCGACCCCCATGCAAGTGGCAGCGGCCACCGTACGCACAGTCGGTGACATGCTGAATGGCCCGAAGCGCCGCTATTAGGCCAGCGCGGCGCGCTGGGCGGCGAACAGGTCGTTACAGCCTTTTTCCGCAAGGCGCAGCATCTCATCCAGCTCGACGCGGGTCAGCGGGCGTTCTTCGCCCGTGCCCTGCACTTCGATGAAGCCGCCATCGGAGCTCATCACGACATTCATGTCGGCCTCGCCGGCGGAGTCTTCCGGATAGTCGACGTCAAGAACAGGAAAATCCTGATAGACGCCAACCGAAATCGCTGCCGCTTGCTTCTGGATCGGGTTGGCCGGGATCACGCCTTCATCGACGAGGTATTTGCAGGCGAGCGACAGGGCGACGAAGCCGCCCGTGATCGAGGCTGTGCGCGTGCCGCCATCGGCCTGAAGCACGTCGCAGTCGATGGTGATCTGGTTCTCGCCGAGGGCTTTGAGGTCACAGACCGAGCGCAGCGAGCGGCCGATGAGGCGCTGAATTTCCTGCGTGCGGCCCGATTGCTTGCCCGCAGCGGCCTCGCGGCGACCCCGCGTATGCGTCGCGCGCGGCAGCATGCCGTATTCCGCTGTGACCCACCCGCGCCCCTGCCCTTTCATCCAGCCGGGAACGCCTTTTTCCCAGCTCGCCGTGCAGAGAACATGCGTATTGCCGAATTTGGCGAGGCACGAGCCTTCCGCGTAACGGGTCACCTGGGTTTCCAGAATGATGTCGCGCATCTGGTCAAAAGCGCGGCCGGACGGGCGGATGAGCTGGCTCATTGGGGGGACCTCTTGTTTGGTGTGACGCCTGATTGCGGGTTTTGGCGCACCTGTCTACACCGGATGGGCGAGGGATAAGGAAGCGGGGTTCATTGTGAGCGACATCGGCATTGCGCGGGCGGCAAAGAAACTGCCCATCGGACACGTCGCCCGACAACTGGGCGTAGATGCGCGGGAGCTGATTCCGTTCGGCTATGACAAGGCCAAGATCGTTGGCCATTACCTGTCCAGCCTGAAGCAGAAGAAAGACGGCAAGCTCATCCTCGTCACAGCGATCACCCCGACGCCGGCGGGAGAAGGCAAGACGACCACGTCCATCGGACTCTCCGACGGCATGCACCGTCTCGGCTACAATAACCTGCTCTGCCTGCGTGAGCCCTCGCTCGGCCCATGCTTCGGCATGAAGGGCGGCGCCACCGGCGGTGGCCGCGCCCAGGTTGTGCCGATGGAGGACATCAACCTCCACTTCACCGGTGACTTCCACGCGATCACGTCAGCGCACAACCTGCTCGCCGCGATGATCGACAATCACATCCACTGGGGTGCTGAGTCTGGTCTCGAATCCACGCGGGTCGCCTGGCGCCGCGTCATGGACATGAACGACCGCAACCTGCGCCAGATCGTGACCGGCCTCGGCGGCACAAACAATGGCTCGCCGATGGAATCCGGCTTCGACATCACGGTCGCCTCGGAAATCATGGCCATTCTCTGCCTCGCCACAGACATTCACGACCTGCAGGCCCGTCTGGAACGTATCATCGTCGGCTACAAGCGCGGGCGCGTTCCGGTCACAGCCAAGGACATCGGCGCGGTCGGCGCGATGATGGCCCTCCTGCGCAACGCCGCCCTGCCAAACCTGGTGCAGACGCTGGAGAATAACCCGGTCCTGATCCATGGCGGCCCGTTCGCCAATATCGCGCATGGCTGTAACTCGGTCATCGCAACAAAAGCCGCGCTGAAACTGGCCGACTATGTGGTCACCGAAGCAGGCTTTGGCGCAGATCTTGGCGCCGAGAAATTCTTCAACATCAAGTGCCGACAGGCGGGCCTCACCCCCGCTGCTGCCGTCCTCGTTGCCACGGTCCGTGCCCTGAAGATGCATGGCGGCGTGTCCCTGAAGGATGCCGGCGCGGTCAGCTATGGCGCGCTGGAGAAAGGCCTCGCCAATCTCGGACGCCACATCGAGAACCTGAAACTCTTCGGCGTACCGGTCGTGGTTGCGGTCAACCGCTTCACCTCCGACACGTCGAGCGAACTGGCCGCCGTTGAAGCCTATTGCAAGGAACTCGGCGTCCCGGTCTCGATCTGCACCCATTGGGCCGAAGGCGGGCGCGGCGCTGAAGACCTTGCCCGGCAGGTTGTCCAGACGATCGAAACAACGCCAGCCGATTTCAAACTGCTCTACCGGGACGAGGCGCCCCTGTTCGAAAAGATCGAAACAATCGCCAAAAAAATCTACCGGGCCGACCGGGTGGAAGCGACGGACAATGTCCGCGGCGCCCTGCAGCGGATGGAAGAAGCCGGCTTTGGCCGACTGCCGGTCTGTATGGCCAAGACACAGTACAGCTTCTCGACCGATCCGAAGCTGATCGGCGCGCCGGAAGGCCATGTCGTGCAGTTGCGCGAAGTGCGCCTGTCAGCGGGCGCCGGCTTTATCGTCGGCATTTGCGGGGACATCATGACCATGCCCGGCCTGCCGCGTCGTCCGGCTGCCGAGGACATCTTCCTCAATACCGAAGGCGAAATCGAAGGCCTCTTCTAAGGCTTTCCGAAAAGCCCCCTGCCGGTGCGGGATGCCTGTTTGACTCAATTTAGTATTTTCGCTAATTAGCGGAAATGCAAAACGCTGTCTTCAAAGCTCTGTCCCATCCTGCCCGCCGGCAGATTCTGGCGCTCCTGCGCAAGGGACCGATGCTGGCCGGAGACCTCGCCGCAGAATTCGACGCGAGCTGGCCGACCATGAGCCGGCACCTTGCCGTTCTGAAAGAGGCTGAACTGGTCACTGCGGAACGGCAGGGCAACCAGATCCTCTACCGTATCAACACGAGCGTCGTGGAAGACGCAGCCACTGCCCTGCTTGGCCTGCTTCGCCGGGACAATGGCGACGATCCCCTTCAGGAGACAGCCGAATGAAACCCTTCATCCGCACCGGGCTCATCTTCACCCTTGGCGCAACTGCAATCATGGCGGGCATCTCGACCGCCACCTCCAACGCTTTGCCGGCAACCGGCGATATTCCGGTCCATTGGGGCCTGCAGGGCACGCCGGACCGTTGGGCGGACCGGGGCGAAGCGACCATCATGCTCTGGGTGATGCCGGCAATTGCCTTCGCGACGGGCCTGATCCTGGCCTTCGCGCCGATGCTGGACCCGCGCAAACCCAACCTTGAGTCCGGCCGGCGCGGCTATCTTGCTGTCTGGATGAGCACGATGATCCTGCTGGTCTTCGTGCATGATGGTATTGCGCTGATGATGACCAAAGAGGCCGGCCCGGAGAACAGTTCCGGCGAACTGGTCCGCTGGGTCATTGCGGGCGCTGCTGTCCTGTTCATTGTGATTGGCAACTACCTGCCCAAGACCCGGTCCAGCTTCATCTTTGGCATCCGCACGCCCTGGACGCTGTCTTCTGATACAGCATGGGAGAAGACCCATCGCGTGGCCGGGCCGCTGTTCATGGCCGCCGGGGCCCTCGGCCTGGCCGGTGCTTTCATTCTGAACGGCATCTGGCTCGCCCTTCAGCTGACCTTATGGATCGGCATCGCGGTCATTGCTTCGGTGATCTACTCCTATTTTGCCTGGCGCAACGCCCCGGACCGGGAGCACGGCACCAATCTCACGGTGTGACGGCTATTGAACCGGGGCCTGCGGGCACCTATCCCTTCTCGTATGCACACGCGCCCGGACTCCCAATCCCTGATGCAGCGCCTCGACCAGCGCTCGCGCGGCATATTCCGCGAGATCGTCGAGGGCTATCTGGCGACCGGAGAGGCAGTCGGATCGCGCACCTTGTCAAAATCCGGCATTGCCCTATCCCCTGCCTCGATACGCAATGTCATGGCGGACCTGACGGAGATGGGCCTGCTGGACGCGCCGCACATCTCAGCCGGTCGGACCCCGACCCATATGGGCCTACGCCTGTTCGTTGATGGCTTCCTGGAGATCGGTGAACCTGCCCGCGCCGACCGGATGGAAATCGATGACCGGCTGAAGGCGGCCGGCACCAATTTCGACAATGTCCTCTCGGAGGCGTCAGACATCCTCTCCGGCCTCGCGGGCGGCGCCGGCCTTGTCTCTTCGCCCAAGCGCGACGCAGCCGTGCGCCACGTTGAATTCCTTCCCTTCGGCCAGCGCGAGGCGATCTGTATCCTGCTGACCGAGGATGGCGATGTCGAAAACCGCTTCCTCCAGCTGCCGGAAGGCCTGCCCGCGACCGCGCTGATCGAGGCAGGCAACTATCTTTCCACCCGCATGAAGGGCCGCACCCTGTCGGAAGCGGCCCAGGACGTGCGCGAGGAACTCAGTTCCCGGCGTGCCCAATTGGACGTCACCGCTGCAGGCCTCGTCGAACAGGGCCTTGCCCAATGGAGCGGCGAAACGCCCGGCCGGGGCCGCGCGCTGATCGTGCGGGGCCGCGCGAACCTGCTGGAAGACGCCCAGGCGGCTGAAGATCTTGACCGGGTGCGCCAGCTGTTCAATGAGCTGGAACGCCAGCAAAATGTGCTGGATATTCTGGATACAACGCGGGAAGCAGGCGGGGTGCGACTCTTCATCGGCTCCGAAAACCAGCTTTTCCCGTTATCAGGTTCAAGTGTGATCGTGGCACCCTATATGGGTGGCGGAAAACAGGTGATCGGCGCCCTTGGTGTGATCGGCCCGACGCGGCTGAATTATGCGAGGGTGATCCCGATGGTGGATTATACGGCGAAAGTGGTTGGCGAGATCCTCTCGCGGCGCCATGCCAAGGACGGAAAATGATGAGCGACGAAACCCGCACCGAAGAAACCGAAGTCACGGAAGCTGAAGGCGCCGAACAGGCCGCTGAAGCGACCCCCGAGGATGCCATCCTGCGTCTTGAGGCGGAAAAGGAAGAGATGCGCGGCCAGCTGCTGCGCACGCTGGCTGACCTCGACAATACCCGCAAGCGCGCCCAGAAAGAAGTCTCCGACGCCCGCGTTTACGCGATCGAGAAGTTCGCAGCGGACCTCTTGAGCGTGTCGGACAATCTCGCCCGCGCCCTGGCCGCTCTGCCGGATGAAGATCGCGGCGCCCTGTCAGAGGCCGGCAAGAACCTGCTGAACGGCATCGAGATGACCGAGAAAGAGCTGCACACTGCCCTCGCCCGCAACGGCGTGACAGTGATCGCAGCCCTGCCCGGCGACGCGTTCGACCCGAACCTGCACCAGGCCGTGGCCAACGTCCCCTCCCCGCAGGCGAACGGCACAATCCACGACGTGTTCCAGTCCGGCTGGAAGATCGGCGACCGCGTCCTGCGCGCCGCCATGGTCGCCGTCAGCGCGGGTTCGACGAACTAACGGGTCCGGCAGTCGAGGTCGCGCCTAGCGCACCACCTTCCATGCCGTGACGGTGCCCGGCTCCCAGTTGGGAACGATCACCGTACCGCCAAATACCGAGAGGTCGTTTTGCAGGATGCCGGGGCCTGTCGTGTCCAGCAGGGTCGTGACCGTGCCGTCTTCTGCAACATAATGGATCTGGCCCGGCCAGGATGACACGAGATAGCCGCCGCCGGGCACAAGGCCGAGCCCGTCGGCATTGCTCATGCCCGTGGCAATCTCGGTGATCTCACCCGCCTTCGACACGCTGAGCAGAGACCCCGTTTCCATCGTCGTCACCAACAGCCTGTCGCCATCACCGAGCAGGCCATTGATGCCGCCAAAGCGCGCATCTTCCAGCCAGACCGTCGCGGCGCCATCGGCAATCCTGTAAATGCGGCCGGTGCCGGAATCCGAGACATAGACCGCATCGCCCCATGTGGTGACATCATTGAGGAAGGCGGCGCCCTCGACCCGGATCTTCTCACCGAGCCCGCCCTTGTCTGCATCGACCATCATGACCGTGTCGATGTCGGCGACATAGAGCACGCCGTCCAGCACATCCATGCCCTTCGGCCCGTTCATCTTCGCCGCCCAGTATTGCGCGATGATCTCGCCATCCGGGGACACTTTCGAGACGAACCCGTCGCCATTCTTCGCGTCGCCGTCATCGATGCCGACGCTCGACACAAGATAATTGCCGTCCGGTGCCAGCGCAGCGCCTTCCGGCGCACTGAAGCCTTCGGCGATCCAGACCTGCTCCAGAGCCGGGGGTACAGCCGGGGCGATGCCTGCAGCAGGGGCTTCAGGTGCGGCGCAGGCCGCGAGGGTGACACAGGCCAGGCTGACGGCAAGAACAGGTTTCATCACGGGGCTCCCGATACAGATCGCGCAGACACGCTGCAGACTATGACGAGGCCTGTCCGGCGCGTCCAGTTTCCGGCCAGCTGGGGCTGGTGGATAAGGGCCTCGCCAGACCATGTAAGGGACCGTGCAAACACCATGTAGACACCATGTAAACGGCGTATCCGCGCCGCCCGCTCCAGGCCTTCGTGAGAACAGTTCTCAGATAGACACATGAAATGGCAGCCATCGGCGAGCTCTATGACCGTAAAGCGCAGCACCCTATGGAAAAGGCGTCACGTTCCTCTTGTGGCGCGGTGAATTTTCCCCATATCGCACAGCGAACAGGTATGTGGGCAAATCAGCTTTCATCACCGACTCAAAACGTCACTTGCAGAGCTATCTGCCTTGCGGGGCTGCTGAGCAGACCGCGCGACCGGGGCAGGTGGCGGCTAAAATAGAGAGAGACAGAAGTATGAGCAAAATCATTGGTATCGACCTCGGGACCACCAACTCCTGCGTTGCCGTCATGGAAGGCGGCCAGGCGAAGGTCATCGAGAACTCCGAAGGCGCCCGCACCACCCCGTCGGTTGTCGCCTTTACCGAAGGCGGCGAACGCCTCATCGGCATGCCGGCCCGCCGCCAGGCGGTTACCAACCCGGATTTCACATTCTACGCCATCAAGCGCCTGATCGGCCGTCAGTTCGACGATCCGACCGCGCAGAAGGACAAGGCCATCTCGCCCTTCGAGATCGTCAAAGGCCCGAACGGCGACGCCTGGGTCAAAGGCCGCGACAAGGACTACGCCCCGCAGGAAGTGTCTGCCTTCATCCTGACCAAGATGAAGGAAACGGCTGAAGCCTATCTCGGCGCGACCGTGACGCAGGCTGTCATCACCGTGCCGGCCTACTTCAACGACGCCCAGCGTCAGGCCACCAAGGACGCAGGCAAGATTGCCGGCCTTGAAGTGCTCCGCATCATCAACGAGCCGACCGCTGCGGCCCTGGCCTATGGCCTCGACAAGGGCGAAGAGTCCAAGACGATTGCCGTCTATGACCTTGGCGGTGGTACGTTCGACGTCTCGCTGCTCGAAATCGGCGACGGCGTGTTCGAAGTGCTGTCCACCAACGGCGACACGTTCCTCGGCGGTGAAGACTTTGACCTCCGCATTGTCGACTTCCTCGCCAGCGAATTCAAAAAAGACCAGGGCATCGACCTGAAGACAGACAAGCTGGCTCTCCAGCGTCTCAAGGAAGAAGCCGAGAAGGCCAAGAAGGAACTCTCGTCTGCCACGCAGTACGAAGTGAACCTGCCCTTCATCACGGCGGACGCCTCTGGCCCGAAACACCTCAACATCAAGCTGACCCGCGCCAAGTTCGAGAGCCTCGTCGAGGACCTCGTCAAGCGCACCATCGACCCGTGCCAGAAGGCGCTGAAAGATGCCGGCAAGTCTGCCTCCCAGATCGACGAAGTCGTGCTGGTCGGCGGTATGACCCGGATGCCGGCTGTGCAGGAAGCGGTGAAGAAATTCTTCGGCCGTGAACCGCACAAGGGCGTGAACCCGGACGAAGTGGTTGCCATCGGCGCCGCGATCCAGGGCGGCGTGCTGCAAGGTGACGTGAAAGACGTCGTCCTGCTCGACGTGACCCCGCTGTCGCTCGGCATCGAGACCCTCGGCGGCGTGTTCACCCGCCTGATCGAACGCAACACGACGATCCCGACCAAGAAGTCCCAGGTCTTCTCGACGGCTGACGACAATCAGCCCGCCGTGACCATCAAGGTCTTCCAGGGCGAGCGCGAAATGGCAGCAGACAACAAGCTGCTTGGCCAGTTCAACCTCGAAGGCATCCCGCCTGCCCCACGCGGCGTGCCGCAGATCGAAGTGACCTTCGACATCGACGCCAACGGCATCGTGTCCGTGTCCGCCAAGGACAAGGCCAGCGGCAAGGAACAGGTCATCACCATTCAGGCCGATGGCGGCCTGACGGAAGCCGATATCAAAGGCATGATGGCCGACGCCGAAGCCAATGCCGGCGCCGACAAGGCCCGACGCGAACTGGTCGAAGCCAAGAACCACGCTGAAGCGCTGGTGCACCAGACAGAGAAGCAAGTCGTCGAACATGGCGACAAGGTCTCGGCGGACGTGAAGGCTGACATCGAGAAAGCTGTGTCTGAGCTGAAAGAAGCGCGCGAGACGGACAATCTCGCAGACATCCAGGCCAAGCATCAGGCCCTGATGTCGGCTGCGATGAAACTCGGTGAAGCGATCTACGCCAACCAGGAAGAAGCCACCGCCCACGCGGACGCGGCTGCCGATGCAGCGGCTGACGGCGACGATGTGGTCGACGCTGACTTCGAAGAAGTCGACGACGACAAGAAGTAATCCGTCAGACAACGGAAAAGAGAAGCCCGCCGGATCGCTCCGGCGGGCTTTTTCATGCCTGGTCTTTCGACCTGGGCTTTAAGCCTTGCCAGCATACATGTCTGTTGCCCGGATCAGGCGATCAAGGATGCCCGGTTCTGAGTAGGCATGCCCGGCCCCTTCGATGACGTGGAAGTCGGATTTCGGCCAGGCCTGATGCAGCGCCCAGGCCTGCCGCATCGGGCATGGCATGTCGTAGCGGCCATGCACGATCGTGCCGGGAATGTCCTTCAGCTTGTGCGCATCGCGCAGCAATTGTCCGTCCTCGAACCAGCCCGCATGGGTGAAATAATGGTTCTCGATCCGCGCGAAGGCGAGCGCGAAGTCTGCTTCATGAAACGTATCTGATGTTGCCGGCTCTGGCAGCAGCGTGATCGTCTCCCCTTCCCAGATGCTCCATGCCTTGGCGCAACGCAGCTGTTCCTCACGGTCCTCGCCGACAAGCCGCTTGCGATAGGCCGTGATCATGTCGCCGCGCTCGGCTTCCGGGATCGGCGCGATGAAAGCTTCGTATTTTTCCGGGAACATCTCGGAGACGCCGAACTGATAATACCAGTCCATCTCTGCCTTGGTCAGAAGATAGATGCCGCGCAGCACCAGTTCACTGACGTGCTCTGGATGCGTCTCGGCATAGGCCAGCGCCAGCGTCGAGCCCCAGGAACCGCCGAACACCTGCCATGTCTCGACGCCCATCATCTCGCGCAGCCGTTCGATGTCGGCAACAAGGTGCCAGGTCGTGTTATTGTCGAGACTGGCGAACGGCGTCGAGCGCCCACATCCGCGCTGGTCGAACAGGATGACGTCATACAGCGCCGGATCGAATAGCTGGCGGTGCTTGGGGGAACATCCCCCGCCCGGCCCGCCATGCAGGAACACGGCAGGCTTTGCACCACGCGTTCCGCTTCGTTCCCAATAGACCTGATGGCCGTCACCGGTGTCGAGATAGCCGGTCTCGAACGGTTCGATTTCGGGGTAAAGGCTGCGCAAGTCTGTCATGACGGGATCTCCAGATACTGCCCATCTCTAGATCAGGCAGGCAGCACCTGGAAACCCACGCTTTTTACCCATCAGCAGTGGCTCCGTCCCACGGAGACTGTCGTCCGGCGACGTTCCTATTGGAGCGCGTCGGAAATAAAGTGCACGCCAACCATCACGCCTTCCTGCCAGCGCTTTTCACAATGATATTGCGCCTCGTGCTCGCCATGGGTCGACAGCACTTCCAGATCGAACACCTCGGGAACCAGCCAGACTTGCGGCAGTTTCAGCCGGGCGCCATGTTCGGAAAAGTCACGGATGACGACCTCAAACGAACTCTGCAGTCCATTGATGAGAACCCGCCCCCGCCGCAACGTGCGGTGGCGATCATCTTCGCGATGTTCGTCTTTAGATTTATCCCCTTCGGAGTGAGACGCGGTTACCATACAATCACTATGCGGAGCGACCCGAAATCGTTCCAAGAATGAGTGATATTAACCGCGTCTTCCCAAAGTTCTCAGAGCCTAGTCGATCTGAACGACGACCTTGCCCTGCGCCTTGCGGTCCATCAGCTCACGGATCGCATCGGCGGATTTCTCCAGCGGATACGTGTTCGAGATGTGCGGACGGATCTTGCCGGCCTTGTAGAGGTCGAACAGTTCCTTGACGTTCTGCGCGTGGGCTTTCGGGTCTCGCGCCACGGCGGCGCCCCAGAACACGCCGCGAATGTCGCAGCTTTTCAGCAGGGTCAGGTTCAACGGGATTTTCGGAATACCCGCCGGGAAGCCGATCACGAGGAAGCGGCCTTCCCAGTTCATCGCGCGAATGGAAGGCTCGGCATAATTGCCGCCGACACCGTCATAGATGATGTCGACACCGCCGCCGGAGACGTCCTTGATGTCGTTGGAGAAAGCCTTCTGGCCGTCGCGGTCAAGCTCACGCGCATAGACGAGGCCCTTGTCGGCGCCCTTGGAAAGGCAGAAATCCACCTTTTCCTGCGTCGAACAGGCCGCGATGACTTCGAGCCCCATTGCCTTGCCAAGCTCCACCGCCGCGATGCCCACGCCGCCTGCCGCGCCAAGAACCAGCAGCTTTTCGCCGGGCTTTGGATCGGCCCGGTCCTTCAAGGCGTAATAGGATGTGCCATAGGTCATCAGGAAGGCAGCAGCCTCCTCAAAGGGCATGCCTTCCGGAATGGGCATCACAGCGTGCTGCGCCGCCACGGCCAGCTCTGCCATGCCGCCATTGCCGATCGAGGCCAGAACCTTGTCGCCCGGCTTCACATGGGAGACGCCCTCCCCGACCGATTCCACAATACCGGCAATCTCGCCGCCGGGGCTGAACGGGCGCGGCGGCTTGAACTGGTACATATCCTGGATGATCAGCGAGTCCGGGAAATTCACGCCGCACGCCTTCACGCGGATCAGCACCTGGCCCTTGCCATATTGCGGCGAGGCCACTTCCTCGATCACCAGCGTTTCCGGTCCACCGACTTCTTTTGACAGCACAGCCTTCATGAGCGCGCTTCCCTTCCTGTCTTGTTGTTTGCTGCCACAGACGGTAGCGGTGTGGCCTTCATAATCCAAGCCTGACGTAGAGGGAGTGGCACCAGCAATGGCGAGGAAATGGGCGATTGCCCTTCATGGCGGCGCAGGCCCCGTCTTCGGACGGGATTATTCACGTGAAGAGGCCCATATGGCCGAACTGCTGCGCGAAGGCGGCAAGCGACTCGCCGCCGGTGTGGCCGCGCTGGACGTAGTTGAAGCCATGGTCGCGAATCTGGAAGAATCCGGTCTCCACCTGGCGGGCCGGGGCGCTGCCCCGAACACTGACGGACGCTATGAGCTGGACGCCGCCATCATGGACGGCCGCACCCGCAATGCTGGCGCCGTCGCAGCCCTTTCCGGCATTGAAAGCCCGATTGCTGCCGCCCGGCTGGTGATGGAACGCACGCCTCACGTGCTGATCGCGGGCGAAGGCGCCTGGGCGCTCGCAACCCAGTATGGCCTCGCCGAAGTGCGTGACCCCGACACCTATTACAGTCCGGTAGAAGAGCGCTGCCTGCTGCCAGCCCGCGCCATGGGCACGGTCGGCGCGGTCGTGCTGGACCAGTATGGCGACCTCGCCGCTGCCACATCGACCGGCGGGGTGAAGTCCAAGACGCCGGGCCGGGTGGGCGACACACCCCTCATCGGCGCCGGAACCTGGGCCGATGAGCGCTGCGCCATCTCCTGCACCGGTCTGGGGGAGTATTTCATCCGCGCGGCGGCTGCGGCAGATGTCTCTGCCCGTATCCGCTATGGCGGCGCGACGCTGGAAGATGCCGTTCAGGGCGCGCTCGACGATGTGAAACACCTCGGCGGGGAAGGCGGCATGATCGCGGTCAGCGCCGATGGAACGCTGATCGCGAACTCAAATTCCGGCGGGTTGAAGCGCGGCCTGATGGATTCCGAGGGCCGGTTCGAAGTGGCGACCTTCGCATGAGCGCGCTGCCGGGCTGGATCGTGCTGGGCCTGACGGGCTTTGCTTTCGTGCTGGCCCTGCAGATGCGCGCGCTCATCTCTGTCTCGCTGCGCCGGGCGCTGGCCGAGAAATTCGGCGGCGACCACCGCAGCGCCGACTACCGCAGCGCCGTCGTGGCCACCGGAACGGCTGCCCCGGAAGGTGAGTACGCAGCGTACCTTGCGGAAACTTACCCCTCCCCCCTGTCGCATTTGCGTCTGGCCCGGCGGGTGACTTATACAGCCCCAATGGCGATTCTCTTATCCCTTGCCTGGCTCCGCTTCGCCGCAGGCGCCTTCTGAACCCCATGCGCGGCTATTTCGCCATCGGGTCGGAGCGGATCTCCAAGGCCATGAATCTCGGCGCGCTGATGCGAACCGCGAACGCCTTTGGCGCGAGCTATTTCTTTTCCATCGATGCCGAGCATGAGCTGCGTGAAGCCTATGCCGCCGACACGTCCAAGACCGCCGGGCAGATACCGTACTATCAGTACGATACGATTGAAGAGATGCAGATGCCACGTGGCTGCCAGCTGGTCGGCGTGGAACTGACCGACGACGCCATCATGCTGCCGACCTTCCGGCACCCCAACCAGGCGGCCTACATCCTGGGACCGGAACGGGGCAGTCTCTCGCCCGACATCGTCGCGCGCTGCGACCATGTCGTGAAGATCCCCACCAAGTTCTGCATAAATGTGAGTCTCGCCGGCGCGCTGGTCATGTATGACCGGCATCTTTCCTTTGGTGGCTATCCTGCGCGCCCGATCATGCCGGGCGGGGTCACCGGCGATGGCAGACTGCCGGGCTGAGCCCCTTCCCTGAACGGGGCGCAACCGGAAGGTTCATCCGCCAATCATGCAGATTGTGCGAGGCTTTCACCATAAAATGAGCCGGAAGCAGGCCGGGGGAGTCTTTGTCGAAGTTTGGCCTTAACTCTATGACACCTAAAATGCCTGCAGGAATGGGTCACGACGGAAGTCTGTATAGAATATGCAAAACCACATGACGCGCACACTTCGCCTCCCCGCATTGATTGCGGCTGCCATGCTGCTGGTTGCACCGCTGGCCAGCGCGGAGCCCGTCGCCATTGGCCGCTACAAGGACTGGTCGGTCTTCACCGACACGTCCGGCGGCGAGACGATCTGCTACGCCGCAACACCCGCCACCGACAAGGCCCCGAAAAATGCCGACCATGGCGAGGTCTGGTTCTATGTCACGAGCTGGAAATCCGGCCGGGCCCGCAACCAGCCGAGCCTGAAGGTCGGCTTCAATCTGCGCGAAGACATGGCCCCGAAAGTCCAGATCGGGCGCTCCTCGTGGAGCCTGTTCGCCGTCGCCCGCGAGGCGTTTGCCGACGATTCCGACGATCCGCGCATTGTCTCCGCCTTGAAAAAAGGCTCCGAGATCCGGGTGCAGGCCGTCTCAGCGCGTAACACGCAGGTTGCCTATCATTTCTCGCTGAGCGGCTCAGCAGCTGCCATCGACAAGGCCACCGCAACCTGCCGCTAGCCGCTTAGTCAGGCAGCCTGAACCGGTCTGGATGGCGCCCTTTCGCCTCGCGATAGTGCGAGACGATCACTTTCATGTCGGCGTCGATGTCGTCGCTCGGCATGACCGGACCTTCAAACCGCATCTCTTTCGTTCCATAGTCCAGTACCGCGCTCAGCATCGGCACGCCTGCCCGGCGCGCGATATGCCAGAAGCCGGTTTTCCAGACGGGATTGGGGTCGCGCGTCCCTTCCGGAGAGACCGCAAGATGTAGCGTATCCGCCGCATCGAAGGCTTCTTTCATGAGGGTGACGACATCGGCGGACTTCGACCGGTCCACCGGAATACAGCCGGACCGGAGGACCAGCCCGCCAAACGGCCCCTTCACCAGAGACGCCTTGCCCATCCAGCTGAGCTTCTGCCGGTACCAGCCCGCTATCGCCAGCATGAGAAGGCCGTCAAAGTTCGCCGTATGCGGCGCGGCAATAATCACGGATTTCGGCACGTCCGGCCAATCTGTGGCGACATGCCAGCCAGCCGCTTTCAGGAACAGCCAGGACAGCCCGCGAATGCCCTCGGAGAACAAGCCGCGATACGGCGCCGGCTTGCCGAAACGGCCACGCGGGTTCTGCACAGGCGCGCGTCCTTGCATGCTTCGGTCCTCTTTCCCCGGGGCTCCCGGCGACGTCTATAGGGGGTTCGGACGCGGAAGTCGCGCAAAAGAAAAGGCCAGCCGGGAATGCCCGACTGGCCTTTCTATTTATCAGAGACGTCGCGCCTCTTAGTAGGCATTGTCCTGCGTGACCGGCGTCAGGATGATCTCGACGCGGCGGTTGGCAGAGCGGCCTTCAGCGGTCGAGTTGTCGGCGATCGGCTGGGTCTCACCCATTCCGATGGCGCGCATGCGGACCGAAGCCACACCATTGCTGGCGAGATAGTTCTGCACCGAAACAGCACGGCGCTGCGACAATTGCATATTGTAATCGTCCGGGCCGTCCGAAGAGGCGTGGCCGATCACATCCACGGCTGTCGACGGATAGTCGACCAGCGTCGTGGCGACGTCATTCAGCGTGGCGTAGAAGCCCGGTTTGATGGTCGAACTGTCGACATCAAAGGTGATGTTGGACGGCATGGTCAGGGCGATCTGATCACCCTGACGCTCAACGCCGATGCCGGTACCGGCGGTTTGTTGGCGCAGCTTGGCTTCCTGCTTGTCCATATAATCGCCGGCTGCAGCGCCAGCGATGGCCCCAACAGCGGCGCCAATGGCAGCGTTCCGGCCATCATCTCCGCCAGCCAACGTACCGGCGCCTGCGCCGAGGATCGCGCCTGCAGCAGCGCCGGTCCAGACATTACGGGAAGGCCCTTCCGCACAAGCGGAGAGCATCGAGACAGCGCACAAGGCGATGGCGATACGTTTCATTCTATCAGCTCCAAATCAGGATCAGCCCACTATCGGGACGCTTATCAACGCGTCGGGGCTCATTAGGTTCCCCTGGTGGCTTTTTGAGGGCGCGCGCATGAACGGCTTGTGAACCATGAGTGTGCACGCCATTTCCGCAGGCACCTCAGTCATGATATAGGCCGCGCGACATGAAAATCGAACTTGATCTCTCCCGCCGCCCCGAAGCGGCCCCGGCCGCCCTGCCCTCCCTGGCGGGCCTCAGCCTGCCTGCGCTGAAAGCTGAGATGGAAAAAATCGGCGTTGAGCCGAGAAAAGCAAGTATGCGCGCCAAACAGCTGCGCCGCTGGATCCATCATTTTGGCACCCAGGATTTTGACGACATGACCGACGTCGCCAAGGAACTGCGCGCAGAACTGGCAAACCATTACATCCTGACCCGTCCGGAAATTACCGAGCATCAGGTCAGCCGCGATGGTACGCAGAAATGGCTAACGCGTTTCGGCCCCGGCATCGAAGGCGAGAGCGTCTACATTCCAGGGGTCGGCAAGGCAGGCGCGCTTTGCGTCTCCTCACAGGTCGGCTGCACGCTGAACTGCACCTTCTGCCACACCGGCACACAGAAGCTGGTGCGTAACCTGACGGCGCAGGAAATTGTCACCCAGGTTCTGATCGCGCGCGACGCGCTCGGCGAATGGCCCGCCAGCACGGAAGGCCGTCTGCTCACGAACATCGTGTTCATGGGCATGGGTGAGCCGCTCTACAATCTCGACAATGTGGCCGAGGCCATCGACACAATCGTCGACGGGGATGGCATCTCCATCGGCCGGCGCCGGATCACGGTTTCCACCGCTGGCGTTGCCCCGAAAATTCCCGAGCTTGGCGCCCGCACCGGTGCGATGCTGGCCATCTCGCTGCACGCCACAAATGATGACCTGCGCAACGAACTCGTGCCGATCAACAAGAAGTACAACCTCAAGGAATTGTTCGACGCCATCCGCGCCTATCCGGAGCTCAACAATGCCAAGCGCGTGACGTTTGAATATGTCATGCTGAAGGGCGTCAATGACAGCCTCGCCGAAGCGCGCGCCCTTGTGCAATTGCTGAAAGGCATCCCGGCGAAGATCAATCTGATCCCGTTCAATCCGTGGCCGGGTTCGCCCTATGAATGTTCTGAGTGGGACACGATTGAGGAGTTTGCCGAAGTGCTGAACCGGGCGGGCTATGCCTCTCCGATCCGCACACCGCGCGGCCGCGACATCCTTGCCGCCTGCGGCCAGCTGCGCTCTGAAAGCGTCAAGAAATCCGCCGCCGAAAAGCGCCGCGAAGCGCTGGAAGCGGATCAGGCAGAAGGCCCCGCCGCGTAAGCAGGCCGCGCCTAGCGCATCTTCGAAATTTTCAGCTTGTCGATCTTGGCGCGCGTCTGGATCGATTCCTCACTGCGCGTCATGGCCTTGCTGATGGCTTTGAGGCTCATGCCCTTGGTGGCCAGCATGTGCAGTTTCTGGATCTCGTCGGTGGTCCATGCCTGGCGGTGGCGCTCGAACTTCTCGGCCATGGCGGCCTCCTTTTGGCAAAGCCGCACCAGGTGGGCGTGACACTGCCTGCAGCCTAGCCCAAGCCGCCCGATCCCGCGACCCCGCCACAGTGCAAAAGAAAGGGAGGCCTGCGCCTCCCCTTCCCGGTCTTATGGCCAGTCTTCTGACTATTCGTCGCCGAGCCTGGCGATACGTTCCTGCGCATCTGCCAGAATGTCCGCGACGGCCTTGCGTACATTCGGATCATCCGGCTGCGAACGAACGGCCTCGATCACCGCATGGCGCAAGCGCCACATGGCCCCGCGCACATCCTGCGGGTCTTCCGGCCTGTCGCTTTCCAGCAGGTTCGCAAGCCGCGTCTCGATCCGCTCCATCGCTTCGTGCTCTGCTTCGAGCTCCGCCTCGCCTTCCGGCGTCAGCGAGAACGACCGGCGCGAGCCTTCGGCTTCGGCATTGACCCAGCCAAGATCCAGCAGCGCCTCCAGCGCCGGATAGATCACGCCCGGGCTCGGCACATAGGCCCCGCCGGTGCGCGCCTCGATCTCACGGATGAGATCATAGCCGTGGCGTGGCTCTTCCGAGATGAGCTTCAGGATCAACAGGCGAAGATCACCATGGTCCAGCGGGCGACGACGCCCCCGGCCACGTCCGTGCCCTTTGCCCTGCCCTCTTCCGTGACGCATGCCCCAGCCTCCTCGTTCCCTGCGGCAGCCACCTGCCTCATCACACTGATCGACAAAGATATGCACGCCAGCGCCGCGTTTTGAATGTTTGTTCCGATACATCATTTGTACTCCTTTCGATATATCTGAACGACATATCGGTTAGATATATCGAAAGTTCAAGTATCGATATATCTAAAATATTCGTAGCGGCGCGATCCGACACATCAGCGAGCCTCTGGAAGCCCCCGCGCAGCCCAGTTAGATTGAGTCCATGCGTGTCCTGGCGATCTCTCTGGTTCTGCTGCTCCTGCCCGCCTGCCGGGCGGAAGCGCCGCAGGCGTGCGAGGCGATCCGGTTTGAGGATCAACCCTTCACGGTGTGTCATTTCGCGGCCAATGATCCGGGCCTTGCCCTGTTCCACACTGGCGCCGACGCGGCGCCCTTTGCCGATTTCGACCGGCTTGCCGAAGCCGTCTCTGCCGATGGCGGCGAGCTGGTCTTCGCGATGAATGCCGGCATGTACCATGAGGACCGCCGCCCGGTCGGCCTCTATGTCGAGAACGGCGCCAAGACGATGCATCTCGTCACGCGTGCCGGGCCCGGCAATTTCGGCATGTTGCCGAACGGCGTCTTCTGGGTCGATGCAGATGGCGCGTCGCACGTCACCGAAACGCTGGCCTATGAGGCGCTTGCGCCCGACGCGCGCTTTGCCACCCAGTCCGGCCCGATGCTTGTCATCCATGGCACGCTGCATCCGGAGTTCAATCCCGATGGCACCAGCCGCAAGCGCCGCAATGGGGTCGGCCTCAGCAAGGATGGCAAGACGCTCTGGTTTGCAATCAGCGACGGCGCGGTGAACTTCCACACCTTCGCGCGCCTCTTCCGCGACAGGCTCAACACACCGCAAGCGCTCTACCTCGACGGGGTCGTCTCACGCCTCTATGCGCCGGAGCTTGGCCGCGATGATGGCGGCGTCAGCATGGGCCCGATCGTCGCCATTGTGCGCACGCCTGCCCACGCTTCGCGCTAAGCCGCAGATTCTTTTCGAGGTGCTGCACCGCAGCGACTTTCAGCGGTTGTGCGCCCTCGCTTTTGGGAATAGGGACTTCCCCTCTTTCGAACGGGAGGCAGACCATGCCCGGAGAGGCCATCGTCCTTTATGGACTGAAAACCTGCGATACGTGCCGCAAGGCGAAACGCGAACTTGAAGCCGCCGGCAACACGGTGAAATTTGTCGATATCCGCGAAGACGCGGACCTGTCAGCGAAGCTTCCCATCTGGCTGAAAGCCGCGCCGGAAAAGCTGGTCAACAAAAGCTCTGCCACCTGGCGCGCGCTGACCAATGCCGAGAAGGCCAAGGCCGGCACGAATGGCGAAAAAGCCTTGCTGTCCAAGCATCCGACGCTGATCAAGCGGCCCGTCATTGAGCATGATGGCGACGTGTTGGTCGGCTGGAGCAAGGACGTGCAGGCCGCTCTGCTCGCCTGATCCGATCATGACCATCACAATCCGCCTCGCCGACTATTCAGACCCGCAGGATGCCGCCGTCATCGTGGACCTGCTGGACCAATATGCCCGCGACCCGATGGGCGGCGGCAAGCCGCTCTCCGATCACACGCGCGCCCACCTCGTCGCTGCGCTCGGCGCCCGCGCAGATGCCCTCACCTTCCTCGCCTTTGATGGCACGGCGCCCGCCGGTCTGCTGAACGCGTTCGAAGGTTTCTCGACCTTTGCCTGCAAGCCGCTGCTCAACGTGCACGACATCGCCGTCCACCCGGATCATCGCGGCAAGGGCATCGGGCGCGATCTGATGGATGCTGTCGAGGCGGAGGCGCGCACGCGCGGTTGCTGCAAGCTGACGCTCGAAGTCCTGGCCGGCAACACACGCGCCCGGGGCGTCTACGAAGCGGCCGGCTATCACGCCTACGAACTCGATCCGGCCATGGGCACCGCCCTGTTCCTGGAAAAGGCGCTTTAAGCGCCCCTGTCGCTATTTATCCTTACACGCATCAAAAGCCGCACGCGCAGACTCGATCTCGTCAATATGCCGCTCGGCCCATAACCAGACGCCGCAGAAGGCACGCCCCAGGCTGTCACCAAGCGGGGTCAGCGCATACTCCACCTTGGGCGGCACAACGGGATAGATGGTGCGCGTCACGAGCCCTTCCCGCTCCATCTGGCGCAGCGTCTGGGTCAGCATCTTCTGGCTGATGCCATCCACCGCCCTGCCGATCTCGGAGAAGCGCATCACGCCGTGTTCGTTTAGCACCTCAAGGATCAGCATGGTCCACTTGTCTGCCACCCGGCTGATGATCTCATTGACCAGCGGCTCAAGCCTTGGGTCGATTTCGGCGGGCGGTTCCCTGTCGAGATATGCTTCAGCCTCTTCGATATCCGCCTGCCTGAACGATGAAATGCCCGTCACTTCTACACTCTCTTTTTGGTAAGTATAATTCTTTTAGGTGCCTTCTTTCATAAGGAGAGCACAGGCCTATCTCTCAGGCAATGGGGCATTGAACCCTGAGACACCTGCAAGGAAAGACGTCATGAAAACCACAGGCAACACGATCCTCATCACGGGCGGCGGTTCCGGCATTGGCCGGGAACTGGCCCGCGAATTCCACACGCTCGGCAACACGGTGATTGTCGCAGGGCGCACCGCGAGCAGTCTTGAAGAGACGGTCAAAGGCCGCAGCGGCATGTACGCCCGCACGCTGGATGTCAGCGATGCGGCAGACATTGCCCGCTTCGCCAAGGCCCTGGTCGCGGATTTCCCGGCCCTGAACGTGCTGTTCAACAATGCCGGCATGATGGCCAAGGAAGACCTGCTGGCTGACCCGGTGGACCTGTCCGTCACCGAAGCGACCGTCACGACCAATATCCTCGGCCCGATCCGGCTGACAGCGGCCCTGCTGCCCCATCTGCGCGCCCAGCCCGTGGCGCGCGTGGTCAATGTCACCTCGGGCCTCGCCTTCGTGCCGCTGGCACACACGCCCGCCTATAGCGCGTCCAAGGCTGCGTTGCATTCCTGGACGCAATCGCTGCGCTACCAGCTGAGAGACACGAATGTTGAAGTCATCGAGCTGGCCCCGCCCGGTGTGCAGACCGGCCTCACCCCCGGCCAGGCCACCCGCGAAAGCTATATGCCGCTGAAGGACTTCATCGCCGAGACGATGGAAAGCTTCAGCATCGAAGACACGCCTGCAGAAGTCGCCGTTCAGCGCGCGAAAATGCTGCGCGCCGCCGAAGCCAGCGGCAATTTCGACCAGATCTTCAAGGGCCTCAACGACGGCTATGAAGGATAGCTTTCACGTCGCCCCTTCCCGGTCTAGACTGGCCGGTGAAGGGGCGAACCGATGAAACTCAAAGCCTACAATGCTTTTTGCGGAAGCCTTCCGCACACGACCCATGTTGTCCAGTGGGGCGACGCGGATGTCTGGAAGGTCGGCGGCAAGGTGTTCTGCATCGGCCGGGAAGAAGACGGCGAGATGGTCTGCTCGTTCAAAGTGTCCGAACTCAGTTTCGACATCCTGAAAGACCAGCCGGGCTGCCAGCCAGCGCCCTATCTTGCCTCACGCGGCATGAGCTGGATCCAGCGCTATTCCGCCGAGACGCTGTCGGACAAGGACCTCAAATCCTATCTGGAAGAATCCTACCGGATCGTCGCATCCGGTCTCACCAAGAAACTGAAGCGAGACCTCGGCTTTCTGATTGAGGACACATAGCTCAGCGCCGGCGGCGCGGGTTCTGGTAGAGGTCGGCCTCATGCTTGTCGAGTTCGCGCACCGCGCGGCCCCGGCTGACCTGTTCCACCTCATGCGCCACATGTCGGCGCACCGATCCGTTGAAGCGCAGCATGGTGCAGAACATCTGCAACACAGTCTCCAGCGCGGCGTAAGACTGGCTGGCATCCAGCTTCACCTGCCAGCTGCCGCCGAGATTGATGATGCGATGATCGAGCGAGCCGATCTTGCGGTTCTTGTCATCGTACAGAGTATAATCCGCCCCAATACCAATCACGTTACGGCGCAGGCGATAGAAGCGCGGCCCCCGTGAGGTTTCGATGAAGAAGGAAAACTTCTCCGGAAACAGCGGCCATTTCTGCGCTGAGCGTTCCAGCTGGATCAGCTGTTTCGAGCGGGAGAGGTTCAGCGAGTACGCTGTCACCGGCACACCGCGCGCGCCGATGGAGAGTTGCAGTGAGCGCCCCATCATCAGCTCCATCGTGCCGCGCCAGTTCATGTTCTCCGAGAACAATTTCAGCACCAGCCGGCGCTTCATGTCCTTGCCGTCTTTCCACAGCTCCTTGCGATACGCGACGATGCCGGAGCGTTTCCCGTCTTCACGGATCTGGCCGATAATCTCCATATCCTTGGTGAACTGATCGGAATCCGCCTCATGCTGGGTATGCTTCATGATGCCGATCTCTGTGAGGTTCAGATCGGTCAGCCACAGGTCGACCTTGAAGCGCTGCCACCTGGTGGGCTTCGCTTCGGTCTTTTCGGCAGAGGCGAGCGCGGCGTCGAAGGCCAAGGGCATATCTCCCGTGCTGGTGTTCCGGTTCACCCTCTGCATGAAGCAATCGCGTCGACAGAAGGTTAACATTGCTGCAACTGCTGTTAATCTGGGCGCGAAGGCCCCAGCGGGCTGGACACGAACACCAGAGGGGACACTCAGCAGATGCGCTTGCGCCACCAATTTCTCGGACTCTCGCTGGCCGCCATGCTTGTTCTGCCACCTGCGTCTGCTGAAGAGGCCACCCCGGCCGCCTGTCCGGACAATGCCGAAAAGGTTTTGATCAGAAACCTCGTGGCACTTCAGAACGGGCAAACCGATGGGCTCAATCAGGCCTATGCGAATGCCAACGCGGTCCGCACGCGCTGCGTGGACAACAGCCTTGCCGTGGGTTTGTCGGCCAACATTCTGACCCAGATCGCCATCCTCCTCAGTCAGTCCGAGTCCGCAGATGCCTTAAAAGTCTGGCAGGAGGCCTATACTGCCGCCATCGAGCAGGACTCTGCGCCCGCACATGCTGATCTCGCCCTCTCGTGGGAGAATGGCACCGAGATCACGCTGACCGATGCCGAGATGCACGCGACGGTGGATACGATGATGGAGGCCAACATCGCTCCGGTCATCGCCAGTTTCGCCATGCAGCGCAGCAGTTTCGCATCGCTCCTGACAACAGACCTGACGGCCTGCCCCTACGCAGCAGACAACCAAAGCCGCGCCGTGCGCGAAGCAAAAGGCCTGGCCGACGGGGTCACGCAGGACGCCTCCGGCTATTCAGAACCGGGACCGGTCCTCACACGGCTGGAAAACCTGAGACAGGCCTGCCCGGCGCAAGCCATCGCCCTGACAGAACAGGCAGTCCGCGCCCATGTCGAATTCGCCGATGCGCTCGATGAAGACATGACAGCCCCCATGGCGAGCTGCATGGCCAATGACGCAATCACCCGCATCGCCGACTACCGGGCCCTGGCCGCTGATGCCGCAGACGAAGCGACCCGCGCCACGCTCACAAAGATGGCCACCTGGGAAAAGCGGCTGAAGACCCATCACGTGATCGCCTGCAAGCGCTGACCGCTGCCGGTTGGTCCCTCTTCCATGACGGACGCAAGCACGGCGCAGGCACGGCGATCTACACGGCAGAGGGCGACCTGCTCGCCCAATCCGACCGGCTCTGGATCGAACTGAAACGCCCGGCCTGAGCTTGCCCGGTCGCCCCTCAATCAGGGCACCCGGCCTCTCTCACCCAAAACGCCTGCTTGCTCCAGAAGATCAGCAATTTTGACCAAGGCGCTAATCCGGCCGCGATCCAAAGCTTTAGTCCCCCAACACAATTCCCTGTCATCCCAGAAGCGGAATGCCATCCCAACGAAAGCCGCTCGATGCTTGTCTGCCGGATTTCTGAAAATCATATCCGCGATGTTATCGGGCATTGATTGCCACATCTTCCAGGCTAATTCTTCCTGCGCGCGGGCGCGCGCCTCAGCCGCGCATTCGTTGCTATCTGTCCATAGATACTGCTCTCTCATTGCAGGACCAATTTTTGAGGTCCAGACGAACTGATCGCCCACCTGAAAAATGAAGCCCGCACGCTTTAGCAACAGGATATCTGGCATCCAGATTTCGGGACATAGAAATGGCCGGTGCGTAGACGGGAGCGCCCCACCATAATCTGCGGCCATCCCAAGGAATTGATCGAGGCACTTGATAAGCGGATATTCAGATCTGCGTCCCTCGGGAAATCTGCTGACACAGCCAGGGATCTCGGTCAGATCTACCTTGAACCTGAACTGCGAAGCCCAATCAGAGGGTGTCTCATTTTCTCCGAAATCGGGCTCACAAATCTCATAGGCCCAAAGAAGGTCTGAAGACCTTTCCCATGTACTCATGGCATGATGATAGCAAGTCACCCCCCTTAACTTGAGATCGGGCAAATGCTCGATATCCATTGCCTCCAGTCCGGGTATCTGAACCTTTCCCCAAGTCTCACACTGCCGAACATGCAGAATGGCAATCCTGCAAACAACTTGCTGCATCAGGAGCATATCAACATCGCGCATCGCGTGAGCGTATAGCCAACGGCCCCATATTGTTCTAGCTAGAATCCATCCGAGGGGTGTCCGAACCGGAATGAGCCGGGCGGGCTGAGATTTTACCCTTTGAACCTGATCCGGGTCATGCCGGCGCGAGGGACGGACCAGTTGCAGCACCCCCGCTGCACTCCGACGCGCGCCGCATCATCCGGGTCCCCGAAACAAGGCCCGCACCATGAACAAGCCCGCTGACCAGTCCGCCTTCGAGACCCCGACCGTCACCACCGGACCGCTGCCCGCGAGCCGCAAGGTCTACACCCATCCCCTGCCAGACCTCGCCGTGCCCCACCGCGAGATCGACCTGCACCCTTCCGCCAATGAGCCGCCGGTGCCGGTCTATGACACGTCCGGCCCCTACACGGACCCATCCGTCACGATCGACGTGGAAAAGGGCCTCGACCGCACGCGCCGCGACTGGGTGCTGGAGCGCGGCGGCGTCGAGGAATACGAAGGCCGCAATGTGAAGCCGGAAGACAATGGCGGCGCCTCCGGCAAACATCTCGCCCGCGAATTCCCCGTCACCCACCGCCCCTTGCGCGGCCTGCCGGGCCAGATGGTGACGCAATACGAATACGCCAAGGCCGGCATCGTCACCAAGGAAATGGTCTATGTCGCCACGCGCGAAAACCTTGGCCGCCGCGCCGCTGCCGAGGACGCCGCGCAGACCATCGCGCAGGGCCAGAGCTTTGGCGCGCACATCCCGGAATACATCACCCCGGAATTCGTGCGCGACGAGATCGCCGCCGGGCGCGCGATCATCCCGTCCAACATCAACCATGCCGAGCTTGAGCCGCAGATCATTGGCCGGAACTTCCTTGTGAAGATCAATGCCAATATCGGCAACTCCGCCGTCACCTCTTCCGTGGAAGAAGAGATCGACAAGATGGTCTGGGCGATCCGCTGGGGCGCCGACAATGTGATGGACCTGTCCACAGGCCGCAACATCCACAACACGCGCGAATGGATCATCCGCAACAGCCCCGTCCCCATCGGCACCGTGCCGATCTATCAGGCGCTGGAGAAGGTCAACGGCGTCGCCGAGGATCTCACCTGGGAAGTCTTCCGCGACACACTGATCGAGCAGGCCGAACAGGGCGTCGACTATTTCACCATCCATGCGGGCGTGCGCCTCGCCTACATCCACCTCACCGCCAGCCGCGTCTGCGGCATCGTCAGCCGCGGCGGCTCGATCATGGCGAAATGGATGCTGGCCCACCACACGGAGAGCTTCCTCTACACGCACTTTGAGGAAATCTGCGACATCATGCGCAAGTATGACGTCTCCTTCTCGCTCGGCGATGGCCTGCGCCCCGGCGCGATTGCCGACGCCAATGACGCGGCGCAATTTGCAGAGCTGGAAACCCTCGGGGAACTGACGAAAGTGGCCTGGAACAAAGGCTGCCAGGTCATGATCGAAGGGCCCGGCCATGTGCCGATGCACAAGATCAAGGTGAACATGGACAAGCAGCTGCGCGAATGCGGCGAGGCCCCCTTCTATACGCTGGGGCCGCTGACGACAGACATTGCGCCCGGCTATGACCATATCACGTCCGGCATCGGCGCCGCCATGATCGGCTGGTTCGGCACGGCCATGCTCTGCTATGTGACGCCCAAGGAGCATCTTGGTCTGCCAGACCGGGATGATGTAAAAGTCGGCGTCATCACCTACAAGCTCGCCGCCCACGCGGCAGACCTTGCCAAGGGCCACCCGACCGCGCACCTGCGCGATGACGCCCTGTCACGCGCCCGGTTCGAGTTCCGCTGGGAAGACCAGTTCAACCTGTCCCTCGACCCCGAAACCGCCCGCGACTTCCACGACCAGACCCTGCCCAAGGACGCCCACAAAGTCGCCCATTTCTGCTCCATGTGCGGCCCCAAATTCTGCAGCATGAAGATCACCGCCGAAGTGCGTGAGTACGCGGCAGGCATGAGCGACAACGAACGCGCCGACCTCGAAAAACAAGCCGCCGCCGCCCGCGCAGGCATGGCGGAAAAGAGCAAGGAGTTCATGGACAAGGGCGGGGAGATTTATCTCTCGGAGAGTGGAGAAAAGCGCGAGGCGATAGATTGAACCAGACCATGAAACAGTTTCGTTTGCCCGCCGCGCTTGCGGCCATCATCCTGTGCGCGGCGCCCGCCTTCGCGCAGGAAACCGAAGACCCGGCCCTGACGGCCCTGATCGCGGAAAAGGACGCCGCCATGTTCGCGGCGTTCAACACGTGTGACGGCGACACGGTGGGCGAATATGTCGAGGAAGACCTTGAATTCTACCACGACAATGCGGGTCTCTCACGTGGCCGGGCGAGCATTGTCGACGCGGTGAAAAACAATGTCTGCAACAATTTCACCCGCCAGCTCTTGCCCGGCACGCTGGAAGTCTGGCCGGTGCCCGGCTATGGCGCGATCGAAGCCGGCGTCCACACCTTCACCAATGTCGGCGCCACCGAGCCCCACGGCATCGGACGCTTCCTCCACATCTGGCACCAGGACGGCGACACCTGGCGCATCGCCCGCATCGTAAGCTACGACCACGGACCGTATACGCCCGACGCCGACAGCCCGTCAGAGGACGAAAGCCCAGACCTCGAAAAGCAAGCCGCCGCCCGCGCCGGCATGGCCGAAAAGAGCAAGGAGTTCATGGACAAAGGCGGAGAGATTTATGTGGAGGGGGACAAATGGGCCGAGTAAAGCAACTGTTGCTGGAACAAGAATATAGCGAACCCTTCGAACATCTGAAGGATGATGGCTTTACACCCGACATCGACCTTAGCGATTATGATCTTGAAGATGCGAGTGAGGTAATCAAATCATGGTTTCGCACATTCTTCGAAGATCCAGCGCAAGAAATGCCATACAACGGCCGAGAAGGCGGCTATTTATATATTTGGGGGGGGCCGTACACCGCCGCCGATGAAATATATGATGCGTTTGAAAGCCTTGCGTCGAAAGAAGCAATCGAACTCGCCATAAGCGAGTTAGATGATGAATGCTACGAGTGGGCCCCCTCATCGCGCCATCCAGATCAAGTTTCGGTAGCTCTAGAATTCGCGGAATCACACTCCGAGTGGATGGATGAAAATGACCCGCAAACAATATTTCAAACCGCGTGCCTTCAGATTAGTTCGACCTCTGATGGCCTTGAAGATACAGACCGCAATCAACCATTCATATTGAGAATGCTGTACGCCCAAGCCTATTCAACTCTCGAAGCGTATCTCTATGACAAACTTAGAAGAACGCTTGAGCAGTATTCGCAGGCAATGGAAAACTATTGCAAGAACTACACACCGATGTCCAAAATCACATACTCTCCGGCCCAAGTTCTCTCTGGAAAAATTGACATCCGAAAAATCGCAATTGAGGTCCTTGGAAAAGAAATCTTCCATCGCTTCGACAAGGTTATAAAAATTTACGAAGCCTCTTGCGGAGAAGAGTTTCCAAAATCGAGAGATGTTGAATCAGCGATAGGAGCGTTGGAAAACGGTCTCCTTTTACGTCATGACTGTGTCCACAGAAATGGTCACAACCACGCAGGCGAAATGCAGGAAGTTACCGCAGAAAAGATTAGGGACGTTATCAGCTGTTCTCAGATCCTCGTGGATTCAATTGAATCGTTTGTTGGGACAACAGAGGCCGTCGGTTCATTTTAGCAGGCCTAGGGTAGGTTGAGCGGAGCGATACCCACCGTGCGACGTCTGCGGCGAGTCCGGATGGTGGGTATCGGCGTTGCCCGGGCCCGCCCTACCCCCCGCACATTGCCGCCACAGCCGCTGTCGCCGCCCACTGGCTCGACATTGCCACGCCTCGCCAGCAGCGCTAATCCCTCCATCATGACTGACACCACTTCACCAGACTCCGCCCGCCTCGACGAGCTTGAAATGCGTGTGGTCCATCAGGACCAGACGATCGAGGACCTGAACGCCGCCATCACAGCGCAATGGAAGCTGATTGACCGGCTGGAGCGTGAGGTTGCGCGCCTCAGCGAGCGTGTCGCCGACGCCGAACAGTCGAGCGGCGAGGCGGCCCCCGTGGAGAGGCCCCCGCCGCATTACTAGACCGGCCTGCCGGCGCCCGAGGGGACTATTCCACCGGGCCGTCGTTCCAGCTGTCCCATTGCATTTTCCAGACGCCGTCTTCCAGGGTCCAGAGGATCACGGCCTTGCCGCCGCCGATGGCTGTGCCGTCTTCGGCGTAGAGCGTGACGTGGGTGCGTTCGGAAATATGGGTCTCGCCTGCGGGCACGGCCTCGACGGTTTTCAGGTCGACGGATCCGAGCACGGTCATCGCGCCGGTCCAGTAGGCGGCAATCGCCTCATGGCCGACCTGATCGGGCGCATCCGGCGGCACGATGCGTCCGTCTTTGGTATACATCTGGCTGGCCAGCCCGGCGGCGTCCTTGGCGGCAAACAGGGCCTCGAAATCATCATTGCGCGCCTGAACCAGCGCCGCCGCCTCTGCCGCGCTCATGGTGGGCGCCGCGTGCAGCTGCACGTCGGTTGCATCAATCGCGACACAGCCCGCCAGTGTGAGTGCGGCAAGGCCTCCGGCCAGTCCCGTTTTGTAGGTTTTCATTTTCGCGTCCTCCCATTGTTATGGGGCAGAGCTTCTGCCTCGGTCGCGCGGGTGTCAAACCCTGTTCTTGCCGTGCGCGCGGGGCTTTGTTGGATAGGACGGAGCCATTCCCCCTCTCCTTCGGGAGCTACCAGATTCACACATTGGGTTTGAAGCCGAGGGTATGGAGTGATTTTTTGGCGGCTTGGATTTCGAGCCAACCTTGTAGCATGACGACGGGCCCCGGTTTTCCATAGTATCCTGTCCATCCGCC
>Ga0209643_1000501_pt1 | contig 69105 bp, 65 predicted proteins | sample AutmiccBRH37_all_FD_187383 | JGI IMG/M metagenome (GOLD analysis project Ga0209643, IMG submission 187383) | Deep subsurface microbial communities from Mt. Terri, Switzerland - Autotrophic microbial communities BRH/37_all (SPAdes) (version 2) | ecosystem: Environmental > Aquatic > Deep... | reverse complement strand
CCTTCCTGGATAGATCTCAGCGCTGTTTCAAAATCAAATCCATGGTTTTCTTCAGTCATGTCAGTTTCCTTTTTCGGGCTGATTATATCAGCTTTAAGTTAACTGACACAGAATTCTGAACACCCTCTAAATGGCAGGTGAATTTTCCTTTTCATCAGCTACGCTGCGAGTTTGAGGAGATTATTGGTCACATTCTCTTCAATATCCTCCTTTGCTGCCGGAGTAAGCAGAATATCCAGGACCCCGTATTTAACCGCTTTTATAACTTTCGTTCTGGTCCAGCCTGGGCCTGCGGCAATAATCGGCAGGGAGCATGCCGAACTTACCTTGATTGCAGCGCCAAAGGCCTGCTCGTTGACATCCTTCATTACCAGATAGACAGCCTTGAGCTGCCCCGGGATATAGTTATGGACATTATCTTTAAAAGACAGTGATTTGACGGAATAACCCATGCCGCTGAGAACCGCGGCGATCTTCCCGGCCTCCGCCTCGTCATCGCCAATCAGCAGAATATCCGGCGATACAGCTTGCGCACCTGGCTCTCTCACGACACTGAGGTCACTGCCAGGCCCCTGAGAGAGACCTGCCGGTATTACTTCATCTGCATCATCCTGTACATCCTCCTCTTCATCTGTTTCCCGGGTTGCCCTCAGACCTTCGAGCTGCAGAAGCTCCAGTGGGAAAATAACATTCACCTTACCCAGGACATTCTCTTCCATGGAGAGATCCATGGTACTCAGATAATATTCGTCATTCGGGAAAGGTTCGTCGGCTTCCAATTCCACCTTCATTGGAACGACCTGATGAAGGTCTGTTTTTATGAACCGCAGCCGTTTCGTATATTGTTCTTCGAAAACTGCCGTATACACTCCGGCAATGATATTGGCAATCTCACCGTAGGCGTCTTGAGTGTCCTCGCTGAACTCTTCATCGGCGATAACCGATTCCAGCTCTGACGTGGGCAGCATTATCAGAGCGCCGCCGATTCGGATTGCGTCACGCAAGTTGACAACCAGATGGCTTTTCCCATCCAGTTCACCAACCACGTCCATATTGGCAATCACCTGTTTACCGGAAACAAAATCCGAGAAAAACGCTTCCTTGCCAATTACCGTATTGCTCTGGTTACTCAGTTTGACATCAATACCCAGAAGGGCAGAAACCTCGGCCTCCATCCTCTCGCCGCAGATTAGCAGAAGTTTGTCGACCCGTTTTCTATGTTTATCCAGCTTGTCTTTTGCTTCGGCGGAAACCGGCGCAGGCTTCTTTGCGGGCTTTTCCGGACTCGGCTGACTCTGGGCAGCTGGAGAGTTCGGTATTTTTTCACCGTCATTTTTTTTCGTTTCGGCCTGCTGTGGCATTTCCTGGACAGGTTGACTGTCGAGCTGCAGCAGTGCAGCGGGAAACAGCATATGGATGTTTCCCAGGCTCTTGCCTTCCACCGTCAAAGACATCTTACTGGAATAGTACAGTTTGTCTGGAATGGGTTGGTCGGAGGCCGTATCCACCTTGAGAGGAACGACAAGCTGGAGCTGCTTTTTTACAAATCTCAATTTCTTCGTGTACTGCTCTTCGAATACCGCCGTGTACACCCCGGAAACTATGTTTGCCACTTCGCCATAGGCATCCGTGGTGTCCTCGGTAAAGTCCTCTTCATTGACAACAGTGGTCAATTCGGCAGGAGGCAACATAATGAGTATGCCGCCAAGATGTATCGCATCTTTCAAACCTACGGCGAAATAACAGGTATCCTGGAATTCTCCGACCACCTCCATGTCGGCAAGCACTTGCTTACCGACAGCATGATCGGAGAAAAAGTCTTCTTTACTGATGATCCTGTTGTCCAGATCATCCAGGATAATATCGACGCCCAACAGGGCGCTTATCTCGGAGTTCAACCTCTTCTGACATTCGTCAAGCAGTCGATCGATCCTTTTTTTATGCTTTTCAAAATCGAGCTTCGGAGGATCGGTCTTTGGAGGCGGTCCATTTTTATCGGATGATTCTTTCGGCTTCTCCTTGGCTACCGCCTGGGCCGGTTTATCCTGGGGTACTTTCTCTTCTTTGACGGTCTCTGCCGCAGCTGGCTTCTTTTCCTCTTTTTCCAGACCGAAAGCTGCAGCAGGCAGCAGCAAAACCATATCGCCCATCTGCCTGCCGTCGATGATCATTGAACACGAGGCCAGATAAAGCTGTTGGTTGAGTACCGGACTGTCCGACTCGATATCTACTTTTGCCGGGACGAGAATTTCCTGTTCTTTTCTGATAAAGCGACAGGGCTTCGGGTACATCTCCTCAAAATCTTTGGTGATCGAACCTGCTATTATATTAGCAATTTCTCCGTAAGAATCCTCTATTTCCTCGCGGTACTCTTCTCGGCCGATCACCTCCTGCAATTCGGCATCGGGCAACATGATGAGTGTTCCGCCGAGTCGAATTGCATCTTTAATACTTACCAGCAGACACGATTTTCCGGAAACATCACCGGTGATATCCAGATGAGCACAAATCTGTTTACCACGCAGCCGTTCAAAGGCTTCCTGTTTACTGACAAGTTCTCTGGCGCCGCTGTCCAGGATGAATTCGGCGCCGAGCAAAGCCCCTACTTCGTCCTGGACTCTTGTCTCAACTGCCTGGATGATCTTGTCAATTCGTTCTTGCTGTTTCATACCGGCTATTCGGAAGATAAGGAGTAACTACACTAAGGATGTTTTTCTCTATCGGAGGAAATGCCTGAATAATTTATAGCTTGACTCTTTTTTCCTTACGATGCGACATACATGAGTTCGATCCAGAACAACCCTTCGGCCATTTTCAATGGCACAATAATCCGTTTAGCCTCGGCAATACCGCTTATACGAAAAGACTCACCGACAATTGATGTGGGAATGGCAAGCTCAACATTCAAACCAATTGCGGCATAGGAGACTTTCAGATTTCCGGCAACCATGTTGGCAATTTCTCCGATTGCATCCTTGACATCGTCGTCAAGGTCTTCCACCTCCATGCCAAGAAAACTGCCGGTGATCGCTTTGGCAATGGCAGCGGGGCAATGAATCGCGAGCACCCCGCGAATCCCTCCGCCCAAACCGATCATTGATGTCATATTCGACTGTATATCCGAATAATTATCGGTGAAATGCTCCCTCTCGAGCTCAACCGAGAGCATGGTTGAGAAAACATCCTGCGTACCCTTGAATATCTCGCCTGCAATATCGAGTTCATTCGACATGATATAATTCCTCTGCGCAAAACGATACTAGACAGACTGCAAGAATCGGCCTGGTATCGTGTCGATGAGCATTAATTTATTTTTCCAACTGCAATTCGACAATAAACTCACCAGCTTCACAGCTGCACGGAATAACCAGACTTTCCGAATCCTTGGTCGGTTGAAAATCGTATTGTCTGCCGGAGATAGTCGTTGGCATAGAGAGGCTGATATCCCTGCCCTTCTCGGAAAGGATGGATTTGACATTGCCGCCGAGCATATTGGCCAGTTCTCCGACGGCATCCTCGACATCCGAATTGATTTCATCTACATCCATTCCCAGAAAACTGCTGGTGATGGCCATAGCTACACGATGGGGGAGATGGATGGCAAGTACGCCCTTGTGCGTGCCCGCCAGGCCGATAATTCCTGAGATGCTGTCGTTGAGGGGACTTTTCTCAGTCATGGTCTCTTCTTCGGCAGTCACTTCCATCATGACCATGGTGGAAAAAATCTCTGTCAACGATTCAATGATTTGTTCACGCAATCCTAGTACCTCCTCCCAATATCTTATTTTTCTTCATGCCTTAACTCCTTTATCTAACGTATCCAAGGGAATTAAAGCAGCGGGCCGAGGACTTCGTTAACCTTATCTGGGGTGAAAGGTTTCTTGATCGCTCCGACCGCACCGAGGGATTTGGCTTCTCCAATGATATCGTCTCCGGTTTCGGTAGAAATCATCAGGACCGGAATATCCTTCATATTCGGGCGGCTGGCCTTCTCTCTCAAAAAGGTAATGCCATCCATATTCGGCATATTGATATCGCTCAAGACGATATCGACCTTTTTGCTTTCGAGAACTTCCAAAGCCTCAAGCCCGTCGGCTGCTTCATAGATATTATCGAATTCTATCCCCGCCTGGCGAAGAGAACGTCCGATGATTTTCCGCATTGTGCTTGAGTCGTCAACTAACAGTACGTTTTTTCCCATTCCTTTCTCCTGTATGATTTGCCGGTGCTTTAACCACCGAGGCTTTTTTACTCCGCTCTTATTCTCTATGGATTCCGTTAATTTCCTGTAAGCCTTCCTCAGGCAATACTCAGTCCAATAGTACCAAGAAGCAAATAAAAAAATCAAATAAGTAATTCAAAAAGGTAATCATTCTTTTCGAGTATCATCTTTCACGGCATCGCTTGCGTCAATTTTTTGTCCTATGACTTCTACACCGGTCGGCAATCTCGTTGTTCCCAGAACAGCACGAACCGGCGACGCCACATGCTGCACAGCATAGTACCAGGATGGATCGATATTTGCATAACAGATCGCATGAAATACTCAACTGTATGCATACTCCTGATTGTCGCTGTTTTGCAGGGTAATGTAGTTCAAGCGTCCGAACTTGTCAAAATCGCGCGAATGGACTCCAAGGACCTGGTCCAGCTCTATTTCAGCTTTGATAAAGCCCCGAAGTTCTCAATTACCGAGAACAAACGCCGCATCGACCTGATTTTTACGGATACCGTACCGGCAGCCGATCTTTCTCTTTTCTCCCCCGACGACCGTATAGTCAAAATTTTGCCACGCCCGGCAAAGTCCGAGTTTGTTCTTTCGCTTTTTTTTCGATATAAACCTCAGAAGTATAAGCTTACGCAGAGTTCGGACGGCAAATTGGTTTTTGAAGTTCTGCTCGGCAATGAGTTCAGCAAATCATACGAGGAACTGGCCGAGAGACTGAAAGGCCTCACGGTTCTTGAAACGATTCCCACCGATCACTCAAATCCGACGATCCTTTCACCGTATGCAAAGAACTGGAAATCCTTCTTTGCAAACTATGAAACTGCGCCCGAGATCAGACCCCAGGTACAGTTCACGCCTCCGCCTTTTCCGATCATTGGCCTGCTTCCTCCTGAAAAAGAATTGAACATGGAGATTCTCGATGCCGAAACGTTGACTCTGGCGAACAATCGGCTGTGGCTCCAGGTCGAAGAAAAGCTCCTGCAACAGCTCCAGGGAACTACGGACGTCGAACACCAGAAGCTTCTTGCTCTTACTTTAGGGGAAACCCTGGTTCGGAAGGGGGACTTCCAGAATGCTTTTATTCAGCTTCATCTGCTGCAGGATAAATTTAACGATGAATGGCTTGGCACGTATGCCGGTTACCTGCTCGCTTATCTCCGTGCAGTCCATGAGAGCCCCCATATTGCCGATGCCGAGTTCCAGGCCCTGGAATCTTCGATCGGCAACAGCAGCCCTCTCGCGCCCTACTTTGTGCTTTCGCAGATGGAAACCGCTCTTGCAACCTACCAGTACAACCGACTCAACACACTGCTTCTTCGTGACGATGTTGCCTACCCGAAAATAATTGCCGAAATTGTTCAGATCCGCCAGGCAGATTATTGGTATGCGATCAAACAGCAGGTCAAGGCCTATGCAACCTATCAGCTGTACAGACAATCGACGGTTCTTCCCACACTCCCCCATTCCATGGGCGGATACTGCAACACTCTCTATATACAGAAAAAATACGAAGAAGCAGTCGGCTGTTATGAACAGCTCAGCCGGATTGTCAAGGAAAAGCCTCTGCTGGGGCTCATATCCTATCGTAAAGTCATGGCTCAACTGAAGTTTACCGACGGCTCGTCCTTGATCGGCGATTTCGCCAGGATCGAGAATTCCTTTCCCGGAACGGAAGCCGGTCATCGCGCAGCCATGAAAAAAAACGATCTTCTTTTTCTGCAGTCAAAAGATCAGGCCGGGCAGGTTATTCAAGGCTATGAAGCTATTGCCGCACATTCACTGTCCCGAACAATCAGAGAAGAAGCCCTGCTTAAAACAGCCTTGGTGCATGCGGAATCAGGTGAGTCGGCCAAGAGTATAGCTTTACTCCAGCAGCTGCTGAGAGATTTCCAAACAGGCGATGTCAGAATTTCGGCACAAGCACTGCTTATCAACCTTCTTCCGGGGGAAATAAAGCGACTTGTAGATGCTAAGGAATATATCAAAGCACTTGTTCTTGCCAAACAGAACAGGGATCTCTTTCAAAAAAACTGGATCGACGGCAAATTCCTTGTCGATACCGCAGAGGCCTACCGGCAAATCGGCATCTATGACGAAGCACAGAAACTTTACCTCTATCTCATTGAAATAATGCCCGTCGATCAAAGGGAGAAGTTTTATCTCCCAATGATCGAAGCGACCTTTGATCATGGCGACTACAGCCTGGTGGAAGATTATGCCGCACAGTATGCCTACAACTATCCTGAGGGAAAGTTTGCCAACGAGGTGTTGTTCCTCAGAATCCAGTCCCTCGTCAGTGACGGGCGGTTGACGGATGCTCTCAACCTTCTGCCATCCCCTCTGCCGGAAGACAAAGAACTGTATAAGATTGCCGGGTCTCTTTATTTCAGGACCAACGACTATGAAAACTGTCTGAATACCCTGAATAAGTTATCAATCCTGGAGACTCCACTGCCGCAGAAGGAGCAGTTCATGCTCGCCGAGAGTCTTTTTCGTACGGATGCCTTCGAACAGGCGGAAAATGAGTTTCGGCTGGTAAATGAAGAGAATAGTTTCTATGACCAGAGTCTTTTCAGACTCGCCAGTCTTGCACGGATGAAAGGAAATGAGGAATCTGCCCTAAGCTTCTTGAGACAAATTGTCGAAAAGGGAAGTAGCCCCCGTTGGAAACAATATGCGGAACGGGAATTGCAATTCAAAACTGCAACGGATCGGATGTAGAAGAAACACAGTATCGTTTTTTGAATCAGCATCAGGAGTGTAAACATGGATCCCACCAAACCATTTGATGCCAATATGCAGCTGCTCGGCAAGGTCCTTGATCTGCGGGCACAAAAAGCCCAGGTCATTTCGGCCAATATAGCGAATGCGGAAACTCCCGGTTTTTCTCCATCCCGGTTCGATTTTGAGCAGGATCTGGCTCATGCCCTCGACAAGAATCGAGGGATTCGACTGGCACGATCGCACTCTACCCATATACCGCTAGGCCCGGCCAATTTTCAGGAAGTGAGCGGGAAAGTCGTCATGGTTGAAGACAAGACAGGGATAGGCGATAAAAACGGGGTGAGTGTCGATCAGGAAATGCTTGCCCTGTCGGAAAATGAACTGATGTACGAAACAGCCGCCCAGCTGCTGAAACAAAAGCTCTCACTGCTGAAACACGTCATTTCAGGCGGGCAGTAACAGTTTTTACCACTCTTTAAATACTTACGAGGGAAGGATCTTATGGATATTCTCAATACTTTTCAAATCAACGGTTCCGCTTTACGAGCCCACAGCCAGAGATTGAATACGATCAGCTCCAATCTTGCCAATGTGGAAACCACCTCAACTCCCGAGGGAGGCCCGTACAAGAAAAAGTCGGTATATTTTCAGAGTGCACCGCTGAGCTTCAAGGAGGAGCTCGACGGCAAAATGAAGAACTCCATGCATGGCGTTACAGTCACCAAAATTGTCGAAGACAATACTCCGCCAAGAAAAGTGTACAATCCTTCGCATCCGGATGCCAAGGAAGACGGTTATGTCGAGATGCCGAATATCAGTGTCCTGGAAGAAATGGTTGATATGATGTCCGCGACAAGATCGTATCAGGCGAATGTCACTGCAATAAAAATGGCGAAAAGAATGGCCCTCAAGGCTCTTGAGATAGGGAGGTAATACATCATGACCACGATAAACAGCCTCGAAGGGATAACCCCGCTTACTCTTAAACCAACCGGTGAAAAGAGCATCCAGAGCACCGGCGCCGATTTTGCGGGCATGTTCAAATCGATGATCGAAAAGGTCAACGATTCTCAGGCGGCCGGCGAACAGGCCATTCAAAAACTGCACAGCGGCCAGGCAACTCATCTCCACGAAGTAATGATTGCTGTTGAAGAAGCGGATGTTTCCTTACGTATGCTTGTCCAGTTGCGTAACCGGGCCCAGACCGCCTACGAAGAAATAATGCGGATGCAGGTTTAACTTTCCGTTCACACAGCAATATTTATTTTTCATGAGCCGTAAAGGATAGACAATGGCCGAACAAAACAGAGGAGCACTGGTGGCGGAACAGCCCTTGCCGCCTGAAGTTGTACCCCCGGAGCGTAAAAATCTCCTGACCCTTGTACAGCAATGGCCGCTTTCACGAAAAATTGCGACCGCAGCTGTTCTGTTGATTTCCATAGCTCTTTTTACGATCCTCATCATTCAGGCCCGAACCGCCGACCAGCAACTTCTTTATGCCAATCTTACCATGAATGATGCTGCGGCAGTTGCCGATTGGTTGAAGAGCCAGAAAATTGACTATACCTTGAAAAATGGCGGCAAGGACATCTGGATTTCTGCGCCGCAAATCTATCAGACCCGCCTTGAGCTTGCCGCCAACAGTCTCCCGAGCGGAGGAGGTGTCGGTTTTGAGGTTTTTGACAAACAGAGCTTTGCCCTGACCGATTATGTCCAGAAAGTCAATTACACCAGGGCACTGCAGGGCGAACTTGCAAGGACGATCTCGTCGCTTGCACCTGTCGAATCGACCAGGGTTCACCTCGCCCTTCCGGAGAAAAGACTGTTTAAAAACCAGCAGGCAAATGCCACCGCTTCGGTAATCGTCACCTTGGTCCCTGGCAAGAGCCTTGATCAGAAGCAGGTGCAGGGGATCATTCATCTGGTTGCCGGTTCCGTCAATGATCTGGATCCGGAATATGTCAAAGTCATCGATGCCAACGGTGTTGTCCTCGAAAGCGAGAAAAAGACCGATAAAGACAATCTTCTTTCCGCCGACATGCTGGCATTTCAGCGCGAAGTTGAAAACAGACTCGAAATCCAGGCCCAGGACATGCTGGATAGATCCATGGGAAAAGATAACGCCATGGTGAGAGTTTCGGCAGCCCTCGATTTTGCAAAGGTAGAAAAAACTCAGGAACTCTTCGATGCCGACGAGCCGGTGGTGAGAAGCGAGCAGATCAATCAGGAGAGCAACGGCACGGAAACAGTCGGCGGCATTCCCGGAGTGCAGTCCAACCTGCAGGGGAATGAATTCGAGCAGAACGCCACTTCGTCCCCCTCGAGCAAAAACTCCCGCATCACCAATTACGAAATCAGCAAGACCATCAGCAAGACCGTCAATCCGGTCGGTACGGTAAACAAGCTCTCGGTCTCCGTTCTTGTTGCGGACAGTGTGAAACCGGGCGGAAACGGCACGCCCGGAACTCCTGTTCCCCGCACTGCCGAGGAGCTCAAATCAATCGAAAACATGGTCGCAAGCGCAATCGGTCTGGTACCTCAACGCGGCGATATAATCAATGTCTTGTCAATGCCTTTTGTCGATCCGGTAAACATTCAACAGGATGGAGAACAGGTCACGGAAAACGGAATCTATCGGCACCTCCCTCTCATTAAATACGGCTTGATTGGTTTGGGATTGCTTTTAGTGTACTTTTTTCTGGTACGACCGGTTATTAAAACTATGAAAGGTGAAGTGAAAGAGCATTACAAAACGGTTAAACAGCTGGAACAGGAACAACACATTCAAATTGCCGAAGAACCTGTTGAACCGCCTCTCCCCGTCGATGAAGCGATTGTCGCCTTGCGAAGGGAGGTCCAGCAGAATCAGATACCGACTGCATTTATCATTAAGAACTGGATCCAGGAAGGTTGAAAAGCAATGGCCATCGAAACTCTTACCGGACTCAACCGAGTCGCCGTTCTGCTTATCTGTCTGGGTGAGGAGGCCACGGCAAAGATATTTGCGGAACTCTCCGATGAAGAAATCAGACAGGTCGCCAGAACCATGGCCACGATCAATCATATTCCGGTCGACGTGAAGGAAAAGGTGTTTGCCACTTTCCACGATGCCCAGAATCGCTTTGCCGGATTGTTTGTCAAGGGTGAGGATTTTGCCAAGAATGCCATAACAGCGACTCCCGGTGAACAGCGATCTCATTTCCTCCTCGACCAGTTTCTTTCCGGAACCGAGACGAAGTCCCTTGAGACTATCGCTCTTATGGCTCCGCGCATGGTTGCCGGACTTCTCGAACTCGAACACCCGCAGACGGTGGCCCTCGTGCTCTCCACCCAGCATATCGAGCATGCTGCCGAAATACTCACCCATCTGCCGGAAACAGTCAGGGCCGATGTAGCCTACAGGATCTCGAAGATCGAAAAAGTCTCGCCGGAGGTCATTACCCGAATCGAAGATGCGCTGCACCGGGAAATTGGTTTAGTATCAGGAAGAGCGCACAAAAAGGTCGGAGGAGTCGATGCAGTGGTGGGCATTCTCAACCATATGAAAAACAACCTCGATGCCGATATTCTCGATGAAATGGAACTGCATGATCCTGAAATGGCTGAAGAGATCCGCAAAAAGATGTTCACCTTCGAGAACCTCATTGCTCTTGACGGCAGGTCTCTGCAGATGATCCTCAGGGAAGTAAACAACGATTCCCTGACCATGGCTTTGAAAACCGCGTCCGAACAGATGAAGGAAAAAATATTTGCCAACATGTCTTCCCGTGCTGCCGACATGATCAAGGACGACCTTGAAGCAATGGGACCTGTCCGCCTCTCCGAGGTGGAACTGATGCAGCAGTCTATTGTTAAAATCGCCATGAAACTTGAGGAAGAGGGTAAGCTGGTGCTGGGAACCGGAGGTGGCGATGAGCTTGTCTAGATATTATAAAAGCTCGGCGTCCTTCCGGCCGGAAGAGATCGTCAAGCAGGATGGCAGCAGGCCGGCAGGCTGGGCGCCCTTGCCACGAAGTGACGACAAACCTTTTATCAACCAGCGGCTCACCGCGGACAAAGACCGTCAGGCAAACTCTGTCATGAAGAATGCCGCTTCGCCGCCGCCATCACCGGCAAAGGGGGGGGATGCCACTGCTCTTGACCCGGAAGGCTGCCCTACCGCCGAATCCCAGGCCGCGATCGAGCCACATGACGAACAGCTTCCCTCCCAAATACCAATTGATTTAAGCGTGTATGTCGAACTCGCTGTTGCCGAGAAACAAAAAGAAGAGGCATACAGCCAGGGACTGGAGAAGGGACGCATGGAGGGCCATGACAAAGCCGAGCAGGATTTTGGCGCTGCCACCCGAGCTCTGCTTCTTGCCTGCCAGCAGCTTGACACGCTTCGCGAAACAATAATCGGCAACAGCAGCCGTGAGCTTCTCGAATTTTCCCTGGCAATAGCCGAAAGAATTCTGCGCATATCCGTCCAGGAACAGGATGCTTCGATTGTCGCGACTATCGAAGAGGCTTTACGCAGGGCAGTGAAATCGGATGAATTCTCCATTTTTATCCATCCCGACGATTATGCCGCAGTATCGGAAAAAGCGGCTGAAATAGTCGCCGGAATCAGCGGCTTGAACAATGTTGTGTTGCGAAAGGATAAAACTGTCGAACGGGGAGGCGCAAAGATCGAGTCCGATAACTGCACCATCGATGCCACCATCGCCGGACAATTCGACCTGATACGGGAAGAAGTTCAAAAGAAGCTGTAAGTCCTTTCATGCATTGATTCACATGTTTCCCGCCACCGGCAATACAGGAGAAGCTCTCCAATCAAACAATAACAGGATCATGGTTCTCGACGCCGCAGCAATCAAAAACATCAACGTCATCAAGATCTGGGGCAAAGTTACCCGCATAGTCGGCCTGGTTATCGAAGGCTATTGCCCCCATGCGACCATCGGTTCACTCTGTGAACTGAGCGCCATGACCGGGGATCAGAAGATTTTCGCCGAAATTGTCGGTTTCAAGGACAGCAAGGCTCTCCTCATGCCCCTCGGAGAGTTGCGGGGTCTTGGCCCTGGCAGCCTTATCAGGGTTGTCCGCACCAGCGCCACGATCTCGGTCGGCAACAACCTCCTCGGCCGGGTGGTCGATGCAATGGAGATTCCCCAGGACGGCCTTCCGGCACCGATCCTTACCGAGGAAAAAGATCTCTACTCCCTCCCCCCCGGCCCGATGGAACGGCAAAATATCAGCGAGACACTCGACCTCGGCATACGGGCGATAAATGGCCTGGTCACCTGCGGCATGGGCCAGAGGCTTGGGATCATGGCGGGTTCGGGGATCGGCAAGAGCGTCCTGCTCGGCATGATGTCCAAATACGCCAAAGCCGATATCAACGTCATCGCCTTGATAGGCGAACGAGGCCGGGAGGTTCGCGAATTTATCGAGAGGGATCTGGGGGCGGACGGTCTGGCAAGATCGGTTATCGTCGTTGTCACTTCCGATCAATCCCCTCTCCTCCGCATGCGCGGCGCCTTCGTCGCCACCGCAATCGCCGAATATTTCTGCAATCAGGGAAAAAATGTCCTGCTCATGATGGATTCCGTCACCCGTTTTGCCATGGCCATGCGCGAGATCGGTCTTGCAATAGGCGAACCGCCGACGACCAAGGGATACACCCCCTCGGTTTTCGCCACCCTCCCCAAACTACTCGAAAGGGCCGGAAGGTTTCGTGACAAAGGTTCCATTACCGGTCTTTACACGGTTCTTGTCGACGGAGACGATATGACCGAACCGGTTGCCGATTCGGTGCGCTCAATCCTCGACGGACATATTGTTCTCTCCAGAGCTCTTGCCGCAAGAAACCATTTTCCGGCAATCGACATCCTGAACAGTGCCAGCCGGGTTATGCGCGATATCGTCTCCCCGAGACATCTTGAGCTTGCCGGCAAAGCGCGGGAGGTGCTCGCCAGGTATGTTGAAGCTGAAGATCTCATTAATATCGGTGCATATGTCAGAGGCTCCAACGCCAAGATAGATTATGCCATCGGCAAAATCGACGAGATCAATTCTTTCCTCCGACAGAATTTTAACGAAACCACCAACCTGAAACAATCGATTGAACAATTAGGCGGTCTGCTCAGTGACCGCAAGGACGAAGAACCACTGAAGAAAAATCGTCGCCAAACCGACAAGCTATAACATTTGAAGTATCGCTGCTCAGCTTCTTTACAACGCCAATTCAACAATGAAACCGTTTGCTTTCAAGACCGTCCTCGCATACAGAAAAAGACTGGAGGATATTGCCCAGCAGAGATTGGCTGAAGCAAAAAAGGCTCTGGACGCCGTCCGGCGAAAGCTGCAGGAAGAAAAAGCGACGCTTGCCCAGCTCATCGAGCATTCCGAACTTCTACAAACCGAAGGCGTCAATATATTGGAACTGGTTCGTTATGAGGATCACATCCTTCGTCTCGAAGCCAATATCAAGGCAATTGAAAAAAATCTCACGGATAAAACCGATATCGTTCATCAGGAACAACAAAACCTTCTTCGCCGCGCCAAGGATCGCCGTATAATGGAACGGTTGAAAGATCAGCAGAATATCGCGTGGAAAACCTATCTTGACAAGAAGGAAGTGGCAATGCTCGATGAAATCGCCATAATCCGTCACGACGCCGACAAAGAATATTAACCAGCCAAAGGAACAACATTATGACAAACCTTACAAAACTAATGCTCAGTCTGGCAGTGGTGTTTTTTTTCTTCCAGCATGGCCAGGCGGCAGAGCCAGATGCCCGGGAAAGCTACAGTTCCGTCGAAGAAAGAAGAATAGAAAATTCCATTTTGCAGGAACGTGCCAATATCAGAAAAGAGCGGGAAGAAATTTCCTTGCGTGAAAAGGAACTAAAGACCTTGGAAGAGAGCGTCGATAAGAAACTTGCCGAGATGGACAACAAGCTAGAGGAACTGAAGCAACAGCAAAAAAAAATCGAGGCGCTCCTGGCGGAAAAAACAGCTGAAGAAAAAACGCGGGTTCAGGATCTGGCAAGCATATACGAAAAAATGTCGCCGGTGAAAGCAGCCCTCTCCCTTTCGGGGCTGGAGCAACAGCTGGCAGCCGATCTTCTTGCAAGCATGAAGGTTAAAGCCGCGGCAAAAATCCTGGATGAACTTTCGAAACAAAAGGCGACTGAACTGAGTACAACCTTTTCAACTTTGCAGATTGAGTGACAAAAAAATGACCCAGATAGCAATTATCCAACCAGCCGCTCCTCAACCCCTTCCCGCCGGTCCTCCGACGACCAATACCGAAAAACAACAGTTTTCGAGTCATTTCGAAAAAGCCATATCGGGCAAAAAGGATCAACTCAAAACACGTGAAAGCGCGGGAGAAAAGTCTGCTTCCCTCTCGACGGACATTACCGGGGAACCGACACCTGTCCCGGAACAATATCGGGAAACGGCAATTGAAACAGATGCGCAGACAGGCGAAAAAATACTTATAGACGCCTTGTTCGCACAGGAAAACCCTGCCGATCAGGCTGTTTTCCCTTTTTCATCCAGTAATACAACTCTAAGCAGTAATGACTTTATCTCGTCAAAACAGGGGGGAGTCCTTGCTTTCTCCGGGAATCCCTTACACGTATCAAATACTTCTTTCTCAAACACTTCTTTCTCAAACACTCCATTTTCGAACACTCCTTTTTCGAACACTCCTCTGCCTCAGCCTCTGACTGAAAATTCAGATTTAACCTATTCCCCTTCAGAGCCTGCAATCGCGACCGCACTCCAACCAGGACGGAAACCTGCTACGGACACCCTGCTCTTTCAATTACAGCAACTTATCGACAGCAGTAATGAAAAAGGTACAGTAACCATTTCAAGAGCGGACAATCCCGTGTCAAACAACACTGGTGGGAGAGGCGCCTTTGTTGTTCTGCCGCAACAAGCGGCCAACAACACTTCGGGGCAAATTCATATCGCGCTCTCGTCGGATATTTCCGAGAACAACACCGAGTCTCCGGCAGTTATGCTATCCGACGGATTTAAGCTCCCCACAGAAAAATCGGATAAGCAGCTGGCTTCTTTAAGACAAAATACTCAGCAGCAATATTATGAAGCAAAAATAAATCTGCAGTCCTCCGGCAAAGACGGTATGACGTCACAAGATCGACAACAAGGCAATGAGTCTGGCAGCCCGGCACCTGCTGTTACCGGCCAAAACCCATCGACATCGCCAATCACCGGCGATCAGAATCATCCCTTCAGCCAATCTCTTGCCGCAGTTCAGGATTCACCGGCTTTGCCGTTAAGCGAGGCTGCCAAAACAGTTACCTTGCCTTCAGGAACCGTCGTTCACGAAGAGGATGTCCTCCGGCAGTTGATCGAACGTTTCCAGATTGCCAGAAGGCCAATGGATAACACCCAAATCAATCTAAAACTACATCCGGCCGAACTCGGGGAACTGAAGATCGATCTCACCGTCAAGGAAGGCTCGATCCGGGCAAATGTTGTAGCCCAAAGCCAACATGCCCAGGAAATTATCGAAAAGAACATGATGAAACTCAGGGCTGTCCTTGAAGAAAACGGCTTCACTATAGAGACTATAACCGTCACTTCAAAGTCCGATTCGACCGGGGATCCCAACTTTTTCGAACGACAACTCTTCGGCCAGAACGATTACACCCCGCAATCGGGTAAAAGACGAAATGGGGCCGAAACGGCCTTCAGTCTTGAAGAAACCATTTTGTCCCCCCAACCGGCCGCAACCGGAGTAAATGTGAAAATCTGAAAGGATACGTCATGAGCAGCTACATCGATTCGATTAATCAGGCAGCGACTGCTTCCACCGGAAAAACCACGGCAAAAAGCACCGGCGACGCCGTCATGGGCAAACAGGATTTTCTCAGCCTGCTGGTGGCACAGCTGCAGAACCAGGATCCCTTGAACCCCGACGACCCCACTGAATTCACTGCCCAGCTTGCCCAGTTCAGTTCTTTGGAACAGCTCTTCACCCTGAATGACAGCATGAATAATCTGGTTGCCTCCAATGCCAACTCCGATCGTCTTTCCACTCTCAATACCATCGGCAAGGAGGTGGCGTACAATGGCAGCAGTTTCAACTTCTCAGGCTCGCCGGTCGAAATTGGGTATCAACTTGACAACCAGGCCTCGGAAGTCACACTCGATCTTCAACTGAATGGGTTTACAGTCAAGTCATTCAGCGGGAAAGACTTGAGCGCGGGGAATCATTATCTGACCTGGGATGGACTCAACAAAGACGGTGTCAAGGCGTCCTCCGGCAACTACCAGATTGTCCTTCGGGCGAAAGCCGCAAGCGGGGAAAGCACCGCGGTAGCCCCTTTGATCAAGTCCGAAGTGACCGGGGTCGATTTGGGCGGCAATTACGGCGGCACTCTCATAACAAAGGCCGGAGAGATAGCTTTTAATTCGATTATCGGAGTCTATGATCCGGGCAGTCGGGCCAACCTGACCACACCTCCGGAGACAGAAAAAGATGACTCCGAAAGCCTCGGCGATATCGTCGATTCTGTTGCCGAAGTAACAAATGACATGAAAGAGATTATCGATTGATTGTTAGATGACTACCATGCAAAAGTGATTTTCATAATCTGACTCTTGTGAAGAAAAAGGAGAAAAAATGGGTATTTCAAGTGCGTTATACAGTGGAGTCAGCGGTCTGAACACCAACTCACAGGCCATGAGCGTTATCGGCAACAACCTTGCAAACACGAATACTGTCGGATTCAAAGGGTCGAGGACGGTATTTGCCGATCTTCTATCCTCCAACATAAACGGCTCTGGCGGAACATCTCAAGTCGGCCGGGGTGTCGGAATGTCAAAAGTCGACCAGATTTTCAGCCAGGGAACCTTTGAGTCGACCGAATCCAAACTCGATGTGGCAATAGAGGGCGAAGGATTTTTCATTTTAAAACAACCTGGAAACGATACTCCGTACTATTCCAGGGCAGGAGCATTCAGATTCGATGACGAAGGATATCTCATTAATCCGGAAGGCTATCAGGTGCAAGGCAAACAATTCGATGTCAACGGAGTACTGGTTGCGGGAGACGCCAGCAGTATCCAGGTTGCAGGAACCGGTTTGATCCAGGGAAATGCCACATCGACTCTCACGCTCACCACGAATCTCGACTCCTCTGAAGCAATACTGGGAATGGCCGGTTTCGATATTACCGACCCCGATACCTACAATTACTCTTCCTCGGTTCAGGTATTTGACACCCTTGGAAACCCGCAACTGTTGACCACCTACTTCATCAAGACTGCCGACAACGAGTGGAATTGGGCGTGGAGTGCGGAAACAGACGACGGCCTTGGCACTGTTCTCGAAGGAGTGGGTGCCACTCCCCTCGAATTCACGCCCGACGGCATACTGGTCGGTGCAGCGGCAGATCCACCGGTTGCAACCACCGATGTTATTGCCGCCGCAGATATAGATTGGAATAACGGCACGACACCCACCGCAATTACCCTCACATTCGATACCACCCAGTTTAACAGTGCCAATGTGGTTCTCTCACAAAACCAGAATGGGTATGGAGCCGGAAATCTTACGGGTGTTGCAATAGACCCGGATGGTATTGTCATTGCCTCGTATTCCAATGGAACACAGACGAAGATTGCCCAACTCGTATTGGGAAAATTCGTCAACCCCAATGGACTGGCGCTTGCCGGCAGCAACCTCTACACCGAAACGGGAACTTCGGGCCCCCCTCGCATAGGTCTGCCGGGACCGGAACTTGGAAAAGTTTTCACCAATTCGCTGGAACAGTCGAATGTCGATATGGGCGCGGAGTTTGTCCGGATGATCACCGTCCAACGTGGATTTCAGGCGAATTCAAAAATTATTACTACTGTCGATGAACTGCTCGGTGAACTGATAAACCTGAAAAGGTAAATGACAATTTTTTGACACCGTCATTCCGTTGCAGGAGGCTGAGAAGAATTCAGTCTCCTTTTTAATCTCCCCTTGCCCCGCATTTTTCTCTTTTCTCATTCTTCCTGCCGGTTTTTTCTATTTTGGTTATCACCTGGAATATTTTTTGCTTTCTTGAGTTTCAGCAAATGAAGTTCTATGATATGACTTACTAAGAAAAAAGAAGTAATTTCCTTCGTACTTATTACCTAAAGGTAATGTGAACCAGTATGACTCAGCAGAACATCGCGACTTTGGACCCTTGAAACAAGACTGCACCGAATAGTCATTATTTTATTGATTTTATTAATATAATTATCATGCATGGAGGGAATTTTTGGATCTTTCAACCATAATAGGCATAGGTGCCGCGTTTGGACTTATGCTGATGGCTATTATTCAAGGCGGCCCATTAACGATTTTTATAAACGTTCCGTCCATCTTGATAGTGTTTGGCGGTACCTTTGGCAACACTCTTGTTCATTATCCGTTCAGCGACGTATTCGACGCGATGAATGTCGCCAAAAAGACCTTTCTCTACAAAGAAATACCGATCAACTCACTGATTGTCCAACTCATGGAGTTTGCCAATAAAGCGCGGAAGGAAGGCATTCTTGCTCTGCAGGGGGCTATGGAAAAAGTCGATGACGAATTCTTGAAAAAAGCGATGCAGATGGCCGTTGATGGTCAGGAGCCTGAGACACTTAGAAACATGCTCAACACTGAAATCGAGTATATCCAGATCCGCCATGGCAAAGGTGCCGAAATCTTCAGCTCAATCGCCGCCTATGCCCCGGCGATGGGCATGATAGGGACCCTGATCGGTCTTGTTCAAATGCTGCAGACTATGGGCGATCCTTCAACTATCGGGCCGGCGATGGCAGTTGCCCTTTTGACCACGTTTTATGGGGCTATTATCGCCAACGTCTTTTGCCTGCCGATGGCCGGTAAACTGAAACTCAGGTCCGCATCGGAAGTACTGACGAAAACCCTGATCATTGAAGGGATGCAATCGATTCTCTCGGGTGAGAATCCACGGATTATGGAACAGAAACTGCATGCTTTCATTGCCCCCAAGCTTCGGGACTCGATTTATAACAAGTAAAGGTTGATATGGCGGAAGAGACAAAAAAACAGGAAAAACCAAAAAGCTTGAAAAAGGATGATCGTCCGGCCGGCGCCCCAAGCTGGATGGTTACCTATTCGGATCTGGTTACTCTTCTGCTCACCTTTTTTGTCCTCCTGTTGTCCATGTCCAGTTTGGATCCCATCCGTTTTAACAGTGCCTCAAAATCGCTCAAAGAGGCTTTTAATATCCATGACGTTCCATCGCAAACCAAGTATATCATTCCCGTGCTTCCCTCCCCGTCAATCCCCCAGATTTCTCCCATCCTGGAACAGACAACGGAAAAGGTCCATGAAAAAATCAAATCGCAAATCGATGCTCTTCGACTCAATAGCCAGGTAGGGGTGCTGAAGAGAGATGACGAATCCATCGTTCTCAGGATAAACGATTCGGTACTCTTTGAACCCGGCCAGGCAAAGATAACTCCGCGTTCATATCCAATCCTGAGAGATATTGCCGATATAATTCGCCCTCTGCCGATGGACCTGAGAATTGAAGGTCATACCGACGACACTCCCGTAGCCGGTTCGCAATTCGGTAATTGGGATCTTTCGGTCAGCAGGTCGGTCTCCGTGTTACGGTTTTTTGCTCAAAGCGATCTTCTTGCCCTGGATCGAATGGCTTCAGTCGGTTACGGCCTCGACCGGCCTGTTGTGCCGAATAGCGATGAGGCGGCCAGGGCATTGAACAGGAGGGTCGATTTTGTGCTCAGACTGAAGAGCAATACCTCACGGGAAAAAATCGGCACACCGAGAAACACGGTGCCACTTTAAGATAAGAGCCGTGTAGACCATCAGTACATCAAAAAACGATTAAGGGACTTGAAATATGGCTGAAAAGAAAGAGATCCAAACCGATAAAGGTGGGAATAAGAAAAAGATGTTTCTCATTATCGGCATAATTGTGCTTGTACTTCTGGCAGGGGCCGGCACTGCGGCATTTTTCTTGTTGAAGAAGAGCCCCGATACCAAAGAACAGCAAAATCCGGCAAGCCAGGTGTCCGTCCCCGAACTTAACCAGATGGCCCAAATAGGCCCCATGGTCAATATCGAAGAGTTTATCATCAATATAATCAGTGCCGACACACCCCATTACGTCAAAGCCACATTTGCTATCGAGTTGACCAACGAGGAGGTCAAAACAGAAGTGGAATTGAGAATGCCGCAAATGCGGGATGCCATCCTTCTGCTGATAGGCAACAAATCTTTCGAAGAACTGCAGGATCTCCAGGGCAAGAATCAGCTGAAGGCGGAAATCACCAGCAAGATCAATTCGTTTTTGAAATCCGGCAAGGTAAAAGCCGTGTATTTCACCAATTTTGTGGTGCAATAAACAGTAACCCTTCACCAGCACCCCATTTTCGTCCGATCAGGCCACCTCACATAGCCAACTATAGCTCGGCGGCCTGCTTGAACGAACCTGGAGCACTGGATGAACGGTTACAAATCCAGGTTATTCAGTCTTTTGAGACCAGAGAAGGATTACCAATAAACATATCACAGCTCATGGAACAGATTCTCAATAAAACGGAAATATCCGATCTTCTGAAGGCGATCAGGGAAGGCAGGGTTCCCCTCGATATCGACGACAAAGAGCAGGATGCTTTTCTCGCCTGCACCCCGGTAAATCTTTTTCAGCTCACCCGTCCCGACAGCGAGCTTTTTCGGATTCCCAATTTCGATATCATTCTCGATATATTTTGCCGCACCTACGCCACCTCTCTGACCAACCTTCTGCAAAGAAATTTTTCAATCACCAGAACAGGTCTCGAGAGCTATGAGTTTCAAAAATTCATGGCCGACAAGCACAGCCCGGGGGCCATCGGCATTCTTGATATGCCGCCGTTGAAATACGGCTCTCTTATTATTTTCGATGCCGCTTTATCCTTTTCAATGCTCGAAATCATGCTGGGAGCTTCCAGCGAGCTCGAATCGCTTCATCTCGATCGCCGCCTCACCACCATTGAACTGAATATTCTGAAGACCTTGCTCTCCAACGCCTGTCACGACCTCGACAAGTCCTTCAACCAGTTGCTGGAAATGCATACTTCCTTGATCAAACTGGAAAATAATGCCCGCCTTGTCTCCATTGTCGAGCCGGACGCCGAGGTTATCGTCGGGACATTCGTGGTGAAAGTCGGCGAGCAGTCGGGACAGATCCATCTGGTCTTTCCGTTTGCCACGCTTGAACCGCTTCGGGATGTCCTGAAGCAGTTGCTCAATATTTCCACCACTACCCAGAGCACCTGGCAGGCTGTGCTCGAGGATGAAGTACAGCAGGTCGCGGCATCGATCACAGCTCTTTCCGGGAACATAACGCTTTCGATCAATCAGATCCTGCAGCTGAAGGAAGGCGATCTTCTCGAGCTTGATTACGATCCGAATGCACCGCTGAAAGTTATGGTTGAAGACAAACTGAAGTTTTATGCAATTCCCGGAACACATAATGGCAAAAAAGCCATCAGTCTTACCGGCACCAATACATGAAAGGAATACAATGATGAAACCAACCGCCAACACCCGACCCGACCCCGAGGAGATCAAAGAACTTCTCCAGGACGATGCGGCAAGCAATCCAAAAACTGCAAAACCTGCAGATCTGAAACCCGGCAGAGGGCTCGATTTCCTCTACGATATTCCCTTGCAGATATCAGTAGAGGTCGGCCGGAGCAAAATCCTGCTGAGAGATTTGCTGAAAATGGGTGAAGGGTACGTAATCGAACTGGATAAACTGGCCGGAGAGCCCCTTGATCTGTACGTCAACTCCAGACTCATTGCCCGGGGGGAAGCGGTGATGGTCGGCGAGAAGTTTGGAATCCGGCTGACGGATGTAGTCAGCACCTCCGATCGCATCGAAAACCTCGGGTAAGGAAATATTTTATGGGAGAACTGGATTCTTATCTCAGAATGATCTGGGGCCTGCTCATCGTTCTTGGCATCATTCTTTTACTCTATGCACTGCTGAAGAAAAGATTTTCCCTCCTTGCCAATTCCCCGGAACAACAGATCAAAATCCTTGAGATGAAACCACTCATGGGAAGAAAGGCTCTCTGTCTCGTCGAAGTAAGGGGGCAGGAGTATCTCATCGCGATAAGTGGCGACCGGATCAGTCCCATTGCCACCATTGCCAAAAAATCGGTCTCGTCCTTTGCCGACACACTGAAAAATACAGGAGCGGACTCCAAACCATGATGTCCAGATTTTCATTTTTCAGGACATCGCCGATACTGTTTGGCTTTTTCCTTTATTTAATGTTTCCGGACACGGCAGGAGCTGTCGCCCTGCCGAACATCACCTTCGGCATAGACGATGCTCAGGAACCTCAGCAGATCTCCAATGCCCTCCAGGTGCTTTTTGTCCTCACTGTTTTCTCAGTAGCCCCGGCTATTCTGCTGATGACCACCTGTTTCACCCGCATCGTCATTGTCTTGAGTTTTATCCGGCAGGCTATGGGGACCCAGAATATGCCTCCGAATCAGGTGATACTGGGGTTGTCCCTGTTTTTATCTTTTTTCATCATGTCGCCGACCCTGAACCGCATCAACCAGGAAGCCCTGCAACCGTATCTTAACGAGCAGATCAGTCAGCCTGTTGCGCTGGAAAAAGCGCTGGAACCCATGCGTGAATTCATGTTCAGTCAGGTTCGCGAGGAGGAACTGATCCTGCTGACCGACATAACCATGACATCCGACCCCGCCATGAAGGAAGAAATTCCGACGATGACCCTGATTCCCGCCTTCATGCTTTCCGAGTTGAAACGGGCGTTTCAGATGGGTTTCATGATTTATATCCCTTTCCTGGTTATTGACATGATTGTTGCATCGGTTCTCATGTCAATGGGAATGATGATGCTCCCCCCGGTTATTATTTCCATGCCATTCAAGCTGCTGCTCTTTGTCCTTGTCGACGGATGGAACCTTGTTGTCGGATCTCTGATAAAAAGCTTCGGCTAGTGTCTGTCCAGAAATGAGATATTTTGTTCTAAATCGAGGCGCTCGATGAATTTAACCACAGGCATATAGTTGATTTCCGAGGATTAAATTTTGAGAGCAACGAAGAGTTAGGGCAAAATAGCCATTTATGGACAGACACTCACCTTTTTCTACAAGCTGTAACGACGGTAAAGGAGCCCCATGAATCCGGAACTTGCCATAGATATATGCCGGAAGGCGGTTCAGACTGTTTTGATGGGGTCGGCCCCCATGCTCATTATCGGCCTCATCATCGGCTTGATCGTCTCTATCTTTCAGGCGGCAACACAGATCAATGAGCAGACACTTACCTTTGTGCCGAAGATTGTCGCGGTATTCATAAGCATACTGATATTCGGACCCTGGCTGATCAACCTTCTAGTCACCTTTACGATCGGACTTTTTGAAGTCATGGCCACCCTCTGAATATGCCTGTCGATATCCAGCTTATTCCCCTTGAACAGTTTCAAACCTTTCTTGTCGTCACCAGCAGGGTGGCCGGTTTCATAGCGGCCATTCCCGTCATCTCGGCCTCGCAGACTCCCGCCCGCATAAAAACCGCCTTAGTCTTTGCAACATCGCTGGTGCTATTCCCCATCATGGGCGACGCCGTACCCAAAATGAGCTTTTCTCCAATCCCCTTTGCCCTTGTGATAGTTTCCGAGCTTCTGCTCGGGCTTCTCCTGGGCCTTGTATCGCGGCTTATTTTTACCGCTGTCGAATTCGGCGCTACCGTCATCGGCTACCAGATGGGATTTGCCGCAGCAAATGTGTTCGATCCGCAGAGCGAGAGGCAGGTTGCTCTTATTTCCCAGTTTCAGAATGTATTTGCTATTCTCATTTTTCTTGCCATCAACGGACACCATCTTTTCCTGCAGACCGCAGTGATGTCCTATGAATACCTGCCGCCCGGCCAGCTCGATCTTTCCGGTGAAGCCATCCCTTTTCTCATGCAATTGACCTCCCATATGTTCGCCATCGGGGTTCAATTCAGCGCGCCGGTACTTGCCGTTCTTCTTCTTTCCGGTCTTATTCTCGGCATTATGGCCCGGGTATTTCCGCAGCTGAATGTTTTTCTCCTCTCCTTTCCACTCAACATCGGAACCGGCTTCATTGTCATTGCTTTGACACTCGGCATGGCGTCAACACTCATTAGACGGGAATTTGACAGCCTCGTCGAAAGGTTTTTAACTTTGCTTTCTTATCTTGCCCCCTGATAATCATGAAACGGAAAATCTTGCTGAAATTATCAGGATATAAAATGATTGAAATACTCATGACCTCAACAAACGTTTAATCAATGGCAGAAGAAAGCCAATCAGGAGGGGAAAAGACAGAGGCCCCGTCATCGAAACGCCGCGATGATTTCAGGAAAAAAGGTCAGGTCGCCCAAAGCAAGGAAGTGCAGACCGCCGCCCTTTTTACGATTGTCCTCCTGTTCTGGCTGATGTATCTGCCGACTTTCTGGCAGGGGTTCACTACCCTCATTTTTTCGATCTGGCAATCAAGCGGGGAGTTTGAGGTCACTGCCGCCTCTACCATGTCCCTTGCCTTCTTTCTCGTGCAGAAAATCGGGCTGCTCCTCGCCCCGCTCTTCCTGCTGGTTTTAATCATCGGATTCTTCTCCAGCTTCTTCCAGTTCGGTTGGCTGATCACCGCCAAACCTCTCTTCCCCGACTTTGCCAAACTCAATCCGATAACCGGAGCGGCTCGGTTTTTTTCGAAGAAATCGTTAATCGAGGTAGTTAAATCTATTTTAAAAGTACTACTTATCGGCTGGGTCGCCTTTGCAACCGTCTTCGATAATTTTGCCGAAGCCCTCGTCCTCGCCGACACAAGTGTCGGCATGACGCTCAGCTATCTGGCCAAAATCTCGGCTCTGGTCATGGCCAAGATTTGTGCCATTCTCATCCTCATTGCGTTTCTCGACTTCATCTTCGTCAGATGGGAACTCGAGGAAAAAATGAAAATGACCAAACAGGAGGTAAAGGAAGAATACAAGGAAAGCGAAGGCGACCCCCATATCAAGGCACAGATTCGTTCGATCCAGCAGGAAATGGCCCGGAAGCGAATGATGGCGGAAGTGCCCAAAGCCGATGTTGTCGTCACCAATCCGACTCATCTCTCCGTCGCCATCCGCTATGATTCGAAAAAAATGGATTCACCGGTCGTTGTCGCCAAGGGAGCCGACCACCTGGCCATGAAAATCAGGGAAATCGCCCGCCAACACGACATCCCCCTCGTCGAGAACCCGCCCGTGGCTCGATTATTGCATAAACTCGACCTAGGAGAACGTATACCCGAAGATCTCTTCAAAGCTGTCGCTGAGATTCTCGCCCATGTATATTCATTGAAAGGCAAGATACATTAATGGAACTGACCTCTGTACAAAACGCCCTGAGCAACCTGCAGTACAAGCAGCTGCTCGGCCGAAGCGACGTCATCGCCGCCGTGGGTCTGGTATCCATTCTGATGATCATGATCATCCCTTTGCCTTCGATTATTCTCGATCTTTTTCTTTCGATGAATATCACCATTGCCCTGCTTATACTCATCCTCAGTCTGTATACGGTGAAGGCGACCGATTTTTCCATATTCCCGTCTCTTCTTCTGGTAACCACCCTTTTCAGGTTATCGCTGAATGTAGCATCCACCCGGCTTATCCTCCTTCATGGCGATGAAGGCCCCGCCGCCGCCGGTTCGGTTATTCAGGCCTTCGGCCAATTTGTCGTCGGCGGCAATTATCTGGTTGGTGTAGTCATCTTTGTTATACTCGTTCTCATCAACTTTATGGTCATTACCAAAGGCGCCGGCCGGGTGGCAGAAGTTGCCGCACGGTTCACCCTTGATGCCATGCCGGGAAAGCAGATGGCTATCGATGCCGACCTCAACGCCGGTCTGATCAATGAAGACCAGGCGCGAAAACGTCGGGAAGATATCGCCAAAGAGTCCAACTTTTACGGAGCAATGGACGGTGCCTCGAAATTCGTCAAAGGCGATGCCATCGCCGGCATCATCATAACGCTGGTCAATATCGGCGCCGGTTTCGTCATCGGCGTTGCCCAGAAAGGCATGCCGATAGCCGAAGCGGCTGCCAACTATACCATTCTGACGGTGGGAGATGGTCTTGTCGGCCAGATTCCAGCCCTTATCATCTCAACCGCCGCCGGTCTGCTGGTTACCCGCACGACCGGGGAGAAAGATTTCGGCAGCGACCTGAAGAAACAGTTTTCCAGCAGCGCCGTGGCTCTGTGGGTCGTCTCCGGTATTCTTCTTCTTTTTGCCCTTATTCCCGGACTGCCTTTTCTGCCATTTCTCATCCTCTCCTGCTCGCTTGCACTTCTGGCGTATCAGATCGATAAATCGCAAAAGCTCGTCGAAGAAAAAGCCGCGGAACCAGTCGAACAAGCCCCGGTGCGGAAAGAAGAGAACTACGAAGAGATGCTGCATGTCGACCTTCTGCAGCTCGAAGTCGGTTACGGTTTAATCCCCTTTGTCGACTCCACCCAGGATGGCGAACTGCTTAACCGGATCCAGTCGATCCGCAAACAGTTTGCCATAAACAATGGTTTCATCGTCCCGCCGGTCCATATCAGGGACAACCTGCAGTTGACCCCGAATCAATACACCTTCTCGCTGAAAGGGGTAAAAGTCGCCCAGTCTGAGATCCTGCCCGGCCACTTCATGGCCATGGACCCAGGCATGGTGACCGAGACTATGCGGGGTATAGTCACCACCGAACCGGCCTTCGGCCTGCCCGCCCTGTGGATTACTTCGGACAAGAAGGACAGAGCCCAGATTGCCGGCTATACGGTTGTCGACTGCACCACCGTCATGGCAACACATATCAGTGAAATCATCAAGCAGCACGCCCATGAACTGATAGGACGCCAGGAAGTCCAGGGGCTGCTCGACAATCTCTCGAAAAATTATCCCAAACTGGTTGAAGAGCTTGTGCCGGGCGTCCTTGCTCTTGGGACCATCATGCGAGTCCTGCAGAACCTCCTGAAAGAAGGTGTCTCCATCCGCGATCTGCGGACGATCCTCGAGACCATGGCGGACTGGGCACAAGCCACTCAGGATACCGATGTGTTGACCGAATATGTCCGGCATGCCTTATCGAGAACGATCAGCAGCGAGCTGGCCGTCAACGGCATCATCCCGGTCATCACCCTGTCCCGAGCCACCGAAGATGCCATCAGAAATTCCATCCAGCACAAGGAAACCGGGGCCTACCTGTCGATCGATCCAATAATTGCCCAGCGCATCCTCGACTCCATCGGCAAGGGCATTACTCTCTTTGACGGCGGCAGCAGGCCTGTGTTGCTGGCGGCACCGCAGATTCGACCGTATGTCAGAAGTCTTACCGAAAGATATTACCCGGCGCTGGCCATTATTTCACACAACGAGGTCATACCGAACCTCAAAGTCAGATCTCTCGGCACGGTGAACATGGATGCAAGTTAGAGTCTTTGAAGCAGCCGACATGGCGTCCGGGCTGAAGCTGGTGAAAAAGGAACTCGGTCCCGATGCCCTCATTCTTTCGACACGGACCATAAAAAGCGGGACACTGGGCCTTCTCGGCAAACCTGTGCTGGAGATTACTGCTGCCATTGACTCCGACTATCCCAAGGGAAAGCACTCTGCTCGGAAAAGCAACATAAGATATTCGGAACCTTCCGCCTCTGCCGTCTCTGCCAGAGAATCTCTCGGCTTCAGGCATACCGTTGGCGATTCGGTCGAAAATTATTTGACCCATCCCGGCTCCGAAAACAAAGAAACAGCTCGCCCCGGACAAGCCGTTGAAAATTCCGCTCTCGCACCCGAACCGGATCAGAAACTGCAAAGCGAGGTGAATGAACTGAAAGATCTGGTAAAGAGCCTGGCCGGCCAGATCGCGCACCTGGCAATCAAGGAAGAACCCGCGAGAATGACTCACGAACTCAAGGTAGGCACCAGCGGCTTCGGCAAACGGTTCAACGATGCGGCGATTCATGGCGATTACATCCTCTCCATGTTGATCGACCGGGGAATCAACACGGAAACCAGCCGGACAATTGCCGGATTCCTGCGGGAAAGCCTTACCGAACAGGAACTGAGCGACCATGAACATGTCATGGCCACGATCATTTCAACGATTCAGGATCTGCTCCATGTTGCCCCGCCGCTTTTTACCGACCGCACCTCCCAGCAGCGAATCGCGCTGGTCGGTCCGACCGGTGTCGGCAAGACAACGACGCTGGCTAAAATCGCCGCTGCATATCTCGGCAACCACTCCCCTTCGATTGCCTTGATCACTATCGATACCTACCGGATTGCCGCCGTAGAACAACTCAAAGTCTACGGCGAAATCATGCATCTTCCGGTCGAAGTGGTCATTACCCCGGAACAGCTGGAAAAGGCCTTGGAAGCCCATGGGGACAAGGACCTGATCCTCATCGATACCGCCGGCAGAAGTCCGCGGGACAGCCTGTGTATTGACGAGCTGAGCACGTTTCTGAAGCCGGAGTTCGGCCTCGACAAACACCTTGTGCTCTCTGCGACCACCCGGGAGCAGGAGCTTCTCGACACCATAGAACGCTTTAAAGGTCTTGGCATAACCCATACGATTTTCACTAAAATCGACGAATGCGCCAATCTCGGGATTCTGCTCAATGTGCAGATCCAGAACGCTAACCCTTTATCCTACATAACCAACGGTCAGAGGGTTCCGGAAGATATTCTCGAGGTTACCCCAAAAATTACAGCTGAAATGATCATGTCTCTACCTGAAGGATCAATGCATGAGTAATATTCCCCGCACCGCGGTCGACCAGGCCAAAACCCTCAGGGACTTGAATTCCACCCGTCCCGGGCCGTTACCGATCAAGACGGAACAGCCGACAAGTGTGTATTCAATCACCAGTGGCAAAGGCGGGGTCGGAAAGACAGCCGTCGTTGCCAACCTGGCCTATACCCTCGCCTCGATCGGCAAGAGAGTTCTTATTCTTGACGCAGATCTCGGCCTGGCCAACATCGATGTTGTCTTCGGCATCTCCCCCACTTACAATCTCAATCATTTTTTTACCGGAGACCAGGACCTCCAGGCCATCATGGTCGATGGACCGATGGGGATCAAAATCCTGCCTGCCGGTTCGGGTATCCAGAATTTCACCAATCTTGATTCCCATCAGAAAATGCGGCTTCTCGATGGCCTCGACGCCATGCAGAATCATTTCGACTACGTGCTGATCGATACCGAAGCCGGAATCTCCGAGAATGTCACCTATTTCAATACCGCAGCCCAGGAAATCCTGGTTGTAACAACGCCCGAACCGACCGCGATAACCGATGCCTATGCCCTTATGAAACTGCTTTCGACCCAGTACCACGAGAAGCATTTCAACCTGATCGTCAATCAGATCGTAAGTGAGGACGATGCGCTCGATGTGTATCGCAAGCTGACCATGGTTGCCAACCGGTATCTCGATATTTCCATCGATTATCTCGGTTCGATTCCGGAAGACCGGCAAATGGTCGATTCGATCCGAAAGCAGAAAGTCATATGCGAAATGTATCCGAATTCCAAGATCACCGCGGCCTTTCGCCAGCTTGCCGGAAGAATCTGTTCCGAACCGACGCAGACCTCTCCCAAGGGGAATCTGCAGTTTTTCTGGAAGAAATTGCTTCACATGGGGGGATAGGAGGTGGAAATGCTCTACAGTCATACTCCTCATACCGACGATAAATCCCAGCTTATTCGGGACCATCTCTATCTTGTCGATATCATAGCGCGGAGAATGGTCACGCAGGTTCCGTCGTTCATGAACAAGGACGATGTCAAAAGTGCCGGCATGCTCGGCCTGCTCGATGCGGCGAACAAGTTCGACCCGGCCAAGAACATACTTTTCAAGACCTTTGCCGAATATCGCATACGGGGCGCCATCCTTGATGAAATGCGGAAACTCGACTGGTTTTCCCGAACCCTCAGGGACAAGCAGAACAGGATCGGCAAGACAATCGTCGACCTCGAACTGCAGCTTGGCAGAGATCCGGAAGACCATGAAGTCGCCAAGGCGATGAGAATGTCTCTTGATGAATATCGCTCAATGGTGGGCGAAGTGAGTCATCTCGGATGTGTCAGCCTCAATGAAACCCTGGACCAGTCAAGTGAAGGCAGGTCTTTCCTCGACTGTCTCATGGATGAAAGGCCCGGGGCCTCGCCGGGCGCAAGAATCGAAGAACAGCAGCTGACCAAGAAGGTCGCCGAAGTGCTGGCCCTGCTTTCAGAAAAAGAAAGGCTGGTGATCTCTCTCTATTATTACGAAGAACTGACCCAGAAAGAAATCGCCGAGGTTCTTGAACTCTCCGAGGGGCGGGTGTCCCAGCTGCACAGCCAGGCACTCATCAAACTCAAGACAAAGCTCGATGCAAGGCTCTACTGATCAGGCCCGAACGCGTTATTATTCTGTAGGGAAAGAAAACCACTTTTTATCGCGGAGAAACCCATGGAACAGTTTCATGTCATTATTTTTCTCTCTGTCATTTTCTTGATGGTGCTTGCCATTTCCATCTGGAAAACCGTTGCGCTGAAAAAAGAAAACACGATGCTCTCCCGACAACTCACAGAGACCTCCAACTCTCTTGAAATGACCCGGAAAAACATCACGGCCCTTCGGGAAAAGCAACTCAAGGCTGATGAGTTTCAGAGCAGTCTGACCGATGCGGCGTTGTCGACAAGAATACAGAAATCCCGTGCGACGTTTCAAAGCGGCGACCGGAATCGAACCACTCCGGAAAAATATTGCTACATCCATTCCCTGGCAAAAAAAGGGCTGTCGTCCGACGAAATAGCCGCCGTGCTGACAATTTCGACGCACGAAGCCAGGCAGCTGGTAACGCTTGCAAAAATAGCTCAAGGAAACTGAAAGGATAAAGTTTTGCCGGAAGTTTAAGATTGACCTGCAACGAACCGATAAGACAGTAAGAGAAAAAAAAACATCCATCATCCTCAAGCGAGCAAACAGATATAGATATGGTATCGGGAAAATACAGCGCCCTCTCGGGTGCGATTGCAAGGGAACAGGCGATAGCCAACGTCAGCAACAATCTGGCCAACATCAGCTCGAGCGGTTACAAGAGATCGCAGGTCAGCTTTGAATCCCTGCTCCGCGGGGAACAACAGACCAAACAGTCGAAAGGCATCAACTACAGTCGGGTTCGTCAGAATTTTACCGATTTTTCACCTGGCGCGATACGTTCAACCGAAAACCCGCTTGATCTAGCCGTGCAAGGTGACGCCTTTTTCAAGGTCCAGGGGCCGGACTCCGTGCTCTACACCCGGCGCGGCGATTTCAAGGTTACCGCCGAAGGAGTGTTGACGACCAGCAATGGGCTGCCGGTTCTCGATGAAGGCAATGGCCAGATCACCATTCCCGATACCGACACCAGCAAGATCGCCATCGGCGATAACGGCACGATTTATCTCCTCGGACCACGGGGGGCAAGGGCTGAAGTCGGCAGGCTTGCGGTCATGGACATCGACGACAGGGAAAAACTCATACGCCAGTCGGATACGACCTTTTCCCTTGAACAAGGGGGGGTGGAGACACCGAGCGAGAGTTCTTCGGTTATCCAGGGAAGCCTTGAACTCTCGAACATCAATATGTCCGCCGAACTCACCCAGATAATAGACAACTACAGAACCTTTGAAAACTACCATAAAGTCTTGAAAAGCTACTCGACGATCTCCGAACAGCAGGATGAGCTCGGTACGCTGGGATAAAGAATGAATCACCTCAACCGGAAGGGATAAACAATGATCCGCTCACTTTGGACCGGCACCACCGGCATGCACAGTCAACAGCTGAATATTGACGTTATTGCCAATAATCTTGCAAACGTCAGCACCACAGGCTTCAAGAAAAGCAAAGCCGATTTCCAGGATCTTTTATACCAGACCATGAAGGTGCCCGGCAGTCAAAGTTCGGCCGATACCGAGTCGCCGACCGGCATCCTCATCGGCCTCGGCGTCAAGCCCGCCGCAGTGAGCAAGGTCTTCACCCAGGGCGATCTTATCCAGACCGAAAACGAGCTGGATGTCGCCATTGAGGGCGAAGGTTTTCTGCAGATCGAAATGCCGAACGGCAACACCGGCTACACCAGATCAGGCGCATTGAAACGCGACAGCAACGGCCGATTGACCAACTCCGACGGCTATCCGATTCTCCCGGGGGTGACGGTTCCCGACGGATCCCGCCAGATCACCATCAGCGAAACCGGTATCGTCAGTGCAATTATCGGCGACGATGCTGCCAGTACCGAAGTCGGCAATCTTGAACTTGCCACCTTTACCAACAACAGCGGCCTCTCGGCTATCGGTAAAAATCTTTTTGAAGAGACCGCCGCGTCGGGAGCAGCCCAGACAGGCACCCCGGGCGATGACGGCTACGGCACCCTGCTGCAGACGTATCTGGAAGGCTCGAATGTCAATATCGTCGAAGAACTGGCCAGCATGATCACGACCCAGCGGGCCTATGAAATAAACTCGAAAACCATCCAGACCTCGGATGAAATGATGCAGACCACCAACAACCTCGTTTAATGAATAAACTTTTCATGATGGCCAAGTTATTAATAACATTACTCCTCCTGTCGGGATTCTTCCAGACAGCCGAGGCTGCGAAAATAACCTTCATACCGACCGCCGAAGTGAGCGATGCCGTCATTCGTCTTGGCGATATTGCACGTTTTGACGAAGAAACCGATCTGACCGCCGCTTTAGCCACCCAGATAGTCGGGCCGGCGCCGTCGGCCGGCGAGGCTGTTGTTCTTCGCGCATTGACTCTCAAGCAGTCGCTCTTGGCCGGAAAAACGGTTCCCGAGGACAGTGAGTGGTCGGGATCGGCAGCCATCACCGTCAGTCGACTGGGAGTGACAATCGGCCCCGAAAGGATCCTGACCATAATCGCCGAGTATATTGAAGATCAAAAAAGGAACCTTCCCGAGGCGGAGATCCGGTTTATCCCGGTATCGCAACCTCTGCCGTTTATCCTGCCGACAGGCGAGCTCACCACTGAAGTTATCCCCTCAAATCCGGGGATCCTCGGGAGTTCCAGGTTTTCCATTATTTTCCACGTCGATAACCAGGTGGCGAAAAACATGTCGGTCCGGGGGCGAATCGAAGCGACTGCCAGTGTTGTCGTCACAGCCCAGGCTTTGCCGAAAGGCAGCATTATCAGCCCTCAGTTACTCACCATGGCCGTTACCAACATAAGCGATATTCCCAATCCTCTTTTTGAGCCGGACGAGCTGATGGGCATGAAACTCACGCGAAGCCTCAGGGCCGGTTCGCCGATTCTTGCCAATATGGTGGAATCGCTGCCGGTGGTAAGACGTGGAGAAAAAGTGAAAATTATCCTTAACTCCGGTTCATTGCACCTCACGGCGACAGGATTTGCCTTCACCGACGGGAGACTCGACGAAATGATCAGGGTACAGAATATCAGTTCGAATAAACTTGTTTATTGCCGGGTGGCTGCGCCCGGTCTGGTGGAGGTGATGCTTTAACATGAAAATCATACTTCAGACCATGGCATGTCTCCTGTTGCTGACCGCATGCGCCACACCCGACCAGCCGCTTGTCGCGATCAGGGAACCCCTTGAAGAAATCCAGCCCGCCGAAACGGAGGTACAGGAATCCGGCTCCCTCTGGCAGGCCAATAACACGTCGATGTTTTCCGATAGGAAAGCTAAAGATGTCGGCGACATCGTGACCGTTATCATTTCCGAGAGAGCCAGTGCGACCAAGGAAGCGACGACCTCAAGCAGCAGATCGTCAAATATGTCGGCATCCATTCCCAATTTTTTCGGGTTTGAAAACGACAAGTTCTGGACGACCAGTCATAATGCCCCCATCGATCTTAACAATCTGGTCAATGCAGAGTTCGGCAATGGTTTCGACGGCAGCGGCAGCACCTCGAGAAAAGAAGACCTGAGCGCCTTCCTCACGACTCAGGTAGTCGGCCGCTACCCCAACGGTCAACTTAAGATCCGCGGAGGAAAGGAAGTAATGGTCAACAATGAAATGCAGATTATCTATCTGACCGGCATTATCAGGCCGGTCGATATCACTGCGGCAAACACCGTAAATTCGACCAAGATCCTCAACGCCAGAATCAGCTATACTGGAAAAGGCGCAATCAGCGACAAACAGAAACCCGGCTGGGCCATGCGCGTACTCGATAACATCTGGCCCTTTTAGTACCTTAGAAATTCATTTCTTGTTTTTTAGGAATGAATTTCGTGAAGGTACTTATACCCCCTTGTGGGGTGTGAGGTATTCGCCATGCTTAACCACGACCGTTGGTGCCTGAAATGAAATTTTTCTTTGCTCTCCTCATATCGATTGCCCTCGTGCCGCTCTCGGGTGTTATCAGTGCCGATGCCGCCCGGGTTAAAGACCTCGCCCAGCTGCACGGTGTCCGTAACAACCAGCTGATGGGCTACGGCCTGGTGACTGGCCTGAACGGCACCGGGGACGACATGAAAAAATCGGTCTTCACCCTGCAGGCCGTCTACAACATGATGACGAGGCACGGCATAACCATCGATCCGGCCAACATCGAGGATATCAAGGTGAAGAACGTTGCCGCGGTGATGGTTACCGCGACCTTGCCGCCCTTTGCAAAATCGGGCTCGACCATGGACATCCAGGTGTCTTCCATGGGCGACTCGAAAAGCCTTGCCGGCGGCACCCTGCTCATGACGCCGCTGGTGGGACCGGACGGCAATGTCTACGCCGTCGCCCAGGGTCCTATCAGCGTAGGCGCCTTTTCTTTTGGCGGAAAAGCGGCCCAGGTCCAGAAAAACCACCCCACCGTCGGCAATATTGCAGGCGGAGCCATCATCGAACGATCCGTCTCCATAGATCTGGGTGAAGGCGGCAATCTGCTGTACCAGTTGCGCAATGCCGACTTTACTACCGCCGCAAACATGGCCGAGGCGATAAACAGCCGTTTTGGCGAAAAATCGGCGTTCCCCGAGACTTCCGGTTCGGTAAAAGTTGCCATCCCGGAGCAGTATAAAGAGAATATCGTCGATTTTATCGCGGCGCTCGAAGTTCTCAATGTCGAGGCCGATTCCACCGCCAAGGTAGTGGTGAACGAGCGGACCGGCACCATCGTCATGGGCAAGGATGTTCGACTCTCGACCGTTGCCGTCTCTCACGGCAACCTGAGTCTCATCATCCGCGACGACTTCGGTGTTTCCCAGCCGAATCCTCTTGCCGAAGGCGAAACCGTCGTCGTCCCGCGCACGGACATAAAAGTGGTTGAAGAGGAAGGCCAGCTGGTTCTGCTCGATATGAACAAGGGAGTCTCTTTGGGTGAAATCGCCAACGCCCTGAATGCCATCGGCGCCACCCCCCGGGATCTCATCGCTATTTTTCAGGCAATCAAGGCATCCGGTTCTCTGCACGGTGAACTGATTATCCTCTAAGCAAATACATCAACCAAGGCCTGCCGCATGGATTTTAAAATCGACCCACGCATCTTGACCAGTCATGTAACCCAATCGACTGTTGATAAAAAAACCAAGGATTTAGAGTCGTTGAGAGAATCGGCTCGCGAATTCGAGACCCTCATGGTCATGGAGATGCTGAAAGCCATGCGCAAATCGGTGCCGGAAGGCGGGCTCTTTGAAAAAGACGTGGCCACGGAGACTTTTACCGAGATGCTGGACATGGAGAAGGCAAAAGCTACAACCCATGGCAAGGGCCTTGGCATAGCCGAGTTGATGTACAACCAGATGGCCGAATTGATCGAAAAGAAAAAATAGCCCCGCCCGACGCCTTTTCTGATATTACCTCACTTTTGTTGTTCCAAGCCCGATGCAGGGAATCCAGGATTCCCTCGCTGCACGAAGAATTCGCAAATCACAAGGAAAAAAGAGTTCCCAGCGCCTAAAGTTTCCCTTCCCTGCCGCCGATATTAATATTGACAGAATAGTCAGTTGCAGCAAAACAATGCACGGATGCATGGTTCAAATTCGCAGGGAGGCAGGAAATGATCGACAATACAAGCATCGGCTCACATCTACCGGCAAGAGCACAAAACAATTATCAGGCCGGAAATATAACCACATACCAGCAGAGTGGGCAGCTTAAGCAGACCGAAAATCTGACAATCCAGACCGATCGGGTATCCCTTTCCTACAGTGCCGAATCTGTTTTCACCTATGACAGTTCAATGACTTTGCAGGGTGTCCGAAATGATGGTTATGATCTGCTGAGAGGTTTGGTGCTCAATATTTTCAAGGAACAAGGCCTCGACTATAAAATTGCCGCAGGCGATACCGAGATCGATCTCAGCACGTTGACCCCGGAAGATGCCCAGGATCTTATTGCGGATGACGGATATTTCGGGGTAGATAAGACATCGCAACGCATTTTCGATCTGGCGGTAGGCATCGCCGGCGGCGATACCGCCAGAGTGGATGCGATACGGGAAGGGGTGGATAAAGGTTTTCAGGAGGCCTTGGACGCATTCGGCGGCTGGCTGCCTGATATATCATATGACACCTATGATGCTGTTATGAAAAAACTGGATGACTGGGCTGGAGAGAACAGCAGCCGGGAATCGTAAAACCCAGGTGAAAGTATGAGCGTAGAATTTTTTGGAGTCGGTGGACCGGGACAGATCGGCAATCTGAAAAAGCCGCAGAAGGTCCAGGCCGACAAAAAAACGGAAGGTGTTGGCGAAGACAAGGTGCAGTTCTCTTCGATACTGCAGGATGTCAAGAACGCCAAAGCCGCAACGGCAACCAGTGACGCAGAAAGAGCCGCGCGTGTTCAGGAACTGAAAGCCCAGGTCAAGGAAGGTTCCTATCAGCCGGATCTGCAGAAAGTCTCTGCCTCGCTGTTACAATTCCTAGTCGAGAATAACTGAAATGGAAACCAGGACCACACACGACTATCTCGTCCAGCTGCGTGACCTCATCCTTCTTGAGCGGGAGTGCGCCAAAGCACTGGACATGAAAGGAATGACCGAGGCTATGCAGGCTAAAGAAGAGATCGTCAAAGTGCTGGGCCATATCCAGGTTATCGATCCGGAAGACCATATAATCGCCGCCCAGATACGCTCGGAAAACCGGCGTAACGCATTTCTCTTCAAATCCACCCTCGGCTGGATAAGGCAGACCATGGAATTTTTCGGGCAGAAAACCGTTACCTCGACCTACTCGGCATACGGCAATCCGGTAGCTTCCCAGGTAAACGGTCGACTTCTTTCGGGAAGGATTTGATATGGCTGGCCTCTTCAGCGCACTCAACTCAGCCAGGACATCGCTTGAGGTCAACCAGAAAGCGATAGAAATCGTCGGCAACAATATCTCCAACGTCAACACCGAGGGATATTCCCGCCAGAAGGCCGTCATGGAAACCTACCCGGCCATGAATTTCGGTGATTTCTTCATTGGCCAGGGAGTCAAGATAAGCGATGTCAGTCGCTATCACGATGTCTTTATCGATCAGCAGATCAAACAGAAAGCCGTTAATTTCGGTCTGCAGGACGCCATTACCCGTCCCCTTTCCGAACTTGAACGCGTTTTCACGATCACCGAAGACAACATCTCCACCAATATCGATAATTTTTTTGATTCCCTCCAGGAACTCTCCGCCGATCCAAGCGATCTCGTGCAAAGAAACAATGTGATCCTTCAGGGTGAGGTGCTGGCAACCAGCTTCAACAATGCAGTCAATGAACTGAATGCAATACAAGGCAACATTAACAACACCATTCTTTCCAAACTCGACACCGTAAATTCGCAAATCCGCGAGATAGCCGACCTGAACGATCGAATCTACCAGATCGAAATTAACGGGCAGACGGCAAACAGTGCCAGAGACCAGCGCGACATGGTAGCCAAGAGCCTGGCCGAGACACTCGGCGCCCAATCCTATGAAGGCCAGAACGGCATGCTGACTGTGCAACTGCCGGGTGGGCTTCCTCTGGTTCAGGGCAACATGGCGATGTCCATTTCCGCCGATACATCGGGCTCAGACCTTGTTCTCCAATTGAATGCAGGTGGAGTTACCAGGGATCTCGGCCTGAGAAACCTTGGCGGAGCGTTTTACGGCCTGGTCGACGTTCGCGACAATTTAATCCCCGAGCTGAACGGCGATCTCGACAAGCTCGCCTACGAGCTGAGCGTCCAGTTCAACCTCCAGCATCAAGCCGGCGGTGCACTCGATTCGAGTACCGGCAACCTCTTTTTCAACATGCCGCCAAATTACGTGGCATCTCCTCCAGGACCGCCGCCCACCGCCGCCCAATATACGGATTCCGCCAGGGGGATACGCGTCGTGATTCCGGATGCCTCCAAGGTAGCTGCCGGGGCCGCTCCAGCCCCCGGCCCTCCTCCCGGAACGGTTGCTCCGGGAGATAATTCCAATGCTCTCATTCTCTCTAATATCGGTGATGAATATCTTATCGGCGGCACCGACACCTTTACCTCGCTGTACGGAAAAATTGCGGCAAAGATCGGTGTTGAGAACAACCAGAATCAGCTCTCCCTGAAAGGGGCGCAGGACGCTCTGGTGCAACTCGAAAATTTCCGCGACGGCTTGGTGGGTGTATCGCTTGAAGAGGAAATGATCGATCTCATTCGATACCAGCGCGGTTTTCAATCATCGGCCAAATTTCTTACAACTGTCGATGAGATGATGTCATCAATTCTGGAAATACGAAGATAGCTTCGGCTAAAGCAGGTATGTCATGAAAGTAACGGAAAATTCAACCTACCGGTTAATGCAGACCAACCTCGACCGTATCAACAATGACCTGCTCACTCTTCGCAACCAGGGGGCTACCGGCCTAAAACTCAACAAACCGTCGGACGACCCGGGGGCCATCCGTCCGGTCCTTACCACCAGGTCGCAGCTCCAGCAAAATGCCCGGTATATTGAAACCATGGGACACGCCGGCGATACAATGGCAGCCACCGACGGCCACCTTGCCTCGGTTGAGAATGTCCTTGTGCGGGCCAAGGAAATCGCCATCAATGCCGTCAACAGCGGTTTGAGTCAAACCGATCTGGCGACACTTGCCGACGAGATTGCCGAACTGAAAAACCAGTTGCTTGACTCCGCCAATGCGGTTGTCGACGGCAAATATATTTTTGCCGGATACCAGGAGGATACCAAACCGTTTACCGCCAATCCAGCCTATGATCCCAATCTGTACGATCAAAACGATGTCACAACCTGGCCTTATCTGTATAATGGCGATCACAATCCGACCAGACTGGAGATCACACCCGGAGAGTTCCTCGAGTCGAATCTGACAGGCAACGAACTCTTCATGGGGATAACCAATGAGATAGCCGCCACCGGCTCTATCAACCCCTATCAGGGGCAATCGATGACTTCGGGGCCTATCGGCGTAGGAACTCCCGGTAACGATATTACCATTACCGCCGGCACCAATCCGCCGGTGACCATTTCTGGAGCCTTAGACCTTACCGACCCCGTCGGCGAAAACAACTACGCGGGTAAGGTTGCGGCCCTTTTCAGCCAGGCCGGGACCGGACTTGTCGGTACAGCCAATGCGGCAACCGTTGACCTTGGCCCGCTCGCTCTTGCAGATTTTGTCGACACCGAGGATACTTATAGCCTGGATATCACGTCCGGCGGCAGTACTGTGTCGGTAACGCTTGACGGACCATCCGGAACCTACGATTATACCCTGTCGGGGATGGCATTTGCCCTTGCCAACACCGCCGGCGCAACAAACCTCACCGCTACCGGCGGCACTCTTGCAAATGGCGTCAGGTATGATATCTCCAGCGGATCCCTGGTTCTTACAGGTCCGGCAGACGGCTCGGAAATCGAACTGGATGAGACTATTATTGACGGAGACGTCACCGCCACCCTGCCGTCCGGGGGCATATCCGGCAGCGACCAGACGGTTTATGGGACTGTCAACATCGCTCCCAACTCGTCCACTGATGTCAATATTGCCGGCGCCGGGCTGGCAGATGTCGGGCTTACTGCGGATACTCTCAACGGCGCTTCCGGCAGAATCGATCTTTTTTCCGTCCTGACGCGGCTTGAAGAGGCAATAAGAGCAGGTAATATCGACGATATCAATGGACCAGGCGGTTCACTGCAGGCCCAGATCGCCAACCTTGAAATTGCCGCAAACCAGAACCGTACGCAAAGAAGTACGCTTGGCGCCAGGGCGATGCGTGTCGATGCCGCCATTCTCCACCAGGAAGATGCCAGGGTAGACCTCAAGCAAATCCTTTCACGATACCAGGATGCTGATATCCTGCAGGTATACAACGACATAATCCAGAAAGAGAGCGCATTTCAAGCTGCTTTGAGCATTACCGGCAGGGTGTCGCAAATTTCGATTCTTGATTATTTCTAAGCTTCGATTACTATCGTGGAGATGAAACGTGCTGCAAAGCAAATTCGTCTCCACAAGCCAAGTAATTTCATGATAGAATGTATTCGGCTTGGTGAGATTCTATCCACATATTCAGCTCCCTGATTTATAATTTTTTCGGAACTGAAACATTTCTCAACACCCAGGCGGAACAGACCGTCATTTCGGAGTCGACCATGCTGGTTCTTACCAGAAAACTCGGTGAAGGTATTGTCATTGGTGACGATGTAACAATTACAATAGTTGAAATGAAGGGAGGCAATGTCCGAATCGGCATTGAAGCCCCTCGAGATAAAAAGATTCATCGCCAGGAAGTGTATAACCGGATTGTTGAAGAAAACCGAGAAGCCGCCCAATGGAACATGACTGATCTTGATACGATCAGCGATAACCTCACCGTGAGAAAAAAGAAAAATGGAAAAAATTAATACACGATTTGGTGAAGTAGAATACGATCCGGCAAATCTCCTCCATTTCCCGGCCGGTTTGATCGGCTTGCCCAATCTTCGCCACTTCATCGTCATGCCGAACAAAAAGAAGGGCCCGCTCTTCTGGATTCAGAGTGTCGACGACCCGGATATTGCATTTGTTCTTACCGACCCGACAAATTTTTTCTTGGATTATATTGTAGTTCCTGATCCGACTGAGCGGCAGAGTCTGCACATTGAGGATGGCGACGAACATTTCACCCTCAGTGTTGTAACCGTCCCTGCGGATCAGAATATCACCTTGAACCTTGCTGCTCCGATACTTTTTTCTCCAAAAAGCAACAGGGCAATTCAGGTAATCCTGGAAAGATCAAATTATTCTTCAAGAACCCCTCTTCCGAAATAATTCTTTCCTCGATTACCCCACAAGCAGTCAACCACAAAAAGCGTTAGGTTGACTGCTTTCCAAATCCTCCCTTTCAAATTGATTCTTTTTTTGTTCATTTTGTCACATTTACTCTAAAGAAATTTCACTCTTAGGACGACAAGTATCTTACCTGCGAGGTAAACCAAAAAGAGACTCTACGTTTGTAAAACATGATTGAAAACGACGCCGAAGCACCCTTTCAAGGAGGATTAATACAATGGCACTTACAATCAATACAAACGTTTCATCACTCAACGCTCAAAGAAATTTAGGAAAATCCCAAACCGATTTGGCGAAATCCATGCAAAGGCTTTCATCAGGTTTGAGAATCAATTCAGCTAAAGACGACGCTGCAGGGCTTTCGATTTCCGACCGAATGACTTCCCAGATCCGCGGTCTTAACCAGGCGGCTCGCAACTCCAATGATGGCATCTCCCTTGCTCAGACAGCGGAAGGCGCATTACAGGAAACCACCAATATTCTGCAACGTATGCGCGAGCTGGCTATCCAGTCGGCAAATGACACCAACAGCGCTTCTGATCGCTCGTCCCTTCAAGCCGAGGTCAACCAGCTTAAGCAGGAAATGAGCAGGATTGCCGAAACAACTGAATTCAACGGCAAAAAACTGCTTGACGGGACGATGACTTCGGCCCAATTCCAGGTCGGAGCCAACGCAAACGAAACTATTTCCTTTGGAATCAGCTCTGCTAAGGCCGCAAATCTTGGCAATAATTCATTGACATCCAGTAACGCCACTCTAAATTTTAGTATAGAAGCAGCAACTTCAGCGGCAACGGGTATTTCTGCCAACGATGTAATGGCGCAGACGTTGACGATTGTAGGTTCTCAAGGTTCACAAACAACTTCCGTGGCTACGGGCGATACGGCAAACGTCATCGCCAGTAAAATCAACTCCATATCAGCAGACACCGGAGTGACGGCTACCGGCAGAACAACTGCCACACTTGGCACTCTCAATGTCAATGGGAGCCTTAGTTTCAACCTCCAGGGAACCAACGTTTCAACAGTTTCCGTCAACGCCACAGTTCTATCAAATGACCTGACCAATTTGGTGAGTGCGATTAATGAGCAGTCCGGTAATACCGGAATTACCGCCACTATCAGTGCCGATAAATCGAGTGTTATTATGGACCAGTCAACAGGCTATGACATCAAGCTTTCCGATTTTTCTCACAGTGCCGGAGCTGCTACAATACTATTGACTGGAAGCGCCGGAGCTGCAGTGACGCTTACTGAAACCGGTGGCGCCGACAATGATTCTTCAACTGTCGGCGGTGAGATCATATTTAATGGTTCCGAAGGATTCAACGTAACAAGCAGCATTGCCGACACTGCGGGTTCCATTTTTGCAAGTGCTGCAAGCGGTGCCAATGTCAGCACACTCAGTTCCATCGATAACGTTGACATTTCAACCGCTTCTGGAGCTGCAGATGCCATAAAAGCTGTTGATGGTGCCCTTACCCAGATTGACAACATTCGTGGCGACCTTGGTGCTATCCAGAACCGTTTCGAATCGACAATAGCGAATATTTCGAATGTCTCCGAAAATCTCTCCGCAGCACGGTCACGAATTCTTGATGCCGATATTGCCCAAGAAACCTCGGCAATGACCAAAAATAGCATTCTCCAGCAGGCAGGAGTTGCAATTCTCGCTCAAGCGAACCAGACACCCCAACTTGCTTTACAGCTGTTGCAGGGATAATCACACTCTAGTCCAGAAAGGATGTGCTATCGGTCCACCATCCTTTCTGGCTCTACTTCTTCGTTTTACTGAGCATGGGTGGAGAATGCTCTATAGAACTACTCCAAAATCTCTGTGCTCAGCCCCGTCCAACTTTTATAACTTGACAACAAGAATCATGATATGAAAAGATACTGTATCAAACTGAATTATTTGCTTTTCCTCTTGGAAACATCAAATTTTAGCCTTGTGCTTATAATCTGAAAATGCGTTGAAGAGTTCTACTTCCTGATTTTGATGATAAATACTCCGACACCTGCTCAAACTCTCGTTGACAACCTTGTATTCTTTTACAGTCAAGGAAAAACAAACGACTGTGAAAACCTTGCTCGTTCGATATTGGCCAACTTTCCTCATCATGGTTTTACCTGGAAAGTCCTAGGAGCACTCCTTTTCCAACAGGAGCGATTGGATGAAGCAGTATCTGCCATGAGAAAGTCGGTTCATTTCCTGCCAAATGACCATGATGCAATAAACAACCTGGGATTATCACTTAAAAACAAAGGTCTTCTGACTGAATCTGAGTCGACACTGCGCCTGGCGCTCACCATTAAAAAAGATTTTGCCGAGGCCCACAATAATCTCGGCGTCACCCTTATGGCACAAGGTCGATTGGCTGATTCCGAGGAATGTTTCAGACAAGCGCTACACCTTATGCCGGAATACACGGAGGCATACTGCAATCTTGGAATCAACTTAAAAGATCAAGGAAGATTTGCAGAATCCGAAGAGAATTTTCAGCATGCCCTGAAGCTCAGACCTTCTTACGCAGAGGCCTTCAATAATCTCGGAAATGTTCTACATGGAACAGGCAGGCTCTCTGAAGCGGAAGATTTCCTCCGTAAAGCTCTCGAACTTAAACCCGATTTTGCTATAGCTTATAACAATCTCGGTAACGTCCTTCATTGCCAAGGGCATCTTGAAGAATCCGAGCATTGTTATCATAAAGCCTTGTATCTTAAACCTGATTATTCAGAGGCGTATGATGGACTGCTTTTTGTATCAAACTATCACCCAGACAAGACCGATCAGGAAATCTTCCAACTGTATCAAGGTTACGATGAACGATTTGGACGTCCTCATTGCATTCATCCGGTCGCCCATGCCAATAGCCGAGATTGCAATCGCCGTCTAAAAGTAGCATATGTATCCCCCGCTTTTTACAGTCATCCCGTTGCTCATTTTCTAGAACCATTGCTGACGCATCACGATAACACCCGTTTTGAAGTGTATGCTTATGCCGAAATCTCCCGGGAAGACCATATAACAGGTTCCTATAAGCAACATGTCCACCACTGGGTTCCTACAGTTGGACTTTCCGATGATCAATTGGCTGAACGGATTCGTAGTGATGAAATAGACATTCTCGTGGATCTTGCAGGCCACACCGGTCGGAACCGACTCGGCGTTTTTGCCCGGAAACCTGCGCCGGTTTCTTTGCACTGGCTCGATTTCGGCTACACAACAGGCCTCTCGGCCATTGACTATTACCTTACCGATTTAAGTAGCGCTCCTATCGGCAGCGAGAACCTGTTCTCGGAACAAGTGTGGCGGCTTCCCCGCCCTGCCTTCGCCTATCGCCCTGCGACAGGCATGGGCCATATAAGCCCATTACCTGCTGCACAGCGTGGCTATACCACCTTCGGGACTCTGACCAGAGCCATCCGTATCAACCATCGCACAATCCGTGTCTGGTCGGAAATACTCCGTCGGGTTGAAGGCTCACGACTGGTGATAGACAGCGGCAATTTCAAGGATCCAGCCATACAGCAAACGCTTAAAGAAAAATTCGCCGCCCAGGGAATAGAGAGTAGTCGTTTGAGCATCGGTTATCACAGTCCACCGTGGGATGTTCTGAGAGATATCGATATCGGCCTTGACTGCTTTCCCCATAACTCGGGAACAACCTTGTTTGAAAGCCTGTATATGGGTATTCCCTTTATAACCCTAGCGAACCGGCCGGGCGTAGGGAGATTGGGCTGTTCGGTCCTGGAAGGAGCAGGACATCCGGAATGGATTGCAAACAGCGAAAATGAATATATCGAAAAAGCCCTTTCTCTTGCGTCTAATTTACCGGCGTTGGCTTCAATTCGGGCCAGCTTGCGCCAGGAAATGCAAGACTGCCCTTTGATGGATGAGGATGGTTTCACCAGGAATATCGAGAAAGCCTATCAAAGCATGTTCAAACAGTGGTGTCATAATTCGATTCCAGTCCCGGAGGGTACCGACAATCCTTCCTTGATCGATAGAAAGCCATCTCGCGCCATTGACGACTCCATCGCTCTGTATAATTTGGGCGTCGACCTTCAGCGGCAGGAGCGCATTGCCGAAGCCAAGATTTCTTACATACAAGCAATTAATATTTCACACAATTTTATTGAGGCGTATAATAATCTCGGAGTCATTAAACAACAAGAAGGGAAATTCAGCGAGGCGGAAGCCAGTTTTCTCCAAGCCATTGAAATAAAACCAGATTATGCAGACGCTTATTACAACTTGGCGAATACTTACAAACTGCAACAAAAATTATTCGATGCGGAAGAGAAGTATCGAAAAGTTATTGAACTCGTGTCGGACAATGCTAACGCCCATTATAACTTAGGATATATTCTTCAAGAGCAAGGCCGGCTCCATGAAGCCGAAATCTGTCTCCGAAATGCCTTGAAGCTCAGCCCGGACCATATCAAAGCCTTCAGCACACTGCTCTTCGCCTTGAACTACCATCCGGACAAAAACTCTGAAGAAATCTTTAAAGCATACCAAGAATTTAATGTACGATTCTGCCAACCCTACCATGAAACATGGTTATCGCATACCAACAGCTTAGGAGAAAACCGTCGCTTAAAGATTGGCTATGTCGCTTCGGATTACCGCAAACATCCTGCCCGTTATTTTTTAGAGCCGTTGCTTGCACATCACGACAAACGTTCGGTTGAAACTTACGCCTATGTCGAACTCTCCAGTGAAGATGCCGCAACCGATCTGTTTCATGGCTATGTAGAACATTGGGTGCCAACCGCGGGGTTAACGGATGACCAGATAAGCGAGCACATTCGTAACGATGCCATCGATATTCTTGTCGATCTTGCCGGACATACAGCCGGCAATCGGTTGGGGGTATTCGCCAGAAAGCCGGCACCAATCTCACTGCACTGGCTCGATTTTGGCTACACGACAGGGCTTACTGCGATTGATTATTATCTGACCGACCATGCCGCTGTGCCAACAGGAAGCGAACGGTTTTTCTCCGAGACTCCCTGGCGTCTTGAAACTCCCGCCCTGGCTTATCGTCCGCCTGGTGTAACAGGTCCTGTGAATGAACTCCCCGCACAAAGCCATGGCTATGTCACCTTTGGCACACTCACTCGGGCTATACGCATCAACCACCGGACTATTCGAGTTTGGTCGGAGATCCTGAAAAAATGCGAAGGCTCCCGTCTTATCATCAATAGCGGCAGCTTCAGGGAACCGGCCATGCAACTGGCCCTGGCCGATCGGTTTATGAAACAAGGAGTTGAACGGGATAGACTCGATATCGGTTGTGAAAGTCCACCATGGGATCTCCTGAGAAATACCGATATCTGTCTTGATTGCTTTCCCCATAATTCCGGCACTACTCTGGTTGAGAGTCTCTATATGGGAGTCCCTTTCATCACCTTGGCCGATCGCCCCAGTGTCGGCAGGTTGGGAAGCTCAATACTGAAAGGTATTGGTCATCCCGAATGGATAGCCGAAACGGAAAATGAGTATATCCGGAAGGCTGTATCGCTCGCATCAGACTTTACAAAACTAGCCTCAGTCCGCCTGTATTTGCGCGAGGAAATGGCAAAAAGTCCCCTCATGGATGAAGTGGGTTTTGCTAGAAAAGTGGAAGGAGCCTACCGAGAGATGTTCAACAAGTGGCGGACTTCACAGCAGATGGAAGCGAGTCCTCGCGTCATTCGACAATCCAAGAAAAACTCAAAGAAAAAGCGGGCAAGCGATTCGTACGGGAAAGGACCTCATGCTCAAGAGATCAACCGGCTCACTCAATTGTTCAACAATGGGAAATATGCCGAAGCAACGGAACTTGCAATATCATTGACCACCAGGTTCCCGCATCACGGTTTCGGTTGGAAAGTGCTGGGACCGCTTCTTCACCAGCAGGGATTGGCCGAAGATGCCATCCAGGCCATGAAACAAGCTGCACTCTATATGCCTGACGATCCCGAAACGCACTTCAATCTCGCTATTGCTCTGCAGCAGGCTCGGCTTTTGGGAGAAGCCGAATACAGCTATCGCAGGACCCTGCATCTCAACCAGGATCATTTCCAGGCACATTACAATCTCGGCAACATCCTTAGAGATAATGGCAAGCCGGCAGAAGCTGAGAACTGCTATAATCGAGCCTTGGCTCTAAAACCAGATTATTTTGAAGTGCTCTGCAATCTGGGAAATATTTTGAAAGCACAAGGAAGACTCAGCGAATCCGCTGCCGGCTATCGGTCAGCTTTAACAATCAGGCCTGATTCTGAAGAGATATATAATAACCTCAGCCTGGTCCTTAAGGAACAAGGACTGCTTGCCGGTGTCGACCAGACTCTTCTGGCCGAGGCTGAATTTGCATGCAAACAGGCCCTGAAACTGAAACAAAATTTCCCGGAGGCCCTTAATAACTTAGGGATCATTTACCAGGCACAAGGCAATTTTTCAGAAGCGGAAACCTGCTACCGACAAGCCATAGAATTCCAGCCGAGGTATTCTATTGCATATTACAACTTGGGACTCATTCTTCAAAAACAAGGCCGACTTGACGAGGCAGAACTCATCTGTTATCAAGCACTGAAAGTCGATCCTAACAATGCCCAGATATATAAGAACCTTGGGAGTATTCAAAGCTATCAAGGTCGCCTTGATGAAGCGGAAAGCAACCTGCATCGCTCGCTGGAAATTAATCCCGATTACACTGTGGCACATAGCACTCTGCTCTTTCTTCTGAATTACCACCCTGATAAGAGCGGCGAGGAAATTTTTGAAGAATATAAGAACTTCAACGCCCGATTCGCTTGCCCACTGCAAAGGGAATGGCAGCCACATACCAACAATTATAAGATAAATCGCCGGTTAAAGGTAGGCTATGTTTCTCGACACTTCAGCGCACATTCGATGCGCCATTTCCTTGAACCTTTGCTGGCCCACCATGACCAAAACGTGGTGGAAATCTATGCCTATGCTGACATGTACCAACAAGAGGGCAAAATTGCCGACCGGTACAAGTCCTATGTCGATAACTGGATCAACATCAAGGGCTTAAATGATGCTGATCTAGCGAAGCGCATTCGTGCCGACGGTATCGATATCCTGGTGGATCTGGCAGGACATACCGGCGGAAATCGTTTGGGAGTATTTGCCCGTAAACCTGCGCCGGTGTCATTACACTGGCTCGATTTTGGCTATACTACCGGCTTGACAGCAATTGATTATTATCTCACTGATACTGCGACTGTTCCCCTCGGCAGCGAGGGATTATTTGCAGAAACTCCCTGGAGAATAGAAACCCCCTGTTTAGTATATCGCCCTGCCGAAGGAATGGGCGAAGTCAGTTCCCTGCCTGCAACAGCCCGTGGATATGTCACCTTCGGTACACTGACCCGGGCAGTTCGCATCAATCATCGGACGATTCGGGTTTGGTCGGAAATCCTGAAACGAGTTGAAGGCTCGCATCTGGTAATCGACAGTCGCAATTTCCAGGATGCAACCATGCAGGAGGAAATGGCAGACAAGTTTATCGCACATGGAATCGACCGTGAGCGCCTGGAGATAGGTTGTCACAGTCCACCATGGGATGTGCTGAGGGGGCTGGACGTCGGCCTCGACTGCTTTCCCCATAACTCGGGCACCACCCTTTTTGAGACCCTGTACATGGGCGTGCCATTTATTACCCTGGCCGACCGCCCGAGTGTCGGACGTCTCGGTTGTTCGATTCTTGAAGGACTGGGGCATCCCGAGTGGATTGCGCACACCGAGGAAGAGTATGTGGAACTGGCGGTCGCGCTGGCGGCAGATCTGCACAACCTTGGGATATTGCGTGCCGGCCTACGGGCAGAGATTGAAAAGAGTCCTCTGATGGATGAACCGAACTTTGCCCGTAAAGTGGAGTCAGCGTACAAAGAGATGTTTGCAAAATGGTGCGAAAGTCAAAAATTTTTACAAACACAAAACGATAGCGAAATTCAATCAGCTTTATCGGCCCCGGTCGACCAAAATCTACAGGAGACTGAAGTCCTTAATCAGTCGAATCCAGTAACCGACTCGCAACCTGAAGAAAGTTACCGTCTGGGTTGCATGGCAATGGAAAGGCACCAACCATCTGCCGCCCTGCCTTACTTTGAGACGGCACTTGATATCAGGCCTGATCATGGGCCCTACTGGCTTGCATATATCGATGCCCTGGACAAAGCTGGTCAGCCGGAACACGCTCGACAAATCCTGGAAATGGCGATTGAAGCCGGTTTAGACGGCGAGGTGGCTCAGGAGTTGAAAGTTCGTTTGACATCTTCATCACAAAATCCTCGTGCTGAGTCTTTGGAATCACAACACACTACAGAAACCCAACGAGACGCATCGACACTGCAGCATAATGCTGTTCAATCCTCACCATCACCGACCACGGATGAGACAAAAAGACTTATTTCTCTATTTCATCAGGGAAAATATGCAGAATGTGAAGAACTTGCCAGATCCATAACCAAAATTTACCCCGAAAACGGTTTTGCCTGGAAAGCCCTGGGAACCACTCTTAAGCTGAGAGGTTTGCTGGACGAGGCCGTATTCGCATTACAGCAGGCCTTGGCGTTGTCGCAGAAAGATACTGAAACCCACCATAATCTTGGCGACATCTTCTTTACACAAGGCCGGTTTATTGAAGCTGAGAATATCTATCAATGTTCCCTACAACATAATCCGGGTATAGCGGAATCCCATTATGCTTTAGCAAACACTCTTGTTGAGCTTGGTAATCTGGAAGAAGCCGAAGGCAATTACAGAAAAGCCTTGGAATTGAAACCCGATTATGCCGAGGCTTTGAGCAATCTCGGCAATACCCTGCAAAGACAAGGTAAACTTCTCGAATCTGAAATGAGTTATCTGCACGCTTTAGCAATCAAGCCTGATTTTGCCGAAGCATATTTTAATTTCGGCAATCTTCTTAGAGAACAGAATCGTTTTTCGGAATCGCAGGAACTGTATCAAAAGGCACTTGAGCTTAGAGGAAATTATTACAAGGCCTGCAGCAATCTTGGAATTTGCCTCCAAATGCAGGGACAACTCAGAGAAGCAGAAAACAATTATCAAAAAGCGATCGGGATTAACCCGCAATTCGTTGAAGCGCATATCAATTTGGGGGCCTGTCTCAAGGAGCAGGGCCGATATCGAGAAGCAGAAAAATGTTATAGGGATGCGCTGGCCATTTCTCCTGATTATGCGCTCTGTTACAGCAACTTGGGAGCCGTAATTAAAGAACATGGCCTGCTTACCGAAGCCGAGAAATGCCTGCGCCGCGCATTGGAACTCGAACCGGACTATACCGAAGCACACAGTAACCTGCTCTTTCTGCTCAATTACCATCCTGACATGAGTGCTGAAAGTATTTTCGAAGAGTACAGAAACTTTAACACTCGATTTTGCCTCCCTCTGCAAAAAGAATGGACCTCTCATACCAACAGCCGCCAGAGTAACCGTCGATTGAAGATTGGCTATGTATCGTCTCAATTCCGCCTGCACTCGATACGACATTTTCTTGAACCACTGCTGGCCCACCATGATAAACAACAGGTTGAGATTTTTGCCTATTCGGATGTTGGCAAAGAAGACACAGTCACTCAACGATACAAAAGCTATGTTGATCACTGGGTCATCACTGTCGGCCTCAATGATGCTACCCTGGCTGAACGAATCCGCACCGACGGTATTGATATTCTGGTAGATTTGGCAGGACATACGGCTCACAACCGTCTTCGGATGTTCGCTCTAAAACCTGCCCCTGTTTCCCTGCACTGGCTTGATTACGGATATACCACAGGTCTTACGGCAATAGATTATTACTTAACTGACCAGGCAACCATCCCAGAAGGCAACGATGGTCTTTTATCAGAAACCCCTTGGCGGCTGGAAACGCCCTGTCTGGCCTACCGACCGGCAGAAGGCATGGGTGAAGTCACCTCCCTTCCGGCGATAGGCCGCGGGCACATCACGTTCGGCACACTAACCAGGGCAGTCCGTATCAACCACCGTACAATCCGAGTCTGGTCGGAGATACTGAAACGGGTCGAAAATTCTCGTCTAGTCATCGACAGCAGCAATTTCAAGGACGTCGCGATGCAGGAGGAATTGGCAGAAAGGTTTTTAAGCCACGGTATCAGCCGAGAAAGGCTGGAAATCGGTTTCCATAGTCCACCATGGGATGTGCTCCGCAACTTGGATATCAGTCTTGATTGTTTTCCCCATAACTCCGGCACCACCCTCTTTGAAACGCTGTATATGGGCGTACCTTTCATTACCCTGGCTGACCGGCCAAGTGTCGGACGCCTCGGTTGTTCAATTCTTGAGGGACTGGGGCATGCGGAGTGGACAGCTTATACAGAAGAGGAATATGTTGAACTTGCGGTTGCCCTTGCATCGGATTTGCCCAAACTCGCAGATATCAGAAATGGCCTTCGTCACGAGATGAAAATGAGTCCCTTGATGGATGAACCGGCTTTTTCCCGCAAAGTTGAAGCGGCCTACAGAGAAATGTTTATGAAGTGGTGTGAAAACGAGCAATCGGGATCGTCAATGCAAGAGAACGGTAAAGTCACCACGACATCTCTTCAAACAGTCCTACACCAAGCTGAGATCCTTTACAATGCAGGACAACTCCAAGAAGCCAGAGCCGTTTTCCTATCAATTCTCGAAACCGATCCGCAACATTCTGAAGCGAATTATTCTTTGGGCTGTATTGAGGTGGCACTCCAGCAACCATCCGCAGCACTGCCTTTTTTTGTAGCAGCGGTCGATGCACGGCCTGAACACGGTCCCTACTGGCTGGCATATATTGATGCACTCGACAAGGACGGTCAGTCCGAATCGGCACACCAGCTCCTGGATATGGCAATTCAGGCTGGATTGGACGGAGAGGAAGTGACAGCGTTGCAAGACCGTTTTACATCAAAGCCTATAGAACCATCTGTCGAAAAAACAAGAAATTCAAGGACGGTCAAATCACTCAAAAAGAGGAAATCGAAACAGAACAAAAAAACCGCCAGCCCTCATCCCGATGAGACAAACAGGCTGGTGTCCCTCTTCCAACAAGGAAACCTTATTGAAGCTGACACAATTGCCCGATCGCTGATTGAACGCTATCCTAGAAACAATTTCGCCTGGAAAGTCATTGGCGCCATTCGCAGACAACAGGGAGCATTCGAAGAAGCACTATCCGCAATGAAGACGGCTGTAACATTCACACCGGAAGATTATATCTGCCTGAGAAATATCGCCGTTATGCTCTGCGATTTAAAAAGATATGTTGAAGCCGAAAAATATTGTCGCAGGTCCTTGAGAATTAAACCTGATTACGCAGATGCTCACAATACGCTGAGCATCGCTTTCAGGTCGCAAAAAAAACTCCCTGAAGCCGAAAGCAGTTGCCGAAAAGCGATGAAATTGAAACCTGCTTCCGCGGAGATCTTCGTCAACCTCGGCCTGGTCCTCAATGAAACGAAAAAATATTCTGAAGCAGAAAAATACTATCACAAAGCCCTGGACCTAAACCCTGCGTTCGCTGAAGCCTATTGCGGCCTCGGCATCACACTCCAGGCAACAAACAGGATGCTGGAAGCGGAAGCAGCCTGCCGTCAAGCGCTTGCATTGAAACCGGATTATGCTGCAGCATACAATTCTCTGGGCGGCATACTCAACGAACAGGAAAGGTATGACGAGGCGGAAACTTTCTACCTGCGTGCTTTAGCTCTCAATCCTTCATATACCGAAGCGTTACATAATCTTGGGAAAACCCACTTCAACAAAGGGCAACTTTCAGAAGCCGAGTCATGCTACAGGCAGGTTCTGGAAACCGAGACCAACAATGCAGAAACATACTATAATTTAGGGAACGTGCTTGCAGATCAAGGTCGACACAAAGAGGCAGAAACCAACTTCCGGACGGCTCTGAAGATCAGACCCGATTATCCCGAGGCCTATATTAATCTGGGCAACACCTTTCGGAAGCAAGGCTGGATTATCGAAGCTGAAAAGACCTACAGAAATGTTCTGCAGATGCATCCGGAATATGAGAAGGCTTTTAACAATCTGGGTAACATTCTTCAGGAACAGGGACGTCTTTCAGAGGCAGAAGATATTTTTCGGACTGTCCTGGACTTGAAACCGGATTTTGCAGGTGCTTACGGCAACCTCTTATTTCTTCTGAATTATCATCCCGATAAAAGCGGTGTAGAGATATTCCGGGAATATGTAAACTTTGAAGAAAAGTTCGGCCAGCCACTTCGTACAGAGTGGAAATGGCATGCCAACAATCGGATAATAAACCGTCGCCTGAAAATCGGGTATGTCTCACCCCAATTTTGCCAGCACCCGGTCTGCAATTTTCTTGAACCGCTATTGGCGTGCCACAATAAAGATCTCGTCGAACTCTACGCCTATGCGGAAATCTCTAAAGAAGATTCAGCCACTGAACGATATAAATCGTATATGGAGCATTGGATTCCTACAAAGGGTATGACAGATGCAGATATGGCAGCACGCATCCGGGCCGATCGCATTGATATTTTGGTTGATCTTGCTGGACATACCAGCCTGAACCGACTCTTGGTGTTTGCCCGCAAACCGGCACCGGTATCCCTCCATTGGCTGGATTTCGGCTACACAACAGGATTGACGGCGATAGATTATTATCTTTCAGATAATGCAAGTGTCCCCACAGGAAGCGAAGGGCTTTTTTCAGAGACTCCTTGGAAAATCGAAACCCCGTGTCTGGTCTACAGGCCATCGGAGGGAATGGGCGAAGTGAACACCTTGCCGGCCATTGAGCGAGGCTACATCACCTTCGGCTCATTGAGTCGTGCCGTTCGAATTAATTATCGGACTATCCGGGCATGGGCAGAGATACTCAAACGGGTTGAAGGATCTCATCTTGTAATAAATAGCGGTAATTTCAAGGATCCTGTCATGCAGGATAAGTTGGCGGAAAAATTTAGCGCCCATGGTATCGAAAGCGAGCGTCTGGAAATCGGCAGCAACAGCCCTCCATGGGATGTGCTGAGGGGGCTGGATATCGGTCTTGACTGCTTTCCCCATAACTCTGGCACAACATTGTTTGAAACACTCTATATGGGGATACCCTTTGTTACACTCGCCGGTCGGGCAAGTGTTGGCCGGCTTGGTTGTTCGGTACTTGAAGGACTTGGGCATCCGGAGTTGATCGCTGAATCGGAAGAAGACTATGTAGAACGGGTGGTAGCCCTTGCTTTCGATCTGCCAAGACTTGCGACTCTTCGTGCCGGTCTGCGGCAGGAGATGAAAATGAGCCCATTAATGAATGAACCTGCCTTTGCCTGCAAAGTTGAGGTGGCGTATAGAGAAATGTTTGCGAAATGGTCTGAGGAACAACAATGAAGGCAGTTATTCTTGCAGGTGGTCTGGGAACCCGGATCAGTGAGGAAACCCATCTTAAACCCAAACCTATGATCGAGATCGGCGGTAAGCCCATCCTCTGGCATATCATGAAGATGTACTCGGCACACGGAGTAAATGATTTTGTCATTTGCTGTGGATATAAGGGGTACATCATCAAGGAATATTTCGCTAATTACTTCCTCCATATGTCCGATGTCACATTTGATATGGCTAATAATATCATGGAAGTGCATCAACGTCATGCGGAACCGTGGCGGGTAACTCTGGTCGACACCGGCGAGGATACCATGACCGGCGGCAGGTTGAAACGGGTGGCTGAGTATATAAAGGATGAAGAATCCTTCTGTTTTACCTACGGTGACGGGGTGGCGGATGTCGACATTTCCGCAACGATAACCTTTCATAAATCACATCGGAAGCTGGCGACTGTAACGGCCGTCCAACCCCCAGGAAGATACGGGGCGCTCTCCTGCGATGGAGATGCAGTGCTTGGCTTTACTGAAAAGCCTCGTGGTGACGGCGGGCTTATCAATGGCGGATTTTTTGTCCTTTCCCCCGGCTGTCTCGACAGAATCGCCGGCGATCCAATCAGTTGGGAACTTGAACCTCTGGCAGATCTTGCCGCAGATGGCCAGCTAATGGCATTTGAACACAAAGGTTTCTGGCAACCAATGGATACGTTGCGCGAGAAGAATCTGCTGGAAGACTTGTGGCATTCTGGTAAAGCCCCATGGAAGGTGTGGTGATGTTGCCCTCTCCGCAGTTTTGGCAGAACAAGCGAGTACTGCTAACCGGACATACCGGATTCAAAGGGAGCTGGCTGGCCTTGTGGCTTTTTCGATTGGGCGCGAAAGTTACCGGTATTTCTCTGCCACCAAGCACTCTTCCCAATTTGTTTTCGTTGGCTGGAATAGCTGATGTGACTGACAGTCGTTCAGGCGATATCCGAGATGCGGAAAACCTTGCGGATCTTGTGCGCCTGGTTTCTCCGGAAATCGTCCTGCATCTCGCAGCCCAGCCACTGGTCCGCACCAGTTATCGTCAACCTTTGGAAACCTTCGCTACCAATGTCATGGGCACTGCCCATCTGTTGGAATCGTTGCGGGGCCTCGACTCCGTTAAAGTTGCAATGCTTGTCACCACCGATAAGGTATACAAGAATCAGGAATGGCACTATCCATACCGGGAGACTGACGCTTTGGGAGGCCATGACCCATACAGTGCCAGCAAGGCCGCTTCAGAAATTGTAGTGACAAGCTATCGCGATGCTTTCCTCACCCATCAGGGGCTAGCCGTGGCCACAGCACGGGCCGGGAATGTTATCGGCGGCGGAGACTGGTCGGAAGACCGTCTGATTCCTGATGCCATCCGCGCATGGGAATCCGGAAAGCCTCTGGAGATTCGTCGGCCTCAGGCTATTCGCCCCTGGCAGCACGTCCTCGAACCTCTGGCCGGCTATCTATTGCTGGCAGAGAAACTCTGGCACAGGCCGGATCTTGCCGGGGCCTATAATTTTGGTCCGGATACAGGCTCCGTAGCAACGGTCCGTGAGGTTGTCGAACATGCAAACAAAAGCTACGGTCGTGGCCATGTAATCTGGGGCGACGGCAGTGGCGGTCCGCATGAGGCCGGCTGGCTGGCTCTCGAAATTGCCAAAGCCAAGGTGGTCCTCGGAATCGAACCAAGGTGGCTGCTGCCCGAATCGATTGAGCGTACGATGAAGTGGTACTGTCGATTGACCGCGGGAGCTGACGCCCGTGAGCTCTGTTTCCGCGAGATCGACGAGTTTGAGGTTATATCATGAATCGATTTAAAATCTCTAAAACTCCTCTCTATGGTCTGAAGCTTATCGAACGGCAACGTTTGATTGATACCAGAGGGTTCTTGAGCCGGTTATTCTGTGCGGAAGAATTTGCCGCCTTCGACTGGACAAAACCTATAGTCCAGATAAATCAGACATCCACCACTCGCCAAGGCACGATACGAGGTATGCATTTTCAATGTCCACCCCATTCCGAAATGAAGCTGGTCAGTTGTCTGCAAGGAGAAGTGTGGGATGTGGTTGTTGATATCAGATCGACTTCACCTACCTTTTTACACTGGCATGGAGTACGCCTGTCCGCGGAAAACTGTCTGGCCCTGCTGATACCTGAAGGTTTTGCTCATGGGTTTCAAGCGCTTTCCAATGATATCGAACTGCTGTATTGCCATTCGACCGCGTATGTTGCCGGGGCTGAAGGAGGTTTGAACCCACAGGATCCCAAGCTGGGAATTGTCTGGCCACTTCCTGTAACGGAAATTTCCGCAAGGGATATGTCACACCCGCTTGTTCAAAACGGCTTTAAAGGAGTCCGCCCATGAATTGTCGTCATTGCGGAACCGCTCTTCGCCTTCCCTTTCTCGATCTCGGTTCCGCACCGCCCTCAAACGCTTATCTCACCGTTGACACCCTGCATGAACCTGAACGGTGGATTCCACTGCGGGTTATGGTGTGCACGCAATGCTGGCTGGTGCAAACCGAAGATTTTTCCCGAGCAGAATCTCTTTTTGCAGCAGATTACGCCTACTTCAGTTCGTTTTCCGATACCTGGCTCGAACATGCCAGGCAGTATGTTCAATCGATGATCGAGCGTTTTTCTCTGGGACCCTGCAGCAAGGTGGTGGAAGTAGCGGCCAACGATGGCTATCTCTTACAGTATGTAAAGAAGGCCGGTATCCCATGCCTTGGAATTGAACCTACTTCCGGCACAGCTGAAGCCGCTCGGGAAAAGGGACTTGATGTTATCGAGGAGTTCTTTGGCGAACAGGTGGCTCAGACTCTGGTAGCTGACGGCCATGCCGCAGATCTGATGGCAGCTAATAATGTTCTTGCCCATGTTCCTGATATCAATAACTTTGTCGGAGGATTCCCGGTACTTTTGAAACCTCAGGGTATAGCCACCTTTGAATTCCCACATCTTTTGCGACTAGTGCAGGAAAATCAATTCGACACGGTATATCACGAACATTATTCTTATCTATCTCTTTCAACGGTTGAAAACATATTCTCCAACAAGCGCTTGCATATCTTTGACGTGGAAAAATTGTCCACCCATGGCGGCAGCTTAAGGGTGTACGCCCAGCATGCAGACCGGGGAAGGCAGGAACGATCAAATCGTGTGACGGAACTCCTCGCCGAAGAAAAGTCCGCCGGGATGATGGATGCAATTTTTTATGCGGGATTTCAATGTAAAGCCGAACAGGTCAAAAATAATCTGCTCACTTTTCTGCTCGACGCCAAATACAAAGGACTGTCTGTTGCGGCGTATGGCGCGGCAGCCAAAGGTAATACGCTCCTTAACTATGCCGGCATCAGATCTGATCTGTTGAGCTATGTGGTAGATCGAAACCCGGTCAAACAAGGAAAGTTTATGCCCGGCAGCCGGATTCCTATTGTGGATGAAACACATCTCATACACAAAAAGCCTGATAGAGTAGTAATCCTCCCATGGAATCTTCGTGATGAAGTGATGGAACAGCTGCAATATATCAGAGAATGGGGTGGTCGGTTTGTCACTGCAGTACCACAGCTTGAGATATGTTGAAGATATAACCGGATGGATATGAAGATGTTTTTTCTCAAATAAATTCTGACTGACAAAGACAGGTGATTAGATGGCTAACGATCCTCGTGACATTGATGGAAAACGACTGAAAAACGCTCTGTATATGCTGGGTCGAAATGCAGCGCTCCGTGGACGGCTTTTAGAATTCCTCAAAATTGCCGAAGCAGACCTGAAAATCGATGGTTCCGTGCGTGATGAAATTACCGGTCCCATTGTCGATGCCCTGCATGATGAGCAGGACATCTATGAGAAAACCCTCTCCGACGGGACTCGATTCAAATTTTTGTTCCGAACAAAAATTGCGCGAGACTTCCTGATGGCGACTGACGAACATCCTTCACACGTCTGGGAGCCGCAGACGACAAAATTGTTGATGGGATTGACAACTGCCATCCAGGGAGATGTTATTGTCGGAGGAGCCTATTTTGGTGACCAGGCTGTCCTCGTTGCAAAAAACATTAAATCAGCTGGGAGATATATTCACTGTTTCGAACCAAACCTCGCTCAGGCTGGGATGTTGAAAGAGAATTTCAAATTAAACGAACTCAACAATGTTCGGTTCAATACTCTTGGATTGTGGTCTGAGAGCAGCGTCCGGTTGAAACTTGATGGTTTCGATTCGTTCGCCAATGCAATTAAAGCCGAGGCTGACGAGGATGGTTTCGAAACGATTTCCATTGATGACTATCAAAGCCAATTCAGCCTGAAAATCGGACTGATCCAACTCGACATCGAGGGCGCGGAACTGGGAACACTTCGGGGAGCCTCTAGAACGATTAACCAATTCAAGCCGCATATCGTTTTTGAGGTGCACAGAGACTACGTCGACTGGTCTGAAGGACTCGAAAATACTGAACTCTGCAAACTGCTCCTCGATACCGGCTACAGCGTTTTCGCCATACGTGACTTCAACTCCCATTACGAGATGGCCAATAAACCTGTTGAGCTGGTTCCAGTCGACAAGGTGTATCTGGAAGGGCCTCCCCATGGCTTTAATATGGTGGCTGTCCAGAATGCCTCAGTTTTTTCCAGACCATTGTATAAGATTGTCGAAAATGTCAGTCCTAAACTGCTCCTTCATAAAGATCCCGCCTTGCATCATCCCACGGATGGTCTCTGATTTTTTTTGGAGATGAAAGAAATGCAGAAACGAAAGGCCACAATTATCGGCGGAAAAGGCTTTATCGGTCGTCATCTTGCAGTCAAGCTGCGAACCACAGGATGGGATTGCCGTCTTCCTGGCCGAGAGGAGATTTTTAAGGGACAGGAAGATATGGGCAATGTATTCTATTGCGCAGGTTTGACCGCCGACTATATCCTGCGTCCATACGATACCGTTGAAGCACATGTTTCATTGCTAAGCAGAATTCTTCGGGCCGACCGTTATGAGTCGCTGGTGTATCTTTCTTCCACCCGTCTTTACGACAGTCAACCGGGGATTGTGGGGACCGAAGAAATCCCCTTGTCGCTTAACCCGACAATCCCCCGGCATCTTTACGATCTTTCCAAGGCGTTGGGCGAATCGCTTTGTTCTGCAACAGGGAATGGCCGAGCCCGAGTCGCCCGTCTCTCCTGTGTATATAATGATCACACCGATGATGAAGGCTTTCTTCCCGGTCTGCTGCGCCGGATAATAGAGGACCGCCCCTCTTTTCTTGAGATCGATTCATCTCCGGCCTTCGCCAGGGACTATATCCATCTGCAGGATGTGCTGGATGCCCTGATCATGATTGCCGATCGCGGGCAAGGATTTATCTACAACGTCGCCAGCGGCGAAAACATCCGGAATGAAACCTTGTTTGCCGCTCTTGCCACAGCAAGCGGCTGTAAAATAATCCCCCTACTCCACGAGAATCCCCCTCCGCCTGCCCGGATCAGCATACAAAAAATTCAGGATGAATTCGGCTGGAGTCCAGTTTCTGTGCTCAATAAAATAACCTCAATCATTGAGGAGAATTTACAATGCTGAAACTGCTGCAATCCCGCCGTGAAGACCTTCTTCAGTATGTAACGGTCCAGTTGGAAACATTTTTTCCAGACGGCCAGACCGGCATTCGACAGATCCTCGACACTTGCATGGACGAGGCGCTCGCACGGCTTGAATGCTGTATCAATGCGGTAAAAATGTGGCGTCAAGGTGAATTTGATTATCTGCATTCTTCACAATATGCCATTTTTCTCTATTTCCTCTCAAATACACTTTGGCGCCGGGAAGGTTCACAGAGGATCTGTGCCAAGCTGTTCTTTCTCAACAAATCCCTCAACGGCATTGACTGTTTTTACGAAATTGAAATGCCCGAAATTTTCTTCATCGGCCATTCCGTGGGCATCGTCTTGGCAAAGGCAACTTATGGTAACTATCTCGTCCTCTATCAGAATTCTACAGTCGGCAAAAACCATGGTGTAGCGCCTGTTATCGGAGAAGGTGTCATAATGTACCCGAACACAGCCATTATCGGTGCAAGTCATGTACGAAATGGATCGGTGATATCACAGGGGGTAAGTGTCATCAACAGAGAAACACCCGGTCATTGCCTGGTATTTCAAGGAAATTCAGGAGAACTCGCGTTTCGGCCAAGACAAAATTCGCTCGATGAATATTTTCGCCGATAAGCTGAGAAACGACTGGAGGTAAGACCCCAAGAGTTTTTTTAAAAAAATTCATTTTTTTCTAAATTCTTTTCTTCCACCAGCCGATAAACTTTCAAGACAAAGAAAAACAACAAAACATGAACGTAGGAGGTGCCCCCGACAAAAATAAACTACATGCAGAAAAATTGTTTACTCGGCAAGGATGCCTTACTTAGCAGTACCCCATACCAACATATTCAAGGAGGAATATCATGGGACTCACAATTAATACAAACGTAATGTCTCTCAATGCTCAGCGTAACCTGGGCCAGTCTCAATCAGCGCTGGCAAAATCCATGCAGCGTCTTTCTTCCGGTCTCCGCATCAACTCAGCAAAAGACGATGCAGCCGGACTTGCTATTTCAGATCGTATGACCTCGCAGATCCGCGGTCTGAACCAGGCAGCTCGTAACTCAAACGATGGTATCTCCCTGGCCCAGACGGCTGAAGGTGCATTGCAGGAAACGACCAACATCCTGCAACGTATGCGCGAACTGGCCGTTCAGTCAGCCAATGATACCAACAGTGCTTCCGATCGTTCTTCTCTGCAAGCTGAGGTGAATCAGCTCAAACAGGAGATGACCAGAATTGCTGATACTACTGAATTCAACGGCAAGAAGCTTCTTGATGGGACTCTGACTTCGGCCCAGTTCCAGGTGGGAGCCAATGCAAACCAGACGATTTCCTTTGGAATCAGTTCCGCCAAGGCAGCAAATCTTGGCAATAATTCCTTAACCTCCAGCAACTCCACCGCAGACTACAGTATTGAAGGTGCCACCTCTGCGGCAACAGGGAGCTCGGCCAATGATGTTTTAGCTCAAACTCTGACCATCGTAGGGAAAGAAGGTTCCCAGACAGCTTCTGTGGCTGCTGGACAGACGGCAGCCGTCATTGCCGGTAATATTAATGCTGTCTCTGCAGACACCGGTGTAACTGCCACGGCTTCCACTACGGCCACTCTCGGTGGCCTCACTGCTAACGGCAGTGTGTCATTCACACTGCAGGGAACTAATACCACCGCAGTTTCTATCAGTGCGACTGTGCTCTCCGATGACCTGACAAACCTCGTCACATCCATTAGTGAGCAGGCAGGTAATACCGGCATAACAGCAACTCTGAGTTCCGATAAAAAGAGCATTACCTTGACCCAAGCATCGGGATATGATGTCAAGATTGCCGATTTTGCCCACAGTGCCACCGTTGCGGGAACAACCTCATCGATTATGACCCTGACGGGTAGCGCCGGTACTGCAAAAACTCTTACCGATGGTCTCACCACATCAGACGCTGCCGATCTTGATTCCTCGACCGTTGGTGGAGAGATAACCTTCAACAGCGCGGCAGGCTTCAACGTAACAAGCAGTATTGCAGCCGCTACCGGTTCACTCTTCTCAACCGGTGCCAATGGCGCAAACGTCAGTACCCTGAGCTCGATCGACAACGTCGATATCACCACTGTCGCAGGTGCTGCCAATGCCATTAAGGCTGTTGACGGAGCGTTGACGCAGATTGACAATATGCGTGGTGAGCTTGGTGCGGTCCAGAACCGTTTCGAGTCAACCATTGCCAATCTGTCCAATGTTTCTGAGAATCTCTCTGCTGCCCGCAGCCGGATTCTGGATGCGGACATTGCCCAGGAAACTTCGGCAATGACCAAGAACAACATCCTGCAACAGGCTGGTGTATCGATCCTTGCCCAGGCCAATCAAGCCCCACAATTGGCTCTTTCACTACTGGGATAAACCTTAACCTTTCTTCGTAACACCGGGGCCGGCTTCGGCCGGCCCCACTTTGATTTCAGGTAGTGCAGGTAAAGGAGACCGTCATGAATGTCGATAGCATCAGCAATCCGGGAGGATTTTTCCAACAGCCGCCAAAACCGGCCGAGTTGATTGATTCCGGCCGTAAAAGCAAGGATTCGGTCAACGCCGAACCACAGGCTCCGGAAAAGAACCCGAAAATTCAACCGGAAGAATTACTCGATCAGATCAAGGCCATAACCCAGGACGGGCTCTACAGTGTCCGTTTTGAGATGGATAAAAAAAATTCTGATCTTGTAGTAAAAATATTTGATAACGAAACCCAGGAAGTTATTCGCCAGATTCCGGCGGAAGAGTTGCTGAATTTCAAGGCAACTTTTGCCGAACTCGTCGGTAACCTTGTCGATACCAAAGGATAAGTTCAGAGGTTCCGAGTAGCAAGAGAGAGGTAACTATGTCTATTACATTCAGCGGTCTAGCCACCGGAATGGACACCAACTCGATCGTCAAAGATATCATGGCACTGGAACGTGCCCCTTTAGACAGAATCGAGAAGAAAAAGGCCCTGGCGAGCCAACGGCTAGAAGCATTTGCACAATTCAAGACTAAGCTTGATGCATTGAAAAGCGCAGTCGGCGATATGCAACTCACCAGCCAGTTGCGGTCCACAAAGGTATCACTCAGTTCCGAGAGTGCTTTTACTGCAACGACGACCAGTGGTACGGCAGGCAGCTACAACATATCCGTGGCCCAACTCAGTCAGGTCCAGAAAACCATTACCGACGGGTTTACCTCTAATACCGAAGCCCTTCTGGGAACAGGAAGCATCACCGTAAACGGAACCCAGATCGCCGTCAACGAAGACAATAATTCACTTGCCGGTCTTATGCAGTCGATAAATGCCAAGGCCGATACCACTGGGGTGCGGGCAAGTATTATTAATGACGGATCGGGAACTCCCTACCATCTGGTATTTACCGGCAAAGACGCCAGCACCTCATTTACAATCGCCAGTGACCTGGAAGATGCGTTGAGTGTACCCATTCCTTTTGCTACCGACGATGTCCAGTCGGCCCAGCAGGCGGTGGTTTTCATTGATGGCATCAAGGTTGTCAGCGAAACCAACACCCTCTCCACTGCCATAAGCGGGGTGACCCTCAATCTCAATGCGGTAAGCTCCACATCCCATAGCGGCACGCCGGAAGCAGGAGATCCCTGGGACTGGGTCGATCCGCCGATTTACAACTCGACCAGGATGGATGTTGAGGCCGATACCGGAGCGCTGAAAGAGAAAATCACCACCTTCGTAACCGCTTACAATGACGCTATCGAATGGATTCTCTCCGGATATGTCGAATTCGGCGGATCCTCCGAGGTCGCCGAAGTGGCGGAAGGTTCGGACGAGAAGGCAGAGCTCGGCTCAGTACTGCGAGGGGATGCAACCATCAACAGCATGAAGCGCCAACTTCAGAATGTCCTGACCGGGTCGATTGATAACAGCGGCGGCTTTAAGATTCTTTCCGAAATTGGCATTACCACCAAGCGGGACGGCACCCTGCAACAGAATAACACCAAGCTCGACGATGCCCTGAAAAACAACTTCGACAATACTGTCTATCTGCTTTCCGGTGACGATACCACTGGCGGCGTCATGAAAAACTTCAACGCTCTCCTGCTGAAAATGACCAGCGGGACAAACGGCATGTATGCGCTGCAGAAAAACTCCTACGACAAATCCGTTGATCGGTTTGATTCGCAGATTGGTCAGATGGAACTGCGGCTGACCAAGCGGGAACAGGTCCTGAAAGCCCAATTTACTGCAATGGAACAGTTAGTGAGCAGCCTCAATGCGCAAGGTAATTTTCTCACCCAACATATCGACTCTTTGAACAGGGATAGATGATGATGAATGCCTACATGAACCAGTACCAGACCAACCAAATATTTACTGCTTCCCAAGAGCAGATCCTGATCATGCTCTATGACGGTGCGATCAGATTCTGCCGGCAGGCACTCGTTGCCAGCGATGCCGGAAATGTCACGATGAAACTGGAAAGAATCTCCAAGACATTTGCCATCATCACCGAATTTTCCAATTCTCTGAACCATGAAATAGGTGGCGATATAGCCGCAGATCTCGATGGTCTCTATCACTTCATGCTGCGTGAACTGAACAGCGCCCGCAAAGATACCACCGGCGATCACTTGCGCAATGTCGAGAGACTTTTGGTCGATCTTCGCCAAACATGGGGCGAAGCGGTTGAAATCAATAAGAAAGATCAAGGAATGGCCCTGAAGCACCAGGAAGTTGAGCAGGATGCCCAGGTCCCGGTAAAAAGACTTTCAGCTGCCGGCTAAGCTCCGACCTTATTACCAACGGATGGTGAGAAGAAATGAGTAATTATGCGGAAAATGCAACACCGGCATCACATTGTGACGCAATGCTGCAGGAAATCAACCGGATGTATCACGACCTCGATACGCTCTATCAATCGATGATGCGTGACATGGCCGACGCTCCTGTCGATTCGATAAAAAAAGCGACCGAGATCATGAACAGTCTCTTCAAGAATGCCGGAGATATGGATCGCCTCATTACCGAAAGCCTCATTTCGATGCCGCATCTCGCCGACTCAACGAAGGATCTCCTGCGCAAACGGGACGATCTTCTCCGACTCCTCCATCAAACCAATCGAACTCTGGTCAATAAAGCAGCAAATATAAAATCCCTGCTGCGACATGAAATCGCCAATATGGCAAAAAACCAAAATGCCTTGAAAGGATATAAGCCGGTCGAGATGGAAAGAAAAAGTATCGTCAGGAATTCTTTTTGATTCGGCAACCGGTTACAGGCTCTCCCATGAAACCGACCGAAAAGACTTTAGCTTTGCCCCGTCAGGCAACCGATGTTTCACAATTTTTTATCGACATCACCGAGGCTTATCTGCTTTTTGAAGGGAGTATCCTGCATCTCCTCAATAAACTTCCCGCATATACTCCGGAACAGATCCTGCTTGAAAGCAAGAAGCTTGGGCGCCAGCGCGTTCAGCTGTCGATTCTGGACGACCAGATGTTGGAAATCATAGAGCTGGCAGGAGCCGAATTGGCCAGAACCCACCTCGTCCATGATTACCGGGTGGCGTTTGCCAAGGCTTCAATGGCCAGCAACAACCTTTATCAAAAGCTTCTGTCGGTATGGGCTATTCTCCAGGATGAATCCACCAATAGTATGTGATCCATAAGACGTTCGAGCCCTTTTCTTGCAGTATTCCTCCCCTTTTCATTTTCCAGCAGTTACACAGTTGCCTATACTAATTTTTGATGCTACTATAAGATTCCGATAAGATTTAAACATCAACAACTTGTCACCGTTAGGTCTCCCTCATTTATCAGAAAGATACGAATATGACGTCTGACATCGACACCTTGAAGAATATCCAAAATGGCAAACCCGTTCGAATCTTCATCCCTCTTCTGAACAGACCGGACCGGGCCCGAGCGCAATGTGTCTACCAAGAGACCTCTCCTCCGAAGTTCACCTTGCTTTTCAAGCCCGGAATGCTTCCCGTCGACGAGATCGACATCGGCCAGCCCTGTATAATCAGCATAGATATGGGGGGACCGACGGTGTCTCTTGAGGCCATGATTCAGAAGATCGCCAATCAGCAGACGCTGGAGATGACCATCCTGAAATACATCAGCCATGAACAGATGCGCGAGTTTTTCCGGGTCGACGCAGTTACTCAGGTTTTGTCCAAATCTTTCCATACCCAGTTCGCCAACAACAACAGCGAACCCTGGTCCCTGCAAGGCGAGACCGTCGATATCAGCGGCAGCGGCATCCTGGCAATTTTTACCGATAAACCGCCGGCAGACCGGCAGGTGCATCTGGAAATCACCATCCCGTCGGCTGAACCTGAAACGGTAAACGTTGTGGCGCACCCGGTCCGAACTCAGCGGCTGAATGACAATCGTTATGAAGTTGCATATCACTTCGATGATATTTCGATGGAAGACAGGGATAAAATAATCGGCTGCTGTCTTGTACTGCAAAGAAAACTGCTGCGCCTCAAGGTGCAGGTTAATACCAACGAAACGCTGGGCGACCAGCTCTAGGTCATTCTTTTTACAAATTATGTCGGCCCAGGAAATTCTCAGTCTAGTCAAGTCGATACCCGACGGTCAGGCGGCGACCGTCACCTTAACCGACCTCTCGGGCCAACGCAGACTCTACGAGTGTGTCTTCAAAGAGTCGATTGCACCCGCTTTTTTCCTGGTTTTTCCGCCGGAAGCCCTGCCGAAAGAGATCGATTCGTCCAGACAATGCCCTCTGGTAAGCCGGGACAGAAACGACAATACCGTCTCTTTCCTCGCCGAGATCGAAACAAGAATCAAGAACCATGTTCTTGAATTTGCAGCCAAAAAATCCGTTCGTCCGGAAGATCTGCGGGAGTATTTCCGCGTTAATTTCCGCACCCATACTTCGGTGCGGTTTTATTCGGAACAAAACGGCACAAAACAGCTCGAATGGGAAATGGATGGCGAAACTGTCGACATTTCCCAGTCGGGGGTATTGGCTTTTTTGCCGGAGGAGTGTGGCAACACTCACCCGATCGAAATCGAGATCCTGCTTCTTAATCCGGCCCAGACAATCTACTGCACCGGCCACATCGTCCGTTCAAAACGCATTCGCAATGACCGGTGGTTGATCTCTTTTCATTTCGATGTGATTTCACCCAACACGAGAGACGCAATTGCCATGAACTGCTTAGCCGAGCAACGCCGACAATTGCGGGATCAGGTCCAGACTGCGGGTTAAGCGGACCCCTTTTTGTTAAGATTATCCTGCTGCAAGCCGATACAGTGGTATGGACACCATCAACCCACTTTCATCAATACCCCCGATCGGCTCTGCCACCTCGCAAGGCAGAAACAGGGGCAGCCAGGGTCAGCAACTGCCGACATCGGGGCAACTGCTTAAGGCGCTGGTCGTTGAAGCCAAGGGAGAGGGCCGTTTTATTCTGGATATCGGCGGCAACCGCCTGACGGCAAGCTCGACCGCACCCCTTGCACAGGGTCAGGCACTGCAGTTGCAGGTGGTAAAAACGGAACCGCAGATCGAGCTGAAAATCGTAAACGACACCCTGAGCAGGTTTCTTGGCCGATCGCTCACGCTCCTAGGCAAAAGCATCGATCTCTCCTCCCTCTTCCAGGTTGTCCGGCAACTGAGCCCACCGCCTCTGAACTCGCTTTCCCCGACGAGCCGCAATGTTCTCGAAAGTTTTTTCACCCTGCAGCATAACAGCATCGGGGATAAGGATGGTGGCTCAATCCTTAAACGACTCATTGAAAATCTCGGACTGAACCTGGAACACCTTCTTGCCAAGGGCGATAAAAACAGTGCCGTCCACACCCTCAAGGCAGCACTTCTCGAAATGGCGCACAGCTTCAGCACCACCGAGAGCATAGCCCAAAGCACGAGTAAGATCCTCACTACTCTCGAGCTTTTTCAACTGGCCCAGCTCCATGCCGGGACAGATACGCATGTCATTCTCCCCATCCCGCTGCCCTTCGTCGAACAAGGGTATCTGCTCGTTGAACGGGAGGAGCACGATTCGGAATCGGGAGACAAAGATTCTTCGGACAGCAGATTTTCCCTTCACCTGACAATGTCCGAGCTGGGCAACCTGCGCATTGATTTTCTTCACAATGCCGAGGGAGTATTCATCAGATTTTCCGCCGACAGCCAGGAAAAAGCCGATTTCCTGGCAACCTTCAGCGATGACCTGAAGGCCGCCATCCGCCATACTTCCCTCAAGAGTCTTGCTTTTTCCAGCGGCGCTCCGGATCCGATGAGCGATCTGATCCGGCAGCTTGTACCGGAGGGCCGGTCAATGCTCGATACGAAGGTGTGATATGGCGGAAAGAACAGGAATCAATAAAGCGGTTGCCATTGTCTATGATGAAAAGGAGTCGGCGGCGCCGAAAGTGGTGGCCAGCGGCAAAGGGACTATTGCCGAGAAGATCATAGCAACTGCAAAGGAAGCCGGGATCCATATTCAGGAAGATGCCAATCTGGTGGAGATTCTTTCTAAGGTGCCCTTAGGCGAGGAAATTCCGGTTGAACTGTACCAGACTGTAGCGGAGATACTTGCCTTTGTTTATCAGGTGAACGAGAAATTCAAGGACAAACTGGGTAAGCCAACTTCTTAGCCCAACTTTTTGCGAATAATTATCAAACTGCTCTGTAAGCCGCATTTTCATTTTGCGATAAATTTAAAACAACGCAATAACAGCAAGATAAAATTTTCTTGCGGTTTGTAGTGCCATAAAATAAATTTAATTGTTGACATGGGCTGTTTTTTATGCCACAATCGGCTCCATGTATATTCGAAGAACATCTATC